>OMNT01003307.1_pt1 | contig 11846 bp, 13 predicted proteins | sample 1672551 | NCBI WGS metagenome assembly OMNT01 (sample SAMEA3136698, study PRJEB25190) | human gut metagenome
CATAAAGAAGCGCCCCGCAGACTGCGGGGCGTTCGTATTTTACTGTGAAAGGCCGGATAGCTTCTGAATCGCTTTTGGGGATACCAGACATTCCATGTGCTCGGCATAAAAGGCGTCCATTCCGGATGAAAACTTGAATCCTCTGCCGTATTCTGAGAGGATATTGCAGATTTTATTGAATTCTTCCGGGCTGTGGTCAGATTTGCTGATCAACAGGTGGTATTCTTTTGAACCGGCGTCTTTGTAAAGGGAATTCTCTCCGTGATAGATGGGGCCAAGAATTCCTGCGGCCAGGATTACCGTGTCCAGGCGGTCAAATTTATAAAGCCTCGTCAGATTGACCGGCGCTTTTGCGGCGTCTTCGGGCGAGGGCTTTGCAGGAGCCTGTTTTTCCACAGCCTGTTTGTGCGCTTCCCGAATCTTGTTAAAGAGTCCAAGAATATCATCGGCGCCCTCGATCGGGGAAGATATGGGAGAATTGCTGTGCTTTGCGCCATTTTTGCCCGTAAAAGGTGCAAACTTGGCAAACCGGGTATCCAGTTCTTCAGGATCTTCCACTTTGGTAATGATCAGAACCAGTGATTCAGAAGGAAGTGGAATAGCCTCGATCATCAGCGGAATATCGTTGGCTTCAAAGCCGAATTCATAGGCAGCCTGTTGCATCATATCCCGAAAAAGAGATTTTGCTTTTTCCGTCCCGTAGGCAAGCTCGCTGATCTTCAGATGGCGGGTTGCGAGATCTTCTTTTGTGAGCGTACAGCGTATCTGGTTATCGCTGATTTTTTCTATCTTCATATCGTCTAATCACATCCTATCTCTCTACCATATTTCCGGAGTTTACGTCTAGTATAAACAATCAGGAGCCGTATGTCAAATAATAAAAAAAGAACTTCCGTTTTCACAGAAGTTCTTTTCTGGGTTAAAAGATAACCTAATTAAGTGCGGACTGGTCAATCAGAAGCTGGCCGATTTTCTCACCGGTGGCAGAATCATCTTTGATCTCGTAGACATTTCCGTTTTTCTCCAGATGCACAGTTACGGTTTCCGGTGTTCCATAAGTAATGGAATCCAGCTTTTCGGTCATTTTGTCAGCCATCTTTGTAAACAGCCAGTCATAAATTTCATCTGTCGTGATTTCGTTTGAAGACACCGCATCCATCGCTTCATTCTGAAGCTCTTCCATCATGCCGTCATAAACTCCCTGAATCGGTTCGATCTCCACGTCAACGTCAAAACCGCCATCGACTTCTACAGCGTCATGCACGGTATATTTTGCTTTTGCCAGAAGAGCAATGAAAGCGTCCGTGACCTTGTTCTGCACTTCTTCAGAAGCGCCGAAATTCTCAAGCATGGATGCCATTTCGTCAAGCATCTTCTGATAGTCTCCTTTTGCCTCCTCCTCGGACTGGTCGGTAAGCTTCATGTAGTCGGAGACGTCGCCCTGTGTGATCATTTTCATGAAAGAGTTTACATAGCCGGTTGCGTCGAATTTTTTTCCGCAGCCGCCTGTCAGGAGCATTGCAGATACCAGCAATGCCGTGGTTAAGAGTTTGATGATCTTCTTCATGTTTTTTCCCCCTGTATTTTATTTTTATGTTTCTATTATATATATCTTTTTTCAGGTTTGGCAAGCATAATTTCAAAAATCTCCAGGTTTCGACTTTTCGGAATAAATATAATTTGTATCGTCACATACTATTGACAAATAGAAACTTAAGGATTATAATACGAAAAAGGCGGTGAAAAATGAAAGAATTGTTTTTATTGGCCATTACAGGGCTGGCGGCCATCCGGGATTTCAGGTCGGGGAAGATTCCTAATCTGCTGCTTGCGGCCGGAATGGGAATTGCGTGCTGGTTCTGGCTTACAGAAGCCGGGGCGGAAGGGGTTTGGATATTTTTTACAGGCAGTACGCTTCCCCTTTTGCTGCTGGCAGTACTTTTCTGGTTTCGCATGATTGGGGCGGGTGACGTTAAGTTGTTCTGTGTGACGGGAGGATTTCTTGGGACACAGCGGGTGTTATCCTGCATGGCAGTATCTTTTCTGATGGGAGCGGTCATCTCCCTCATTTTACTTATCAAACGGCGCAGTTTCAAAAAGCGCCTTCTGTATTTCTTTGCCTATATCGGCAGATTTTATCAAACAGGCGAGTGGGTTCCATATAGGAATGAGAGGAGTCGGGAAGCTGAGTTTTGTTTTGCGGTTCCTGTATTTTTCAGTGTGTTGTTTCACATAGGAGGGATTTATTGAAAAAGGACATTTTTGCAGTCTGTGACCCGGAGTCATCCTACGCACTTCGGCTGACGGCGTATTTGCAGGAGAAACAGGGGGCTGTCTTTGAGGTTCACGCATTTACCAGTGAGAAGAGTCTCTGCGCATTTGCCAGGGAGCATGAGATTTCTCTTCTTCTGCTTTCTGCACAGGTATCGCATGAAGAAGTAAGCAGGTGCCAGGTTGGAAAAATCCTGCTTCTTTCGGAAGGGGAAATGACAGAAGAAGAGGATACGCTTCCCTGTGTTTTTAAATATCAGGCGGCCGATCGCCTGATTTCTGAGGTGATGAAGCATTATGGCGCGGAAAAGCGGGCGGTTCCTCAGGCATTTTTGAAGCGGGATCTGCGTCAGATTGCCATCTATTCCCCGGCAGAGCGGGAAGGAAAGACTGCCTTTGCCCTGGCTCTGGGGCAGGCGCTGGCCAGGGACAGGAGGGCGCTGTATCTGAATATGGAAGGATGTTCCGGGCTGCCCTTTCTTTTACGGAAAGAGCCGGAAGCAGATTTCGCAGACCTGATGTATTTCGTAAAACAGAAAGAGGGAAGTTTCACATACCGCATACAGGGAATCGTACAGAGCGTGGGAGAGCTGGATTATATACCGCCGTTCCCGACGCCGATGGATGTTCGGGGCGTGACGGTACAGGAATGGATGACGCTGCTGGAAGAGATCAGCCGGCACAGCGTGTATGACAGAATCCTTTTGCAGCTTGATGAAACGGCGGATGGTTTTCTGGATATTTTGAAGAGCTGCGATACGATCTATATGCCGGTATGGAAAGACGCCGTTTCAAAAGCAAAGCTTCTCCAGTATAAAAAGATGCTGAAACTGGCGGGGTATGAAGAGCTGATGGAAAAAACAAAGGAGCTGAGGCTTCCGGAACCGGAGGAGCCGATAAAAGGGGAATATGCGGGAGAGCAGCTTTTGTGGGGGGAGTACGGAGCATTTGTGAGGAAGCTGGTTCGGGAGGAGAGGGAGCATGTGTGAAACAGAAAGGCGGATGCAGGAGCTGAAAGAGGAGATTCTAAAGCAGATCGAGGGAGAGGAGGATGTGGAAGAGGAAAGGATTCTGGAAATCATTGACGAAAGGATTCTCCGGGAGGGAAAAGAAGTCTACATGAGCCTGCATATGAAGCAGCAGATGAGAAAAGAACTGTTTAACAGCATACGGAAGCTGGATCTTTTGCAGGAGCTTTTGGATGATGATACGGTAACAGAGATCATGGTAAATGGCACGGAGGGAATCTTTATCGAGCGTCAGGGCAGAATCAGGCGGTGGGAAAAGCAGTTTACCAGGACGAAAGACCTGGAAAGGCTGGTACAGCAGATCGCGGCAGGCTGCAATCGAATCGTAAACGAGGCCGTTCCGATTGTGGACGCCAGACTGAAAGGAGGAGCCAGAGTCAATATTGTCCTGTATCCGGCGGCGCTCAACGGGCCGATCATTACCATCCGGCGTTTTCCGGAATGTCCGGTGACGATGGAGCAGCTTATAGCGTGGGAAACCGTGACAGAAGAAGCGGCGGAATTTCTCAGAAAGCTGGTCAGGGCAGGATACAATATTTTTATCAGCGGGGGGACAGGCTCCGGAAAAACAACGTTTTTAAACGCCCTTTCCGATTCTATTCCGAAGGAGGAGCGCATCGTCACCATTGAGGATAATGCAGAGCTTCAGATTCAGGGAGCGGAAAATCTGGTGCGCCTGGAGGCAAGAAAAGGAAACACGGAAGGAAAGCATGAAATCACGATCCGGGAACTGATTCGGGCGAGCCTGCGGATGCGTCCGGACAGAATCATCGTGGGAGAGGTGCGGGGCGAGGAGGCGATTGACATGCTGCAATCCCTGAATACGGGTCATGACGGCTCTCTGAGCACGGGACATGGGAACAGTCCGGAGGATATGCTGTCGCGGCTGGAGACGATGGTTCTGATGGGAATCGAGCTCCCGGTCTCTTCCATACGACGGCAGATCGCTTCCGGTATCGACATTATGGTTCATCTGGGAAGGCTGAGGGATAAAAGCAGAAAGGTGCTGGAGATCGCAGAGCTTACAGGCTATCGGCAGGAGACAGGTGAGATTCTCATCAACAGGCTTTACGAGTTTCGGGAATCCGGGGAAAGGGGAGGACAGAAGGTAGAGGGAAGGCTGGAAAAGTGCGGCAGTCTGAAAGGAAAGCAGAAGCTTTTGCGGGCAGGAATTTGCGAATGGTAAGGGGAAGGAAGAGATGGATTACAGGAAATACCAGTTTACCTGGGGAGAACTGGCGAAATACAGTCTGGAATATTTTTTGCTCGATGGGGCGGTCAGTCTTTTGTTTTACCGTTCCTGGGCTGCTTTTGTGATTTTTTCACCGGGGCTGCTTTTGTTTCTCCGGATGAAAAGAGAGGAAGCGAAGAAAAAAAGGATACGGGAGCTGGAAAGGCAGTTTTTGACCTGCATAGAGGCAGTATCGAATGCCCTGGCAGCCGGGTATTCCGTAGAAAACGCTTTTGGGGAGGCGAAAAGGGAAGTGGGAAGGGTCTATGAAGGCAGTCTGATGGAAAAGGAGCTTTCTGTACTTGTGACGCAGCTTTCTTTGAACCGTACTTTGGAGGAGCTTCTTCTGGACCTGGCAAAAAGGAGCGGGGCGGAGGGAATCAGGAGCTTTGCGGAGGTGTTTGCAGCAGCGAAAAAAAGCGGAGGGAATCTGATTGCCATTATCCGGAATACGGCGGCCTCGATTCGGCAGAGGGAGGAAACGCAGGAGGAAATTTGGGTGTGCATCGCCGCAAAGAAGCTGGAGCAGAAAGTCATGAGCGGGGTTCCCCTTTTGATGCTCGCCTATGTAAGCGTGGCGTCTCCGGGGTTTCTGGACGTCATGTATCATAATGCGATGGGAATTATCGTTATGAGTATCTGCCTGTTCGTCTATGTTCTGGCATGGATACTCGGAAAACATATCGTAGAAATCGAGGTGTAGAGATGAAGCGGATTGTGCAGCCCTTTTATAAAATGAGCCTGTGGATTCTTGACAGAATACCGGAGGGCTTCTGGAAGGGAAAAAAGCGGGTCGCAGAGGAAAGGCTTCGGGTTTTGTATCCGGGGAAAAAGCCGGATGTCAAAAGCTATTATGCCGGGCGGATCGCCGGGGTATTCGCGGCTTTGTTCTGGGGAATGGGGCTGGTTTTTCTGACAGAATGCGCCGTGGGAGGAAAAAAGAGCGCCATATCCGATATGCGGCTGTCCAGACCTTCCTATGGGGAGGGGGAGAGAGAAACCGAGCTGGAAGCATTTCTGGAGGGGGAGACGGAAGGGATACGGGTGTCGGTGCAGATTCAGGAGCAGCGCTATACGGCGGAAGAGATTCAGAAGATTTTTTCGGCGCTTACCGGGGAGCTGGAGGAGCAGATTTCCGGAGAAAATGAAAGCCTGAAGGAAGTGCGAAGCGATCTCTTCCTGCCATCTGCCATGCAAAATGGAGCCGTGAGCGTTACATGGAACATCCAGCCTTCCGATCTGATCGATACGCAGGGGAAGCTTTTAAGAGAGCCTGCGGAGGAAGGGGAGCTGGCAGAGCTGCGGGCGGTTCTGGAATATGGGGAGCTGGAGGCGGAATACACCTGCTATGCGCAGGTATACCCTCCGGCGAGAACAGAGAGGGAAAGAGTGGCGAAGCATCTGGAAAGAGAAGTCGAAGAAGCGGATGATATGGGAAAATATACGGATACGCTGGCGCTTCCGGGGGAGATCGACGGAAGAAAAGTATCCTGGAGCGGGCAGGAGGAACCGATAGGGGCTCCCCTCATGCTGCTGGCGTTTACAGCGGCGGCGCTGGTTTGGATGAGCGGGGAAAAGAAGCTGGAAAAAAAGGAAAGAGAACGCAGGCGGCAGCTTATCCTGGACTATCCGGAACTTCTTTTTCAGATGGCGATGCTTCTGGGCGCAGGACTGACGCTGAAAAGCACTTTTGTAAAGATTGCCTCAGATTATCGAAAGCAGAGGAGAAAGCAGCCCCGCTATGTGTATGAGGAGATGCTGTTTGCCTGCCGTGAAATGGAAAATGGCGTCGGGGAAGCCTGGGCGTATGAAAATTTTGGAAGGCGGTGCGGCGAGGCGGAGTATATCAAGCTGGGAGCCGTTCTGTCCAGAAATCTGAAAAAAGGAACGCAGGGGCTTTTGGAATTTCTCGAGGGGGAAGCACAGGCCGGACTGGAACAGCGAAGGAATACCGCAAGGAGACTGGGGGAGGAAGCAGGGACGAAGCTTCTGCTTCCGATGATGCTGATGCTGGTTCTGACGCTTGCCATATTGGTCATTCCGGCGGTGGCAAGTTTTTGATGGTGGAAAGGAGGTGACAGGGGTGAATCATGTGAAGGAATTTTTTCTGGAGGAGGACGGAGTCGGCGTCGTGGAAGTGATTCTGATTCTGGTGGTTTTAATCGGGCTGGTGATTATTTTTAAGAGCCAGCTTACGGCGCTCGTCAATAATATTTTTAAGAAAATTACAAGTAAGAGCAATGGAATCTGAGGGGGATCACATGAAGGGATACAGATGCCGGGGAACGATTACGGTGTTTCTAAGCCTGGTGAGCGTCCTGATTCTGTCTCTGGTCTGCACGCTGGTGGAATCTGCCAGAGTGCAGGGAGCCAGAGCCTGGGCGGGAGCGGTGACGGATATGGGGCTTTTTTCCGTATTTGGGGAGTATGAAAAGGAGATTCTGGAGAAATACGACGTGCTGTTTCTGGATGTTTCCCGTGAAAGCGGCGATTTTGAGCCGGAAAGGATTGCGTGGCGGGCAAGGGAATTTATGGAGTATAATTCCAATCCTGAAAAGGGGCTGAAGCGGCCGGCCGGGCGAAATCTGTTTCCCATGGAACTGGCCGACTGCCAGGCGACAGGGTATGTGCTGGCTGCGGATGAGCAGGGGAGCGCTTTCTATCAGCAGGTCGTGGGAAGCATAAGGGAAAATATGGGGACAGAGCTTTTTCTTCAATATCAGGAACATGCGAAAAAGGCAAAAGAGCAGAAAGAGAATGCCGAAAGCTACAGCAAAAAAGACAAGGCCGCATGGACGGAACTGGAGGCGCTGGAAAAGGAGCAGGAGAAAAACCGGGAGCTAAAAAGCGGCGAAGAACCGGAAAGAAACCCGGAGGAGAAAGCGGAGAATCCGTTAAAAGAGATTCAGAAAATTAAAAAAAGAGGAATTTTAGGGCTTGTAGTGAAGGATGTGGACAGACTTTCCGGAAAAAGCATTCAAAAAGAGGAGCTTCCTTCCGGAAGGACGCTGCAAAAGGGGAATCTGCCCGTGGAGAAGAAATATCAGGGGGTTCTTGCCGACGGAATTTTTCAGGATTATCTGCTGGAGCATTTCGGGACATGGAGCGCGCCCTGCAAAGAAGGAGCTTTGGAATATCAGGCAGAATATATCCTGGCGGGAAAGGAGGAGGATCAGCAAAATCTGAAAGCGGTGGTAAACCGTTTGCTCCTTATGCGTGAGGGGACGAATCTGGTCTGTCTGCTAAGGGATGAACAGAAGAAAGGAGAGGCGCGCGCACTGGCTGTTTCTATTGCCGGAGCCGTACCCATGCCGGGACTTGTACCGGCATTAGAAGCGGCGCTTCTTCTGGCCTGGGCGTATGGGGAAAGCCTGCTGGATGTGCGCACACTGTTGTCCGGCGGAAGGGTTTCGCTGGTAAAAAACGTTTCGGAATGGAAGCTGTCGCTTGGAAATCTTGCGAAAGTGACAGAACTTCTCTCCGCGTGCGACCAGGGGGGAGGAGAAGGCGCGTCTTATGTGGATTATCTGCGGATTCTGATGCTCTCCGGTGGAAAAGAAAAATTTCCTCTGCGCGCGCTTGATATGATGGAAAGCACGCTTTCGTCCGGAAAGGCGGATGCCTGGGTGATCAAGGCGCAGCTTCGGACATCGTGGCGGTTCCCGCCAGTATTTTTAAGAGTTCCCGCGGCATTTTTAAACGTATCGGGACAGACGGCAGGATATGAAGTGGAAGGAAGCTTTGGATATTGAGGAGGTGGACAGGGATGTTCTTTCCCGGCAAAAAAACACAGAAAGGAAGGAAAACAGGCTCTCTCCCGGCTTTCCATAGCCGAGTCCCAAAAAGCGGGGAAAGAATGTCCCTGTCGGTCTCGTGCCGGGGAAGCCTGACGATAGAGGCGGCGTGTGTGCTGCCTGTCTTTTGCTGCTGCATCCTGGTATTTTTATATTTCTTTCAGGCGGTTCAGACGGCGGGATGCGTGGCGGAAGGGCTTCAGGATGCAGGAAAACAAATGGCTGTCTATGCTTATAGAAAAGAAACAGCGGCAGAGGCAGGAAGTCTGCTGTATGCAAAGCGAAGGGTGCGTCAGGCAGAGAAAGACGCCGGGATTTCCATAAACCTGCGGCGCTCCTCCCTTCTGGACGGCGATGAGATGATTGACCTGATTGCAGAGTACAGGTTTTGCTGGAAGCTGCCGTTTCTGGAGCGTATGGAACTGCCCATGCTGCAAAGAGCCAGAATCCGTGCGTGGACTGGCAGACAGGAGAGGGGAGACGGCGGAGAAAAGAAGGAGGAAACGATGGTATATGTGACAGTTAATGGGAGCGTATACCACAGAAGCCGGGAATGCACCCATCTACGTCTGACGGTGCGTCCGGTGGCGAGAAGCAGGGTTCGGGAACTTAGAAATTCAGATGGAGGAACATACAAACCCTGTGAAGAGTGCGGGGGAGGAAACGCATCTCAGGTATACATTACGGATACGGGGGACCGGTATCATGCCAGCGTGACGTGCAGGGGACTAAAAAGGAGTGTTCTGGCGGTTCCGGTCTCACAGGTTGAGGGATGGAAGGAATGCAGCAGATGCGGTCATTAGAGAAGAGGTGAAGAAACCGGGTGGAAATATGGATGATGGTTCTGTTTTTGGGAATCGGCAGTGCGATGGATATTCAGAAAAAGGAGATTCCTACACTTTATCTCGCACTGTTTGCCGTGGCGGGAATCCTGATACAGCTCTGGAATATGATGGCGGGAGACGCCGCAGCGGGAAAGGAAGGGATACAGCAAGCGGGATGGATAATGGGAGGTATGGCTGGGCTTTTGCTGGCGGGAGTCGGAAAGATTACGAAACAGGCGATCGGATATGGAGACGCATGGGCGGGAGCGGTACTGGGAATCTGGCTGGGCTTTCTTCCGCTGGCAGAAATCTTTTTTCTGGGACTTTTGGCGTCCTCCGTGTACGCTTCCTGGCTGTTTTTCGTCAGGAAAAAGAGCGGAAAGTACAGAATAGCCTTTCTGCCTTTTTTGCTGGCGGGGTATCTGATCTGGCTGATGTTTATGGAAAAGGGGAGGATTGGATGAGGTTAAAAGGAAGCTATACGCTGGAAGCGGCACTATTGATGACGGTCATTCTGCCGCTGCTGGCTGGAATTCTGTATCTGGGATTCTATCTGCATGACCAGGCGGCGATACAGAATGCCGCTTATGAGCTGGCGGTACTGGGAAGCCTGGCAGGCGGGGAAAAGGATATGCAGGCCCGGATGGAAAGGAGAAAGCAGGAGATCTGCCAGGAGGCATATCTTGGAATACGGGGAGTAAAAGCCAGGGTGCAGATGGGAAAAAAGAAAATTTGTGTGGAGATACAGGGAACTTTTCAGACGCCGGGACTTGTTTTGCGTTTTTTCGGGGAAAAACAAATCAGGGTCAGGGGAGCTTCGGAGCTGGCCGTCATAAATCCAGCCAATACGATCATCCGGCTCAACCGGATCAGGAAAGGAATCGAGGGGAATGGAAATGAAAGCGACATACTGCCGTGACAGGGAACATAATTATATGGTTCTGGAAGCGCCTGAAAAGATGCAGGGCAATGCGTATCAGGTCAGGATGCTTCTGGAAAACGAGATACCGGGGCTTTTGCGGTGTAAAAAGCAGATGGTAGACGGAAAGGCTTTTTTATGCTATGAGATCACCTCGCGCCAGCCGTTGTCGCGGGTTCTGGAGCAGCGTCCGGCAGGGTATGAGGAGATACAGGCTGTGGCACAGGGAATCGGCAGGGCGCTGGAACAGATATCCCGGTTCTTTTTAGAGGAGGAAGGGCTGATTCTGGAGCCGGAGTTTCTTTATATGGATGTGGAGACAAGAGAGATCAGCGTTTGCTTTCTGCCTTTTTTCGGGGGAGATTTTCAGGAAGCTTTTCGGGAGCTGGCGGAGTATCTTCTGAAAAAGCTGAATCATAAGGATGAGAGGGCGATTCTTTCCGGGTATCGCCTTTATATGGAGACGTCTGTGGAAGATTACTGTGTAAAGGATGTAGTCGGGAAGCTGTATCAGGATTTCGGGGGAGAGAAAGAGAGCTGCGAAAAACCGCCGTCGCCGGAGCAGACGCCGCCAAACGCTGTCCGGAAAGAAAAAATTCCGCCTTGCAGAACAGAAACAGGACAGGAGCGGATACGAAGAGCCGGAAAGCGAAAGAAAGCCGCAGGAATGGCAGCCGCCTGTTTTTTGTGTGCCGCAGGCGGGGCGGCGCTGGTACATTTTCATATTTTTACGTTGACGCAGGCGGGCGGCGCGCTGTTTTTAGCGGCGGGTGTTTTTTTCTATGCCTTTGTGGGGCAAAAGGAAAAAACAGAGCAGAGAAAAGAGAAAAAGAAAAGACATCGGACAAAGAAACAAAAGGATGGATGGACAGGAGAAACAAAAGAGGAGATTGTGTGCGGGCAAAGGAAGGTATTAGAGGAAGTCCAGGGGAGTCCGTCAGAAGAAATCTGCGATTTTCAGGAAGAGCCTGAGGAATTTTACGGGCAGACGATGCTTCTTCAAAAGGAAAATAAAAAGGGGACGCCCGTGCTGGTGAGCCTGCGGCCGGATTTGCAGGGGAGCGTCACGGTCAGCAAAGAAAAATTTACGGTCGGAAAGATGAAAGGGCAGGCAGATCTGCTTCTTGATCTTCCGGTCATCAGCCGAATTCATGCCCGGATCGAAAAGAGGGGAGAGGACTATTTTCTGATGGACTTAAACTCTACCAATGGGACATTCCTGAACGGAAAACGTCTGGCATCGAATGAGTATCGGCAGATATGCGGAGGGGACGAGATTTTCTTTGCGGAAACGGGGTATCTTTTCGAAGAATCCTGAGAGAAATACCCGGTTCGGGAATTTTTCAACGAAGGAGCGCCACATTTGGTATTGACAGTATACGGAACTGCGGAATATAATATTCAGACAGAACTACTTATATGATGCCAGGGTCACAAAGTGCGGAACAATCCGTATGGCATCTTTTGACCCGAACATCATTTATATGACTTGACATAAGAGTATGCCAAAGGTTTCAGACATGGCCTGCCTTTGCGTATTCAGAGGGGGATCTGTATGGAAGAAATGAAAGATTTTTTGAAATCCGATGGAACATATCCATCATTAGTTGAGCTTGATCGTGTTGAGCGATTTTGTTCTGATGAAACTCAGATTGCAATTCACAAATGGCAGGCAGGAAAAAAGAAGTCTTCAGCGTCAATAGATGAGACTCTGCTTACTATGATATCCAATGATATCAGAGAGGCTTCACCGGAAATAAAACAGGATTTGGTACATAG
>OMNT01003308.1_pt1 | contig 11842 bp, 8 predicted proteins | sample 1672551 | NCBI WGS metagenome assembly OMNT01 (sample SAMEA3136698, study PRJEB25190) | human gut metagenome
CACTCCTCCAGACAGCGCTGCCAAGAATCGTACTGCGGATCGCCGCGGTGGTCTGTCAAGTCGTAATTTTCTTCCAGATATTCGCCGATTCGCAGCGACAGCTTGATGCTGCCCTTCACATTGAGGTGCTGCCAATCCGCGAAATCGCTGCTGTACCGAATGCCGAAGCGCCCCTTCGGATTGTTGAAATTCAGCAGCGGAATGCCGCGTTCCTCCGCCATCTTCCGCAGCGTGCAGATATACATATGATCATTTTCGTAATCCGGGCTTGGATACGAAATCAGGATGATTTGAATGCCCTGCGCTTCGCAGAGATCGCAGATGCGCTCGAAGTATTTTGCCTCGCGCCCATTAATTTTCTTGCCCGTCTCTGTCCAGAAGAACGTTGGCTTCGTGTGATGCTCCATCTTGTCGCATTCGATGAAGCCTTTCCAGTCGACACTGCGTCCGCCCGTCCAGCCGGGAAACGCGAAATTCTCCGCCGTCAGTGACTTCCAATTCTCATGCACCTGCGGATAGCCCAGCAGGAAGTCCAGCGGCTGCTGACCGCCTGCGGCAATCGCGTTTGCGCGGCGAATCGGGTTCAAAATGCCGGATGTGGAGAGAATCGTGCGCCCGCGCCGGGTCGTATCGTCGGGGTACGTTGCTGCTTTTGCATCCAGCAGAAGGATTTTTGGGTGCTGTGTTGTCAGCGCCTGCTCCAAGTAGTAGTAGGTATGCCAATACTGCTGTTCCGCGCTCGCAAGATCATACACGCTGAAGCCCCAGTTCGCCCACAGTACGTTCGTATTCACTGCAGCATACGTCGTGCTTGTGCCGACCGCCAGCACGTCAATGGTGTTGCGCGGCTGAAGGGGCAGATTCATCATGCTGCCCGGCCCGTAGTCGTATTTCGGCGTCAGCACATACAACACAGCGCACGAAATCAGCGTGAAAATCAGCCCAAATGCCAGTATTCGGAGGAAAAATGCTGCATTCTCGCGTCGGCGGCTGACCGCTTCATCTGTCATTGTCTTTCCCTCCTTTTCAGAATCCTGCGTACAGGAATGCCGCGCGGTCAAATCCAGCGCCGTAACAGCCGAAGATAAGCGTCAGGAACATCAGCCCCATCAGCAGCGTCCAGCGCACATACAGCGGCGAAACCGCCAGCTTCTTGCGCAAATCCGGCTGTTTTTCACAGAGGATGTCCACCAGGAGCATCAGCAGCACCGCCACAATTGCCACAACGCCGTCCTGCATTCCAAGCGGGAAATCACGCGTCATACCCGCGCCGAAATCAGTGAAGATGCGCCCCATCATGCCAAACGCCATGCCCGGCGACGTCGTGCAGGCAAAAAACTGCGCCAGCAGCACCGCTGCCATCGTCCGCAGCCAGCCGAACGCCTTCATAAGCGCCACACCGCCCCGATGTGCCGTCACACGCTTGCGAATCTTCCGAAACTGCGGGTCAAGCAGCATTCCCGCCGCCGTCAGCAGTCCGAACCACAAACCGTACAGCACCGCGTTCCAATAGAATCCGTGCCAGACGCCGATGAGCAGAAAAACCACCATCGACGCCGCCGCGCCCGGCATCGCGCGCCCTGCTTTTGCGCCGAACAGCCGCTTGCCGACTTTCGCCAGCCCGATTCCAGCACGGCTCGCCACCAGCGGGTACAGCAAATAAGTGCGGAACCATACGCCGAGGCTGATGTGCCAGCGCCGCCAGTAATCCGCAATGCTTGCAGCAAAGAATGGTCGGCGGAAGTTCTCCGGCAGGTCGATGCCCAGCAGCTCCGCCGCGCCGCGAATGATGTCAATGCCGCCGGAAAAGTCCGCATACAGCACGATGGCGTACATCGCCGCTGTCGCCAGCACAAGCCAGCCGGGCAGCTCCTGCGCCGTCGCCACGAGCACACTCACTGCCGGCATCAGACGGTCAGCGATGACAAGTTTCTTGAAAAAGCCCCACGCCATCAGGAACACACCGGACACAAAGCCATTCGGTGAAAGGCGGTGCGGGCTGTCCAGCTGTGGCATCAGCTGCTTCCACGTCGTAATCGGCCCCTGCGTCATCTGCGGGAAAAAGCCCGCAAACAGCAGGACTTTCGCATAGTTCTTTTCCGGCGTAACCTTCCCGCGATAAACGTCGACGAGGTAGCCTACGCTCTGGAACGTGAAGTACGACAAGCCGATGGGGACAAGCAGCCCGTCCGGCAGGGCTTGCAGCTGCGCGAGCGCCTTCATCAGCACCATTGCGCCGAAAACCGTGACCATTCCGCCGACAAGCAGTGCGCGGCAAACGCCCCTGCGCTCCGAAAACCGCCCCATCAGGCGTGCGCAGCCCCAAATCAGCAGCGTTTCCGCCGTGAGGTATGCAGCGCCCTGCCAGTCGCAGAGCAGCCAGAACGCCGCACTGCCCGCCAGCAGCGCCCACTTGCGCACGCGCATCGGCAGGACGTAGTACACCACGGCCAGCGCAGCAAGAAACCCCAGAAATTCAAAGGATACGACGCTCACAATCCCAGCTCCTGTCTGAGCCGCACGCGGTCGATTTTTCCGTTCATCGTCTGCGGAAACTGCGGCAGATGGTAATACACATCCGGCAGCATGTATTTCGGCAGCCGCCGCCTGAGTTCGCCCCGAAGCGCCTTTTCGTCGTCCTCGCCGGAATAGCAGCAGACGATTTGCTGTGTCGCAGCCTGATAGAAGCAGCAGCCCTGCGTCACCGCCTGACACGCCTTGATTGCGCACTCGATTTCGCCCAGTTCAATTCGATAGCCCTGCTTTTTAATTTGGCTGTCCTTGCGTCCCAGAAACATCAGTTCGCCGCGCTCGTTGTATGCGCCGAGGTCGCCCGTTTTGTACATCCGCTCCGCAATCCCCCGCGCGTCCGGATGCTGGACAAACGCTGCCGCCGTTTTTTCCGGCGCATTGTAGTATCCGGCGGACAAACACGTCCCGGAGACGCAGATTTCGCCCTCCACCAGCGTAATGCGCGTATTTTCGCACGGAAAGCCAATCGGCAGCGGCTCGCCATCCTCAAAAGCGCGGTCAACACGATACCACGAGCAGACATCCGTGATTTCCGTCGGACCATACATGTTCACAAAATCCGCATCCGGCAGGGAGCGCCGCCAGATATTCAGCTGACGGTTCGGCATCACCTCGCCGCAGAAGAACACCCGCTTGATCCCGCGCGGACGCCCGCCCTTCACCACGCCGAGATTCGCCGGGTGCATCAGCGCCGATGGAACCCAGAACAGCGTGTTAATCTGCCGCTGCTCCAATTCGTCCATCATCCGTGCCGGGAACAGGAAATCCCTCTGGGGCAGGAAGTAGACGTATGCGCCGCTTTTGAGCGTGCAGAAAATATCCAGCACCGAGTTGTCGAAATACAGCGGCGCCTGATTGCCGAAACGTACGGTTTCATCGAGCCGCAGCGCAGGGACTGCCCATTCCACGAAGTCCAGTACCGAGCGATGGCGAATCGCAACGCCCTTGGGATGCCCGGTCGAACCGCTGGTGAACAGCACATACTGCAAATCGGTATCAATGATGTCCCGCTGACGCGCCGCAAGCAGCGATTCGTCAATATCGCAGGACACCGCTGTTTCCGCGGAGACGCATGGCAGCTTCCCCGCCGTATCCGCCCATATCGACGCTTTGCCCTCGTCAGTCAGCAGAAGCGCCGGATGCAGCGCATCCAGAATCAGCCGGACACGCTGCTGCGGCATCTGCACATCAATGATGGTATAGAAGCACCCAGCTTCCAGCACGCCGAGCATCGCCGCGACAGTCATCGGGCTTTTGTCCATGCACAGCGCAACGGGAACGCGAGGCGGGAGCTGCCGCGCCAGATAAGTGCCGATGCGCTTCGCCGTATCGTGCAGCTGCCGCCACGTCAGACACGTTTTTTCGCCCTCAAACGCCGCCGCATCCGGTTTTTTTGCCGCCCAACTATCCAGCCATGGCAGCACACAGCGCATCATGCCTGCTTCCGGCAGCTGTTCACCAGCGCCAGAATCGCCTCCGCGCTGTTGAAGTTCTCCGGCTCCACCTCTCCTGCGTCAATTCGCACGTCATAGGCTTCTTCCAGCGCTACGATGATTTTCATCAGCTCCAGCGAGTCAATCAGCCCGTCATCGACCATATGCCGCTCATGCGCAAAGTCGATTTCGTCGTTCACATCCTGCAAAATCGTCAGCAGGCGCTCCATTTTCTCGTTCATCCTCCATCGTCCTCCTATCTTTCTACGAAATTGTATATTTGTCTTATTTTTAAGCTAATAGCACCAGAATATACATGTGTGTTTATTATTCGACAAGCACCAGACGAATTCCTTCTCCGTCCTCTGCGCTTGCAAAGAATTTCGATTTTCCCGCAAATCTGAAAATAGTAGAAAAAAACTGCCGCGCAAATCAGAACTGCGCGGCAGCATGGAATGGATTTACGGATTCAGCCGTTCTTCCGTCTGGCTGTCGAAAATGTGGAATTTCCCCTTTTCAATGTTCAGCGAAATCGTCTTGCCGATGACCGTGCTGCCGCCCGCAATCTTTGCCACCAGCATCTGACCCGCCGCTTTCAGGTACACGATGAAGCCATCGCCCAACGGCTCAACGCTGTCCACCGTACCCTCGATTTCGCCCTGACCTTCCGGCGCGAGCGTCAGTTCCGACGGGCGCAGGCCAACGATAACCTCCTTGCCTTTGTACTGCTGCATCAGCGCGGTCAGGTCATCCGGCACGGACAGCAGCAGTTCGCCGCACTGGAACGCCAGCGAACCGCCCTTTTCCACAACCTTGCACGTCAGCTTGTTAATCTGCGGTGTGCCGACAAAGCTCGCAACGAACAGGCTGTTTGGATGCGCATAGAGGTCGTTCGGCGTCCCCTGCTGCATGATGTGACCATCCTTCATCAGCACGATGTGATCCGCCATCGTCATGGCTTCGGTCTGGTCATGCGTGACGTAGATGGTGGTGACGCCCAGCTGCGTCTGAATCTTCTTCAGCTCATAGCGCACCTGATCGCGGAGCTTCGCATCGAGGTTGCCAAGCGGCTCGTCCAGCAGGAACACCTGCGGATCGCGCACAAGCGCACGTCCCAGTGCCACACGCTGACGCTGACCGCCGGAGAGCTGCGCCGGCTTGCGGTCAAGCAGTTCATCCAGACCCAGCATCGCGGACATTGAGTTCACACGTTTCTCGATTTCTTCCTTCGGCGCTTTCTTCGTTTCCAGCGCAAAAGACATGTTCTTGCGCACGGTCATGTTCGGATACAGCGCGTATTCCTGGAACACCATCGCAATGTTGCGCTCCTGCGGCGGCACGAATTTCTTTTCCTTGCCGCGCTCGTCGAGCTGGTTCATCGCTTCATTCCCGAAACAGATTTCGCCGTGAACCGGATGGAGCAGACCCGCAATGCAGTACATTGCAGTAGACTTGCCGCAGCCGGACGGCCCAAGGAAGACGCAGAATTCGCCGTCCTTGATTTCCAGATTCATGTCCTTGATGACATAGGACTTGCCCTTGTTGTAGGTCACGTCCATGTTCTTAATCGTAATCGCTGCCATGGCGGACTTCCTTTCTTTCCCTCAGTGCTTATTGACCGAATGCGGCCACTTCAATGCCGAAACCGTAATCATACAGCGGATTTTCGATGTCCTTGGGCAGGTCTTCGCGCTGGAGCATCACCTGATCCATCGTCGCAGGAATCTGCCACGGCAGTTTGCCGGAAATCGCGCAGTCACCGAAGAGCGCATGAGCCACCGCTTCCGCGCCCGCCGTCACGCCGGGACGGTAGACAATCATCACCGCGTCGGACGCGGCATCCACCGGCGTCATGACATACGCGCGATTCATCAGCACGACGGATACAACGTTCACGCCGGACGCATCGAGTTTTTTCAACAAGCTCTGCTGTTCCGCGGGGAATTCCAGCGTCGCCGTGCCCCACGCGGGTTCGTGCGTGCCGCTCGCTTCACCGACGACGACAATCGCAGTCGTACCCGCCGGGTAGGAATCGGCAATCAGCGTTTCGTCATCGCCGATGTAGGTCACGTTGTCCGCACCCGCCCGCTTGCAGATGGCATCGTAGATGGATTTGCCCTCAGTCTTCAAGCCTGTTTCGGAGGAAATCTTCCAGCCGCTTGACAGCGCATCAACGTTCTTTGCCAGCGCGCCCACGACCAGAATCTGCTGACCTTCCAGCGGTTGCTGGTTCTCGTACTTCACCAGCGTAACCGCCTTTTCCGCTGCTTCCATTGCCTTCTGATAATGCTCTTCGCTGCCGACAACCTGCGCGATTTCGTCCGCGTCTGTGTAGGGGTTCTCGAACACGCCCAACCGGAACTTCGCCAGCAGCAGACGGCGGCAGCGATCCGTCAGCAGCGACGGGTCAACCTGATCCACCATGCGGGTGACGTCGCGCTGACCCATGCCGCCCATGACGTCCGCGCCCGCCTGCATCGCGACGATGTGGTTCAGACCCCAGTCGGTCTGGATAATGCCGTCGTAGCCCAGACGCTTGCGCAGAACATCGTTCATGACCACAGAGGATTCATGCGCGTAATTTTCCACCGCGTCGCCGCCCAGATACGGGACGGTCGAATAGCCGTAAGGCATGATGGACGCGGGATGCACCGTCAGCGCCGCCTCAAAAATGCTCAGGTGCAGCGCGAACGTTTCGTCATCAAACACCAGCGGAGAACCGTCCACGCCGCCCGTCTGCGGGCCGGAGCCGGGGAAATGCTTCACGCAGGACATGACGGAATCAACACCAATGCCATCCGTGCCGTTCTGCAAGCCCGTAATCGCCGCGACGACCATCGCCTTGGCGGTATCCGCGTCCTCGCCGTAAGTTTCCTGATTGCGCCCCCAGCGCGGGTCAGTCGCCAAGTCCGCGTTCGGAGAGAGGCTCATGCGGACACCGAGCGCCTTCATCTCCTGCCGCTGAATGTCTGCCAGCTCCTGCACGAGTTCCGCGTCGCCCGTCGCGCCCAGCGTGATGGCGTCCGGCAGAATCGTCGTGTCGTTAATCCAGCTTGCACCAATGACCGAGTCCATGGAAAATACGACCGGGATACCCAGTTCGCTTTCTTCGCACAGGGACTGGACGTAGTTCATCTTCTCGCCCGCCGACTCCTTGCTTTCCGCGAAGTAAGTGTACGTCAGCGCAAAGCCGATATCCAGATCGCTGAACCAGCTTTCTTTGAGCGTGACCAGCGTCATGTGCGCCATCTGCGCCGCCTTGTTCTTGTCGCTCATGCGGCTCAGCAGGTCTTCCGTGCGCTCTTCAGGCGTCAGACGCCAGTCTTCATACGGGTCAAGCTCGCCGTTTTTGTTCAAGTCCTTGAACTTGTAGCCGTCCTGCTCCAGAATATCCAGTCCGGCAGTTTTCAGTACAATCTGCTTTCCTTCATATTCCTGCACGACCGTCGTCAATTCGACGACATTGCTTTCTTCCTCGTCCTCTTCCGCCAGCACACCGGGCGAAAGAAGCATCATCGCGGAAAGGGAGAGCGCCGCGACGCTTTTGAGCAGTTTTTTCATGAACCTTTCCTCCTTCTTGATTGCGCCGCGCATTACGACGCTGTGACCGCGCCTGACATCTGACCGCTGATGAGGTACTTGCCCATAAAGATGTACAGCACCAGCACCGGCAGCGCCAGAATCAGCGAACCAGCCATCTGCACGTTGAATTCCGCCGCCATCGTGCCCGCCAGCTCGTTCAGGGCAATGGTCGCGGGTTTGGAATCATAGCCGCCGAGCACCAGCGCGAACAGCATTTCATTCCAAATGGACGTACACTGGAAGACAAAGACCGTAATCGTCGCGATTTTTGTGTTCGGCAGGACGATTTTGCGGTAAATCTGCCATACGCCGTTGCCGTCAATCATCGCCTGACGAATCAGCGCGTCCGGCACGTCGGCGTAATACCCGCGCATCATGACCGTACACATCGGCATACCGAAGACGGCGTGAACCAGCACAAGACCCCAGAGGTTATCGTAGAGGTCAAGGGCGTTAATGGTCTGCAAAAGCGGAATCAGAATCGCTTGGAAGGGCAAGTATGTTGCCGCGACCAGCGCGATAAAGAACACGTTGTTGAACCGGAACTTCCACTTGCTCAGTGCGTAGGCACAAATCGATCCGAGGAATACCGAGCCCGCCGCACCGAAGAGCGTCACCAGCAGGCTGGTCATCAGCGGCTGCGCAAGCTCCTCCATCGCACTCTCGTAACCCTCCATTGTCCACTCTGACGGCGGTGTGATGGGCGTGGTCGTCATCACTTCACTGTTGGACTTGAAGGACGTCATCACCGTTCCCCAGAACGGCAGCATGTAGAAGACCAGAAACGCAATCATGATGAGGTAGTACACCACATGCAGCACGGTCATGTGCCACTTGGGTTTTATTTTCGTCGTCTGTGCCGATTGTTCCTGCTTGCTGCGCTCAATACTCAAATTATTTTGCATTTCAGGCTCACTTCCTTCTGTTCGTCCAGTAGGTCAGCGGCAGAATCAGCGCCAGCACCAGCGCAAGCAGGAAGCAGCTGATTGCCGCGGAATACGCGAAGTTGTTGTTCTGGAACGCTTCATTGTACATCCAAATCGGCAGCGTCCATGCGGCGGAGGTGGTGTAACCCACCAGCGACACGATGAAGTCAAACGAGCGCAGGGCGTACATCGCCAGAATCGTGATGCAGGAACCCATCGCACCCTTAAGCTGCGGAATGATGAGCTTGAAGTAGATGCGCGGCATATACGCGCCGTCCAGCTTCGCGGCGTTGATGACGTTGACCGGCACGTTCTTGATGGCAGCGAGGAAGATGACCGCCACGTAACCGGAGAACTGCCAGACCATCGCAATGATGATGGACAGCATGATGGTGGAGTTGCTCGACGCCCACATCAGGTGTCCAGCTTTCATCGCGGCGGATACATCCACGCCCAGAATCGAGAGGAAGGAATTCAGCACGCCGCCCGTTGGACGGTACATGTACGCCCAGACCGTGCCGGTCACGACGAAGGACAGCGCGAACGGCAGCAGAATCAGCGTGCGGAACAGCGCCGTGCCGCGAAGCCCCTGATCCATGATCAGCGCCAGCCCCAGCCCCAGCAGGAGGCACAGCGGAATCAGGCAGAACAGCAGCAGCGTATTGCGCAGCGACGGCCAGAAGTCGGGGCTGGAGAACATCTTCGCGTAGTTGCCGAAGCCGCCCCAACCGTAGCTTGCTTCCAGCTGCCCCGACTCCCAGTCGGACACGGAAACCCACAGGTTCCAGCCCAGCGAGACATACACGAAGTAAATCAGCAGCGCCGCCGGGATGCAGATCCAAATCAGCGGATGCCGCTGGAGAAAGTGGTGTACCGGGCCGACTGCTTTAGGCGCAAAGCGCAGCAGCAGCTGGTACACGAGAATCACCGCGACGATGATGGCGCAGAGAACCCAGAACCTGTCATGGGAAAAGGTCATGAACGCCAGATTCTCAAAAAATTCAGAAAATTGTTCCATGGGCAAATCCCCTTCTGTTGCATTCTGTTCGAGGTTTTGCTATCAGCTTTGAAGAAAGCCCGTACAGGCTTGGGCAATTCCGCTGCGCCTGTACGGGCTGATACATCATTCGCCGTAGCTCAGACCCCAGCCGTAGTCATACAGCGGGTTTTCAAGGTCGAAGGACACATCGCCTTCCTGATTGCGGACAGAATCCATATCCCGCGGGAACTGCAAGGGCGTCTTGCCCGTGGGGTTGTTCAGCCCGAAGAGCGTTTCCGCAATCGCGATGCCGCCCTGCGAGCCCGGATAGTACGCTTCCAGAATCGCGTTCGTATTCTCGTCGCACCACGTCAGGATGTAGGGACGTCCGCCCGTGACGACCGTCACCATCGGCTTGCCGCTGGCTTTCGCCGCTTCGAGGATTTCCTGCTGACTGCCGGTGATTTCCAGCGTGTCGTAGCCCCACGGCGGATCGTGCTGGTAGCTCGGTTCGCCGACGGACACGATGATGATGTCCGCATCCTTCGCCAGCTCTGCAATGCGCTCAACGTTGTCGGATTCATAGATGACCGTTGCGTTTTCGCCTGCGTAAGCCGCCACTGCGTCCGCAATGGTCAAGCCCTCCTGCGCGGAAGACCAGCCGCCGACCAGCGAGTCCATATCGCCGGCGCGCGGACCGCAGACCAGAATCGTCTGCTTCTCGTTCTGTTTAAGGGGCAGGATGCCGTCGTTTTTGAGCAGCGTCATCGCCTTGCGCGCCGCCTCAAGGTTCAACGCCTGATGTTCCTCGTTGCCGACGAACTGCACGGCGTACTCCACGTCGCAGTAGGGATTCTCGAACACGCCAAGTTCGAACTTCGCCTTGACGATGCGCGTAGCCGCCGCCGTCAGGATATCTTCGTCAATCTTGCCCGCGTTTGTCAGTTCTTCCATCTGGTCAATCAGGCGGATGGATTCGCCGCCGATGCCGTCCACACGGCTCTCGGTGATGCCAATCAGGATGGCTTCTTCGTCGGACACTTCTTCACCCATCATCGTGCCGCGACCTTCCTGAATCGCCCAAATCATGCCCCAGTCGGTCTGGATGATGCCCTCAAAGCCCATTTCGTCGCGCAGCAGGTCTTGCAGCGTCGCCTTCGAGCCGATGGCGGAGTTCTCCATGTCCAGCTCCAGCGGGACAGAGTAGTACGGCATGATGGAAGCGATGTTTACTTCCAGCGCCGCATAATACGGCTTCAGGTGAATTTGCAGCGTTTCCGCGCTGGAAATGATGGGCGAGGTATCCTTGCCCTCCATCTGCGGCCCAGCGCCGGGGAAATGCTTCATGCAGGCCACGATTGCGCCGGTGTTCAGCCCGTCGCGCCCATTCTGGAACGCAACGACCTGCGCCGTGACCATCTTCGTCACAAGGTCAGGGTCTTCGCCGAACGTCTCCATGACGCGCCCCCAGCGGGGTTCAGAGGCAATGTCAGCTTCGGGAGACAGCGTCATGCGAACGCCGATGGCGATATGCTCATCGCGGGCAATTTCCGCCAGACGGGTGACAAGGTCTTCGTCGCGGGTTGCCGCCAGCGCCAGATTATGCCCGGTAACGGTCGCGCCGGAGACGTAAGACAGGCCATGCACGGAGTCCATCGACACCAGCACCGGCACGCCCAGACGAGACCCCTCAGCATACTCCTGAATCGTGTTCATGGACACCGCAGCCGCTTCCACGCTGTTCAGTTCGCGAATCAGCAGCATGCCGATGCCTTCCTTATTGCACCACTTGTTCAGGTAGGATGGAATCTTGCCATCGGCGCGCGGCAGGTACGTCGGGTGCTGCATCTGCGCAATTTTCTCGCGCACCGTCATCTGCCCGACCAAGTCCGCCGTGCGGGTGTCAGCATCCAGACGCCAGTCCTCGTAGGGATCAAGCGTGCCGTTGCTGTTCAGGTCGATAAACTGGTAGCCGTCAACTTCGATGATGCTCTTCACATGGGGATTGAGCGTTGGCTGGGTGTAGGTTTTTTCCTCCGCCATTGCGGGAGCAGCCCACAGCCCGGCTGTAAGCGTCAGCGCACCCAGCATCGCCAGCGAGCGCCGCATCCATTTCTTAGTCAACAAGGTTCCATTCTCCTTTCACGCCAGCTTCCTTGAGGATGTTGACGATCTTATTCGCGAAATATTCCGCGTCGTGGTCACTGGACGTAGCGAACTCCTGCACCTGCGTCTGAAGGCTCATAGACGCGCTCCAAGGCAGCGCCGTGCCGTGGGTGAAGCTGGGATAGCTGCGTGTCGTGTCACTGATCAGTTCGTTCTTGAACTTAAGGGTCAGTTCGTTGTAGCAGTCATCTGGGGTATCGGTGTAGGGCGAAATAGATTCCTTC
>OMNT01003313.1_pt1 | contig 11832 bp, 13 predicted proteins | sample 1672551 | NCBI WGS metagenome assembly OMNT01 (sample SAMEA3136698, study PRJEB25190) | human gut metagenome
GCGTTCGTAGCTCCACAGGGCAGGTTCCACCGGCGCGCCCAGGCGGATGCCGATGTTCATGCCCAAAAAGCCCGCGTAGATTTTTTGTACATACGCCATGGGTTCCAAGGCCATACAGCCTCCTTCGCTGAAAAAAGGGGAACGGGGAAGGCCCCGTTCCCCCTGAAATCATGGGTTATTGCAGCACGGAGTTGACGTATTCGGTCAGCGCGTCACCGCCGGCGGCGTTGAACTTTTCCACCATCTCGGCAAAGTCATCCACGGGGCGCACGCCGCGCACGATTTCGTTGGCGTACTCGGTGTAGATGGAGGTGACCGCGGCCAGCTGGGGCTGCAGCTCATCGGGAATGATCACGTTGACGTCATTATAGTAGTATTCAGCGCCCAGCGCAAGGCTGTCGGCAGCGGGGGTGCTGAGCACGGGGGTGGCCAGTTTCAGGTCCTCGGGCAGGCCGTCCACGGTGGGGAAGAAGCGCGCCCAGTAGCCGCCCCAGGCATCGGTGAAGGTAATCACGCCGTCTTCCACGGTGTAGTGAACGCCCTCCACGCCCAGCTTGTCAATCATGCGGCCTTCGGGGCTGGCCATGTAGTCCAGAATGGCAAAAGCGGCGTCCTTCACATTCTGCTCGATGGTGGCATTGATGGCAAAGCCGCGCTCCTCCTTGGTCACATCGATGGACTGGAACGCCTGGCCGATGCCCTTGGCCGGAGGCAGGGCCACCAGCTCGGCGTCCTCGCCCATGGTCTGCACCATCTTGGTGTTATACACCTGAATCACATCGCCCGCGGTGCCGGCGATCATCGCGCAGTCGCCCTCATAGAAGGCCTGCTCCATGGTATCCCATGCCTTGGTGATGTAGTCGGCATCCAGAATGCCGTCGGCGTAGAGCTGGGCGTAGAAGGCCAGCTTGTTCTTCTCCTGTTCGGTCACCATGGAATAGACGTACTTGCCGTCCTCCTGCTGCATCAGGGTGCCGGTCACGCCGAAAGCATGGTTGAAGATGCTGTCCAGACGGGCCAGACCGCCGTCCACCGTGGTGCCAAACTTGACCACGCCGGCATCCATGAGCTCCTTGAGCAGCGTGGCATAGGCCTCCGGGGTAGGATCGGCCAGGAAGGCGTCCTTGGAGGGAGCCTGGTCAAGGAAGTCGCCGCGGATGACGGGCGCGGAGAACTTGGCCGGCGCCAGCCACAGCAGATAGGGAGAGCTGGCCATACGCGCCTTGGAATGCTCACCCATGAGGTTTTTTACATAGGTGCTTCCTTCGACATAGGAGGTCAGGTCCTCCAGAAGGCCCTCGGCTACCACGGGGGTGTCGGTATTGCCTTGGAAAAAGATGATATCCGGGTTGATTTCGCCCGTGCGGAACGCTAGCGGAACCACTTCCACATAGGTGCCGGCAGGCGCTTCCAGAATGGTGATGTCCACATAGTTGCCCTGCGCGGCCATGCCTTTTTCAATTGCGTCCACCACGGCGATGGTATCGGCGTCATCGGGCGATACGTCCTTGATGAGGATGGATACAGGAACGGGTGCATCCGCTGTGCCGATTTCGGCAACGGCGGCGGTGCTCATCAGCACCAGGGCGGCGGCGAGAAGAAGCGCGAGCCATTTTTTCATTCGGGTTTCCTCCTTGATCTATGGTTTTGGCTGAATCCGCAGCCATTGGGTACGATGGGTTATTCCTTTACGCTGCCCGCCATGACGTCGCGGGTATAGAATTTGAGCACGATGGGGTAGAGCAGCAGAATGGGCACGATGGCAATCACGATGGTGGCTGCCTTCAATGCGCCATAGTCGATTCGGGCCAGTTCGTTGTAGTCCATGATGTTTTGCGCGCCGATGAGCGATACGGTATCCCCCAATACAACAAACTGACGCAGGATCACCTGCAGGGTGGTTTTGGCTTTCTCCGTCAGGTAAATGCTGGCCTTGAAGTATTCGTTCCAGCGCACCACGGCGTAGAACATGGTAATGGTGGCAATGCCGCTTTTGGCCAGCGGAAACACCATGGAAAAGATCATGCGCACATGGCCCGCCCCGTCGATGCGCGCGGCTTCGTAGATATCCATGGGAACAGCCTGGAAATAGCGCATCATGATGATGAGGTAATACACGTTGACCGACGTGACCAGAATGACCGACCACTGGCTGCCGATCAGTCCCAGCTGCTTTACCAGCAGGTATTCGGGCACCAGTCCCGGGTCGAAGAGCATCATCACAATCAGGAAGGTCATGATGATCTTTTTAAACATCAGACCCGGCTGAATCAGCACATAGGCGGCGCTGGTGGTCAGCAGGATGTTGATGGCCGTGCCCACCACGGTGATGAAGATGGAATTCCACAGGGTGGGCAGAATCACTTTGTTGGAAAAAACGATGTCGTAATTCACGGTGCTGAATCCCGCCGGAATCACGCGAAGGCCGCTCATGGAAGGCGACAGCGCCGGGTCGGAAAAGGACTTGGCCAGAATATTGAGCATGGGGATCAGCATTGTCAGCGCCAGAAGCACCATCACGGCGCTCAATAGCAACTGTCCGAGGGTAAAGCGCCCGCGTTTTTTCATCGCTTCCGCCTCCTTACCACACGCCCGTGCCGGTGAGGCGCTTGCTGGTCACGTGAGTGAGAAGCACCAGCATCACGCCGAACACGCCCTTGACCAGTCCCACCGCCGTGGCCAGCGAGTACTGCCCCTGACCGATGCCGATGCTGTAGATGTAGGTATCCAGAATTTCGATGGAGCTGTTGACCGCCGCATTGGTAAAGTTGAGCACCTGGTCAAAGCCGGCGTTGAGGAAAAAGCCCAGGTTGAGGATGAACATCGTCACCATCGGCGTCACCAGCGCCGGAAGCACAATGTAGCGCACCATCTGAAAGCGCGTGGCTCCGTCGATGTCCGCCGCCTCATACAGGGACGGGCTGATGCCAAGAATGGTGGTGAAGTAGATGATGGAATCCCATCCCAGCGAGCGCCAGCCCTCGGAGAAGAACAGCACCCAGCGGATGGAACCCTTGTCGGTCATGTAGTCGATGGGGGCGAGGGCAAAGAGACCGCGAATCTGGTTCACCGCGCCGGTTTTGGCAAGAAAGCTGATCCAGATGCCCGCAATTACCACCCAGGAGAGGAAGTGCGGCAGGTAGCTGACGACCTGCGTAAATTTGCGCAGGCGGCCCAAACGCATTTCCGACAGCAGAATGGCAAACAGCGGAAAGAAGGGAAACAGCAGCACATACTTCATCAGGCTGATGATGAGCGTGTTGAGAAGAATGTCCTTCATCAGGGGGGAACCGAACATCATTTCAAAGTATTTGAGTCCCGCCCATGTCCAGGCGCTGCGGCCGCTGAAGTTATAGAAAGCCAGCCGCATGTTCCAGATGGGAATCACCCGGAAGATGACAAAGTAGACCAGCGTTGGCAAAAGCAGCGCATAAAGCACCCAGTCCAGCCGCAGGCGGCGCAGGCCGGTTTGCAGGCGCGAGAGGTTGGTGCGTTGCATTCTCCATTCCTCCTTGTTCATGGAATGTCGATATCCATCAGCGGGGCGTGCTGCTGCGCGCCGTACACATCGCGGTCGCCCACGGTGCCGGAGGGCACGTCGCGCAAATAGGTGATTTTGATCCCCAACGCCGCATCATAGCGGACAAATTCCAAAATGCGCTCCGGCGCCAGGTGGTAGAGCTGTGCCACACTTTCGCGCGTAATGCATCCGCTGTCCACCACCCGGCGGTACTTTTCAGGGTCGTCAAAGAGAATGTCCAGCGTAATTTCATAGGGACCGCTGTTTTTGCTGCGAAGCACTTTCGCTAGTTCGTACAGCCGCATGCCCTCACACCTCCACAAGCTCGATGGGGAACAGGTCGCGCCCGTTTGGCACCTTCAGCAGGTGATAGACGGAAAACGCATATACCGGTCCGAAGGGCACGTCGCTTGGCGCAAAGGGGAAGGCCAGATTTCCGGCGGTGGACTTGCGCCCCGCGTAGCCGAAATGCAGGTAGGAGGACCGCACTGTGGCGCAGATGGCATTTGCCAGCTCCTGATTGGGCGCGATCACCTCAAACATCAGGCCCACCTCATGGGGAAGATCCCGGCAGGGTTCGCATGCGCCCATCACCGCATCGATGCCGTAATGATAAAAGTGAATTTGATAACTTTCAGGAGGTATGTCCGCATAGTAGGCGTGCACGCCGCGCACCACCTCGCGTTCCACTTCCTCCAGACGGGAGATGAGCAGCGGGTCGCGGATGCCCGCCAGCACAAAGGTACGGTACGCCACCGGTCGCGCTCCCTCCAGCTTCAGCGTATAGGGCTGGGGAATCAGCCGGCTGCCCGTTACCCGGACCCGGCCGCCATCAAGTTCGGTAAAGGTACACGCACTTAAATCCAGCAGCATGCCGGGGCCGTGCAGCAGGTAGGGATGATCCTTTTCGTAGAAGGTATGCGCGGCGACGCTTACGCTGGTGCATCGGCGCGAGGGGGCGGCGGGGTACACCACAAAGCCGTCATCTTCTAAAACGCCCAGCATGCAATCCTTCGTGGTACCCGGCTCGCAGCATAGCGCACCGCATTCCAGAATCTTGCCCAGGTGATAGGCAAGCCCCGCATCGTGTCCGCGCTTTACGCCCACGGCCGCAAAGGGCGCAGGATCGTACGCCCGGCCGCAGATGATGATCTGCGCCCTGTCCAGCGCATCCAATACGGGTTCCATGCCCATTTGAGCCACCACGCCGTTGGTCTGGGTCAGGGTTTCGGGCGTGAGATCCGGCACGTTTTCGCTCATTTTTTCGATTCGGCCCTGCGCCATGGCATCCAGAATGACCTCGTTAGAAATATCGGCCCAGATTACGGCGGTCTTGGGGTGCCAATCCATTTCGTCGCACAGCTCGCGGATGATGGACAGGGTCCACTCCGTATGGATGTGCGCGCCGGACCCACCTGCGGAGCCGATCACAAGCGGAATATCAAGTTCCCGCGCGCCCTGCATCAGCAGCCGAAGATCCTTTTTCGCAGCCATCCGGCTTACAATGGCCACGCCTGCACCCAGCTTGTGCGGCCCGGCGTCCGTCGATCCCGCATCCACCACGATGGCGTCCGGCTTTTCCGCCAGCGCCCGCTGGAACGATTCTTGGGGAAATCCGTATCCAAGGATGCCGCAGGGAGAGCAGATACAAGTACGCATAGATGCACCTCGGTTCTTGCGATGTACAAGGCATGTCTGTCATTTTTGATCCTGTCATCATTGTAACAGAGACGATTCTGAATGTCAATAGTTAAACAAATAAACTATTAAAATATCCGCGCCTTTTACACGGAAAGGCGCGGATCGAAAAGACGCTTATTCCTGCGTTTCCCCTCCACCTACGCAAAAACCACGCAGCCGGTTCACGGTGCGTTCCAGCGCGTCACGGCTGTTGCCCCAGGGCTTTTGCTGGTTGCGGTAGTCAAACTTGAGGGTGAACCATTCCAGGTCCTTTTCATCCTGCACAAGGTTGGCCTTTACCAGCGAAAGCAGGCTCGTGGCGAAATCCCGTCGGGCAGAGCCGCTCAGGTGTTTTTGCGCGCGAAAAAGCAGGTCTGCCGCGTGGGGCAGGCACACGCCGCGGGATGCCTGCCATTTCTCACGGAATGCCGCGTCGGTTTTCCACAGATGCAGAAAGGTATAGAAGTAACGCTCCATGTGGCTCTGAATATCGCCGCATATGACGCATGTATGGCACATGTCCTCCAGCTCGCGCGCAACTCCCTCCAGTCCGTCTCCGCCGCCGAAAAGGCCGCGCTTCTCACAAGAGGCGGCGCGTTTTTCCAGCCCCTCCAGCTTTTTGAGCAGCTCCTTGGTATGCGAATCCACCAGCAGCGCATGCCCCAGGCGGTTTTGCATGGCAAAGAGCTGCCCGTGGTGCCGGGCGCAAATGCCCTTTTCGTTCACGCGGATGCGCGCGTCAGGCTCCATTACGCTGCCGCCCAGGCTGCGCTCGATTTCGCTTGCTTCCACCCGGCGATACAGCGCGCAGAGCGGACAGGCTGTGTTTTGCTCCATCGCTTCCCAAACGGGAATGGTATCCAGATGATATTGCATATTCGGCCTCCGTTCGGTATAATAGGAACAAGCTCATGGTAACAGAATCCGGCCTTAAGCGCAACCTTTCATACCTGTGGCCCCGGTGGCATATCGTATTGCGATACGGTATGCGGGAGGTTGGGCATATGCAGACAGGCAAGCGCGTTTATCCCCGTCAGCGGGAGCCGGGCAAGTGGTTGAGTTACCTGCTGTTGTTTTTGTCGGCGGTGGTGGTCATCTCCGGGGTGGTATCACGCGGCGGGGATCTGACCATTGAGCCGGCTGCTACCGCCACGCCGATTCCCACCGACGCTTACTTTGACGAGACCGTGGAGGAGCGGGAAATCACGCTGCCATCCGCCACATGGTATGCGCTGCAGCTGGGCGCTTTTGAAAGCGAAACGGCCGCGCAGGAGCTGGGGCAGCAATTCGTGAAACGCGGTGCGGCAGGGTATGTGTGGCATGATGGGCGGTACCGCACGCTGGCTGCCGTCTATCCCTCGCGGGAGGATGCACAGGCTGTGCGCGAGCAGCTCAGCGAGGCGCATTCCGTGGATTCCTACCTCTACCAGATCGATCTGCCTGCCCTGCATCTTTTGATGAAAGGTATGAAGGGACAGCTGGATATTCTGGAGGCGGCCTTTGCGCACGCCAATGATCTGGTGGCCAATTTGCAGGAAGCCAGCGTGGCCATGGACCGGCAGGAAATGTCCGGCGAGGAAGCGGCGCAGCTGCTAAACGGGCTGGGGGAGCAGGTGAGCACCGTCTCTTTGAGGCTGCAACAACGGTTTTCCGCACCGAGACATCAGACCGTTGAGGGGCTTATCGCCTGCTTTGAGGACTACGCTTCGTTTCTGGAAACGCTGGACGCCGCCGACAGCGACGCCACCTTCAGCATGAAGCTTAAGCGGCAGACGCTTTCCACCCTGAACCATCTTAAGGGCGTATATGATGCGCTCGGCAATACATAGGAGGTCGATCCCACATGACGATCCGGGAGCTGATTCCCGTGCTGGATGCGCGGGTGCTTTGCGGCGAGGATAAGCTGGACCAGGAGGTCAAGAGCGCCTGCGGAAGCGATCTGATGAGCGATGTGCTGGCCTTTGTCAAGGACAAGACGGTGCTCATTACGGGACTCACCAACATTCACGTGATGCGCACGGCCGAAATGCTGGATATTCACTGTGTGGTCTTTGCGCGGGGAAAGGTGCCCTCGGAGGAAATCCTGGATGAAGCAAGGGACCTGGGCATCGTGGTGCTGGCGACGGAACACACCACCTATACCGCCTGCGGGCTGATGTACATGGCAGGGATCCGCGGTACCAACGAGCGCACCGGCGCCCAGACGTGAAGGGAAGGGTACGAATGAGCCTGCTAACCAATACCTATGACGTGCACAAAGGCGAGTTTGAAACCGCCGGCGACGCCTCCGCCAGCATCAAGCGCAAGCTCAAGCAGCTCGGTGTGGACAGTGCGGTACTCCGGCGCGTGGCGGTCGCCAGTTACGAAGCCGAGCTAAACCTGATCATCCACAGTCTGGGCGGACAGCTCACCATGGAGATGAATCCGGAGCACATCGTGCTGATCTCCAGGGATGTGGGCCCCGGCATCGCGGATATTGACAAAGCCATGCAGGAGGGCTTCTCCACCGCCAGCGAGGAGGCGCGCGACCTGGGCTTTGGCGCAGGCATGGGCCTGCCGAATATGCGCCGCAACGCCGACGGCTTCTCCATTGAAAGCCAGCCGGGCGTGGGCACCACCATACAGATGGAATTCAGGCTGAAATAGCGCGCGGCCTGTTTCGGAGGAATGAGCCATGGACCAGAAGTTTTTCCATTCCGTTCGCCTGGACAAGGAAAAATGCAAGGGCTGCACCAACTGCCTCAAGCGATGTCCCACGGAGGCCATCCGCGTGCGCGGCGGACGGGCGCATATCATCAACGAGCGTTGCATCGACTGTGGCGAATGCATCCGCGTGTGCGATTACCACGCCAAATACGCCCAGACCGATCCGCTGGCCAGCATCAACCGTTTCAAATATAAAATTGCCTTGCCCGCGCCTTCGCTTTATGGGCAGTTCAAGCATCTTGTCAGCCCGTCGCAGGTGCTGGAAGGGCTGCTCAAAATGGGCTTTGACGACGTGTTCGAGGTGGCGGAGGGGGCGGATATCGTTACCCGCGCCATCCGCGAACGCATGCGGGGCATCGGCCGCGACCGCTATCCCGTGATTTCTTCGGCATGCCCGGCCATCGTGCGTTTGATCCGCGTGCGCTTTCCGGAGCTGATTCCACACATCATCGACGTGCGCCAGCCCATGGAGGTGGCCGCTATGGTCGCCCGCCGCGAGTTCTGCCGCGCGCATGACGCAAAGCCGGAGGAGGTCGGGTGCTTTTTCATCACGCCCTGCGCGGCCAAGGTAACGGCCATCCGCAACCCCATCGGACATGAGACCTCCGCCGTGGACGGGGCCATCTCCATGCTGGAAATCTACGGCCTGCTCTCCAGCCACATCAAGTCAAGCCCCGTGGACGCGGCGCATCCTGCCCGCGCCACCGCCTATGGTGTGGGCTGGGCCAGCAGCGGCGGCGAGGCGGCAGCGGTATGCCCCGAACACAGCATGAGTGTGGACGGGATTGAAAACGTCATCCGTGTGCTGGAGGAAATTGAAAACGATAAATTGCCGGATCTGGTCTTTTTTGAGGGCGCGGCCTGTACGGGCGGATGCGTGGGCGGCCCGCTCACCTTTGAGAACACCTATGTGGCGCGCGGAGCGGTCCGGGCGCTGATGCGCGGATGCGATATCACCCATCCCGATGAGCGCGTTCGCGCCTCCTATCTGACCAAGTATAATCTTCTGGCGGATAAACACATCTCCGCCAACAGCGCCATGCGTCTGGACGACGATATCGTGGAAGCCATGCGCAAGATGGAGCAGATGGAGGACATCGTGCGCAGGCTTCCCGGCTATGACTGCGGAAGCTGCGGAAGCCCCACCTGCCGTACCTTTGCCGAGGATATTGTGCGGGGCTACTGCAACGAGATGGACTGCATCCACATCCTCAAGGAACAGCTCAAGGTCATGGCGCAGAAGATGGTGGAGCTGGCCAAAACAACCAGAGAATAGGGGAATGAACGTATGACGGTACGGGAATTGATGGACCTGATCGGCGCCAGAAGCCTCAACGACAGCGCCCCGCTGGATGCGGAAATCACCTGCGGCTATACCTGTGATCTGCTCAGCTGGGTGCTGGCGCATGGCAGGCAGGGCATGGCCTGGTGCACGGTACAGACGCATGTGAATGTGATTGCCGTGGCGGTGCTGATGGAAATGGCGTGCGTCATTCTGGTGGAAGGCGTGGAGGCCGAACCTGCCTCGCTCAAAAAGGCGCAGGAGGAGGACATGCCCGTGCTCGCCACCGGCAAGACGGCCTATGAGGTCAGCGTGCTCATGGGGCAGGCGGGCGTGCTGCCGCCCGCGGAGTGAGATGGCGGCCTGCTGCGACCTGCACATTCACAGCTGCCTGTCTCCCTGTGCCGATGACGACATGACCCCCTGGAACCTGGTGGGCATGGCGCGGGTAAAAGGGCTGGACGTGATTGCGCTTACCGACCACAACACCGCCCGCAATACGCCGGAGGCCATGGCGGCGGGCGAGGCCTACGGCGTGCAGGTCATTCCCGGCATGGAGATCACCAGCCGGGAGGAGGTGCACATCCTGGGCTATTTTTCCTCCGTGCCGGAGGCACTCGCTGCGGGGGAAGCTGTCTATGCCCACCTGCCGCAGGTGCTAAACCAGCCGGCCCTGTTTGGCAACCAGATCATCATCGGAGCGGATGACAGTCCCTCCGGGACGCTGGAAAAGCTGCTCATTAACGCCACGGACCTCAGCGTGGAAGAGGTCTGTGCGCTTGTCCGCGCCTTTGGGGGCGTGCCTGTACCTGCGCATATCAACCGCGGCAGCAACGGCATGATCGGTGCGCTGGGCCTGATGCCCTTTCTGCCGGATTATCCGGTCGTGGAGGTCTATCCCGGCGTCCCCTGTCCGGCCTATGCGACAAAGGGTCGCTTTGTCATCCACTCCAGCGATGCGCACCGCCTGGAGGATATACAGGAACGCACCTTTTCACTGGACACACATCCTACGGCGCGGGATGTAATGCGCCTGCTCAGGGCGCTGGACGGCCGCCAGATACCCCAAAACGGCATTTGACGCGGTGAGGCGCATGCCGTATAATACAGTTACAAGTGAATAGCCGGTGTATCTGCGTGGAAACACGCGGCGGAGACGATTGCCTCCGTCATGGGAACTGGATGCGATTTCCAGACTCACCCGGGAACCGTGAAACGGACGAAAGGACAGGGAAGCGCCGCGGGCTTATGGCCCTACCGGCCGCTTCCGGCCACTGCGCGAGCGGGAAGGCGTCCAAGTAGGATGAAGTCAAGTCGGGAGACCTGTTTACACCGTGATCCCCGGGATGGAACATGCTATGAAAGCCTGGCGAAAGCCGCGTCTTTTGATCGCGCCATCCTGTCAACGGAATGGCGCGGTTTTTGCGTTTTCCCGCGATTCATTTGTGCAAAAACACAAAGGAGGAATCGAACCCATGAAAACCCGAAAGATCCTGTCCCTGATCTCGGCGCTCGTGTTTGCGCTGGCCGCCCCGGCCTCTCTGGCAGAGGGCCTCGCGCTGACCGATATGGCAGGCCGTGAAATCACGCTGGACGCGCCCGCTACCCGCGTGATCGCCCTCAATCCCGCCGACTGCGAAATTCTTTACGCTCTTGGCGCGGAAGATGTGCTGGTGGGCCGCGGCGAATACTGCAACTATCCCGAAGCCGTGCTGGAACTGCCCAGCGTCAACAGCGGCGCGGAGACCAATATTGAACAGATTCTGGCGCTGGAGCCCGATGTGATCGTCATGAGCAAAATGGCCCAGACGGTCGAACAGGTGGAAGCGCTGGAGGCAGCCGGTGTGCGGGTTGTCATTTCCGATGCGCAGAACCTGGCGGGCGTGTATGATGCCATCGCCATGCTGGGCGAGCTGACGGGCAAGCAGGAAGAGGCTGCCGCACTTTCGTCCCAGATGCAGGAGGGCTTTGACGCGCTCCGGGAAAAGGCTGAGGATACCGGAAAGACCGTGTACTTCGAGGTTTCCCCCCTGGAGTGGGGCCTGTGGACCAGCGGCGCGGATACTTTCCTGGACGAGCTGGCGCAAATCGTGGGTCTGACCAACGCCTTCGCCGACGTGAGCGGCTGGGCCGAGATCTCGCAGGAGCAGGTGCTTGCGCGCGACCCGGACTACATCGTGACCACCGCGGCATATTACGGCGAGGGCGAGCAGCCCGTGGAGGAAATCATGTCCCGCGAGGGATGGCAGGAGCTGAAAGCCGTCAAGAACGGTGCAGTTTACAATGCCGACGCGGATATGACCTCCCGTCCCGGCCCGCGCCTGCTGGATGCGGCGCAGGATCTGTTCGACTTCGTCTATGGTGCGGATGAGGCCGCACAGCCTGCGGCATGAGGCGTGCAGTCCGCCCGTCCGGGGGGCTCCCCTGGTACGGATACGCCGTGCTGTGTCTGCTGACGGCGGCCACGCTGTGCCTGTGCGTATCGCTGGGCAGCGTGGCCGTCCCCATCGGGGACACAGCGGCGGTTATCTGGAATGCCATGTGGGGGCTGGAACTGCCCCAGGGCATTTCCCGCACGATCATTCTGGGTGTGCGTCTGCCGCGCGTGCTGGCCACTGCGCTGTGCGGCGGCGCGCTGGCACTG
>OMNT01003318.1_pt1 | contig 11819 bp, 9 predicted proteins | sample 1672551 | NCBI WGS metagenome assembly OMNT01 (sample SAMEA3136698, study PRJEB25190) | human gut metagenome
TCTGGGTTTGGCGCTCCCTGTCTGGTCACGTTTTCGTACCTCCTGGCCATTTACCGTATATTCAAAGATCGCATGCCAGGAATACCCAATCTCGGTGGATAAATGTTCCAGCTCTTTCCTGACTTCTATGATTGTGGCAGTCACCTTCTGTGTGCAGGATAACCTTTTCTTTTTTACATCCGAGACAACGGATTTCCCTGCAATCAGAAAAGCCACGCCCACAACAGCAAATACAATCTCAAACAAACGCATTACCCATATCCCATTCATCGTCTATTCCCCCCTGATTACAATCTGTCCGTCTTTTACGGTTAATTCATGTTTATCCAGTTCTCCTAATACTCCGGCACGATACTGGATTTCCTCTCTGTCCTGAAATCCGATAAAGAAAATGTCCTCAATGGCTTCCTGTTCAAAAAAGAACAGTTCGGAAGAATCCACAATCCCCTCCGGATAATAACACCCTACATAGTCATGAATCGTCTCACTGTCGCCGCTGCATACTACTCTTCCGCACACCATCAAGCGCTTTTCTCCACCTTTCAGTAATACCACTGAGCCAATCGGCAATAAATCCTTGTACATTTTTTTCATCCTTTCTTTTCATAAAATGAGTTATTTGTCTTGTACCACAAATTCCCTGTCGTGTGGCACCCTCCATTATATCAATAAAAAACGGTTTCCGCTTTCATTTCTTACTCTTTTACCAGCCTAATTTAAAATCTGACCAGTCAATGGACACTTCTACTTCCACTCCCAGCCCAACTCCCAGTCCCAGCTTTCCCTTCATGCCTCCCGTAGTTTGCGTATATCCTATTTCCACTCCGGCGCCTACCGCTTTACCTGACGTACCAACGTCAATCTTTATGCCAAAAACGTCCACACCGGCGGATGCTTTTACTTCCCACGCATAAGCCTCTGCTCCCGCTTCCAGCTTCACTCCATCTGTTGTTTTCAGTTCTCCGCTTTCTGTTTTATACGTCATTCTTCCAGCAGACGCCTCCGCATATGCGTTTGCAACGCCCGCTTTTCCATTCACTTTGGCATGGACATTGTTATTTTTAGAACCAAACGCTGCGTTTGCCTCTCCCTCAGCGCCTACTGCCGAAACTTCCGCTCTTGCTCCAATCTGTGGCGCCAGCTTTCCGTCTTTATAAAGGGTGGCTCCCACTTCTCCCTTTGCGCTTACCTTTCCAACGCTTCCTTTGCCTCCGACACTGGCCAGCCCAATATTCCCCTTTGCACCGCCCTGTGCCACATATGCCTCCCCTGATGCTGACGCTTTAAATAAGGATACACTATCCAGCTTACCATTCTTCCACTTCGCGCCGCTCTCAAACTTCGCATCCCAGGAAGCCCCAAATGCGTCTCCTTTCGCCTCGCCGGCGCTTTTGATTCCCAAAACAGTTCCTGCTACCGCTGCGCTCCCGCCAAATACGGAAGTGCTTTTCGCCGCATTTCCCTGCGGAGAGGATATTTTCTGCTGATTCTTCTTCTCCGATGCAATCAACTTTTCCGTACTTTTATAAAGCTGTGCCGCCGCAGACAGGCATTCTGCCATACTGTTCATGCTTCTGCTTCTCTGATCCAGATTTCTTCCAAGTCCGCTTAAACTACTGCGAATCGCACTTTTCGCCTGCCCTGACACGGCAAGATTTCTCTCAATATTCCCAATACTGCTGATATATCTGTTCATCGTGCCAGCCATATTTCTGATATTCTGCGGACGCTGTTCCATCTTTGCTGGAAATACTGTAAATTCTGCCATTGTTTCCTCCTAAACTCGAATCCCCGAAACCAGTTCATGTACCTTGCTTTCACAGGATTCATATTTTTTCTTCGCATTGATTTCGTATGTATGTACCTGTTCCAGATTTTTAATAATCGTCTCCAGGTCTTTCATATCATCCTGGAACGCTTTTTTAAAGGCTTCGCTTCCCGGCCCGTCCCACATTTTATCCATGACCGCGACACTGCTTTTCATCTTTCCCATTTCGGTTCTGATTTTCCGGATATAAGCGTCCACCTGTCCCGCGTCCCTGTTTAAACTGGATGTATTTATTTTAATCTGATTACTCATAATTCCTTTCCTCCCTTCCTTGCAGCCTGACAGGAATTCCGCCCCATCCATTCAAACTGGTTACGTGAATTTTTTCCTGAAATCTTTTTTGGGGTATTTCACAGGCATCCATAAGATCCTGTTCGCAATGTTCATACATCCTCTTTGCTTTTTCCAGCGCGATCCGCAGATCCGCCAATATTTCCGCCTGCCTGTGCAGATGTTCTTCTTCTCTGTAAATCACCCGGATAATTTTTTCCTTTTCGCTTCCATTTATGACTTTCCGCAAGTCCCGGCGCAGCCCCTGCAATTCCATCTCTTTTCTTTTGATGAAATCCGCTTCCCTTTTTAAGTCCTCCATCAGGGGATTCCATTTTGCCAGAGTTACCTGTATCTCCATTTGTTATCACTCCCCTGCCCGAACTGCTTCCTCGCACATCTTTCTGTATCTCCTTATGCCATGATTATATCATCGCATTTCCCATCGTGTTTCCTGCTGTCATAACCTGCACATTTTCATGTTTCAAATGCACCCTAGACATAAATCATCCTCGTTCCATCCGTCACCCCTGATTCATATAAAGTCTTTTCATCCTTCAACATGCACCTGGCATCCGCAATCCAAAGTGAAAACGCCTTCCCATTTTCATCTTTGGATTCCTGCATTTTCTTTGAAAGTATTTCGTAGATTTCTTCTTTGATCTGTTCTATACAAGCGTTTTCATCCAGCATAAAATCATAGGTATCATCAATCGCCGGAATATAAATATCCACCAGTACCATCTTTTCCCTCCATCCATGCGGCAACTGCGCGCATCAGCTCTTTCTGTTTATATGGCTTCCAGAGACAGCCATTCGCATTCTGAAAAACCATGCAGGTCTCCAATCCGCTTTCCTTTATCAAAATTCTCTGTCGGATTTTCATTTTTCTGCTGTCCTGCCTTGTAAAAACCGCCGCCACATTTTCACTTCTAAAATATTCTTCTGCATCGTTCCGATATGCCGTTTCTTCTTTTTCAAAATTCTTTAAAACCTGTTCACATTCTGAAACGATTTCTCCCATCAAACTTTCCAGAAATAAAATCCACTGCGCCTGCGTCCAGAAAGAAAGCTTCAAAGCGCCTTTCCTTCTCTGACATCTCTCCATCATAACAACCCATCCATTTGAAACATAGCTGCATCTGACTGGCATATCCTGTCCTCTTACATGAACGGAAACACACTCCCTGCTCTCCAGAAGCGTCCGAAACAAATCCGAAACCCCCGGCCTGATGCTGATTTCTCCATCCGAAAAATCTATTACTTCTTTTTGATAGAGACTCAAAAGCACCCGATTTTTGCTTTCTCTGGTGATTTCTTCTGACCCGTCGCTATCCAGAATTCCATATAACTGTTTTATTCCAAGCCCCGCCAGCAGAAGCTTCATTTCTTCATCTTTAAAAATATAGCTCTCATATTCCCCGCAGCTCATTGAGAAACTCCTTTACTGCTTTTCGATAGCTTCTGGATACCGGAATCATAAGTCCATGCTCCAGATATACCATCCCTTCCGACAGCTTTACGTTCTGTAAATGTTCCGTGTTAAACACAAAACTTCTGTGGCACTGCAAAAACCCCTCCGGCAAGAGACTCATAATATGATCCAGCGTCTCATACTCACAATACTCCATATTCCGAAGCCGTACGAAAATCTTTCTTTCCCTCGCTTCTATGTAATATATTTTTCGAAAAGGAATCGCTATTTTCCCACTTCGGTTCTTCACCAATAAGACTTTTTTCTCATCGGGCTTCTCTCTTTTGGCAAGAACCGTGTGAAAAAACTCCCGAACCGTCCTCTCACACTGTTCTTTATTAAAAGGTCTCAGCAGCAGGGATGCCGCGCGGATGTCCGGCGCTAAATATTTCATAGGCGAGATTTCCATATCAGCGACCAGCAAAAGCTCCGACTGTGCGAAACTGTTTCGTATCCTGCGCAAAAGTTCGATATCCATATCATCCGACACATCCACAAAGGCGCAATCCAATAACGGTTCCCTTTCCAACACACTTTTTGCTTCCGACGCCAGTTTCACACAAAAAAGCCGCATCTCCTCTTCTGTCAGATGTGCAATCACATCCCTGACGATTTCTTTTAATACCTTCCCTTCCTCCGGCGCCTTGTTATAAATCATGCACACGAACAAGCTGCTACCTCCTCGCCAAAGGTATCACTACGCTTCCCGCTGCCTCCTCTGCCTCCGTCTCAGGAATGCTTCCTGTTCCTGTCTTTTCAGCCTTCTCTTTTTCTGCATAGGACATATAATCAAAATTCAGAATCGGGTTTTCTGAAACCTTCCCTCCGAGGTGAATTCCCGTCTTATATCCTACGAACGTCTCATATATTGGGTATCCCGCAGCGTCGCTGCGATTCTCCAGCGGCACCGCTCCGATAAAATAGATGTTATGCAGACTTCCTTTGGCAATAATATTTTCCAGGAAGCTTCTCATGTCAAGCTTTGCATTGTAAATAAAATCTACAAACCATACCAAATCGGAAATAAAGATAAAATATGGCGTTTCACGGCTTATGCTGGCAAAAATTTCATCGTCATCGCACCCTGCTTCCAGCATCTGGTTCTTTTTTTGATTCCGCGTTTTAAATACAGGCATCATCCCTTTCAAGAGCTCAAACACACTGTCTTCATCTGAAGCATACGTGACTTTTTCATCCGAGCTGTAATTTTTCAGGTCATTGGCAGGACTGTCAATGACACATACCACGCTGTTTTTCTCCAAAGCCGATTGTATACTTATTCTCAACAGATTGGTTTTGCCGCTCCGTGCAGAACCGTAAATCGTGTAACAGTACGTGTACCGCAGTTTTATTCCGTAAACTTCTGCATTGGACGCATCATAAGCGACTGGCAGCAGATGGACGTCCATCGACGCCTTTTTAAACTCCTCCGTCTCCCGGAATGCAGACCAGACTGGTTTCTGAGGAATTTCCGGTATCCTTCTTGCCGTTTTCCCCTCCCACGTTTTCTGCATATCCATACATACCTCACGGATTACTTCCATCCTCTGGTAATCATTTTCCGCGGATACCGCCAGCGCCGTCTGATATTCCAGAATTTGCTTTCCATAAAAAGCCAGACCCCTTCCTTTGATTCCGCTCTCCGGCAATACATCAATCTGATTGCTGTGCAGCAAATCCGCATACGCATATTTATCCTGCAACTGCAAGCACAAAACAGTACCCACATTTTCGAAAACTCTGGAAGTGATGTCATTCATGCCCACGCCATTCCCTGAGATCACCAGAAAGATTCCGTGATTTACCCCTTCTTTGGAAAGACGTATCACATCTTCCTCGTACTGTTCTTCCGTCTTTTCTTTAAAAGAAGCATAGTTATCAATAAATACCACGATTGCCGGCAGTGAAATTCCATGCACCTGTACATACTGGCTGTAATTTCCTCCCCGGAACAGTGCTTTTCTTTCTTCCAGAATGATGCGCATCATGTGAAAGAACTTGGATATTTTATCCAAATCCCCCTCGCACATCACACCTCCCACATGCGGAGCTGCTTTACAAGGAGCCATCATTTTACTGCTGAAATCAATCGCATAGATATTTACGGTCTCCGGTGTATACTTCTGAACCAACGCATACAGCAAAGTCTGCATCATGGTGCTCTTTCCACTTACGACATTCCCGCAGATTGCCAGATGCCCATTCTCGGCAAAATCAAATTCCAATGGCATCTGATTCTGGTTGGCAGGGTCATCCATCTGTCCAAGAAGAAGATTCAAAGACCATTCACCCTTCGGCTCCTGCCATCCGGCATAGGAAAATGCACTTTCCCGGTATTCCGAAAACTCTTCCAGATAAATTCTGTTTCCAAGCGCCGGCATCCACAACTGCATACTGTAGTGATAACCATTCTCCTTAGCAACCACGGCCAGATAATCCTTCACCGCATCCAACTGCGTTCTGTCTTTTCGCTGCGGCAGCTTTCTGTTCTCCTCTGCCGCTCTCTTCAGCATTGTTTCTATCCACGCCGAAGAATCCGCTTCCTCTAAACTCACGCATTGATAAAGCTCTATGAAATCTATCAGTCTGTCCGTATTATATTTGCTGACTGCATACTCCACATTTCTCTTTTCCATCGCATCATACAGGCAGGCGATCAGTTCTTTCCTCTTTTCACGATCCAAAAGGCAGCTTTCCAGGTGATCTCCAGTCTTTTCCAGCGCTGACTCCAGACATTCTGTAAGCGTCTCTATCCATAGAAACTCTACTCTCTTCTTCTGCGCCAGCTTTACGGAATTTCCTGTCATCTCTACCTTTCCATTCAAGTTCACAAGCTTTGCCAGTTCCGTACTGCCAATCACAGCATTTTCTTCATAAACCGCGCCGCTGTATCCAGACTGGAATAATTCATACACTTCATCATTTCCCACCTGCAAATAACATCTTCCGGCCTGCGTAATATAAGCCGCATCCGGCTTATGCAGCATGTCATTGCTGTCTTGTTTATCCTGCACCCGCAGACAAATCCGGAACTTCGAATTACTCCAGATATTATCGTCTACCGTGCCGCTTGGTTTCTGCGTGGCAAGAATCAGATGCACGCCCAGGCTTCGTCCCACCTGCGCCACACTGATTAACTCCCGCATAAAATCCGGCTCTTCCCGTTTCAGCTCCGCAAACTCGTCAATGATAAGAAACAAATGCGGAATCGGAACAGACGCCTCCCCGTTTTTATAAAGCTTTGTATACAGGTTAATATGATTCACGCCGTTTTCTGTGAAAATCCTCTGCCTTCTGCGGTTCTCACTTTTTATGGAAATCATAGCTCTCTTTACCTGATTTCCTGAAAGATTCGAAATCTGCCCCGCCAGGTGCGGCAGGCCGGAAAAGAGATTTGCCATTCCTCCGCCTTTATAGTCAATAATAAAGAACGCGATATCATCCGGACTGTAATTGACCGCCAAAGATAACATATAAGTCTGCAAGGTCTCACTTTTTCCGGAACCGGTCGTTCCCGCAACCAATCCATGCGGCCCATGATATTTCTCATGAACATCCAGATAGCATGGGACGCCTCCCGCCTTCTGTCCAACCATTCCTTTGATATTGTCATAAGTCCGGTTCTTCGCCCAGAGGTCCGCCACCGGAAGCTCCTGCGGCTTTGTCACATTTAACATTTCAAAAAAGGTAAGCGCCCCGGGGATCTCTCCGCCCTTTTCCATCTCCAGTACCTGGAGCGTGCTAAGATACCTGGTAAAGCGCTCCAGCTTTTCCTCTTCCACCCTGTCAAAGATCATCCGCTGTCTCTGTTCATCCGAAACCTCATACATCCCCTGAAATTCCGGCGTGTTCTCAATAATAAACGTACATTCATTCGGAAGCTCTTCGTAGCGCTCCGAGAGCAGTACTGTCGTCAGGCCGCACACATTCTCCTTATCAAACACATATTTCGCAAGAATCTCGCCCTCAAGAATATCCGCATCCTCCAAAAAGAGAATATAATATGGTTTCTGTATTCTTTCCTCCTGTCTCTGTTCCCCCTGCTTTTCCTCTGTCCGGCTGCGAAATACTTTTGTCAGCTCATAAAATACCTCGCTTGCCTCTTTGCGGTTTCCCGCCATAAATCTTGTCTTTTTATCTTCCGACCAGACATGAGGCATCCACTTTGCATATTTCCACTTTTCCCGGTCGTTTGGTACGTCCTCTTTATAAATAAAACCCATTTTGACGTCTGTATAGCAGTTATTGGCTGCAATCTGGGCGCTGAGAGCCCTCACCACTTCGACTGCACCCGCTTTTTCTTTTCCTCCTACAATACCAATCAAATTGTGCTTTTTCAAATCCAGAATCACCGGGACGTTATGCAAGGTTTTATAATTTTCCTGAATCAGATATGGCTTCTCCGCCAGCTCATTTTTGTAAAGCGTAAATCTTTTCTTCGGCACATGAATAGACAAACAGTTCGGGCTGTCCCCCAATCCCAGGCGGTGCATCAGAAAATCCTTATGAGAAACATTCCGGTTCCAGAGTCTCCCGGCCGACGCGTCATACTCCATACACGCATTTACTTCCGGGTACATCTTCAGAAGCATTTCCGACACGGTCTGATAGTCTTTTTTCACTTCATCTGTTTTTTCAAGCAGATATTCGCTGTATGCCTCAAAAAGCTGCGCTTCCGCCTGCGCCTCCTCTTTTTTCTGGTTCCGGATTCCAATCAGCGCCCAGCCTACTCCAATGACGGCTGAAGATACAGCCATTACAAGGCCTGAATACATATACAAGGAGGAACCTCCGCTTCCTCTGGAAGCATAGATCATCATCATACATCCAAGAAGCATCGGAATTGTCATTGTCACGGACGGACCGATTGCCATAAACAAAGACTGCTGTTTTGTCCTATTTAACTGCGGCGGCGCCTCAATCTCCACTTCCCCCTCTACGGGACTGCTGTAATTGCGGGGTGCCCGATGGTACGTCGTTTTCCCATGCGACATTTGATGCGGCGCTGTATTTTCTCCACTACCGTTCTCCTGATATTCTGTCATTTTCCCGGCGTTTACTACTGCTCCGCTGCCACTCTCGTCAATCGCCAGAATATCCCCCAGAAATATCATATGAAGTCCCATGATATTAATATAAAAGCCAAACTCTAACGTCTGCTCCGTTTCAATTTTGCGTGAATTCACATAAACGCCGTTTTTACTCTTATTTACAATTTTATATCCGGAGCCTGCTTTTTCAATGACGGCATGTTTTCGTGATACCAGCCTCTGATAATCATAAGAAATGTCATTCTCTGGATGCTTACCGATTGTAATCGTTTTCAGTCCATGTAAGCAGTACTTTTTATAGGAATGTACAATCGAAGATACGCTTCTTACAATCAAAGACACCTTCTTATGTTCCATCCGAAGCCTGATCACATCTCCATCTTTTAATGCTTTCCCCGTTCCTTCCTCTGCGATATCCTTTTCCTTGTTTTTCTTTTTTATATACCATTCATGATCTAATACTTCGAGTTCCAGGCAGTAATTCTGTGATAAAGCAAAAAGATCTTTCGGCAAAATAATAGAATAATCTGCATTATTCATCGAAGGGAGCTGGTATTCCTTAAACGTATCGTTCAAATAAACAGACAATACAAGATTCATCACCGTCACCTCCTCCAGTTATTTCCCAACGCATGGTCCAACTGCTGCTTTTTCTTCTGTTCTGCTTCTTTTTGAAGCATCTGCCTGTTTCTTTTCCTCTTTTTTAACTGTATGACAATTACAAAAATCAGAGCGCCTATCGCCAAAAGCTCATATAGGGCAATCGCTTCGTAAGACAGCAAGATACTTCCTATCTTTTCCATATCTTCACACCGTTTCACAAAATTTTTTCCGTCTCTTCCACACCAGAAGCAGTATGAAAAATCCTCCCGCTGCCAGCACGCCGCCGATTGTGCCCCAGAAGAGCAGCTTATTCGCATACCAGCGCACGAACGCATTCGTGGATACGGTCAGGCTGTGGATGAAATCAAATTCCGGCTGGAATACAAAATGTCCATCTTCTGATTTTTCACTCGTATCTGTAACATTCCCGGCCAAATCTTCAATCACAAAACGCACCTTCTGGTCTGCTCCTTCCGATATCACAGCGGAACCGCTGAAATGAACCAGATCTTCAAAGCTGTCATAACTTCCCGCTTCTTTCTCATCTACATAAACCGTAACCTTTTTCAGACCGATCGCATCAAAGACATCAAAATTCACATTCTGGCTTTCCGCATTGACAATCGCATGTTCCAGTCCTGTGACATTCTGAATCTCCGGCGGTGTGGTATCCACGCGGAACAGCACGTCACATTCCTCAAAGTTTGCCGTTTCCGGTTTGTTTCCTGCCATATCCTCTGATGCAACGGCAAGCTGGTAGATGCCATCCTCTGCGAAATTTTCCATATCAATCGCATACTCGTACTGATACCATCCGCTCTTTCCTGTCCTGACCCCGTCAACAACAATCTGCTTTCCTTCTTCCAGTTGATCATTAACGACCTGCCTTACCGTATATTTCAGATTCTCCAGCGGCGTACCGTCGCGTGTGATCTGAATCTTCAGAGAATCCTTCACCAGCTTGTCCGGGTTATACTCGGTGATGACAAGCTTGCTCTGCACCTCCTGTGTATACGCATCCTTCAGAGAAATCAGGTAATCGTCAAACACATAGACCGACCCGAAACGGTTTACCGTAAAGGTCACCTCTGTTACCTCTTCGTTTCCTGCCAGATCAGAAACTTTCACAGTCAGCGTATAAATGCCATCGTTTTCCGGCTTCCTTTCAAAGGTATCGTTGATACCGGAACCGCCGCGGCCGTTTCGGTTCAGATTCTTTATAAATTCCTCCGTAACGTCCACATTCTTCTCATCCTTCCGTGTACGAAGGAGTTTTACCTCATCTCCTGCGAGATTCACATCCCCATAGCTGATAGAAGGCACGACGTCCCCTTTATAGGACTTTCCGTTTTCCACGCCTTCAATAACCGGCTTTTCAATCTTCGTATCTACCGTAAACTCCTGCCCCGCCACGGAATCGCCATAAGAGGCTCCCCCACTCTCATTGCCTGCCATATCGCTCATGGTGACATCAAAGGTGTAATCCCCATCTTCTTCGTAAGAAAAGGTAGCCGTATGTACATCCCCGCTGCCGCTCCAGGAAGCTGCCGGAGCAGTCATCGCACTGCCGCCCAGAGACGCCGTCTGTGTAAACTGCACCCTGCTCTCATCAAAATTGCGCTCGGTAATGGTAACGGTAGCCGTCCGTTTTTCCTTAAAGTATTTTCCATTCTGCGCATCGTTGTTATCATAGCTTACTGTGACAACCGGCGCTGTCTGGTCAATCGTAAATTCTTTCGGGTTTGCGGAATTCCCGTAACCTACCCTTTCTTCCGGACATTCATGCCCCGCAAGGTCTGTACAGCGGATTCCGAAGGTATAGTCGCCATCTGCGTGGTAAGTAAGCGTCGCCGTATGTCTCGTATCATCTCCATTTCCATCTTTGCTTCCTGCTATGGTCGTCCAGTTGCTCAGGGCAGGAACTGCTCCGCTCGTATTCCGGATCGTCGCTTTCACCTGATCCGGATCGAAGTTTCTCTCAGTAACGGTAATCGTCGCTACACGGTCATTCCGATAATACTTCCCGCTGTCCGGCGAATTATTATTATAGGAAACATCAATTCTCGGCGCTGTGGTATCGATTTTTATCTCTCTTTTACTTTCCTGACTTCCGAATCCCCGTATATTTCCGGCGTTATCCTCGGCATATACCTGAATCACCACATGATTACTGTTGTTCTTCGCGCTGTCAACCGTGATACTTCCCGACCAGCTTTTCTTCAGATCTTTCTGGCTTGGAAGCAGCTCCTCAAAGGAATACAGCACGCCGCTCTGCGTGATCTGGTCTTTCTTCGGCAGATCTTTATTTAAAACGCGGTATTTGATTTCTTTCAGGCCGGAATACGTACCTCCTGCTTCCGGATCCTGCACTTTGATATTCACTTTTACATTCTTTTTGTAGATTCCATTGACCGGCTGCTTTTCCGGCTCAATCGTAATCTTCGGCGCCAGCGATTCCACCTTTGGCTTTCTGTTGTCCGCAATCATCCCACCGCTGCTGATATAGGCTGTGTTTCCTGCCATATCCTTAATCCGCACATAGATAACCGCGCGCTGGTTTGGCTGAATGGTAACTTTATCAAGATCGGAAGAG
>OMNT01003321.1_pt1 | contig 11815 bp, 9 predicted proteins | sample 1672551 | NCBI WGS metagenome assembly OMNT01 (sample SAMEA3136698, study PRJEB25190) | human gut metagenome
GGCGCTCGGCGGAAGCATCCTCCGTCGGCACGACGCGCCCGACCACGCGCGTTGCGTGCGCGGCGGCCGCCTGCTTGTCACGCTCGGCCAAAGCCATGCGAACCTTCCCGTATTCCCAAACCAGAAGCACGAGCAGGATGCACATCACAATGAGATACCCGATGATGGCGCCCGGCAGTCCCGTGAAGTTCACCAACAGAATCGGGACGAACAGCGAGAACCCGAACGTGATCAGGTAAAGCTTCGTCACCGTACGCTGCTGGCGCAACACCGTGACCACCTGATAGAGGAAATCGATGCAAGCAGTGACGCCGCCGGCGGCGAGCATGATGAATACAAGTCCGCGGAACTGCTCGAAATCCACGCCGTAGAGGAAGCTCATGACCGTAATGCCAATCCAGCCCATGATGAGCGCCATCACAACGGTGATGCCCACGATCACCGCCACAATCACGACGATAATCATGTCGAAGCGCTTGCGCTTCTCGGGGTCGGCCCACACGGCGGCCATCTTCACGAGCATCGGCTTGTAGATGAGCTGCGCGGTGAGCAGGATGCCCATGGCCGGGAAGTAGAGCACGTTGTAGTAGAGCTGGTTGTCGTAGGAAAGCACGCCCTCCATGACGAACTTGGGCATGTTGTCGATGAGCGAGTAGAGGAACAGCGCGACGAACAGCGGGGCGCACTGCTTGAAGAGCGCGATGACGCTGTCGAAGCTCGCGCGCGCCGACGTGGGCGTTTCCCAAATCGCGAGCGGCAAGGTGAGCACGATAAACGAAACGCCCGCAGCAACGGCCATCGCGATGCAAGAGACGCTGACGCTGCGCGTGATAAACAGCGCGACGGAGAACACCACGAGCACAAGCACCGAGCGGAACGCCTGGGAGATGCCTGCGAGATAGAGCTTGTCCTTCTGCTGAAGGCGGCCCTCGTAGACGTCGGCTAAGCCATCGACCATCTTGTAGACGTACACGCCCATGCTGATCGTGAACATCTCGCCTGCATAACCCCTGATGGCACAATAAATCCATCCGACGATGAGCATCGCCGCGCACGTGAGCCAGCGGTTGAGCTGATAATCCGAGAACGAGTGCGCCTCGTCGAGGTCGGATATTTGGTAGGTGCGCACGCCGTAATTCGCGAGGATCATGAGCAGCGACCCCGTGACGAAGGCGAGCGAGAACATGCCAGCGAGCTCCACGCCCGCGAGCTGCGTCACCACGATGGTGAGGACGGGGAACACCATGCCCCACGCGCTCGTGCCAAGCGTGTTGCAAATATAGTCGCGCGTCGTGCGGTGCGAAGCGTACTCGGCCGGCTGGTCGGCGAGCTCGCCTTCCGTCACCGCGCCCAGGAGGCGATTGCACCACCCGTTGACGGCGCGTGTAAGGAAAAATTTATTCGGGTCGAATGCCATGGAATCGCGCGCGCTGTCCCTTCGTGTCGTGTCTCATTCAAGGATTATAGAGTCGCTCTTCCGACGGGTTGCCAATTTGCACAGAAAGTGAAGAAGCCGAGCCCCGAAGGACTCGGCTTCACATGTTTCACGTGGAACGCGCCGAAGCGCACTCGCATGACGCTGCAGCGGTTAGCTCGCATTCCTCAACCGCGCGAAAGACGCCCGCCTTCCGCAATGCGCAGGAGTCGCTCGCTACAAGCCGCACACATCACCGCAAAGAACTAGAAGCGCTGGAACTTCGCCTTCGGAACGCCGCAAATCGGGCACTTCTCGAAGTCGTCGCCCTTGTGGATGTAGCCGCAGCCCGGGCAGAGGTAGTATGCGTCGTCATCGGCGGCATCGATGTTGTTGTACGCCTCGAGATACTTCTCGGCATGAACAGCCTCGGCAAGCTTTGCCCTGGTGAACACCTTAACAGCCTTGGCGTGGCCCTCTTCCTGCGCCTTCTTGATGAAGGTGGGGTACATGTCAGAGGTCTCGAAGATCTCGCCGTTGGCGGAGGCGATCAGGTTGAGGTCGATGGCTTCGGGGGTCGGAGCCTCGGCGGTCGGGCGGGTGTAGGAAGGATCTTCGGCCTCCACAAGGGAAGCTTCGAGGTTGATGTGGATCTGCTCGGCGGCAGAAGTGGCCTCCCACAGACGTGCGAGCTGGTCAAAGCCCTGCTCCTTGGCGGCCTTGGCGAAGGCTGCGTACTTGGCGGAAGCGCCAGTCTCACCTGCAACGGCGGCCTTCAGGTTCTCGAGCGTGGTGCCTGCCTTGGTGGCGGCATCGGCGACAGCGTTGAAGTTGCTGGAGTTCTCGGCGGTGGGAAGTTCGGTACGAAGGTTCATAACGTGCCCCTCTCAATTGTTCTTGTTAGCTGTTTTGTTAACCTCGTCTTATTGAGAATTTATCTCAATAAGGAACTATAGCGAGTTGCCGAACCTTATGCAAGTCGCCCCTCGCATTCCCCGCCGCAATTCGCAGAACGTTCACATCCGCCGAGGCGTAGGCGTCGTGCACTATAATTGGCCGCATCACGATACGCCTTGGGCAACACGAAAGGTCGAAGGACATGGAACACGAAGTAGCTTGGAAGAAGTACGACGAGGTTGACCTCGAGGCCCTCGAAGGCCTGGCCAGCAACTACATCGACTTCATTTCGGAGAACAAGACCGAGCGCCGCTGCGCCGCAACCGCCATCCGCATGGCCGAGAAAGCGGGCTACGTCTCGCTCGCCGACGCCGTCCGCGAGGGGCGCGCGCTTTCCGCAGGCGACAAGGTGTGGGCGCATTCCCACGGTAAGGCGCTCATCCTGGTGCAGCTGGGGAGCAAACCGCTGAGCGAGGGCATGAACATCCTGGGTGCGCACATCGATAGCCCCCGCCTCGACCTGAAGCAGAACCCGCTCTACGAGAGCAACGGCTTCGCGCTTCTCGACACGCACTACTACGGCGGTATCAAGAACTACCAATGGGTTACGCTCCCGCTCGCCATGCACGGCGTCATCGCCAAGAAGGACGGCACGGTCGTGGACATAAACGTGGGCGACGAAGAGGGCGACCCCGTTTTCTGCGTGTCTGACCTGCTTATTCACCTCGCAAGCCAGCAGATGGACAAGAAGGGCAACAAGATCGTCGAGGGCGAGGACTTAGATATCCTCATCGGCAACCGCCCGCTGTCCATCGACGGCGAGGATGCTGAGCGCGAAGCCGCCGGCAGCGAGGGCGCAGAGAGCAAGGACGCCGCGAAGGAACCGGTGAAAGCGTTCGCGCTGAAGCTTCTGGCCGACAAGTACGGCATCGAGGAGGCGGACTTCCTTTCCGCGGAAATCGAGATGGTGCCGGCAGGGCGCGCCCGCGAGCTGGGCTTCGATCGCAGCATGGTCATCGGCTACGGGCAGGACGACCGCGTGTGCGCCTACACCTCGCTCATCGCGCAGCTCGAGGCGCCGGCGGATTTGGCGAAGACGGCCGTCACCGTGCTTGTCGACAAGGAGGAGATCGGCAGCGTCGGCGCGACCGGCATGGCGTCGAACTTCTTCGAGAACACCATCGCCGAGATCATGGAGCTTGCCGGCGAGGGCGGTATGCTCCCGCTGCGACGGGCGCTTTCCGCGTCGAGCATGCTCTCCTCTGACGTGTCGGCCGGCTTCGATCCCGCCTACGCGAGCGTCTTCGAGCCGAAAAACGCCGCGTTTCTCGGGCGCGGGCTCGTGTTCAACAAGTACACGGGCGCACGCGGGAAGAGCGGCAGCAACGATGCGAGTGCGGAATACGTGGCGCGCGTGCGTCGCGTGATGGATGACGCGGGTGTGTCGTTTCAAACCGCTGAGCTGGGCAAAGTCGATGCAGGCGGCGGCGGGACGATTGCTTATCTGCCCGCGAAGTACGGCATGGACGTCATCGACTCGGGCGTGGCCGTGCTTTCCATGCACGCGCCCTGGGAAGTGACGAGCAAGGCCGACATCTACGAGGCCTACAAGGGTTACCTGGCGTTTTTGAAAAACGCGTAAAGGCGAGAAGACGGTCGACAGCTGGCGACCGCAAAGAGGGGGGCTCCGCGGCAGCAAGTCGCGTCCGCGGAGCAAGGAGCTGGCAACGGCTACGCCCGCGGAGTGAGGGAGCTTGCGGCGGGCGGCGACGCCTGCGGAACAAGAAGACTGGCGGAAGGTGGCAGCGTTCTCGAGTGAGGGGGCTTGACCACCAACTCATGGGCCTGCTCCAGGAGAGGAAGAAGGGAGCGGCATACAACCCCCCGTCCCAGACCTGGAAGCGCGGACGCAGTTGGCCCTACGTGAAGTCGTGGCGCAGCACGACCTCGCCGCAATGGGGGCCGCGCGTGGTCCGCTCTACCCAGGCGCGCAAAATGCGGCCCTCCCACACGTCGATCTTCGCCACGCATTGTGGGAATCCCCCGCGGGGGTTGGTGGGCGAACCGGGGCAAAGCAGCAGGTCAGCCGGGCGCGCTTCCTTCCCTACCACGATTTCGGGAATATGGGTATGCCCGTGAATGCACACGTTCGGCAGCGGGTCGCCCGGCGCGAGCGCGCCCGAGCCCGCGAACGTGAAGCGCACATCCCGCGGATAATGTGCGACGAGGAAGCGCACGCCGTCGATGACGGGCCGGGCGTAGCGGCACACCGAGGTGCCATACTCATTGAAGTCGTTGTTGCCGAGCACGGCAGTCACGGGCGCAAGCGTTTGCAGATCGCGGATGATCTCGGGGCTGCAGATGTCACCCGCATGGATGATATGCTCGCAATCAGCGAGTGCGTTGAATGCCTCAACAGGCAAAACGCCATGCGTATCGGAAATCACGCCAATTCGAGCCATGCCGCACCCCGCTTCCTTTCGCCCCTTACTCCCCAAAGCATACTCGTTTGATGAGCGTCCGAAAATACCCGTTCGCCACGTAGAGCCAATCGAAACTCGCAGACTTCAATTATCTAAGCGTCCTTCGCTAAGGTTTCCTTCTAATAAATGTGTCAGGTTTGTGACGAACTAGCACTCTCCATTGACGAGTGCTAATGAGGAGTTTATAACGATAGTCGAACCAAGAAGGGACGCCGAGAAGAAGCAAAGGCAAGGCGCCGTAAGGCTTTAGCCCACTGCAGGCGGGCACGACAAGGTGCCGCCCACCTCAAAAACGAGCGAACAACCGCGGCAGTAAGCTTCCGCCGATTCCCAAAACAGAGCGCCCCCCGTTATTAGGAGATGACAATGATGACCATGCTTATGCCGACTCGTAGGAATTTCTTTAATGACCTGATGGCAGATCCGTTCGACGCGTTCTTCAACACCCCGTTCACCCCGGCGCCGAAGTCTTCCTCCACGCTGATGCGCACTGACATCAAGGAGCATGATGACGGCTTCGAAATGACCATCGACCTGCCCGGGTTCAAGAAGGAAGATGTTCAGGCGGAGCTTAAGGACGGCTACCTCACCGTAAACGCCGAGACCAAGACCGAGACTTCCGAAGGCGACGAGAAGAAGGGCACCTGGGTACGCAAGGAGCGCTTCGAGGGCAAGTGCAGCCGTACGTTCTACGTGGGTGAGGATGTCAAGGAAGAGGACATCAAGGCCCGCTTCGAGAACGGCACGCTCGTGATCGACGTTCCCAAGCCGCAGCCGCAGCCGAAGCTTGAGGAGAAGAAGACCATCGCCATCGCGTAGCCTTTCCCCTCTCGATTTTCCTTTCCCTCTCTCTTTTCTCCGATTGACGCTGGGCGCGTCCGATAAGCCCAGTGCGAAAGCCCGTAAGGATCCTCCCCTTGCGGGCTTTCTTTTTCTCGTCTTGTGCCTGGTGTATCATGGCGCCGAACAACAGCGAGGCAAAGGATGGACAGATGGACGCAGCAACAACCCGCGGCATTCCGCAACTGAAGAACATCGAGCAGGTCAGCGAGGGATGGATCAACAAGTATATCCTCACTTACGAGCTGCCCGACGGCACCGACTACGTGTACGAGAGCACATCGCGCAAGAAGCTCGAAGCGTACCGTACGGGCCTTTTGGCGAACGCCCGCGGCGAGGCGCCGCGTGTTGACGCCGTTTGCATCGTGGGCGAAACGCGCGAGGGGACGCTGCTCATGATCCGCGAGTTCCGCTATCCCTTGAACTCCTGGTGCATCGCGTTCCCCGCAGGATTGAAGGAACCTAACGAGAGTATTCGGGAATGCGTCGACCGCGAGCTGCGCGAAGAGACAGGATATCGCCTGTGCACCGACGTCGATGAGCCTGTCCGACTTTTGCCCCAGGCGGGATTCTCGTCAACAGGGCTGACCGACGAGGCGATTCAGATCGTATTCGCCCAGGTGGAAAAGGCGGGCGATGCGCAACCCGAGGAAAGCGAGCTCATAAGGCCCTTCCAACTGCCCCTCGGCGATGTACGCCGCTTCCTCGACGAAAACACGACGCTCATCGGGACACGTGCCCAGCTCATCCTGGAAGTCTTCGCCGCGCGCGCCGAACGCTAGGAGGTTTGCGGGCTATTCTTTCTTATCGCCGAGCGCCTCGAGCGCGGCGGCGTAACCGCCCGACCCGTAGGAGAGGCACTTCGACACGCGGGCGATGGTCGTCGCCGAGGCGCCCGTAGCCTCTTCGATCGCAGAATAGGGCTTGCCCGAAGAGAGCAGACGAGCCACAGCCAAACGCTGCGAGGTTTCGCGAATCTCGCGAATCGTGAACAAGTCCTCGAGCAGGGCAAATACTGTGTCGTTGTCGTTTAGCTTGGCAAAGACAGACAGCAGGTTCTCGACTTCGGGGGTTCTCAGCTCGCTCATTTCACTACCCTTCTGCTCGTATGAGGCCGTACTCGATGGAATCGACAAGCGCGTTCCACGATGCCTCGATGATGTTCTCGCTCACACCGACCGTGCCCCAGCTGCCGCGCTTATCGCTCGTCGTGATGATGACGCGCGTCGTAGCGCTTGTGCCGGCGCCTTCCTCGTCCAAGATACGCACCTTGTAGTCGGTGAGCTCCATGTTCGCCACCTGGGGCAAGTACTCAGTGATCGCCATGCGAAGCGCCGCGTCGAGCGCGCCGACGGGGCCCATGCCCTCACCCGTGGCGACGATTCGGCGATCACCCACATGGATCTTGACCGTGGCCTCGCTCGCCGCATCCTTCGCGAGGGCGCCCGTGTCTTCCCGATCGTCCACGATGACGCGGAAACTCTCCAGCCTGAAATGGGGCTCATATAGGCCGAGGTGCCGCCTGATCAGCACCGCGAGCGACCCGTCAGCCACCTCGTAGGAGTAGCCGTGCGCTTCGCGCGTCTTCACATCGTCCAAGATTGCCTGGAGCGTCCGCGCATCACCCGAAAGGTCGATTCCCAGGCTTTTTGCCTTCGCAGCAAGCGACGCCTTGCCCGCAAGTTCGCTCACGAGCATTCGCGTTGCGTTGCCGACGTTTCGAGGATTCGTGTGCTCGTAGGCTTCCGGAAAACGCGCGATGGCGCTCGCGTGCAGGCCGCCCTTGTGCGCGAACGCCGAAGCGCCCGTATAGGGATGGTGCGCGGGAACGGACAGGTTGCACGTTTCGGCTACGAACTGGGCGGTCCGCGTGAGGTCGCGCAGGTTGTCGGGGCCGACGCAGTGGAGCCCCATCTTGAGCTCCATGTCGGCAATGGCGGTAAGCAGGTCGGTGTTGCCCACGCGCTCGCCGATGCCGCCGACGGTGCCCTGCACCTGCAGCGCACCCGCACGGACAGCGGAAAGCGCATTGGCCACCGCACAGCCGGAATCGTCGTGACAGTGAATGCCCAGCTGCTGGTCGGGAAGCGCACACGCAACGACGCCGACTATCTCCTCCACCTCGAAGGGAAGCGCGCCGCCGTTCGTCTCGCAAAGATCGATGGAGTCGGCGCCAGCCTCGCTTGCCGCGCGAATGCACGCGAGCGCGTAGTCGGAGTTGGCCTTGTAGCCATCGAAGAAGTGCTCAGCGTCGAACACGACGGCGAGCCCGTGGGCCTTCAGATACGCGACCGAGTCGGCGATCATGCGCAGGTTTTCCTTGAGCGTGGTCTGCAACGCGCGCGTGACCTGGGCATCCCATGTTTTCCCCACGATGGTTGCCACAGGAGCTCCGCACTCGATGAGGTCGGCAAGGCCCTGATCTTGGTCGGCCGGCGTGCCCTTCTTGCAGGTGGACCCGAACGCGGCGATGCGCGCATGGTCAAGCGGCATCCCCTTCACGCGGCGGAAGAACTCGATGTCCTTCGGGTTTGACGCGGGGAAGCCGCCTTCGATGAAGTCGATGCCGAATGCGTCGAGCCGCTCCACAATGCGCAGCTTGTCGTCAAGTGAAAGCGAGATGCCCTCGCACTGCTCGCCGTCGCGCAATGTGCAGTCGTATGTGAAGATGTGCTGAGTCAAACCCCGTCTCTCTCCAATGGAAACGCCAATTGAATAGCCGTTCGTCCACAGGCTATTCTACTCCAACAGACTAGAGCGGGAGAGCGCTTTTCGGGAAAGGTTCCGCCGTCAAGCACGAAGTGCAGCTCCAAGGGATACATCATTAGGGAGCTAGCGGTCATCGAATGCGCGGGAACCTGCAGCTTTCGAGTACGCGAACAGTCCGTGCAAGCGAAAGTCGAGCCCCGACGAAATAGAGGCTCGAGCGCAGAGGGCAACCACCCGACGCCTACTTCGACCCACCGCCACCAAGCCCGATGAGCAGATAGAGAATCCAACCTGCGGCAATGATGCCGTACCTGGCCTTTTTGCTCATGTCTTCCTTGTTCAGCATGATAATCGTGAGCGGAACGGGGAAAATGCAGATCCATCCCAGAACCCACAGCCACGTTTTGCGCCTCTTCGAGGGCTCTCGAGGGGCCTGCTGGGGTTGGGGAGGGACTTGGGGCTGGAAAGTTGGCTGGGAGGCTGGTTGATAGTAGGCTTGCTGAGGCGGAAAAGATGCCTGCGCCGCTTCCGCTTGAGCCCTCTGGCGCCCCTTCTCGAATTCGTAGCCGGTCTTCTCTGCTCCGTCGAGCTGGACTTTCTGAATCTCGTCATCTACTGGCAGAGCGGCACCGCAATAGCTGCAGAAAGCCATTTTCCTATCCATGTCGACTTCAAGCCGAGCGCCGCAGCCTGGGCAGGTAAGGTTGACGATCTTCACGGGAATCCCTTTCGCATCACGAGCTCCGAGACGAAAATCAGGAAATCGAGCACCAGCTTCATTGCGAGCCGCTCTCACTTCTTTCCCTGTCCTCGCGAATGAGGCGCTTCAGGTATGACGACATACTTTCCTCCCGATTCCTCGCGAATTCGTACAAATCGTAATCGGGCGGAAAGAAATTGCATTGGATTTTCTTCTGCTTCGCCTTCTTGTACTTGTTTTCCGCCGCGCGCTGCGCATCGGTGCGCTTCACGGCGCGCTTCTTCAGTCCCGGCATCGCAAACCCTCCCTAGAAAAACGGCGAAGTCGGGGTTGTCCCGCACGCTCGGGGAGACACCTGCGGAAGGCGTTGGCCTCGGGACCCGCGCGCTGAGATTGCCGCGCGGGGAGCGCTTAAATGACTCGTCACCTCTTCGCCGCGCCCTTTGCTGGGTTCACTATACTCAGCCCGAAGCGGCCGTATGTCCCCACCATAGTACAGGCGCGAAAACCGTCCGTTTGGCATGCATCGTCCTTGAATAAGACTCCCACGGCGGCGCCGTACGACGAGATAAAAGAAGCCCTCAAGTTGCTCATGTCTGACGACTACGACAACTAGAGGGCTAAACCGTCTCGCCGCGTATCTTCGCGACGGGATGCCGGGTCCGGCATATCACGGAAAGCGTGGGTAGCGCGCTGCGAAGCAGAGATCGGCCGACCCCGCGAGCGCCCCAAACTGCCAGAAATTCGGGAAGGGCGCGGCAATGGAATGGTTACCTCGCGACGCCGACTGCGCCAGGCCCCGATCCCATGCCTCCTACGCTCGATGAAGGCGTGGTGCTCGCGGTTGCAGAAGTCGAGCTACCGCCCGTAACGGTCCCGGAATCGGTATAGCCATGCGCATCTGCGCTCGCTAACATTCCACCTATCACCAGGGTATATTCCCCGCCTTCGGTAAACTTCGGGCTGCTTGCCAGCACCATACCGAATTGCTTGGTGGCTGTTATCGACGCAATCACGCTGCCGCTTGCGTCCACGATCGCGACCGTATCGCCCGAACTGCCGCTCACGTTCGCGGTGTAGAGAAACGGCTGCGTGCCGCTCGAGAAACTCTGCGCCATGCGCGACGAACCGATCATGAGCACCGTACCGCCCGAAATGGTCGCCTCGCTATCGTAGTCAAACGCGCCATCGCCATCGCTCGACGGGCCGTTCACGAGCACCGTGCCGCCCGTGATTTCCACGCTGCCGTTGCTGTCGATGGCATCGCCCACCGAGTCGAGCACGAGCGTTCCGCCGTTGACCTGAATGAGGCAGTCGGAAGAATCTGCACCGGGGGCTCCACCCCGATTGCCACCACCCTTGCTACCACCAGGGAAGCTACCGCCATCCGCAGGACTTCCACCTGCTGCGGGCCCGCCTTCGCCCGGTGCTTCTCCATTGACAGTAATACCGCCCTCGCCAGGAGCGCCGTTATCGTTAACGCCCTCGCTTTCGTCCGAGCTATCCGAGAGGTCGGCAGCGCTTGAGTTCACCGCGTCATCGGACGCCACGATGGAAGTATCGCCGCCGTTCACGTATACTTTTTCCGCCTCGAGGCCTTCGCAGCAGCTGGTCACGTCGATGGTGCCGCCGTCGACCGCAAGCTCGGTTTCCGCATGGAAGGCATCATCGCCCGCGCTCACCGTGAAGTCACCGCCCGCAATCGCCATCTGCAAGTCGGAATGGAACGCATCGTCGGCCGAGGTCACGCTGAACGTTCCGCCCGTGATGCCAATATAGGTTTTCGCCTGCACCGCGTCGTCGCCCGCATTGATTGAGAAGGCGCCGCCCGTAATGCTCACGAAGCCCTGCGTCGCCTCGGTGTCCTTGTTCGACTTGATGCCGTCACCTCCCGCCACCAGGCTGAACGAGCCGTCAGCAATCTTCACGCAATCGCGACCGCGCAGGCAGTCCTCCACCGCCGTCACGTTCAGGGTGCCGCCTGTGATGACCAAGTCGTCCTTCGAGCAGATGCCGTGGCGATAATTCGCCGTCACGTTGAGAGCCCCCGTGCCGTTGATGGTGAGGTCGCAGCGGCAAAAGAGCGTCGCGTACGGCTCGTCAGAGTCATCTTCGAGCGTGTAGTCGGTGCCGTCGGAAAGCAAGTTTTGCGTGCCATCGGCCAAGGTCACGAAGCATTTATCGGCGTTCTTCGCATAGATTGCGGGACCGTTCTCGTTGTGGATAGTCGCCCCCGCAAGTACCAGCTGAACCTTCGCGTCATCGGACGCGTCGACCACGATCTGCCCCGATGAAAGCTCACCTGAAATAATGTAGGTTCCTTCTGATGAGATGGTCACCGTCGAACCATCGACTGCGGCACCAGAGCCGTCAACACTTGCGGACGACCCCGAAAGCGCGATGCGCGTGGCGGACGCCTCATCGTAGCTTGCATCCAAGTCGCGCTTCGAATAGTCCAGATCAAGAGCCGAAACGTCAAAAGCTGCGGCAACGTCTTCAAAGGCGGAAGACTCCGAGCCAACCGCTGCAGCAGCATCACTTGACGCCGCGGAAGAAGACTGCTCGCCCGCGCAGCCGCCCAACCCCGAAAGCGAGAAAACGAGCACAGCGGCAATACAAAGTGTGGCAAGACGCCTCATGCGACCCGACCGGGCCCCTTCGGCGGCGCCCACAAAGCGAGCTCCGCAGCGCAGCGAGGACTGTTTAAGCGACTGGGCGTTGCCGGAGGGGCCAGCCGCGTTGCCGGAGGGGCTGGAGCCCGCGACCTGGCGG
>OMNT01003324.1_pt1 | contig 11805 bp, 10 predicted proteins | sample 1672551 | NCBI WGS metagenome assembly OMNT01 (sample SAMEA3136698, study PRJEB25190) | human gut metagenome
ACAGGCCAACGCCGGCCTGCCCGCGCGCATGGCGGAGTGGAACCGGCAGATCCGGGAGAAGCTGGTGCAGGGCGGTCTGGCCCCCAATTTTTTGCAGCCCGTCTACACCTGCGCCGTCTGCCGTGACGAGGGGTACGTGTATGACCCCTCCCGCCGCATGTGCGACTGCATGCGGCAGGAGCTCAACCGCCGCCTGATGGAGCAAAGCGGCCTGGGCGCGGGGACGGGCACCTTTGAAACCTATGACGCCTCCGTTTTTTCCGATGAACCGGACGAGCGGGGCATGTCCCAGCGGCGCATCATGGAGGCCAACCGCGATATCTGCCTGCGCTATGCCGACAGCTTTCCGGATACCCGGGTGCGCGACCTGCTGCTGATGGGCAAGAGCGGGCTGGGCAAGACGTTTCTGATGCAGTGCATCGCCCATCGCGTGGCCGAGCGCGGATACCTGCCCACCTACGTCAGCGCGTACCGCTTCTTTGAAACGGCGCGGCAGGCCTATATGGACAATGACGGGGCCAGGCTCAGGCCCTTGATGGAAGCGGAGCTGCTGCTCATCGACGACCTGGGCACCGAGCCGCTGATGAACAACGTGACCGTCACGCAGCTGTTCAACCTGCTCAACGAACGGCAGATGAGCGGACGGCACACCGTTCTCAGCACCAACCTGAGCATGAACGAGCTGCTGGAGCGCTACACCGAGCGCGTGACCTCGCGCCTGCTGGACAAAGGCGCCTGCCTGCGCGTGGGCTTCGTGGGCGGCGACGTGCGCCGGGAGCGCAGGAGAAAGGGGAAGGAAGCGTGAACATTCAGATCTATGTGTCCTCCAGAAACCCGGATGTGCTCAAGGCGGAGCGGTTTTTCAAGGAGCGCCGCATTCCCTGTCAGCTGATGGACCTCAAAAAGCATCGCCTGGGCAAAAAGGAGCTGGAGGTGTTTGCCGCCGCGGTCGGCGCAAAGGCCCTGGTGGACCGCTCCGGCAAAAAGGCCCTGGAGCGCCCCGTGGCCCACATGTCCACCGACAGCCTGATTCTGGCCGAGCTGATGAACGACCCGATGGCGCTGGTCAGCCCCATTGTGCGAAACGGCAGCCGTGTGACCGTGGGCGCGGATGAAGCGGAATGGAAACGCTGGGTGGAACTGGAAAAGCCCGCGGCGCGCTGATCCGGCTCACAATAAATACAGAAAAAATACAAAACGGGGAGGACCCGGAATTTCGGCCTGAAAAGCATGAGATTGACCTTCCGGTTATTTCACAATACACCTGTTGCTTTATGTAAACAGGTGTTTTTTTAAGTAGACTTTTGGCATCGGGATGTGCTATAGTAATAACGTGTGTTGTATTTTTAGCGGAAAGGGACGTTTGGGTTGATCTGTATGGATTTTCGATGGCGAGGGCCGGTGAGAGGCAGGACGCTGGGAGGGTAATCGGCATGGGGTACCGGCGGGAAAAAACCGGTATTTCAAAGTCTACTTTTGCATACTGCCCTCAAAGCGTCCTATGTACAATGCTGCCGCGCGGTCCAGGCCGTGCGGCTTGGTTTTCGCCCCGCGCGGAAACGAACTGAACTTTGCGGCGCGCAAGGCTTTGCGGCGCGCTTTCGGGAGGGACTCATCGGGATGCTCAGATATGTCGTCAAGCGTGTATTGCTTGCAATCCTAACCGTATTCATCATCGCGGCCATCACCTTTTTTGCCATGAACGCCATCCCCGGCGGGCCGTTTGCCAGTGAAAAGGCCAAGGACCCGGCGGTGGAAGCCATGCTGATGCAGCGCTTCCATCTGGATAAGCCCGTGGGGGAACAGTTCCTGATCTACCTGGGCAACCTGGCGCACGGCGATTTCGGCATTTCGCTCAAGACGGGACGCGAGATTTCGGATGTGATCTCCGAATCGTTCTCGGTATCCGCCACGCTGGGCGGCATGGCGGCCCTGCTGGCGCTCGTCATCGGGCTGGTGCTGGGATCGGTGGCGGCGCTCTGCCGCGGCCGCTGGCCGGACCGTGTGATCATCTTTGTGACCACGCTGTTTGTTTCGGTGCCCAGCTTCATTCTGGCCACCATTCTGCTGCTGGTCTTCTGCCTGCAGCTGCAATGGGTGGGCGTGTGGTCGCCCAGCAATCCCAACTACGTGCTGCCGGTGATCGCGCTGGCGCTCTATCCCATGGCCTATATCACCCGTCTGACCAAATCCAGCATGCTCGACGTGCTGGGACAGGACTACATCCGCACCGCCCGCGCCAAGGGCGTGCATGAGTGGCTGGTCATTTTCAAGCATGCGCTGCGCAATGCGCTCATCCCCGTCATCACCTATGTGGGCCCCATGACCGCCTACATCCTCACCGGCAGCATGGTGGTGGAAACGGTATTCACCGTGGGCGGGCTGGGCACCAAGTTCGTCAGCTCCATCAACAATCAGGACTACCCCATGATCATGGCCGTCACCATCTTCCTGGCGGTGCTCATGGTGGTCGCCACGCTTCTCAGCGACCTGATCTACAAGGCGGTCGACCCGCGTATCAAGCTTGATTGAGGAGGATGGCGCGAATGCGTGAATTTAAAGAAGACCAGCTGCCCAAGAAAAGCCTCTTGAGCCTGCAAATTGATCTGAACAAGTTTTCTCCCGCCACGGACGAGGAAAAGCAGCAGCATGAAACGATGCGGGAATCCACCACGTTTTTCCGCGACGGCATGCGCAAGCTCTTTAAAAACCCGCTGGCCGTGGCCAGCCTGATCGTGCTGGCGGTGCTGCTGGTGATCATCGCGGTGGTGCCCTCGGTCTATCCCTATTCCTATTCCCAGATGATCGAGGTCAACGGCAAGCGCGACAAGACGGCCAAGAACCTCGCGCCCTTTGAGTATTCGGAAAACGAGCTCAAGGCCATCGAAGAGGGGCAGGAGATCTTCCCGCACATCTTCGGGACCGATGAATTGTGCCGCGACTACTTTATCCGCGTGGTGTACGGCGCGCGCGTGTCGCTGCTGGTGGGCCTGTTTGCCAGCCTGATCGTGCTGGTGATCGGCCTGCTGTACGGCTCCATCTCCGGCTACTGCGGCGGCAAGGTGGACCTGATTATGATGCGCATCGTGGACATCATCTACTCCCTGCCGGATACCCTGATGGTGATTCTGCTCTCCGTGGTGCTCAACCAGGTGCTGGGCAACGCCCTCAAGGGCACGATTCTGGCGCAGGTGGGCACCAACATGCTCAGCCTCTTTGTGGTGTTCGGCCTTCTGTACTGGGTGAGCATGGCGCGTCTGGTCCGCGGCCAGATTCTCTCCATCAAGACCAACGAATATGTCCTGGCGGCCCGCGCCCTTGGCGCCAAGCCCGGCCGCATCATTCGCAAGCATATTTTACCCAACTGCATCAGCGTCATCTTCATATCCGTTGCATTACAGATCCCGTCGGCGATCTTTACCGAGAGCTTTTTGAGCTTCATCGGCCTGGGCGTGCAGGCGCCCATGCCCTCGCTGGGCTCCCTGGCCAACGCGGCGCGCGGCGGCATGCAGAACTATCCGTGGAAGATGCTCTTCCCGGCGCTGAGCATCTGCCTGATCGTGCTGAGCTTCAACCTGCTGGGCGACGGCCTGCGCGACGCCTTCGACCCCAAGCTGAGGAGGTAATGAACGAATGAGCACACCGCTGTTGCAGGTGAAAAACCTGTGTACTTCGTTTGACGTGGACGCCGGCGAGGTCCGCGCCGTCAACGGGATTTCCTTCAGCCTGGACAAGGGCAAGGTGCTGGGCATCGTGGGCGAGTCCGGCAGCGGCAAGAGCGTGACGGCCTATTCCATCATGCGCATTCTGGTGGAGCCCGGCCGCATCAAGAGCGGCGAAATCCTCTTTGACGGTCAGGACATCGTGAAGTTTTCCAAAAAGCAGATGAGCGAGTTCCGCGGCAAGCGCGTCTCCATCATCTTCCAGGACCCGATGACCTCCCTCAACCCCACCTACACCATCGGCAACCAGCTGCGCGAGGCCATTTTGCTGCACACCAACCGCAACCATGAGCAGGCCAACGCCCGCGCCGTGGAGATGCTCAAGCTCGTGGGCGTGAACGAGCCGGAGAAGCGCCTCAAGCAGTATCCGCACGAGCTGTCCGGCGGCATGCGCCAGCGCGTGATGATCGCCATGGCCCTGGCGTGCGAGCCGGATATCCTGATTGCCGACGAGCCCACCACCGCGCTGGACGTGACCATTCAGGCGCAGATTCTGGAATTGATGAAGGACCTGCAAAAGAAGCTGGGCATGGCCATCATCATGATTACGCACGACCTGGGCGTCATCGCCGACATGTGCGACGAGATCATCGTGATGTACGCGGGCCGCATCTGCGAGCGCGGCACCGTGGATGAGATCTTCTACAATCCGAAGCATGAATACACCAAGGGTCTGCTGCGGTCCATCCCCAAGCTGGACAGCCGCAACCAGCGGCTGATTCCCATTGCGGGTTCGCCGGTGGACCTGACCAGCATGCCCGCGGGCTGCGCCTTCGCCTCCCGCTGCGACTGCGCCATGAAGATCTGTCTGACGGACCTGCCCGAGGAGCTGCCCATCAACGAAAATCACCGGGCCGCCTGCTGGATGAACGTCAAGCACGTCTACGACGAAGCAAGGAAGGAGGGGGCGGCGCAATGAGCGAGTACATTCTGGAGGTGCGCGACCTCAAGCAGCATTTCCCCGTGCGCACCGGCTGGTTCGGCACGACGCCCCTCAAGGCCGTGGACGGCGTGAGCTTCGGCATCCGGCCGGGCGAGACGCTGGGCCTGGTGGGCGAATCCGGTTGCGGCAAAACCACCGTGGGCCGCACCATTCTGCACCTTTACAAGCCCACCTCCGGCGAGGTGATTTACAACGGTACGCCGCTCACCCCGGCCAATATCGACCAGTACCGCAAGGATATCCAGATCGTTTTTCAGGACCCGTATTCCTCGCTCAACCCGCGCATGACCGTGGCCGACATCGTGGGCGAGCCGCTGGACATCCACCATCTGTACAAGAACAAGAAAGAGCGCGATGAAAAGATCGCCGGGCTGCTCACGCTGGTGGGCCTCAACAGCGATCACGCGCGCCGCTACGCGCACGAGTTCTCCGGCGGTCAGCGCCAGCGCATCGGCATCGCCCGCGCCCTCGCGGTGAATCCGCGCTTCATCATCTGCGATGAGCCCGTCAGCGCCCTGGACGTGTCCATTCAGGCGCAGATCATCAACACCTTTGAGGACCTGCAAAAGAAGCTGGGGATCGCCTATCTGTTCATCGCACATGACCTTCTGGTGGTGCAGCACATCAGCCACCGCATCGCGGTGATGTACCTGGGCCGGATCGTGGAGGTGGGTACCTCCGATGACGTGATCGACCGTCCGCAGCACCCCTACACCCAGTCGCTGATCTCGGCCATTCCGATTCCCGACCCCGACACGGCCCGCACCCGCCACCGCATCCCGCTGGAGGGCGACGTGCCCAGCCCGCTGCACATGCCCACGGGCTGCCCGTTCCGCACCCGCTGCCGCTACGCTACGGACAAGTGTGCCAGGGAATGTCCGCCGCTGGCCGAAACCGAACCCGGCCACAGCATCGCGTGCTGGAACCCCCACTATTGACTCTGAGGACGGCGAAAGCCGTCTTTGGAAATAAAAACAGGAGGATCATAGAAACATGAAAAAGTTGCTTTCTGCCCTGCTGGTGATGATGATGCTCGTCGCCTGCATGGCCCCCGCGCTTGCGGATGAAGGCTCCGAACCCGATTGGACTCATTACGATGAGCTGATCGCGGAGATCAAGACCACGACGGACCTGGAGGAACGCGAGGCCCTCATGCACCAGGCTGAGGACATGCTGATGGAAACCGGCGCGATCCTGCCAATCTACTACTACAACGATCCGTTCATGCTGGACTCCGCCGTCACCAACGTGTACAGCAACCTCTTCGGCTACAAGTTCTTCATGTATGCCGACAAGGGCGATGACACCACCCTGCGCGTGAACCTGGCTTCCGAGCCGGACAAGCTGGACCCCGCGCTCAACAGCACCGTGGACGGCGCCTCTCTGGCGGTGAACTCCTTCGGCGGCCTGTACACCTACGACGCCGAGGGCCAGCTGGTGCCTGACTTCGCCACCGGTTACACCGTGAGCGACGACGGCCTGGTATACACCTTCACCCTGCGTGACGGCCTGAAGTGGTCCGACGGCAGCGACCTGACCGCCAAGGACTTCGAGTGGAGCTGGAAGCGCGCCGCTTCTACCGCCACCGCCGCCGACTACAGCTACATGTTCAACGGCATCAAGGGCTATCCGGACGACCTGGCCGTGAGCGCCTCCGAGGATGGCAAGACCTTCACCGTTGAGATGGCTGCGCCCTGCGCCTACATGCTGGACCTGTGCGCCTTCCCCACCTTCTTCGCGGTGAAGCAGTCCGAGGTCGAGGGCGCCGAGGGCTATCTGGATGAGGACGGCAATATCCTCAACCCCAACGCCTGGGCCACCGAGGCCGGCTTCATCTCCTCCGGCGCGTACGTGCTGACCGAGTGGAAGCACAACGAGTCCATGGTGTACGAGAAGAACCCCAACTACTGGAACGCCGAGAACGTGAAGATCGAGCGCATCGAGTTCATGCTCTCCGCCGATGACACCGCCATCTATGCCGCCTATCAGGCCGGCGACCTGGACTTCATCGACACCGTGCCCACCGATCAGATCGCGTCCCTCAACGGCATCGATCCCGAGTTCTACGTGGTGGATAACCTGGGCACCTACTATGTGAGCTTCAACGTCAAGAGCCCGCTGTTCGACGGCAAGACCGTGGAGCAGGCCAACGCCATGCGCCGCGCCTTCGCGATGCTGGTGGACCGCCAGTACATCATCGACACCGTCGCCCAGACCGGCCAGCTGCCCGCCAACACCTTCGTGCCCGCCGGCATGGCGGACGGCCATGGCGGCGTGTTCCGCGCGGACGACGATGCTTACACCTATCCCGTCGAGACCGGCTACTTCAGCACCGAGGTCGATGTGGAAGGCGCCATCGAGCTGCTCAAGAGCGCCGGCTATGAGTTCGACGCCAACAACATGCTCTCCGCCTCCACCCCCATCAGCTTCGAGTACCTCACCAACGAGGGCTCCGGCAACGTGGGCATCGCCGAGTGCATCCAGCAGGATCTGGCCGTGATCGGCATCAACATGACCATCCGCACCTGCGAGTGGAACGTGTTCCTCAACGACCGTAAGAACGGCAACTACGACGTGGCCCGCAACGGCTGGCTCGCCGACTTCAACGATCCCATCAACTTCCTGGAGATGTGGACCACCGATTCCGGCAACAACGACTGCCAGTTCGGCCGCTAAGAAATCCATCACCCCAAAAGAGGCCCCGCCAGATGGCGGGGCCTCAATGCGTTTGCGCGTAAACGTCCGGCGCTCAATCGCTCTCCAGAAAGCGCTTCAGCTGCGAGCGGTTGGAGGAAAGGTCCGGGGTGAGCACCATCATGCCGCCGATGGTTTCGTCCACATAGGCGCCGTCGAAGGGTACGTGTGCGCCCTGGATGTCCAGCGTATCGCACCCGAGCAGCGGGGCCAGCGCCGCCAGATCGGCCAGCGTCAGGTCGGTTTCCACCTCGTCAAGCAGCGTCACGGCCAGCTTCAGCAGGTCGAAAAGCTTCATCTGCGTCAGCTTCTCCGCCGCGCTCTCGATGATCCGCTGCTGGCGGCCGGTGCGCTGAAAATCACTGTCGATTTTGCGGATGCGGCAGTAGCTCAGGGCCTGCCGCCCGTTGAGCAGGTGCTCGCCCGCGGTTTCCAGCAGGCCGTCGTCCGCCGCAAGGCCCACCTGGCGGTTGTAATCCTCCAGAATTTTGTTGAGCTGCTGACGCTCGGACTCGGTGATCTCCGCCTCCACGCCGCCCAGCAGGTCCACAGCCTGCACCAGCGTGGGAAAGTGCGCCGTGACGGTATGCTCGGCGCTGACGCCGAAGTTTTCCTCCAGCGTCTTGAGAAGCAGCTCCTCGCCGCCATAGAAGTAGGCCGCGTTGAGCCGGTCGTATCCATGTCCGGGGATGGTGACGTACAGGTCGCGCAGGAACGAAACCAGCCGGATGCGGCCCGCTTGGGGATCGATGCGGGCCAGCATCATCACGTCGCTGCGGCCGGCCTTTCCCGATGTGTCCACGCCGATGAACAGCACGGTAAAGGGGTCTTTCCCGGCCGCATGGACCGATGGGGAGGCAACGAGCAGCAGCGCCGCGCAAAGCAGCGCCGCGGTCCGCTGAAACAAGCGCTTCATAACAAAAACCCTCCTTTGCGTTGGTGCCTAGACAACGCAAAGGAGGGCGGTTTTGTTGCAGCTGGACGGATTTGGTCAGGTGTAGTCGGTATCGAACTGCACCACCAGACGGTAGCGGTCGTCCAGCGAGCGTGCGTAGGCGTTAAGGGACTTGAGCAGCTCGTCGCGGCCCTTGTAGCCGGCGGGGGTGACGCAGTCGAAAATCAGGTTGATATGCCCCTGGCCCGGCACCATGCGAAAATCATGCAGGCTCAGGCAGGGATCGGTATTTTTGAGAAAGTCCGACATCTGCTGGTGGACGTGATTCACCTTGTCATCCGAAGTGACGATGGGGTCCATGTGGATGCAAATGGCCATGTGCATCTTTTGGCCGATTTCGCGCTCGGCATCGTCGATCACCTCATGGATGGCCACGATATTGGCATCTGCGCTGACCTCCGCATGCACCGAGGCGATGCAGCGGCCCGGTCCATAGTCATGAAGCACCAGGTCATGAATGCCCAGAATCCCGTCTCGCGCCAGCAGCAGCTCGCGGATCTGGCGGATTTTTTCCGGGTCCGGCTTGCCGCCCAGCAGGCTGTCCATCGTATCGCGGCATACGTCGAAGCCCCCCTTCAGCACCACAGCCGCCACCAGCAGGCCAATCCAGCCGTCGATGGCCCAGTTGAAAGCAAGATAGGCCAGCACGCTGAGCAGCACCGCGCCGGTAGAGAGCACGTCGCCCAGGCTGTCCTTGGAGGCGGCGAGCAATGTGCCGTTATGAACGGCGTTGCCCAGCTTGCGGTAGAAAAAGAACAGCCACAGCTTCAGCAGCACGGATGCCACCAGAGTCGCGACCACCACCCACGACAGGGTGAGCGGTTCAGGATGGAGGATGGAGGACAGGCCATCGCGCAAAAGCTGCAATCCCATCAGCAGGATCAGCACGCCCACCGCCAGCGAACCCAGGTACTCCATGCGTCCATGGCCGAAGGGGTGCTCCTGGTCCACGGGCTTGCGGGCCAGGCGCGTGGTGATCAGCGTGACGATGCTGCCGGCGGCGTCGGACAGGTTGTTGGCGGCGTCGGCCATGATGGCCAGCGAGCCGCTCAAAAGCCCCATGAGAAACTTGCCTGCGGATAGCAGCAGATTGACGGCAATGCCCGTCACGGCGGCCAGGGTACCATAGGCGGCCCGGACATCCGGGTCGTCGACGCGGTCCGCCTCCCGGATGAAGCGGCGAATCAGCCATGCGGTCAAGGCAAGGCGCCTCCTTTGGATGGATATGGCCGGTATATGCGGCAATGTCTCATCATTATACCAAAAACGGCACGTTTGCACAAGATCAGGATATGCAGGCTTCGCCGGACACGGGACGCATGGGCCCTCACCGGGAACGGCGCGCCAGCTCCGCGGCAAAGGCCTTCAGGTGCGCGGGCACGTCGATGCCCTGCGGACAGGCCTTCACGCACCGGCCGCAGGCCACGCAGGCCGAGGGCTGCCTTTCGGCGGGCAGCGCTTCGACGCGGGCCGCTTCGGAGGCGGATAGGCGAAACGCATTGTAGGCCGCCAGCAGCATGGGGATATCCAGCCCGGCGGGGCAGCCGTCCACGCAGTAGCGGCAGGCGGTGCCCTCGAAGCTTATAGGGTGGTTCAGCTTTATGTGGAGCTCTCCGTCAAGCAAACTGTCCCGATACACCGTGAAGGTGGTATCTCCGCCCGGGGATGTGGTGCGCCGCTCATAGAAGAGCTTGCCGTTGTGCTGCATGGTGATCAGCACTGCCAGCACCAGCACCGCGGCAGCGGCGCAAAGCAATACCCGCGTCCGCCGGGTACGGATGCGCTTTTCCTCCTGCGTGATGGTCAGCACCGAGCGCAGGGCCGGAAGCTCCGGCTCCGGGGCAGGCGCCTCCTTCCGCCGGCAGGTCAGCAGCTCCTCCACGCCGACGCCCAGCACGACGGCCAGAGGCTCCATCAGCGTCACATCGGGATAGCTGAGGCCCCGCTCCCATTTGCTGACAGCCCGGTCGGTCACATGCAGCCGGTCGGCCACCTGCTTCTGCGTCATCCCGGCCACCCTGCGTAAATCGGCGATAAAGCCGCCGAACTCAGCGGCCTCCTCCTGCAAACCTTCCAGCGTGGTGACACGGTGGCCGTCGGCGCGGGCCGCCAGCACCGAGCAGGACAGCACCGGCTTTTCGTCCAGAAAGACCGTGCACAGCCCACAGTTGGAGGTCTCACAGCCGCGCTTGACGCTGTAGCAGCCGTGGCTGCGGACAAAGTCGATGAGCAGGGCGTCCGGCGCAACATCGGCGGACACCTTTTTCCCGTTCAATGTGATCGTGATCTGCATCGTGTTCTCCTCCCTCAGGCTTCCAGCCGGCGCACGGCGCGCTTGACCAGCACGCCCGCCAGATGGTTGCGGTATTCGGCGCTGCCGCGCAGATTGCTCTCGGTCTTGATCTGGGCCCGCACTTCGGCGGCGAAGCGGTCTGCCGTCAGCTCCGGCGTCTCAGCCCCATTGGGCTTGAGGGCAAAGAGCATTGCCTTGCCCGGCCGGGCCCCGATGGCAAACCGGTAGCCCTCCGCCGTTTTGGCGGCGGCGCAGGTCAGCACCGGGAAGTCCGTCTGGCTGTTCCGCACCGACTGGTAGCAGAACGAGGCTGCTTCCTTCGGCACCAGCACCCGCACAAGGATGTCCCGGTCATAGGGGCGGGCGGCATACTCGGCCAGCGGCACGATGCCGCCCTTGTACAGCTCCACCGAGGCGTTCAGTGCAAGGAACATGGTCAGCACGTCGGAGAAGCCGAAGCGGCTGTAGATGCTGCCGCCCACGGTGGCAAGGTTCCGCAGCTGGACGCCCACGATATGCCGCACCGATTCCCGCACGGCACCGCCGGTGTAAGCAGCCAGCCCCTCGTGCAGCTCCAATTGGCGCAAAGTGACCATCGCACCGATGGAAAAGCCCTCGTCCGTCTCTTCCACGGTGTCCAGCCCCAGACCCGACAGGTCGATGGCGGTGCCGACATTGAGCTTCTCCATTTTGAGCCAGATCATGCCGCCGAGGACCCGATTGTTCTTTTTCTGGTTGAGCTGCCAAGCTTCTTCCAGACTTTCCGCGCGCTTGTATTCCCGGATCGTCATCATACGCAGTACCTCTCTTTTTCCCTGATTACTTTTATTTTAACATATTTTCTGTTAAAATACCACTAAAAGAGCCCCCTGCCAAGGGGCCGTCATTTTGTGCGAGGTGTTCAAAAGATGGAGCAACCACTTCTTCCCGTTGGGTGTGTCATCATGGCGTCGGGGCTGGCCCGGCGGTTCGGTTCCAATAAGCTCTTGGCCGATTTCGGCGGGCGTCCCCTGCTCTGCCGCGCATTGGACGCGACCAACACGCCTCAACTTGCTGCCCGCATCGTCGTGACCCGCTCGGCGGAGGTGGAAGCACTCTGCAAAGCGGAGGGCGTCCCCTGCCTCGTCCACGGACTGCCGGGCCGGAACGACACGGTGCGGCTGGGGCTGGACGCCCTGCTGGCGGCGCGGCCCGACCT
>OMNT01003329.1_pt1 | contig 11802 bp, 10 predicted proteins | sample 1672551 | NCBI WGS metagenome assembly OMNT01 (sample SAMEA3136698, study PRJEB25190) | human gut metagenome
TACTAAGGTTCTTTTTATATTAATATAGCAATTTTCCAAGTTTAATATAATATAAAAATTTTTATTTAGCAATACAAAAAGCAAACAATTTTAAATTAACAATCAATATAAATATGTTATTCTAACAATTTTCACTCAAAAAATTCTTAATGCACTTTGCCGCTTCTCTACCAGATCTTGCTGCCCATGCAACAGTACCTTTAGTACCAGCCAAATCTCCACCAGCAAAAATCTTAATATCAGATGTATGATACTGTTCATCAACTAAAATATTCCCCCACTTATTCACTGTTAAGCCCAAAGTCAACATTTCATCTGACACAATACCACCAAGCGCCATAACTACATAATCTACATCAATAATATAATTGCTACCATCTATATTCACAGGCACTTCTCTTGTTTCACCCTCTTTTTTTACTAAATCAGTTTTTATCAATTCTAATCCTTCAACTCTATCATTTCCTAAAATCTTCACAATATTATTTTGGAATAAAAAATTCACTCCTTCTTTTTTTGCATCTTGTATTTCCTTTTGTTCTCCAAGCACAAGCTTTCCATCTATGACATCTCTTACCTGTCCGATCGTCAATGAATTTGCCTCGATTTTCAAAGAAGAATAGATTGATTTAACTCTGTTATTTTTTCTCAAATGTGGCTTTGACTCCAGATTTTTTCCAGTAGTGATTCTTCCTACTTTTTCAGAAATTGATGCGACTAAATCCAGCATTGTATTTGTAAGTTTGAATGGTGGTGCATAAGTATTCATATCATTTCCCCTCGTATAACTTACTTATTATCTTGTACGTTTTCTTACTATATTATACTAGTTTTTTATTTATTTTACTATAACTTGCTTGTTATCTTATACGTTTTCTTGTCTTTTATTAATTTGCGAACATATCAAGACTTCTCTCCACATTTTCCTCAAATTATCATCACAATCAACATTTTCTCTTGACAATTCCTCAAACCTCCATATAATTATCTATGGTAATTAACCTTGGTAACTATATAGGAGTTTTATTATGACAAATAAAAAAATCAAACGCATGCTCGATGCATGTTATCAGGCAAAGCGAATTCGTGAGATGCTTCCTCCGCTGCCGGAAGGTATCATGTCATCTCACATCCGCTATATGGATATGATCCAGGAGCTTCAGAAACAGAACGACCATGTAAGAGTTTCTGATTTAAGTGACGTTCTGAATATCCCGCGACCGGGTGTCACAAGGACAATAAAAGAAATGGAGAAGAAAGGATTAGTTCAAAAGATCTCCTCTCCGGATGACGGACGTGTCACATACTTGTCTTTGACCGAACATGGCAAGGAGCTATCTGAAAAGTATAATGAAAATTATTTTAATGAGCTACTTCCTTACCTTGATGCTATATCTGACACTGAAACCGACTGTATGATCCGGACAATTCAGAAATTTTACGACATCATGTGTGAAAGGAGCATTCAAAATGACAGATAAAACTGCTGATTTTACGCAAGGAAGCATTCTAAAGAAACTGGTAGCATTTATGATGCCTGTGCTTGGCGCACTAATCCTTCAGGCAGCGTATGGAGCGGTTGACCTTCTGGTCGTTGGAAGATTTGGTTCTACCTCCGGACTTTCTGCAGTTTCTACCGGAAGTCAGGTTCTGAATCTGGTCACTTTCGTAGTTATCCAGTTTGCTATGGGTATCACGGTTCTGATCGCGCGTTATCTCGGCGAAAAGAAACCGGAACAGATTGGCTCCGTCATTGGCGGTGCTGCAATTGTATTTACAGCGATTTCAGTTGGATTGTTCATCGTTATGGTTTGTTTTGCACACCCGATCGCAATCCTGATGCAGGCACCTGCTGAAGCTGTCGAATTGACTACTGTTTACATCCGTATCTGCGGTGGCGGAATCTTCTTCATCGTCGCCTACAACCTGCTTTCTGCGATTTTCCGTGGACTCGGAGACAGCAAGTCTCCTCTGCTTTTTGTACTTGTCGCATGCATCATAAATGTTTTCGGTGACTTGATACTTGTTGCAGGTTTCCACATGAACGCAGCCGGTGCCGCAATTGCAACTGTTTTCGCCCAGGCAGTCAGTGTTGTCTTCGCAGTAGTTCTTCTTATCAAAAAGAATTTGCCGTTTAAGATTATGAAAAAAGACTTCTGCCTGAATCCACAGTGCAAGAAATTCCTCATTATTGGACTCCCTCTTGCACTCCAGGAATTCCTGACACAGATGTCATTCCTCGCACTCTGCGCTTTTGTAAACCGGCTCGGACTGGAGGCTTCTTCTGGTTACGGCGTTGCCTGCAAAATCGTAAACTTTGCAATGCTGGTACCTAGCGCACTCATGCAATCTATGGCTTCTTTCGTCTCTCAGAATGTCGGTGCCGGAAAATCAAAGCGTGCAAAGAAATCTATGTTCACCGGAATCGGAGTTGGCCTGGTTGTCGGATGTTTCGTCTTCGCTCTTGTATTTCTTAAGGGAGATGTCCTATCCGGATTCTTCTCTACGGATGCCGACGTTATTAAGAATGGCTTTGCTTACTTGAAAGGATTCGCACCGGAAACGATTTTAACAGCCGTCCTCTTCAGCATGATCGGTTATTTTAATGGAAATGATAAGACGCTCTGGGTTATGACACAGGGACTCATCCAGACACTTCTGGTCCGTCTGCCAATGGCATACATCATGAGTATCCAGCCGAATGCCAGCCTGACAAAGATCGGTCTTGCTGCACCGGTTTCTACAGCAGTTGGGATTATGTTGAACGTTGGATTTTATGTTTATTTAAATCGGAAAAAATAGCCCCCTGCAACCGCTGCCACCGGCATTACAACCACGCAGGCGATTGCTCCGAAGATCATTGAGGCACAATTTTCAAACATGATTTTAGAATTCAACAGTAGTTCAAACGAATATCCCTGCATCCGCAGATAGGAAAAAAGCAGAAGTGATTCTCCTAAATATGCAAACAGAAGTGTATTCACCGTTGTTCCGGTCACTTCTTTTCCTATCTGCATTCCGCTGTGAATCAGTTCTTTAAAAGTCATATCTTCTTTATGGCTTTTCACTTCATAAACAGATGTGGTAACTGTCAGTGCCATATCAAGAACAGCTCCGAGAGTACTGAGAAGTATAACAGAGACAGCAACATTTCTCATACTGATATTCAGGTTCATATTATAATAAAATACATCTTCTCCAACCTGTTGTATCTCGTTAAGACCTCCCGCCTCACTTCTCCATACAACGATATATATGAAGAAAAACAGCAACAGCATTGTGATCATAGTTGCCAGAAATGCACTCCATGTCTTTCCATTTCTACCATTTTGATAGAACAACGTAATACAGGAAATGACAACGCCGACACAAACCGTAACGAGAAGAACAGGAACTCCTGATGCCATAAGCCAGATTGCAAGACTTAAGATCAACAGATTTCCACACAAAGCAATAAGCGAAACGACACCTCTGTCTCCACCGACGACCATAATTAAAATCAGTAAAATCAATCCAAGTGTTATCAGCATTTTCCTTCTCCCTGCACCTTTCTTGCTTTCTTCTGTCTATGAAACATTCCTGGGACCTTCATCATCACAGAAGTAACCAAAATAGAAATCGGTATTGCCAGAACAATTCCTATACTTTCCACCAGAAATCTGCACAATTCACATGGAATGTGCAATTTTATAATAGTAATTAAACTCACATCATTATTCATTCGAATCAGACACATTGGGATCAGTCCACAGCCAAAGACAAACAACAGCACATTTATCATCGTTCCCATAATGTCATATCCAATTTCTCTTCCTGATTTAAATAATTCCAAAAATGTCACTTTCGGCTTCTTTTCAACGATTTCACTTAAGGATGCAGCGATGGCGACCGCCACATCCATGATTGCTCCCAGTCCTGAGATCAGGATTTCTGCATGGAAAATTTCATCCGGATTTTCAATACTTCCAAGATACTCCATGGTCGAATAATCAAGATCTTCTGCATGATGGATTACAACATCAAAGATTCCCATGATCATTACAAGAACAATCAATGTTGTAAAAAGTGCTGCCCATGTCTTTTTATGAATCCCATTCAATCCAACCAATGTAATAATCGCAAAAAGGATCACCAGCCTGCTGCACATTTCCAGCACATTTGATGTATCTCCCGCTTTCCAAAAACCAATTGCAAAAACAGCAACATTAAAAATAACGGTCAATATCGTAAGCGCACCCTGTCTTCCTGCAATGGTAATTAATACAAACATTAAGAATCCTACAAGTATCATAAGCTCTGTATCTCGTTTCAGTCCACGAATTCCAGAACCCATTCTCTTGCTGGTTCCATTGAGCAAGACCTTATCTCCTCTATGATATGGCTGTTTCATCATTCCGGTATACGTGTACTCATTTGTAAAACTTATTGTCTTTCCCTTGTTTTCCCCATTTAGGATTACTCCCTGGATATTCTGCTTATATTTTTTCTCCTTCGTCCCTCTGGTTCCTGTCTCTTCTCCTGAGACACTGGTTTCGACCTTTGTCAGTTTTGCAATGGGTGTGCTATACAACCATGCATCATTTGCAACAAAGATAATACACAGCAGATACAATATGCCAAGGATACAATATAACTTTCTTTTCTTGCTCTGTTTTATAAATTCCAACATTACTTTACTTCCATCTCGAATCTATCAAAAATCATTTTTTTATTTTAACGCAAAAAATTTTATTGTCAAGATGAATTTGAACATGATTTTCATGTTAAAAGAACAGGACAGCACGCTAACGCGCACTGCTCTGTTCTTCTGTTCTTCTTTTCTCTATTCTACTTTGCTTCTCCCTCCGGGAAAATAATCTTATTCACGAAGAAGAATACCACCATCGACACTCCTCCGTTCAGCACGGTTGTTCCGATATTGTAAAGCCATCCCGGTACAAACATTCCGGCAACTGCAACCCAGATACAATTGATTGAGTTTACAATACATGTAACAATACAGAATGCGATCAGATACCAGAACGCCTGATACCAGATCTTTCCTTTGCTGCGGAACACAAAGCTTCTCTGGATTGGGAAGTTGATACACTCACCAACGAGCATTGCGATCATGTATGCACAGAAATACGGAAGACCGCCATGTGCCGCATCATATCCGATAATATTCCACTTAAATGTCTCACCGAATAATGTAATGTCGATTCCCGGGAAACCGAAATCAATATTCGGAAGTCCTGCGAATGCCAGTGGCAAAAACAGCAACATTACATATTTAAGTACAGTGATCAGATTACTTACGATTACGAACAATCCGCCTTCTCTTATCCATTTTGAAGCACTCGGATGTTTCTCTGCAAAACGATTCCATATGTTGTTTAGCTTATTCATTCTACATTCTCCATTCTTCTAAGATTCTAGATTCTCTTGTCCTCCCTTGGACTTCGTATCTATATCCTAACATGGATTACATGCCTATCTATTATACTTACATAACCTGCACTTTTTCTGCATAAACTGCAAATGTTCTTTCTTATCGGAACCAAAAAATGTGTGCGGTCTTAATCTCCTTGTTCTTCTTTAATCGGAATCAAAATTTTCAAGTCAAACCAGTTCTCTTTTGTATCGATCGTGACTGCCCCGCCGTATTTATTCACTGTATAACGAATACTCTTCATTCCGTATCCATGATACTTTTTATCTTTCTTTGTCGTCGCAATATTTCCATCCTGGTACTGCAGTTTTTCTTCACAGTAATTCTCGAACTTAAGAATCAAAAATGCCTTCTGTCTGGACACTGTAACATGGATCAGTCTCTTTTCCTTATCCGGTATTTTCATCTCGCATTCGATTGCATTATCGAGTGCATTTCCAAAGATACTGCAGATATCCATAACATCCATAAAGTCTAACAGTGTTCCGTCTGCCACACAGGTAAATGTAATTCCATTCTTATTACAATACAGACTTTTGCTCGTCAGCACAGTATCAAGTACCTTATTTCCGGTTTTATTCTGTGCTTCATACTGACGGATCTCCGCCTCCATCTCATCCAAAAATGCTTCTCTTTTCTGAGGATCTTCCTCACTTCTCAACACCGCAATCTGATGTTTCAGATCATGATATTTGTAATTGATCAATTCAATACTTTCTTTTGACTGCACATACTGTGCATACTGATTCTGAAGTACATTCTGAACTGCCTCAAGCTCTTTTCTTGCCCGCAGCTCACAGCATTGCATGAGATGTGCGTACAGAATCGCAATTCCGGCCAAATCCACGATCGTACGAATATTTGCTATCTCAAATGAATACCTTCCGGAAAATGGAGTATTGATTGTAAGATAGCTAATATTACTGACAGCGAAAACAGATATTGCAATTAAAAATGCTGACAGACATTCTTTCCAACCTATCTCTATCTGGCCATCTTCCGGGAAATGTACATGCAAGATCTTGAACAAGATCACGCTGATTATTCCATATCCGAGGATAAGGGCTAACCATTCTCTCCACCATACTCCTGATTGCGCTATCCTAAAGTAACAAGCAACCTGCCATTCAATCGACGCCATGAATTCTGCCACAACAAATGCAATCAACACGAAATATACTGCGTCTGTTATTTCGATCGCGCAGGATGCATAAATGAAAAACAGCATAAGGAATACAGCTACCATCATGCAGGGAATCCAGAAAAACAATCTGACATCTTCCGTCACGACCATGAATCCGCTCTGTACAACAAGCATCACCGCCATGATCACACCTGTCTTTATTTTTGAAAATCTCTTTTTAAATGGCAGGATAAATATCATGCATGCAAGCCACTCTGCAATTGCCGAGTAAAGTCTTGGGATATCCGGTATCAAGTGATCGATCATTTTATCACCTCTCCCCAATATCTTGTCAAAGCTTCCATAAATTCCTTTTTACGTGCACGGCTCAACACCAGCTCTTCGCCTTTTACTACCGCACAGTTGTCCTGAATCCGGTCTACATGCTGCAGATTAATCAGATATCCTTTATTTCCTCTGCAGAAATTCATCCCTGAAAGCTTTTCATCCATCTCTTTCATTTTCCCGGTCGTCTCATAATCCCCAAGGATCGTATGAAGGATCAACGTATGTCCCTGACTTTCAATATAGTAAATATTTGCGATGTTAATACGCACCATACCGCCTTTTATATTTACCATAATAACCTTTTCCTCTCGCTTTTTCATACGTTCGATTGCACAATTCAGTCTCTGTGAAAATGCGAAATAAGATACCGGTTTTAATACATAATCCAGCGCATCTACCGCGTAACCTCTGATCGCATACTGTGCCATGTTTGTAATAAAGATAATCACAACTTCACTGTCCATCTTGCGAATCTCTTCCGCAGCAGACATTCCATCCATGAATTTCATCTCAACATCCATAAGGATAATATCAAATTGGGACTTGTATTTATTTACAATCTGATCTCCGTCTGAATAGATTGTGATATCGAATGCTTCATGGTTTTCCGCCTCATATTGATGTAGAAATTCTTCCAACTGTTTTGCATACATTGCTTCGTCTTCTACAATCGCAATTTTGATCATTAGGGTACCCCCTTGTATGTGTTTTCTGTAGACTTATATTCTATGATTTTCCCTCTTATAATAAAGGAATTTTCATTCTGTCACAAGTCATATATAACATGAAAACAGGATTGTCCTGTTTCTATCTGTCCAATCCTGTCTTTCATTTAATATATTACGCTTCTGTATAATCTACATTTTATTCTCTGTTTATTGCGGCTTTAATCAGATGTGCTGTTCCTTTGATTCGATGTCCGTTCGCCATCTCAGTCAATGCTTCTGCCATTTTCATCGTCACAATACCGCCTGTCATTTTTGCATACCCGCGGATTGGCATATTGTAGTTAAATAATACATTCAGGTTCGGCTTTCCCTTCCAGTCACTGATCTTCAAAAGCAGTTTCAGTGCAGCACAGAGCAGTTTTCCAAGAATTCCTTTTCCGTAATACAACTGGCAGACTGCATCGTTCATTCGGATCTCACCGCTCCAGCTTCCATCCGGAATCTCTCTTCCATACAGAATACGGAATTTTTCGTCTGAAATGTCTTTAATCTTGCCGCTGAAATATTCCGGCAGTTCTTCTTTCTTGTAGCCACCGTTTTCAACAGTACCTTTTACGTCTAAAGCACCTTCCAGAACCATCTGCTGCGCATTTTCACCGATCATGATCTGATAAGTACCGCTTTCAATCTCCCAGCTATCTGTTCTTGTATCATAAAAACGGAATGTCTTATCATCAAATCCGATTCTTACTTCCTTCTCTTCTCCTGGCTGAAGCTCTACTCTTACGAAACCTTTCAACTCGCGAACCGGTCGAAAGACAGTCTCAGAAGATTTCCCAACATACAGCTGTGCGATCTCAGTTCCTGACACATTGCCTGTATTCTTAATTGTAAATGTCACACCTTCTGTATCTATTTTCAAATCTTTATATTCAAAGGTTGTATAGCTCAATCCATAACCAAATGGGAAACGCATTGTTTTTCCGACTGTTGTGTAATAACGATATCCAACGTAAAGTGATTCTCTGTACTCACTGCTTCTTTCTTTGCTTGGGTAATATGCGTATGCCGGTGTATCCTCGTAATGGAGCGGGTAAGTCTCATTCAGCTTACCTGACGGATTTACTTTTCCGGTCAGAACATTCATCATTGCTGACGCGCCTGCCTGTCCGCCAAGATAACCATGTACGATTCCTTTTACATATGGATACCATGGCATCTCGATCGCTGATCCGGCTGAAAGAACTACGATTATATTCTTATTTACTGTTGTAAGTTCATTAAGTAATGTCTCCTGTGCGGCCGGCATGGACATATGTGTACGGTCAAGTCCTTCGGATTCGCTGATTTCATCAAGTCCTCCGAAGAAAAGTACGATATCCGCCTTCTTTGCAAGTTCTACTGCTGCCTTTGTCAACTTTTGATTTGGTTTTCTGTTACGGATATATCCCTGCTCATATGCAACAACATCCAGATCTGTTGATCCAATCATATCAAGGATTACTTCCGGCTGTTTTGCCGGGTTTACAAGTGATGATCCTGCGCCCTGATATCTTGGTGTCTTTGCAAAATCACCGATCACTGCAACTTTTGTTCCAGGTTTCAACGGAAGGATCTGATCCTCATTTTTCAGGAGGACAATACTTTCCTCTGCCGCTTTTCTTGCCAGGTTATGATGCGCTTCCACATCAAATGTTTTTCCCTTTGCGTCTTCTGTTGCCTGATGTGTTGAGAAAATCACATTTAAAAGTTCATCCAGTCTCTGATCCAATACTGCTTCATCAAGATCACCATTCTCAACTGCATGAATAATATCATACATACCTGATTTTCCTGTTCCCGGCATTTCCAAATGGCTTCCGTTCTTCACACCAAGTGCATGATCATTACTTCCGCCCCAGTCAGATACAACAAAGCCATCAAAGCCCCACTCATCTACCAGAATTTCCTGCAGCATATGACTGTTTTCATTTGCATAGACCCCATTTACTTCATTATAGGAAGACATGATGGACTTTGATTTACCTTCCTTAATTGCAATTTCGAATCCGGTTGTATAAATCTCACGGAACGTTCTTTCGTCTACGACAGAATCGTTCGCCATACGGCGCAGCTCCTGACTGTTTGCTGCAAAATGCTTTGGACAAGCTGCAATACCCTTGCTCTGGATTCCACGGACATATGCTGCTGCCATCTTTCCTGCATGATACGGATCCTCTGAAAAATACTCAAAGTTTCTTCCACACAGCGGACTTCTCTTAATATTAAGCCCCGGTCCGAGGATCACATTGACTCCCATTGTCACTGCCTCTTCCGCAAGTGCTTCCCCGATTTCCTCTCCAAGTGCTTCGTCCCAGCTGTTTGCCACTCCTGCTGCTGTCGGAAAACAAGTTGCCGGAAGACTGGCATTCAATCCCAAATGATCTCCCGCTCCTGCCTGTCTTCTCAACCCGTGAGGTCCGTCAGACATTACCATCGACGGGATTCCATATTTTTCAAAATCAACGGTCTCCCATGTGTTCTTTCCTGACATCATAATTGCTTTCTCTGCCAGTGTCATTTTTCTGATCAACTTTTCATATTTCAGACTCATTTTGAAACCTACCTTTTATTGTGTACTATGTTACTTTGTTACCCTTCGCAGTACCTGTGATCAGTTTTCTTGCATTTTCCATATCACAAGTGTCTTTTTTACTGAACTTATCATAACACAAAAAGCAGACCGTTAAGGTCTGCTTTCATAAATGGTCGTTTTTTCTACATGAACTGTTCTGATTAGATTGCAAGCAAGTTCTTAATTGCTTCCATGTAAATCTGTACTGCTTCTTCAACTTCAGATACGAGTGTGTACTCGTCTGCACCGTGGATGCGGTAATCTACGCCCGGTTTCTCCGGTCCGAATGCGATGATATTTTTTAAGGACTTCGCATATGTTCCACCACCGATTACTAACGGTTTGTTCTCTGTATCTCCTGTTACATCTGTATAAGCTTTGTACAGTGCCTCTACAAGTGGAGACTCTTTCGGGAAGAACAATGGTTTTGTAGTTGTGTGGATCTCAATGCGTCCGTTCTCGTCTTCGAGCTTTCCTTCGCACATCTTGAGCATATCTTCTACAGAATATGTTACCGGGAATCTGATATCGATTGTAGCGGAGATCACACCGTCTTCTTTCTTAACGATTCCGTTACAGAATGTAAGCTCTCCAAACTCATCTGCGCATTTCAGTCCGATTCCTGATCCGTCACATGCTGTACCAATGTGTGAGTTATAGAATTCTACGAAATCATCTTCAAATCCGGCTTTTGCAAGACAGTCAAAGATAACACCTGCAGCGTTAACTCCAAATGCCGGTGTACTTGCATGTGCAGATACTCCCTTTGCATAAATAGTGATCTTTCCATCTTCCTCTGTTACTTTGTATTCCTGAAGTTTTGTCTCTGCGAAAGCAGCTTCCAGTCTGTCTTTCAGTCCTTCTTCTGCCGGAATCTCTGCTGTACATGCATCACATACGGCATTGAATACAAATCCACCATTGATAGAAATAATCTTTGTATTCTTAGAAGTTGCCAGCATGCCAAGCATACCTTTCTCTCCGTGAATACATGGGTAATTTGCATCCGGTGTAAATCCACAAGATAACTCTTCTGCCACTTCATTATAATGCTCCATACATCTGGAACCATTTTCCTCATTACATCCCATGATCAGACGAACTCTCTTGTTGAGCTTCACACCTGAATCACGAAGAAGCTTCATTGCATAAAGTGCTTCCATAACAGGTCCTTTATCATCTGTTGTTCCACGTCCGTAAACGTAATCTCCTTCTCTTGTCAGCTTGAATGGATCATATGTCCAGTCACCGCCCGCCGGTACGATATCCAGATGTCCTGCGATACCAACGATCTCTTCGCCTTCTCCCATCTCTGCATATCCACAGTAGTTATCCAGGTTCACTGTCTTGAATCCGAGCTCATCTGCAATCTGCAGTGCTTCGTGAAGAACCTTTGCCGGTCCCTCTCCAAATGGCATTCCTTCTGCCGGTGTTCCAAGCTGTGAATCTATCGCTACAAGTCTTTCCATATTGCTTAACAATTCTTCTGTTGTTGCATGAATCTTTTCTTTAATATCCATTATTTTCATCCTTCCTTTTTTACTGTTTTCTATCATATGATGCGAGTGTCAAAAGTAAATTTTGCCACTCACTGATGTAACCGGATTGCTCCATTGCT
>OMNT01003333.1_pt1 | contig 11798 bp, 18 predicted proteins | sample 1672551 | NCBI WGS metagenome assembly OMNT01 (sample SAMEA3136698, study PRJEB25190) | human gut metagenome
TTAAAGATCCAAAAAGGTTATTACAAAAATTAGTCAGAAAAACTCCTGACAGAAGAGAAAAATACGGTGATAATTTTAATTTTAGTATCCAAAACTATAAAGATGAAATTACCGATTTAATGGGAATACGTGTTATACATCTTTTTAAAGAAGACTGGGAAGAAATCCATTACCCCAGAATGACAAGTAACATCACGATCGAGTATCTGAAAGACGGCAAAGTACAGCTGATCACCTACGGCAGAAGCGAAGATGCAGAGAAAGCATTTAAGGAGATGATAAACAATGGTATATAAAAATCACGAGGGTTATCTGGATCCAACTTCCGGACAGGCGATGCAGAACACCCACTGGGAAGAACTGCAGCAGTTACGTGAGAAGGAACATGGCCTGAAACGGGGACAGAAGATTGTGATCATTGAAACGTGCAAAGAAGAGCATAAGCCGGCTAAGAAAGTAAAGAGAATCTATACTGTTATTGAGCTGTATAAGCACTGTGTCCTTTTGAAGGACGAAAAAGGTTTCCGTATGGCACCATCATACATACAGTTACAGTCATTAATGCGAGGTGGGAACTGATGGGGATTAAGGTTACCAGAGAGATGCTGGACCGGTACCGGAAGTTGAAACAGGAAATACCAGTGCTGGAGCTGGAACTTCTGATGATGAAGAATACAGAGGCGGGACTGGGGAATGATACGATCTTCGATTACCAGACCGGTTATCCCAGACCACAGAGCGTTGTTGGGTTTGATCAGAAGAAGTATGACCGCCGGGAGAAGATTCTGGAGCGCAAGAAAGAGAAGGTCAAGGCCATGGATCAATGGATTGACGATATCAAGGATGGACAGACCAGATGTGTGTTTAGGATGTTCTATAAGCAGAACATGACCTGGAAGGCGATTGCGAAGCAGATTGGCATGCCGCACAATGAAGATTATCCGAGGGTATGTATCAGGGATGCTTATCTGAAAAAGATGAAAATTACATGACGATTTTTCGGATATTTCGGTAATTTCGTTATACAATGAGAATGTAGCCAAAGGCTTAAAGGCCGGCGGCTCTTTCCCCCTAAGGATATGGTGAGTGGGTTAATGCTTATCCCGATGGCTGGTATCCGGTCCGAAAAGCATATTCCAAACTACATACATTTTTGCGAAACGTCCTATAGAAATATGGGGCGTTTTTGTATAGAAAGGCTGGAAATGATATGAACAAAGTGGTAAAATGGATAAAAATGTATGTTGGGGGAAAAATAATGACTAAACCAAATGGCCAGGATATAATTAATCATATTAATACACATTGGACTAATCAAGTATGCCCAATGTGTAGTGGAAGAACATGGAATGTATCTGATAAGATTTTTGAATTGCGTGAATTTAATGATGGCAATTTTGTGCTGGGAGGCCCTAATTCGTCTATTATACCAGTTATTCCAGTAACTTGTGACAGATGTGGAAATACAATTTTTATAAATGCGTTATCAACCAATTTAATAAAAAAGGAGTAGCGCATGCAGAAAAAAGTAAATAATGAGAACAAAAAAGGGGTTTCTGCAATCAAAAGTGAAGATTTTACTTATGAAATATCTACGGCGGGAAAATTTGTTCTTTCTGATAAAGGGTCCTTTCCGAACGAAACAGAACAGATGAAAAAAGAATATCATAAGCAGAGACTATGGCAATCTAAAATGGCATTCTGGTTAAGCTTTGGTGGAAGTATAGCAGGATTTTTGGTTATTATAGTTAGTGTTATATATGGAATGTACACAAATAATAATCAATGGCCGGGAGTTGTATCAGGTATGGTAGTGGAGGCTGTTTCTGCATTATTTTATACATTATCCAATAGGGCAAATGAAAAAATATCTGAATTTTTCAAAGAATTAACAGTGGATTCTAAGATCAAAAATGCATTAGAGTTAGCACGAGAAATTGAAGGAGAAGATAATGTAAAAAATCAATTATTTGTAAAATTATCATTGTATTTGTCTGGGATAGATGAGGAAAAAATATGTAGAAGTACACTTGAATCTTGTAATTTAAAAAAAGATGATACATAACTATTACAGATAGTGAAGAATAATAAAATATACAAGGCACCCTTCGGGGTGCTTTTCTAATGCCAATTTTCGTACAGCGTGCACAGCACCAGCACATACATACTTTAGGCATGGATTCACTGTATGTAAGTGTTCGCACCTCCTTTCGTTACGGTAGCAATCGGCTGTCGTGTATGGTGCTGGCAGGACTGTATTTCAAATAATAGAAAGAAGGTGAGCCTGAGTGACAAAAAACAGAAGATATTTGCAGATGAATACCTGATAGATCTTAATGCCACAAGGGCTTACAAGGTAGCATATCCGTCTGTAAAGAAGGATGAAACAGCGGCCCAGGCTGGCAGCAGGATGTTGAGAAATGTCAAGGTTGCGGCATATATACAGGAACGGATGGAAGAGCGCCAGAAACGAACCGAGATCACACAGGACAGGGTTTTGGAAGAATTAGCTGCAATTGCTTTTGCCAGAGCTACAGATTATGCAGAGGTAAAAGGAGAATGCGTCTGTATCAAAGATACAGACACACTTGATGAGCAGCAGATCAGAGCCATTGCCGGAATCAAAGAAGGCAAGTACGGCATTGAATTAAAGTTGAATGACAAGGAAAAGGCACTCGAACTACTCGGCCGGCATCTTGGAATGTTTAAGGATAAGCTTGAAGTCTCTGGTCTGGAAGAAGAGAAAAAGAAACTGGGAGATATCCTGGAACAGTTGCGTGGTGATGGGTAGTGAGCACAGAAAGACTGGTACTTTCAGAAAAGTACAAGGCATTCCTAAGATGTAATGCCCCGGTTGAATTCCTTGAAGGGACCACGGCTGCCGGCAAAACGACAGTAGGTCTGTTTAAGTTCATGCTGAAAGTTGCTGAATCACCGAAGAAACTGCATATCCTTGCGGCAGATGACACGGGAGCCGCAGAGAAGAATATTATTCAGAAAGATCTCGGCATTCTGGATGATTTCGGAATATTGACTGAGTACAAAGGAAATGGATCCGGAGAATACAAGATGCCACACATTCTGTTCCATACATCCGGCGAGGATAAAATCATTTTTGTGGTCGGATATGGAAACAAAAGCAAGTGGAAGGATGCCCTCGGCGGTCAGTATGGATGCCTGTATATCGATGAGATCAATACAGCCAATATTGATTTTGTCCGAGAAGCATCTATGCGCTGTGATTATCTTATGGCAACCCTTAATCCAGATGACCCAAGCCTGGATGTGTACAAAGAGTATATCAACTGCAGCCGACCACTTCCGGAATGGGCGGACAGTACTCCGCAGGAAATTAAAGATGAGCTGAAAGAAGAACCAAAACCCGGCTGGGTCCATTGGTTCTTTTCTTTTGACGATAATGCCGGTCTTCCGGAAGAAAAGAAACAGAGAATCATACAGAATACCCCGAAGGGAACAAAGATCTGGAAAAACAAGATTGAGGGGCTGAGAGAAAAAGCAACTGGTCTGGTGTTCAGTAACTTTAGCCGTGCGCGTCATGTAAAAACAAAAGAATGGGCAAAACAATTTGTCCAGGTTCCGGGTACTGCAAAGAAAAAAGAGTTTTTTATGTGGTTCTCGGCAGCAGTGTATACTTCTTACTCTCAAAAATCTCCAGATACGATTGCCTTTTCGTTTTTGGGCATCACGAACAAAGGAAAATGTATTGTTCTGGACGAAAAAGTATACAGCAACGCTGAGTTAGATATGCCATTAGCTCCATCGGACACTGTTAAGAATCTGATTGATTTCTTGGACAGAAATCGGAAAGAATGGGGACTTGCAAGAAATGTGTTTTTGGATAGTGCTGATCAGGCAACTATGCAGGAGTGGAATAAATATAAACGCAGAAATGGGTGCATCTACACACTCAATGATGCATGGAAGCAAATGGAGATCATTGATCGTATCAACGCACAGCTTGGCTGGATGGCTTTTGATGATGCTACAGGCATAGAACCTAATTTTTATGTTTTGGATACTTGTCCGACATACATTAGTGAATTGGAAACATACAGCTGGAAACAGGTACATAGAATCCATTCGTCTGCATTAAAAAGTTTTAAGATGACATAGAATGACACACATATGTTGTGATATTATTACAATGAATTTAAATAAAAACATAAAAGTTCTTCCCATATAAATATCCGTCAGGTTATATAGATTGATGGATATTTTTGATGTTCTATATATTACACATTATGAATATATTTTACAAAAATAAATTTGAAAATATAGTAAATATGTAGTATTATTATGAATGGAGGATTAGTTCGTGAATCACGAAATAAAAGCATGGGAGGAACATCAGATGATAGTAATGGATATACATTTGGACAATTTTATGGCATTTAAGAATTTTCATATGAATATGTCTTATCCAAAAAAAATAGTAAACTCATATATAGAAGAGGAATTTTTAGAAAATCATTCCAATTTTAGATACAAAAAAGTAAATATTCTTATGGGTGCAAATGCCTCTGGAAAGACGTCTTTTGGAAAGATGCTAATGAACATTTTCAATTTCATGGATAAAAAGGAAATGGACAGGATAACAGAAGCAATTTGTGATACAAGCAAAAAAGCGACATTTTCAATAGATTTTATAACTAATGAAGAAGATTCTTTATATAGGGTAATAACAGAAGTTGCGCCTAAAACGGAAGAAAAGTATAGAGATAAGGATGTAAGTATTTGCGTAAAATACGTAAAAATAGGAGCTAAGGACAGCTATGAAAGTTGCAGTAAGCGCTTAGAAGAACAAGAATGTATAATGAAAAAAAATTTCGTTGAAGAGTTAGGGAAAATAAAAGAGTTATCATGGTTATTTGAATATCCATCAGATCTTGGAGTGGGAAATAAATACTCTAAGCATAATGGTGATACGTACTTGAAAGTTTTAGAAAAAACTTTAAAAGCATTAGATACTTCAATTATAAAAGTTGAAAAAATACGTGATGTAGAAAATTCTTTTGTTATAAGGATGAAAACTCAAGATGTAATTATACAAGACGGAGAATTGACTAAGAGAGATATTTTATCCAGTGGTACTAAAGCAGGTATTGCTATTGCAGGCATGGTAACAGCTATTATTAGAGGCGATAATGGATTTTATTATTGCGATGAAAAATTTTCATATATACATACGGATATAGAAAAAGCATTTTTATCATTAATGATTAGATGTTTAAGAAAAAATGATCAATTATTTTTTACAACGCATAATACAGATGTTCTTGATTTACCATTACCAAAACATACATTTACTTTCTTGAAAAAGGATATAAATGATGATACAGAATCAATAAAGTGCGTAAATGCCTCTGAATTTTTGAAAAGAAGTACTGATTCAGTAAAAAATGCAGTTGAAAATGATCTGTTTTCGGCAGCACCAAGTGCAGAACTAATCTACCAATTAGAAGAATTGAAGTAAAATACAAAAAAGGACATGCTATGGGAAAATATTATCAGTACTACGTTGAAGGTCAAGACGAAGAGAAAATTATTCAGGTATTAAAAACCGAACTACAGTTAATAGCACCTGGGAAAGTGGAAAAATTTAATGTTGTTTCAGAAAAGTTTACTGAACTTAGGATTATGCCATTGAAGATGGGGACAATAGTAGTCCTGGTATTTGATACAGATGCCGGAAATATTGATACATTAAAAGAAAATATAAAATTTCTTAATAAACAAAGAACAATAAAAAAGGTACTGTGCATTACACAAGTAAAAAATCTAGAAGATGAATTAAAAAGAAGTTGCAATATAAAAGAAATAAAAGAGTTAACAGGAAGCAAATCTAATAGCGATTTTAAGCATGATATGAGAAAAGAGAAACAATTCGGCAATAAAATGATGAAAAAGGGATTTGATATGGAAAAGTTTTGGATAAAAACAGATAATCATATTTACAAAGAAATTCTTAATCAGGCTGCTGAAATTAAGCTGCATAAGTAAGACATATATTTATAACAAAAAGAAGAGGCGGCCTTTGGGCTGCTTTTTCTATATTAAAAAATTAATATAATACGGACATTTAGCTCAGCAGGTCAGAGCAACCGGCTCATAACCGGTCGGTCCTGGGTTCGAATCCCAGAATGTCCATCAAATAAAAAAACAAACGAATGAGAGGTGGTGAGGCTTGGCAAGAGCACCAGATCAGAGAGTAGCACAGGCCAAGGCATTATATGATAAAGGCCTGAAATTAATAGACATTGCCAACCAACTGGGAATCCCAGAAGGAACAGTCCGAAGCTGGAAGAACAGATACAATTGGGATTGCAACGTTGCAAAAGAAAAACGCAACGCTGCGAAAAGAAAAGGAGGCCAACCAGATAACAAAAATGCAGAAGGACATGGTGCACCACCGAAAAATAAGAATGCAGTCAAGACAGGAGAGTTTGAAACTCTCTTTTTTGATAACCTAAATCCAGAAGAACAACAACTGATTGCTATGGTCCAGCCAGATAAAGAACAGCTCCTTCTTCAGGAAATCAGACTTCTTACAGTCCGAGAGCGACGGATGCTGAAAAGAATCGAGGTGTTACGTCAGTTGGAAGAAAAAGAACCGGAAACAGGACCTGATGGAGAGATTATCCCTTCTGGAATGTCAGTAACAGAATATAGTTCCGGTATAGAAAAAGGAAAACCAACAGAACTAAAGAAATACGAGGGGATCCTTGGGCAGATTCAGACAATAGAGGATGCTTTAACCAGAGTGCAGGCAAGGCAGCAGAAAGCAATAGAAATGCTTCATAAATTTGGATATGATGATGCCCGTCTGGAGCTTGAAACTATGCGATTTGAATTCGAGCTTTTGAAACAGGATGGTCAAGGCGAAAACAATGAGGATGATGGCTTTCTGGATGCTATGAATACATCAGCAGAATCTGTTTGGGGTGATGTGGATGCATGAAAAGATAGTTAAGCTGAGAGAACGCTTGAATAAAATGAAACAGAACCGGTCAGTGAAACAAAATGGCCAGACATTTCATTTTTCTTCATTCTCAAAGAAACAGAAGCAGGTCCTTACCTGGTGGTGTAAAAGTTCTTCTGTACATGATATGGATGGGATCATAGCAGACGGGGCAATCCGTTCAGGAAAGACCATAAGCATGTCCTTATCCTTTGTTATGTGGGCTATGAACACATTTACTGGACAGAATTTTGCTATGTGTGGAAAGACAATCGGATCTTTCCGAAGAAATGTATTATTCTGGCTAAAACTGATGCTCCGTTCCAGAGGGTATTCCGTAACTGATTACAGAGCTGATAACCTGTTAACAATCCGAAAAGATGGAAAGGAAAACTACTTCTACATCTTTGGCGGCAAGGATGAGAGATCACAGGACCTTATCTGCAAATGGATACACAGTTATTGTTGATGATGGTGTACCGTGTGTTACTGTTGGCGGTTCTGATGCTAACAAAGATTTGAAGAAGTATACAACATACCTGTTTGGACAGGGAGTTATCCGTACTGCAAAAGGTCGTGTTGATGTACCTGTTGAAACAAATCGTGATCCAAAGAAGAATGGTGGCCAGGATGAGCTGATCACCAGAATGAGAGAAACTATCCATCCGAATGGATTCAGCTTCACAAAACCAAAATCAAGCTGGACTGAATCTCCGACAGATGATCAGCTGTTCGCAACAGCAAACTGGAATATTGCATTTGATCCAAAGGCTATTCCGATGGCACGCTTGATTACTAATGGCTGATAGGAAGTGATCAGATGACCGAGCTGGAAAAGCTGAAAAAGATCACCGGTGAGAAAGACGAAGAGCTTCTGCAGCTTCTTTTAGAGGATGCGGAGGCTTTCGTCTTACAAATCGCACGCATATCGTTACCGGACTGGAAAAGGCTGTCAGAGATCTTGCAGTGATCGCGCTAAACCGGATAGGAACTGAGGGGGAAAAGAGCAGAAGCGAAGGTGGAGAAAATTACACTTTTGATGATGCTCCAAAGCAGATCTACGACACCATGAACCGGTATCGACTTGCGAGGATTGGAGGGAAGACCTATGAGACTCCGGAGAAACAGAATTGATACCTTTTATCACAAAAAGAGAGTAGTTACAAAGGATTCAGAGGGCGGCACCAGAGAAACATATGGTGCTGCCACACCCTTGGAAGGTGAATCCTGGCCGGCATCTGGGAGAACACAGGCTCTGCAGTATGGACAGAAACTGAGTTACATCAGGAATGTACGTCTCTCTGACAGCTACCAGATTAAAAGTGATGATAAAGGCAGAAATGTATATGTCTTTGAAAATGGTGCAGAGATTCAAGAACTTGATGGTATGTGCATATTAGTTTATGGGGATATGGAACCAGATTACAAGATTGTAGCAATTAAACCTTATCAACATCTGTTGCTGGAGGTGGAAAAACTGTGAGTGTAAATGGTGCAGACTACTGGATAAAAAGCTGAAAAAATTAGCAGAAATTGATATGATGCAGGCAGTGTCAGAAGCTATTCAGCTTGTGCGATCAGCAGCAGTGAATAACTGCAGCGTAAACACTGGTGAGCTGAGACAGAGTATCTTCGCAGATGTGGAAGGAAACTCTGAAAAAGCGGAGGGTATTTGTTGGACAAACAAAGCTTATGCTCCTTATGTGGAATTTGGTACCGGTCCGAAAGGCCAGGCTAATCATGCAGGTATATCTCCGGACGTTACACCAGTGTATTCACAGTCTCCATGGTGGATCCATGAGAGCCAGATTGACAGGACCATAGCTGAGAGATATCGGTGGTTCTACATTGATACTCCACAAGGACGCTTTTACCAGTGCACAGGACAGCCTGCACATCCATTTATGTATCCTGCACTGCATGATAACGAGGAAAAGATCATGGAGAACATGAGTGCAAGTTTTAAGGCTGATATAGGAAAGGTGTTAGAATGAAAAATATCAAAGAACAGGTATATAAGGCATTATGCGCTGTGACAGAGAATGTATCGGATTCTTATCCACGTACATGGGCCGATGATTCCACTATCCAGTACACAGAGGAACAGAACAATGTATATGAGTTCAGCTCCAGTGCTGAAGGTGTAATAGAGGACAAGTCCTTTGTGCGTTACAGAATTGATATCTGGAACCGAAACAGCACTTCTGCAGATGCTCTTGCAGTGGATAATGCAATGAAAGTAACAGGATTAAAGAGAACTGAATGCCAGGATGTTCCGGATCCGTCCGGAATGAAACATAAGCAGATGCGTTATGAAGGCATTATTGATATGGAATCAGATGAAGTTTATTGGACATAGGAAAGGGGAAATAACGATATGCTAGCAAATGGAACAACATTAGGTTATCGCAAACATACTGGCGGAGAAGCCTCCGGAACATACACAGATCTTCCTGGATTAAAAGAGATTCCGGAAGTTGGTATAGAGATTGAAAAGGAAGATAATACATGTCTTACAGATCCTCATAAAATGTACGAGCAGGGCATTGGCGATCTGCCGGATATGGTGTACAAGTTTAAGTACGACAACAGTAAAGCTGGAAGTCCATACAGATTGATGAGAGATGCAGCAGCTGCTAAAGAGGTCTGGGATTTCCAGGAGAAAACCAAAGACGGCACAGTTACAGAGTTTACTGCTCAGTTCTCAGTTAAGAGAACCGGTGGAGGGGTAAATGGTGTCATTGAGTTTGACGTTACTATGGCTGTGCAGTCCGAAATCAAACAGACTGATCCGGCATAAGGAGGAGTTAGATGGAAAATCTTGGTGGATTAGATGAAGTAGAAGTTAAAGAAAACAAGACAGAAGAGACAGTAGTTTCACTGGAAGAGAAAAAGGCGAAAAGAAAACCTTTCCATTACTGGGAAGTAAACGGCCGCCAGTTCCGTTTGAAACTTAAAGCATCTACAGTTGGGAAACTGGAAAACAAATATCATAAGAATATCATGAATATGCTGGATGATATTCCTCCTTTGTCAGTCATGCTTACGATTATTCAGGCGGCCATGGAACCATGGGAGCATGGAATGACCTATCTGAAGGTTCAGGACTTATATGATTCCTGGACAGAAGAAGGCGGCAACCAGTCCGATCTTTATACAAAAGTCATCCTTCCGACATTATCCGTATCTGGTTTTTTTACTGCGGATCAGGCGGAAGCACTGAACGAAGAGATTCAGAACGTCTGAGTGATTTTATCCAGGAACTGTATGCAGAAGCTCTTGATGCAGGTATTCCGATCGAGACTTTTTGGAATTGTTCGATAGCGGAAGATATTGATCTGATCGAAAGTGCATACAGAAGAATGGAAAGAGAACGAAAAAGCCGAATTTCAGACAACTGTGTACTGGCAGAAGCAATAGCTGCTAATGTTGCACTGTTGTTTGATGATGGCAAGAAACCGTTCCTGAAGCCGTGGGACTTCTACCCGGAGCTGTTCAAGGAAGAGCAGCAGATCTATGAAAAGGATGAGGAAGAACGGCAGTGGCAGGAATATATGGAACAACGAAGAGAATATAATGCAGCATTTAACCGCCGGATACAGTCATAATGTGCCGGCGGATTTTTATAGGAGGGAGGTGAGACCATGGGTGATACACTTCATAAAATGGGGGTCAAAATCGAGGGTGATTCTTCTGGTTTGAAAAAAGAGATGGAATCCAGTCGCCAGGAAGTAAAGCGTGGTGTTGAGGCTATTCAGAAAGAAACTGAAAAGATGAAGAATCCTTTCAGAAATCTGGCAAGCAGTAAAACACTGAGTTCAGTACGTGCTTCCATGAAGAAAATTAAAGATTCCTTTGCATCATTTTCACTGAAAGACAAAACAAAAGAATTCCAGATCAAGGCTGGTATTAAGGTACCAACTGAAGAATATAAGAATGTTATTTCTGATATTGATAAGGTACAGGCTAAACTCGACAGGTATTATGAACGAAGAGATAAAGCAGATTATCTGGGAGTTGGTAAAGAAAGCAACAGCTGGAGGGGACTGGCTTACGACATTGAAGGTGCCGAAAGAAAGCTGAAAATGTATCAGGCTGATAAGAAGATGATGGAAGCTGACGGGACGGATGTACAGCGTCCTGTATCCTTGAAGAGTATTCTTGGAGGAGCAGCTGGTTCAGTAGCAAAAGGATTTGGCGGAGCTCTCAAAGGAGTGACCTCGGGGGTAAAATCACTGGCAAGTGGTCTGATTCAGAAAGCTTCTGGAGCATTCGGTGCTCTGATACAGAAGTTTGCTACTGGGATTCCAATTCTGAAAAGAACAAGATCTTCATTTAATGGTCTTGGAACAGCTGGAAAAGGCCTTGGAGGAATACTGAAAACAATCGGCATGACTGCAAAGTTCATGTTTGCAAGCTTTGTGATCCGTGGAGCAATAAACGGAGCAAAAGAAGGCTTCCAGAATCTTGCACAGTATTCAAGTTCAACAAATGCAAGCCTTTCCATGCTGATGTCTTCACTGACTCAGCTGAAGAATTCGCTTGCAACAGCATTTGCTCCGATTCTTGATGTAGTAGCTCCGATTCTGAATCAGTTCCTGCAGATGACCATAAGTGCAGTGGCAGATATTTTTAATGAGGACGGTAGTTATTCGAGAACTACACCTTTTAGCATTGCTAATACTATTACTTTACGAAATTCTGAAAAATATATTGTTCCCAGTATCAATATAAAACAACATCCATTATTAGGGACAGAAATGGTTATCCCAAAAGGTTTAGTTTTCACGGGATATATTCCACATAAAATTTTATTATT
>OMNT01003334.1_pt1 | contig 11797 bp, 7 predicted proteins | sample 1672551 | NCBI WGS metagenome assembly OMNT01 (sample SAMEA3136698, study PRJEB25190) | human gut metagenome
CTTGCGCCTGGGCTGCATCCTTCACCTTATTGGAAGGCTTGCGACGGCCGAATGCGCCAAGGCCGGTGCCAATAACGAGCATCGCAAAGCCGACCCATACCCAACTGATGAGCGGGTTCACGCGCACGTCCATCGACAGCTGGCCGGCATCGTTCACGCCACGGTACACCACGAACAAGTCTTCCATGGGGAAGCTGATCACGCTCGCGTTGAGCTTGGTCTGTTGCGTAGCCGACTGAAGCGTCACCGAAGGCGACACGGTGTCAATGTAGCTGCCGGAATTCGTGTCGTACACCTCAAACTGGGTGCAATAATCGATCTGCTTGCCGTTCGAGGTCTGGTTCACTTCGTTGTTCGCATAGCGAAGCTCGTAGTTTTCAATCGTGAACGTGCCACCCGTGTTGGCATCTTGGTCGAAATCGACATAGCCGACCTTCTCGGTCACATACATCGACGAGCCAATGAGGCCCACCAAAATGACGGACATCGCGAGGTGCGTGATGTAGCCGCCGAAACGCGGGGCGTCGGCCGCGAGGCTCGCGAAAAACGCCGCCACCGGGTTTTTGCCCGTGGCCTTTGCGCGTGCGCCAACCGTGCGACCAATAAGGAACAGCGTGTTGAAGAACAGCAAGCTCGCCACGGCGAAGCCCACCACGGCAATGCCGTTGTAGTACCACACGGGGCCTTCCGAGGCGAGTTCTTCAGCCTCGGTGCCGCCCGCCTGAATAATGGCGTCATACGCCGGGTAGAGCGTGGTCACGAAATACGACATAAGCCCAACGAACAGCACAACCGCGCACAATGCGGGAATGCGCGCCTTCTTCCAGAACGTCTTGGGGTCGGTTTTCACCCAAGAAAGAAGCGGGCACACAGCAATGATCGCGCAGTACACCACGCCAAGCGGGCGCGCGATGGCGTTGTACGTGCCGGCAGACAGGCTCTGGCCGCCGAACGGCAGCCACGAAGGCAGCGCGCTTGCCACCGTGAGGTAGCACAGAATCACCGTGAACACGATCATGATCACGTTGTTGAAGTAATACGCGGCGTCACGCGAGGCGAACGAGTCCATAACGTCGTTCTCGCCTGGGCAGAAGCTTTTCCAGCGAATGAACAGGCCAAGGGCGCCCACAAGCATCGAGACCGCGATAAGGCCGCCGAAAAGCACGAGCGACACGGGGTCGCCCTCAAAGGCGTGCACCGATTGCACGATGCCCGAGCGCGTGATGAACGTGCCGGTAATGACGAACGCAAACGTGATGCACGCGCACATAATCGACCAGCGCTTAAACGCGCCGCGCTTGCGATACACAGTGAAGCTGTGCACAAGCGCGAGCGCCACGCACCACGAAAGCAAGCTGGCGTTTTCCACGGCGTCCCAGCCCCAGTAGCCGCCCCAGCCGAGCACGACGTAGGCCCATACGCAGCCAAGGCCAATGCCAATGCCCAAGAACAGCCACGAAATCATAGCGAAGCGGCTCGAGCGCTCGACCCATTTCTTCGAAGGGTCGTTCACGATGAGCGCCGCGATAGCGTATGCAAACGGAATGGTAAGACCCGCATAGCCGATGAACAGCGTAGGCGGGTGAATGGCCTGCGCCCAGTGCTCAAGCAGCGGGTTCATGCCTTGCATGGAGCCCGTGTTCGTGAGACGGCCCGAGGAATCGATATAAGGCGCGGCGGTCGCGGTGAAGGGCATATTGCTTTCCGAGAAGAGCATGACCGCCACAAACGCCACGAGCACGAGGCCCGATACGAGCAGCGCCATGCAATCGATGGGCTCGTCGTGCTTCATCACGCGCGCGGCCACGGCCACATTGAAAGCCGAAATGAGCCACGCCCACAGCAGAAGCGAGCCTTCGCGGCCGGCCCACAGGCCCGCAAAGCGATAGAGCACGCCGAGCGCGCCTTCCGCCTCAGAATGCTCGAGCAGCACGTATTCGATAGAGAAGTCGCCCGTCATGAAGCAGAAGACGAGCAGGCCGCAGCAGAACGTGAGGGCGACAAACGCAAGAATATGCGCCACGGCGCCCGCCCATGCGAACGTGTCGGCCGAAGATGCGCGGCGAGTGCCGCGAAGCGCCTGCGAAGCGAGCAGGCATACAGAGCCAATGGCAACGCCAGCGAAGGCGATGACCAAGCCGAATAAACCAAAAGTAGACACGCTTTAACCCTCCTGCGCGACGTCGGTAGCCTTGAATGCGCCAGAAGCCTCCAGCGAGCCCGTAATCACGACCGAGGTGCCATCGGCGATGCCGTCGGCAAGCGCACCGTCGTAATCGACCGCGATCTCGCGCGAGGCGTCGCTGGCGTCAACAACAACGAAGCGTGGCTCGCCGCTTTCGGCGGCCGAGGTAGCGTACCGGCCTTCACGGTGCCTTTGAGCTTCACAGTGGTGTTGATGATAGAGTCACCATAGTCGAGCAAGTTCGTCACGCTTAACGCATCGGTAGCGCTTTCGTACTTCGAGGGGCACTTCGTCACGAGTTCGCTGCACACGAGCTCAAGGCCGCCTTCGCCCTCGACGATTTTACCCGTGCAGATGGCGGTCACGCCGTTGCCGAACGTCGACGAAGCAGCTCCGTCGTAGCTCACGTGGAGTTTCTGGGCCGGGTCGCCCCCATCGGGATCGTAAATGTCGAACGTGAGCACGCCGTCAACCGTGGCAAACGAGTTGTCGACCACGTTGCCGGAAACCTGCACGCGCTCGCCGGCGAGGTTAGATTCCAGGGCGTCTTTCACCGAAATGGTTTTCGCCGCGCCGCTCGAGCCAACAATGGCCAGAACAATCGCGAGCACCACAACGATGACGCCCGTGACCACAATGAGCCTGCGCTTCATTTTGGAGTTCATTTACTTCGCTCCTTTTCCATGCGGCGCTTCCTCGCCGCTCCCCTTGCGCGCACGCGCGCGCCCGTAACTCAATAAAGCCCCATCGGGCATTGCGGCCCCACACCAAAAAAGAGCAGGGCATTCCTACTTTAAAGAATACAAAAAAGGACCCGCCAAAAAATGGCAGGTCCTTTTGTTCCATGGCGCTTCAGGAAACTACGCAGATTGCAGTACCCAAGGCGTTGTAGCCAATAAAAACGTCAAACTAGAGAGTCTGAACCTTCTTGGCGTCGCTCGCGGAGAGCCAGCCCTCCGGGATAGGAGCGTCGCTGTGGCAGCTGGAGCAGTAGTTCACAGACTGCGCATGGCCCTTGTGGCACTGAGTGCAAGAGTACTCGCCGTGCTGGGCGACATGCGGGTTGCGGGTGCTGGACAGGTCGGCGGTCAGAGCCACGAGGTCGTCGCGGGTCATGACGGAACCGTCAGCGTTGGTGTGGCAGCCGGAGTTCAGGCAGAACTCATCGTCTTCAGCGCCACGAGCAGCAACGAGCTCGCTGATGTCGCGGGTCTCGAGGACGGTTTCGCCCTGCTTGTTCTCGCCAGCGACCTCATAGTTGCCGCTAATCCAGTTCATGCCCTCGGTGACCTGCTCGGTAATGACAGGCTGATGGCAGCCGAGGCAAGTGGTGCCAGCTTCGGTCTTGTGCAGGTAAGCCATCATGGAATTCTTCTGATCTTCAGAAGTAAGCTCGTTACCATACTTGTCGTAGTTACCGGAATCGTAGGTCTCGAGGTACGCGTCCATCGGGGTGTGGCAGATGGCGGCGCAGAAGCTCGGCTGCTCATGCCAAACCCAGAAGCCCGCACCAGCGGCCACAATCACAACAGCAACGACACCGACGACGACGGGCCACTTCTTCTTGCCCTTCTTGGCGGCTTTGGTATCCGCAGCTTCGGTCGTTTCAACCTTCTCTTCTTCAGCCATGGATACCCCCTTTCTTTCTTCTTTCCTTCACTTCCCCGTATTCCGTGTACAAGTTGGAGGGGATGCCCAAGGCATCTTGGTAAATCTGTACACGAAATACTTCCGAGAACTTTAGCACAGTTCGCCGAAAAACCGCCGAAAAAGCCCTCACCCATTTGGGGGGAAATTACAACAAATTGCGTATATGAGGCCGTTTTTTCCTCGTCTGCAAGGTACGAAATACCGATTTACTAAGTATTTTGACGTAGCCGGCGCCTCAATGACTGCGTTCGTTTGCCTTAGTAGCGTTTTTGCTTCATTTGTGAAACAACATCGTTTGACCATTTTCCCGGCACTACACGGCGCGGCTTCGACGCGCAACAAAGCACGAAAAAAGATGCCGACGTTTTCAAATATCGTCACGGTCATGAATCGCATCGTTCGGCACACGCCGAGCGCGCCGGGTTCTGGAAGCAGGGACTCTAGCTCCTCTCACCAAGCCGATATCCGCAGCGCCAAACGGTTTTCAGGTATTGCGGCGACGAAGGATCGGGCTCTATTTTCTCGCGAATGCGGCGCACATACACCGAAATGCCAATGGCAGATTCGAGATATTCCGGCCCCCAAATCTCGCAAATGAGATCGGCCTTGCTATACACGTCACCCGGATGGCTCGCAAGCACGGCCATGATGCGTGCCTCATTCGGCGTGAGCTCCACTTTCTCTCCGGCAACGCACGTTACGCCCGTATGCACGTTCACCGACAGCTCGCCGATAGCAAGCTCTTCATTGCGCGGAGTGTCGACGCCATTTGGCGCGCACGCAAAGCTCACCCGACGCGCGCGGCGCAGAAGCGCGCCAACGCGAAGCCTCAGCTCGTCGCCGCTGAAAGGCTTCACCAAATAGTCATCAGCGCCTACGGAATATCCGATGCGTTTATCGACCATATCGCCTTTCGCCGTAAGGAACAGCACCGGTACCGCCTCGTCTTGCTGGCGAATACGCTCGCACACCTGAAAACCGTCGAGCACGGGCATCATCACGTCAAGGATAACCACGTCGGGCCGGTGCCTCGCGAAATGCTCGAGCGCATCGGACCCGTTTACCGCGCGCACGCACGAAATCCCATCGCGCGCCAGCATGAGCATCACAGCACTCGCCGCGCTCTCGTCGTCTTCGGCCACAAGCACAAGCGGGCCCGCGTCGGACACCGCCCCGCATGTCTGATTCATCACAGGTCTCCCCCCTCGCCTACTTCGTCAATCTCAAATTCATCAAGCGGCAACCTAACGGCGAATACGCTGCCACGGCCCACCTCGCTTTCGACCGAAACTTCGCCGCCCATCATGTCGGCGAATTTCCGCACGATGGAAAGCCCCAAGCCCGTGCCGCCCTCGCTGGTCGTCTCGGAACCAGGCGCGCTCACGAAGCGATCGAACACATAGGGCAGCTGATCGGCGGAGATACCGCACCCCGTGTCGCTTACCGAAATCGAAAGTACTCCCTGTTCATACGAGAATTCAAGACGTACTGCGCCGCCGGCAGGCGTGAAGCGCAGCGCATTGTTCACTAGGTTCACCACGATGCGGCGTAGCACCTCGGCGTCGGCGCGCACAACAGGAACGCCTGGCGCAACCGTCGTCGAAAACGCGACGCGCTTGCGCTTGGCGAGCGGCCCCATAGTCGATGAAACCTGTCCCACCAGGTCGTATACATCAAGCTCGCCGCTTGCCGGAGCAAGCGTACCGGCTTCAAGCTTCGCCGTATCGAGCGCATTATTGATCATGTCAAGCAACACGTGTCCATTGATCTCGACCTCTTGCACCAGCTCTAGTTCCTCTGGGTCAGCTTGGCGCTTCACGCTACGCTCCTTCCACAGCTCGGTGAATGCGAGGATTGACGACAGCGGCGTTTTCAACTCGTGAGTAATAATGGTAAGGAAGTTCGACTGGTCTTCGGATTCGCGCCGCAGCTTCTCGTTCTCGTCGATCATGGGCGCGGTGATCCACCGGCGCAGACCCCAAGCGAGAATCGCCGTAACGCACGCCATGAGCACGCAAAAGAACACCACCGTCGATGCAAGGTTTTCGCGTGCGTCGGCCACGATGGCATCAAGTGGCATGGTGATGCTCACCGCGCCCGCCACATCGCCTTCGGCCATGCCTTCCATCACGTAACCCGTGATGTCTTTCTCGCCGGCCGGCTGGCCGTGGCACTGTAAGCAGCCGCGGTCAATCGTGAGCTTCGACAGGTAGCGAAACGTCACCGATTCGCCGTCCTCGACCACTTCGTAATATTCGGTCGCATCCCCCAACGCGAAACTAGCAAGCGCCTGCGCCTCGAACGCATCGGGCTCATCGTCGAGCGAGCGAGGATTATCGCGCACGTAGCGGATGGAGTAGTCGGACTGCTCGGAAAAGCGCTTAGCGATGTTTTTGCCTGCGACTGAACAATACACGTCTTTGAAATCGAACTCGCCATGCGAGTAGTTGATGCGGTCCTGAATCGAATCGATGTAATCCCACGACGCGCCAGCCTCGGCGGCCAGCACACGGGCCTCGGCGAGCGCACGGCGCTCGTTTTCGGAGCTCTGCGACTCATAACTATAGTAAAGATATACACATAGCACCACGAAGGCAACCACGGCCGTGCACACCGCGAACTGGAAGATCGATTTCTTGATGCGAGAATTCATCGCCGCTCCCCTTCTGCGCAGCACATGCGCAAACGCGCCCCTACCGCCCCACGTCTCCTGCATGATAACGCACGCAAGCCCGCTCTTTTCGAGAGCGGGCTATTGCGCCCAACGCCTTATCGGATTCGCCGAAAGGGAGGGGCAAAACGTTGGTTTAAGAGGAAGAGCTATGCCAGAGATGCCATGGCGTCATCGATCAAGGCGTTGGCTTTGTCGAGCAGCTCGTTGCACTCGGCGCCGTTCATCGCAGCCATTTCTCCAGCCGTCTTCTCGCCCTCATCGGTCGTAGCAAGCTGGAAAAGATAGTACACATTCGCCGTGTTGTAAGCATCCTTAGCGGCATCAAGGGTCGCCTGGTCTTTCGAGGATGAAGCAACGGCAGCAGCAAGAGCGTCATGGAAACTCGCAAGCTTCTGCTTGGTTTGCTCCTGGCGAGCACCAAAATCCGCCATCTTGCCCTTCACGAACGAGACCATGGCATCAGCCCCATCGATTCCCTGGGCCTTATGACAGGTGAGGCATTTTTCAATAGCGTCAGGATTCTCGAGCGGAGAAACGGTCATGTTGTGGCTCGTATATTCGGTTCCGTCGCTCGACGTGGCCTTGGGCATGTGACAATCGGTGCAAGTGAGGCCCATATTCTGGTGCGTGCTGTTCTGGAACATCTCCACAGCGCTGCACGCATCGGTCAGGTAGAGCACAGTGTCGATCTCGGAATCATAGTAAGGCACTCCCACCATACCAGCGGCGATGTCGGTCGAGGTCACGTTGTTCTGCGACCAGTATTCCTTCATGGCTTTCAGCATGCTGTCGGGGTCGTAGCCGTATTTGTACTGGTCGATGCCCTTGTTGGCATCCTCCATGTACGCCGTGCCCGGGAACATGGCATGGCACTGACCGCACACGTAGTCACTTTCCGGGAACAGGTCTTTGGCACTTGCGCTCGTGGCATCACCGTAGGCGTTGCCGCCCTTAACCACGCCCTCACCTGGGTCGCCAACATGGCAGTTCGTGCAGTCGACCACTCCATTTGGTGATCGCGCGCGTTATCGGCGAGAATACTCTCGCCCTTCTCGGCGTATTCGGCATTGAAGTCGTCACGGGCATGGCACGACGCGCACGCCACGGGCGCATCTTCGGCGCCAAATGCCATGGTGCAAGCACCAGCAAACGCCTCGTAGGTATGAGCCATACGCGATTGCATGTAGGAATCGCCCTCGAGCGGATAGGTGGATACCCATTCGCCAAGCGACTTCTTTACGACGGTTGTATCTTGTTGCTGAGTCGCGTCGCTGGCCTGCTGCGTGGTCGGCGAGCAGCCGATGCAGCCGGCGACCACAACGGTCGCGATGGCGGTCACGGCAATCGCGAGCTTGCGCGTTTTCGTTTTTTTCATTTTCGTTGACCCCCTTCTTGTTCGATTTGGGCGCTTGACCCAGAACTCCACGCCCTCCACGGCGAAATCGTTGCCAACGTCAATGCGAAAGTCGCCCGTGAAAGTTCCTTACTCGCATTCTAAGGGCGACATTTCACGCAACACAAATTGCAATCGGGAACCAATTGTTGCAATTTCGCAATAGTTGGAAAATACGTGCGCGAACGTAGGGGGCGCGGCTGCGAAAAAGAGGGGTCTTGGGCGAGCATGGCGAGGCATACGCCGACGAGCGCATCGCGACGTTTCTACCAGCCAAAGCCGCCTGGCTGCAATTAGAAAAGGAGAGCCCGTGTAGGCTCTCCTTCCGGGAAGGGTTTTGGGGTTCGCTTGACGCTATTTAGCCAAGTCTTTGCCGAGCAAATAGCCGTACGTGATGCAACGGCCGTGGCTGTTGCCCGCAACGTTAAATATCTCCTACAACTCAGGATGCCTCGGCGGCGCGAACCCAATTTTAAGGACCGAATGCGGACATGCATCCACGCATTTCCCGCACAGCATGCAATCACCTGCGACAACACGGCCTGCCTTGCCCGAAAGGACATCGTCAAGGATTTCGGGATCACACAGACACGCCGCCTGGCATGCGCCACAATGCACGCACAAATCATGATCGATCTTCACGCTCACCAAGCCTAAGCAACCGAGCGTTTCATACATGCCGCCAAGAGGGCACAACGCGCGGCACCACACGCGGTGCGCCCAGAATAGCTCCGCAAACACGATTGCCGCCAACGTGAAGACCCCCGCAAACGAGCCGAACAGCACGGCCTTGTTCACGGCGCTTATGGGATTCACCAATTCGAACACGGGCACGCTGCATACTGCGGAAAGAGCAAGCACCGCCGCCGCGATTCCGACCTTCGCCTTGCGCGGGACCGCGCGCTCGCGCACCGCAATGCCCAATTTACCGCGGAGCCAATCGACAAACTCGCACAGCAGGTTCACCGGGCACGCCCAGCCGCAAAAAGCGCGCCCGCGAACCACGCCGTAAGCCGCCAAAACAGGAAGCGCCCAAGCAAGACCGGCAAAAGCAACGCTTTTCGCCGCCGCCGCAACCTGCAGCGCAGCGAAGGGGTCGAGCAAATCGAGTCCGAACAAATGCGACGACGAGAGACTTCCCCACCAAGCAAACCCACTCGGCGTCGCAAGCGGCTCTTCGGGAGAAGAAAAGCCCAACCCCAAAGCGCTCCAGCCCGCCACGGAAAGCGGCACGAAGAAAAGAATCGCTACGACAATTTGGACCACGCGGCGCGCAATCGTCCAACGTCCCTTACGCTTCTTTGCCACGGCAAACCTACTTCCCCAAGTTATCATCTTCGAAATTGGCGTAAACAAGATCGACGCCACGAACCGTATCGATGCTCACAAAATCGCTCGCGATACGATGGCTTTCATCGATACCATCGGCCTCCACGGTCACCACCACTTTGCCTTGCTTTGCGTCAATGCCATGCACTTCCACGCCATCGCGAGCAGAAAGCTCGGCGGCAACGGCGTCGCACGCCTCGGGAGCGCATTCAACAATCAAACTTGAAATAGTCATCGGAATCCCCCTCAAACATGACCCGTCAATAGTTCAGCAATGAAGGCCCCACACATTTCTCCGCACGTTTCGGCCCCTCCGAGGCTCCCAAGCGAACGCTAATCGTCAAGCCCTTCCTGTCCGGTTTCCACTTCGGCCTCTTCATAGGTCGCGTCGTCGCCGAGCTTCTTGTTCGGATCAACCGAATGGCAGCTGCGACATTCGTTGCGAATGGGATCGAGCTCGAATGTCGACGGGTCGTTGTTCACGTAGTGGCCATTCGGCATGGCAACCGCATTTTTTGCCGTAGGATTGCCCTGCACGCTGGCACCGTGGCATCGATAGCACTTATACGCCGTGCGATCGACGTATTTCTGGTGCTGTGCCGGCATGAGCTTCGGCGTGGTTTCGGTGCCGGCAACCGCATTAGACGGCTCGGGCTGCTGAGCCGCGCAACCCGCGCCCGCCACGCAGCCAACAGCCAACACGACGGTCGCAACCGCAATGCCCACACGCGTTTTGGAAATCTTCATCGTCAGACCCTCCCTAAGCCTTCTTGATGCTGACACACGTCTTTTTATAGTCGGTTTCTTTCGAAAGCGGGCAATAGTAATCCTGCACAACACGATTGATGAGCGTTTCGGCCGCAAAAAACGGCGCAAATACCATGCCCGAAGGAGGCTCAACGCGACCGGCGAGCGACACCTTGATCTGCATCGTTCCATGCGGGCTCGTAAGCTGAACCATATCGCCGTCGTTTACGCCAAGCGCGGCAGCGTCTTCGGCGTTCATGGAAAGCAAGGCCTCGGGCAGCGCACGATCGAGCTCCTCGACGCGGCGCGTCATGGTGCCGGTATGCCAATGCTCGAGCAAACGGCCCGTGCAGAACCAGAACGGGAATTCCGCGGAAGGCTCCTGCGCCGGCGGCTCATACGGACGGAAGACCACCGAAGGCTTGTGATCGGCGCTCTTGTACCAGCTCATGCCGCCAGCAAGACCCTTATCGCCATACATCTCGATACCGACCTCGTCATAGCCATCGGCCTGCTTGCCATCGGAAAAACGCCACTTGGTGGGCAGCCACTGCCCATCGACCTCGCGCACGGGCCAGGTAAGGCCATGGTGCGCCAGATATTCGTCATAAGGAGCAAGCTGCTTGGCTTCCATCTTGAGCTTCTTTTCGGCATTGATGGCTGCGGCGCGTTCGTTCAAATCGGGGTTCGAGAACGTGCGATACTCCTCCCAAATCGCGCGATTGACCTCGCGGGAATCACCATTGAAGTCGTCTTTTTCCGCATCCCAAATGAAACCGAACAAGCGCGTGAACGCATCTTTGCCGTCAATCGTTTCACCTTCGAGCACGCGACGCGCGACTTCGAGCAGCACCCACACGTCCCACTTGGCATCGCCCACAGGATCCACGGCCTTTTCGAACACCGAGGTGCGGCGCTCCGCATTGCCGAATTGACCCTCGCGTTCCACCCACATTGCCACGGGGAAAACGACGTCGGCATACTGGGTCGTAAGCGTCGGATACACTTCGTTCACCGCGATGAACGTGTCGAAAATGCCCGTATGCTCGCCGTCTTCGCCCAAGAAACGCGTCAGATTCGGCAGAGACTGCGCCCAGTTGTTGTGCGCGCTCCACAGGAAATCGATGTTGCCTTTCGACATTTCACGGAAGAGCTTGATCGTGTGATAGCCGGGCGTTTTGATTTCGTCGAGGTAGCCTTCAGGCAAATTCCAAACGGCTTCGGTGTAGCGACGATGCGCCTCGTTGGCCACCACGAGGTCGGCCGGCAAGCGATGGCAGAACGTGCCCACCTCGCGCGCCGTTCCGCATGCGCTCGGCTGGCCAGTGAGCGAAAATGCCGTTGAGCCCGGCTTGCCGTACTTGCCGGAAAGCAGGTGGATGTTATGTAGGTTGTGGTTCATCCACGTGCCGCGATTGTGCTGATTAACGCCCATAGTCCACAGGCTCATCACGCGCAAATCGGGGTCGGCGAACACTTCGCACAAATCAGTAAGGTCCTCGACGGAAACGCCCGAAAGCTCGCTCGTGTACTCGAGCGTATAGTCTGCCAAGCGCGCGGCGTATTCCTCAAACGTGCATGCGGTGGTTTTATCGACCGATTTGCCCAGGTCGCTTTTATCGTAGCCATCCTCGTAGGCGTTGCCGATGTTTTCGGTGCCCATTTTGAACTGCAAGTGGTCGCGCACGAAATCGGCATCGATGTGTCCGATGACCGTTCCCGTCTTGCGCAAGCGGCGCTCGAACGCGGCAAGAAGCAGGGTGAGCGTGGCCGTTCGCTGCTGGCCGTCGATGACGGACAGGCGCGTGACCCCGTCAGA
>OMNT01003343.1_pt1 | contig 11771 bp, 10 predicted proteins | sample 1672551 | NCBI WGS metagenome assembly OMNT01 (sample SAMEA3136698, study PRJEB25190) | human gut metagenome
ATGATCTCAAATGGATCTCGGGTTCCATATTTCTTGATTAATTTCTTTGTTTCTGTATATATGTAAGTGTTTCTCAAATAAATCACCTCAAAAGTAAAAAATAAAAAGGGCAGAAATATCCTTGTAACTATAAGGTAACAGATTAGGTGTACAATAATCCCGCCTTCTATTATTTTTCCTCTTGGTTTTTCAGATATTTTTTCGGTGTAAATTTCTTTGCACGTCTTTTGGAATCCAGATAAAGGCTCTGGATCTCATCCATAAAAGCTATTTTATCTTCGTCTGTCAGTGATCCACCAGCAAATATAGCTGCAGCCTGTTCCAGAATCTGCTGAGCCTGTTTGGCACCGCGGTTACCAAACTGTTCGGATGCCTCTGTGATAAAAGCTTTATTCTCACTCATGAGATAAGAAACATCACACTGTAATGCATCTGCCAGTTTCTGATACAGAACATTTTGTTTTGGGAAACGTCCTTCTACTTCCCAGGATCGAATGGTCCTATATGAAACACCAACCATGCTGGCCAGTTCCTGCTGACTCATCTTTTTTTCTTTTCTTAATGATCTTACTTTTTCACCGAATGTCATAAACATACCTCTTTCTAAGCCTTGTCTTATAAGTTTCATTAGCCGCTTCAAGGCAAAACGGGAAATGTGTCTCCTAAAAAATAAAAATTAATCTTGACAAAGGGAAATATCTCTCCTATAATGTGAATCACAGATAAGGGAAACATCTTTCCTATAAGATACACAATATTTCCTCTTTTGTCAATGGATATGTGAAATGAATTTCCTGTAATTCAATGAAAACAGGAAGGATAGACAATCATTGATAGTCAAAATGGGATACATGTTACAAAAAGAGGAAAGACGTATGGGAGGTGGCAATGTGAGTCAGGATCAGACTTCTATTATCTGTATTGATCTGAAGTCCTTTTATGCTTCTGTGGAATGCGTAGAACGTGGGCTGGATCCATTTAAAGCAAACCTGGTGGTTGCAGATCCGACCAGATCAAAGTCAACAATCTGCCTGGCAATCACTCCGGCTATGAAGTCTCTTGGCATCAAGAACCGGTGCCGGATCCATGAGATACCGGATTGTGTGAAGTACATTACAGCCATGCCGAGGATGCAGCTGTACATGGATTATTCCGCAAAGATCTATGGAATCTATCTGCGGTATGTCTCAAAAGAAGATATCCATGTGTACAGTGTCGATGAGTGTTTTATTGATGTGACAAACTATCTGCAGCTTTATCATCTCACTGCAAAAGAAATGGCGGTAAAGCTTATGCAGGAGGTTATGGAGGAAACAGGTATCACTGCAACCGCTGGTGTGGGAACCAATCTGTATCTTGCTAAGATCGCAATGGATATCGTAGCAAAGCATGTGGATGACCATATTGGAATCCTGGATGAATTCTCTTACAGAGAGCAGCTATGGGATCATAAACCATTAAGTGACTTCTGGAGGATTGGATCCCGGACTGAAAAAAAACTGGCCGGTTACGGGATCCATACGATGGGCGATATCGCAATGGCTTCTTTAAGATCCGAAGACTGGCTGTATAAGATGTTTGGGATTGATGCAGAGCTGTTGATCGATCATGCATGGGGATATGAAACATGCCGGATGAGTGACATCAAGAACTATCATTCGGAGGAACACAGCCTTTCAAATGGTCAGGTGCTGATGCGAAATTATTCTTTTGAAGAAGCACTTGTAATCGTAAGGGAAATGACAGACAACCTGGCCCTGGATCTGTTTGAAAAAGGACTGGTGACAAGCTCTCTCACCTTATGGATCGCATATGACCACAGGTATGAGCATGAGGCATCCAAAGGAACCGTAAAACTCGAAAGAGGAAGTAACAGTTCAAAAAAAATCATGGATGCAGTGGAAGATTTATATCTCAGGATTGCGGACAGATATACCGGAATTCGAAGAATCGAGGTGTGTGCGAACAGGGTTGCTCCTGAAAATTATGTGCAGTACAGCCTGTTTGATGATCCAAAACAGACCGATAAAGAACGGCATTTACAGGAAGCAGTATTGAATGTAAAGCAGCGTTATGGAAAGAATGCGATCATGCGTGGATCTAACCTGCTAGAGTGTTCTACTTATCGAGAACGCAATGAACAAATAGGTGGTCACCGTGCTTAGAGGAGGTGCAAAAAGTGCTGGCAAGTGCATATCAACCGTATTTATATTTACCAAGACCGGTTTCCAGGAGACATCCCATGGATGTAGGACGCAGGGCAAAACAGTTTGCTCCATTTGCGGCACTTCGTGGACTGGATGAAACGATCCGGCAACAGGAAATCATTTACGAATCGAAAAGAGATTTATCCGAAGAAAAGAAAAATGAGCTGGATATGAAATTAAGGATCCTGGCATATGGGATGAAGATACAGGCAACTTATTTTCAAAAATCCTGGAAGGATCCGTCAGTTGGCCAGTACCATACATTATCCGGAACCGTAGAATTTTTTGATCCATCAGTCCACTTACGGATCGATGATACTGAGATTCAGATCCAGGACATCTGTGATCTGACTGGTGATGTATTTGAAACTATTGAAATATCATGTTAATTAATCACAGCGGAATTTTTTATACCGGAAAGAGTGAGTGGTAGCTGGTGAAAGGATAAAAAAGGATGCACAGATCGACAAAGCAGATCTGATCAGAATAGAAATCGTGCTGTTCGTGTAGCTTTGGCACTTACGGAATGGATGGCATGATGCTCATAAGGCGGATTTGATTTCCCTTTGGTCCGTTGAGTAATAAATGGAGAAATATCTTATTGCTTAAAGGAGGAAGCCTATATGGGATCAGGTGCTATTAAATGGCATGTACACTGCTCTGTATGTGGAGCATTTATTGAAAAGAGCGCACAAAGCGATTCAGAAGTGGAGTGCAAAAAATGTCGCAGTACATTGGAGATATTTGTAAAGGATGATATGGTGTCGGTTCGTCCGATCCACATCCGAGATGAACAATTAAAGTCCAGGATGCGGACGTATTCCCGAAAGATGATGAATCAGGGATCATAACAGAATAGAATGAGCTGTCTGTAGTAAGCGTTGGATTTGGCAGGAACCATCAAGAACGCACCAGACAGCAAGAGTTTGTCAAGGAGCTGAACCTGACTGGAATCACTAAGAGCCCGGCAAAACATTTACGGATACACTGCAAGATCAGAAGTATTTTCTGGTTTTGGAGATTGTTGAAGTATTTGTTTTGTCGGGCTTTTTTGACGTATTTCGACAAATTTTAAATTTTTTTGTCGTACCCCACTGTAAAACAGGCTCTCAGCGTTTCGTTATATAGAGGTTGAATTCTTTTTTGCAAAAATAATTGTAAATAGAGATTTTGATAATATGACACAAAGGAGGAAGCAAAGATGACTGAAATCGAATACCAGGAATTTGTAAGGCATTGTCCTTACGATGCTATGGGCGATTATTCCATGTTTCGCAAAGAGCAAACAGAGAATAAATCAGAAGATGCACATAGCAACTGAATAAGCCAGGCAATCTGGCAAACTTAATCTAAACGCAGATACATGCGTTACAAAGGAGTCGCGGACTCCCGTTCAAAAAAAACGGGTGAGTTCGTGACCTCTTGTGCTGCAGTTCTTTATGTCTGTGCAGGAATTTTATAAAAGATGGAATGGACCACCCGGAGCCGAAAGGCAGAAAGGTGGTCTTTATGTTGACATTAAAAGAACTGAAAAAAATCGTGAAAGTTGCTGATGTGGAGAAGAGAATCCCAAGCGTGAAATCCTTGAAGGAACACAAAGTTGTAGTAAAGGAAATGATCAATGCAGATACAACAATCTCTGTTTATGATCACGGATATGTACTTTATACAGCAGGAAATCAATCAACCGTATTTCCACTTCATAGTTGTGATGACTATGAATATGTGAGTGTAACTGGCGATAACAAGGAATTCAATAAAGAGTTCTTTGATAATGAAAACTGGTATATCCGTCTGCTGATGGAGGCTGAAGACCGTATGGCATACAGCCAGAGCAAAATCAGCACCAATCATGGTGTGTTTTCTAACAGCGATGTTACAGATGATGCGGAGATTATGAGAGGATCTTCAAAAGATTTTGTTGACGATGTTATCGACAGAGAAATTCTGAACGCTTTGATCAAAGAGTTAACAGAGAGACAAAAGACGGTACTCAATCTGGTTTATTTCGAGGAAATGCGTCAGCAGGATGTTGCAGATTATCTGGGAATCAAACAGCAGAGTGTAAATGACCTCCTGAACAGGGCATTAAAAACGATGAAAAAAAAGGCGGAAAACGAAGAATTTTAAAAAAATTGAATTAGACCACTGTAAAACAGGCTCTGAGCGTTTCGTTATATGAAGGGTTTGCATAGAACACCTTCATGTACCTTGAAAAATGAATAGCCTGCCCGGAGTGATATTCGGTTTGAACATGCATAGAGCGAAAAGCTGCGTGTCTGCCAGAAGAAAACGTATCAGAGATGGAAACTGATATAGGAACGGATCCGGGAAAGAAAACAGGAAAACGCTTAAATCTTAAATCAAAATAAAATGTCTGAATCTGAAAAGAGGATGACAGTAGAAATCATGTGGCGGTATTTGTGACAAACAGGTACCGCCATATATTTGTGCTGTTATCTCAGCTTGTGCTGACTGTCCCAAATAGCGCAAATTTCAGGAAAGGAGGCGATCATCTTCGTATAAAAGATAATACGCAGACACGAACAGATAACCATACACAAAAAAATCAGAAAGGAAGGATTTAAGAGAATGAACGTGAAAAAGAAAGCACGCAGGGTGATGTCCGGTTTACTGACTGCAGTAACGGTTCTATCGACGGTACTCTCTCCCGCTGTTGCCTATGCTTCTGATGATGCCGGATCTGTAAAAAAGATTCCGTATTATGAGGAGATCAAGGATCAGTTGGATGAAGATGAAGTGGTAACTGCAAAGGATTATGAGATCAAGGTTGGAGACAATTTCGATGTAAAGAGTGATTATACCGGTCTTACGATCCAGGATGACAGCAAAGTAAAAGTTACATTTCAGGAAGCAAAAGATACGGACGGGAATGATTTTTCTACCGATTATGCCAATTCCTATAAGGCAGTCTATTATGTAGAACCACAGACAACGGATCACCCAACCTACCAGATCAATCGAAAGATCGTGGTAAAAGAAGCGGATCAACAGAAAGATTCGCAGTCAGAAAGTTCTTCTGATCAGGATGCTGGTTCTTCCGATAAGACAGAAACAGAGGATTCTGAGGCTGACTCGTCTACAGAGGAAACTGATGCTGCTGACACGGAGAGCAAAACAGAACTGACAGAAAAAGAATTTGATGCAGAGATCGAAGCAACGGAGGATCAGGAGACCGTTGATCCGGAAACAGGGATCACACTCTCAGAGGTTATGCAGGAAGCTGTTGACCAGGAAGTTGCTCTTGCAGATCTTGAAGCAGGCGAAAGTATTACTTTTGATATGCCAATGATGCTTGCTTCCGGTGAAACAGGAACAAAATCAGTCACAGTTACAGCCGGCTCCTGGTACTATTACGCAGACTATGGATTAGGTTCTTATCTGACTTGTCCATATTATGTGAAATGGGGAAGCATCAATGCGACAGCATACTGTGTTGAACCATCGAAAAAAGGACCGGGAAATGGAACTTATACGATCCAGAAACTTGCCGATGGAAAGACACTTGCAAAGGTCTGCTATTACGGAACAAAAGCAAGTGATGAGAATGGTTTCTTCGATGAGAAACATCCGGATTTTCCGGCAGGAAAGAGATTCATCATTACCCATCTTGCAGCGGCTTATGCAAATGGATCCAGTGACTGGGCATCCGGAACCAATGCAACAGGAAAGAACCTGGCAATGGAACTTTACAATTATTGTGTAAATATGCCGGACATTCCGTCTGTAGATATGAGCTTTTCCGAATCTAATGTAAAGGCTTATGTGGAAGGAAACAGCCAGCGAACAAGCGTGATCACATTCAAAGCAGATAAACTGCAGACAATCACATTTAAGTTGCCAAGCGGTGTAAAGCTTGTAAATGTGACAACCGGTAAAACCAGTGCTGCAGGAGCAAGTGTAGAAATCAGTGGAGGTACACAGTTTTATCTGACAGCACCACTTGATCAGGCAGAGAGCGTCAGTGCTACATTTTCTTCTCGGATGAAGGGAAGCATTGATAAAGAATACTCTGCTTACAAGATTGTAACAGGATCTGGAACACAGGACCTGGCTCTTGTTTTCGGTGAAGGTGTCGGAAATGAGAAATATGTGGATTTTAAAGTAACCTGGACAAAAGAATGCAAGGTATCCATTGTAAAGAAAGACCAGGATACAGGAAATGCACTGGCTGGTGCAGTGTACGGGATCTATTCCGATGCTGCATGTACAAAGCTGATCGCAGAGATGCCTGCAACTGATCAGAATGGTGCTTCACAGCTCACAATGGAAAAGACACAGGAAGTTGTTTATCTGAAAGAAATCTCTGTTCCAACAGGGTATCAGATCGATACAAAGTCTTATAATGTGACTCTTGCTATCGGAAAGACAACGACCAAAAATGTAACAGACAAACGTGTAAATGCAAAGATCAACATTGCAAAACAGGATGCTGAGACAGGGAATGCAGCACAGGGTGATGCAACGCTGGAAGGTGCAGTATATGGCCTTTATGCAAGGGAAGATATTGTTCATCCGGATGGAAGAACCGGAACGATCCATAAGAAAGACAGCCTGATCACATCCCTGACAACGGATAAGAATGGCGAAGCTTCTGTATCGGATCTCTATCTTGGAAAGTATTATCTGAAAGAGCTTAGTGCTCCGGTGGGATACGTACTGGATCCGACAGAACATGAGGTGGACTGTACTTACGAAGGTGCTACTGTTCCGACAGTAGAAAGAACTTCTGTATGTAAAGAAACTGTCATCAAACAGCCATTCCAGATCATCAAGGCAGCAAACAACGGGAAGACCGATGCAGATCTTCTGCAGGGAGTTGGTTTTTCAGCATGGCTTGTCAGTGATCTGAAAGTAAAAGCAGATGGAAGTTATGATTTTGACTCAGCCAGACCAGTTGTACTGACTGCAGATGGTCAGACAGAAATGTTTACCGATGAAAAAGGATATGCAAGATCGATTCCGCTTCCATATGGAACTTATGTGGTAAGAGAAACCACAAGCAAACACAACTATGCACCGGTTGATGATTTTATAGTGAAGATCACAGAGAATCATCCGGATACACCGCAGACATGGCGAGTGCTTCTGGATAAAGAATTCAAAGCAAAATTAAAGATCATCAAAAAGGATGCAGAAACACAGAAATCTGTACTCCTGGCTAATACTGAGTTCAAGGTATACGACCTGGATAATCAGAAATATGTGGAACAGACAACATCCTATCCGAAGCCAACGGTACACAAATCCTATTTCACAAATGAGGAAGGATACCTGGTACTGCCAAAGAATCTGAAACCTGGCAACTACCGGATTGAGGAAGTGACGGCACCCGATGGGTACACAATATCCAAAAACTATGTGACAGTTGCAGTTGATACAGATACTGCTTATCTGACCGATCCTGTCACAGGAGATGCAGTCATTGATGTGGAATATACCAATGCCCCGGTCAAAGGTCAGTTAAAGATCTATAAACAGGGTGAAGTGTTAAAGGGATTTGATAAGGACTTCCAGTATGAAATGGCTGGACTTGCAGGTGCTGAATTTGAAGTCTATGCGGCAGAGGATATCTATACTGCCGATCATCAGGTAGATGCAGATGGACAGAGAACTTTGTACTTTGCAAAGGATGCACTGGTGGCAACCGTTACAACGGATACAGATGGTTATGCAACTGTAAAGAATCTTCCACTTGGCAGATACTATGTCAAAGAGAAGAATGCACCGGACACTTATGTGTTAAATACGGTGCCGGAAAATGTCGAATTTGCTTATGCAGATCAGGATACCGCAGTGATCGAGAAAGAAATCTCTGTCACAGATGAACGACAGAAAGTGTCGATTACGGTCGAAAAACAGGATGCTGAGACAGGCAATACAGTAGCCGGAGCAGTGTTCGGTATTTACAATGCAAAAGACATTCAGACGAAAGATGGAAAAGTGATCGTCAAAGCAGATACTCTTTTACAGGAAATGACTTCTGATGAAAAAGGTCAGGCAGCATGTACACTGGATCTTCCACTTGGAAGCTATTATGTAAAAGAACTGAAAGCACCAGATGGATTCGTATCTTCGGATGAAGTACTGAGATTTGATGCTTCTTATCAGGGGCAGGATGTACAGACAGTAACATTAAAATCCGTAAAGAAGAACCAGCCGACAACTGTTGAGATCACAAAATCAGATGCAACAACCGGTGTAGAACTGGATGGAGCTTATCTGAAAGTAACGGATAAAGATGGAAATGTAGTAGATAGCTGGACATCTTCCAAAGATGCACCGCATGTGATCAAATATCTGAAAGTGGGTGAGACTTATACCCTACATGAAGAGTTTGCACCGCATGGTTATCTGGTAGCCAATGATGTGACATTCACAGTCAAAGATACCGGAGAGGTTCAGAAAGTGGAAATGAAGGACGAGGTACCGGTTGGTGAACTCATCATCAACAAAAAGGGAGAATTCCTGGATTCTGTTACACTGGCCGATAAGGTCAAAGGTGTGGTGGAACACATTTTCAACTATGTAACCGGAAAACTGACAGATGTTACGTTTGAAGTCTATGCTGAGGAAGACATTAAGGCTGCCGATGGCGTCAGTGACGATTACTATAAAAAGGATGAACTGATCGCAACGATCAAGACAGATGAAACCGGTATTGCAAAACTGGAAAATCTTCCACTTGGTAAATACTATGTGAAAGAAACAGGAACTGCTTACGGTCATGTACTGGATGGTGAGATCCGTCATGTAGATCTGACTTACGTGGATCAGAATACACCAGTTGTAGTCTATGACAAAGACTGGCAGAACAACCGCCAGAGAGTAGAAGTCAATGTACTTAAGAAAGAAAAAGATTCTGACCGTACATTGGAAGGCGCTATCTTTGGATTATTTGCCAAAGAAGACATTAAGTCTGAGACAACAGGTAAAGTCCTGATCGAAGCCGATGAGATCATTGAGCTGAAATCTACGGATGAAGAAGGAAAGATCACATTTGTTGCAGATCTTCCAATAGGAGCAACTTACTATGTAAAAGAGCTCTATGCACCGGACGGATTCGTAACCAACGATGAAGTAAAGGAATTTACCTTTGAGTATGCAGGTGAAGATCAGCCGACAGTCACTTATGATTTTACCTTTGATAATCAGCCAACCGTCGTTGAATTTACCAAATCCAGTCTGACAACCGGAAAAGAACTTCCAGGATGTAAGCTGAAAGTGGTAGATGCTGATGGAAATATCGTGGATGAATGGACTTCCGGTAAAGAAGCACATGTGATCCGTGAGCTGACTGTCGGAAAAGAATACACACTGGTTGAAACAAAACCTGCTGATGGTTACGTGACAGCTGAAAGCGTGAAGTTCACGATCAAAGATACTGCCGATGTGCAGAAAGTTGAGATGAAGGATGATGTAACGAAGGTGAAAATCTCCAAACAGGATATCGCCGGAAAAGAACTTCCGGGAGCGAAACTCACAATCCTTGATCAGGATGGAAAAGTTGTGGAAAGCTGGACCAGTACAGAGAAAGCACATTACATCGAAATGCTTCCGATCGGAAAATACACTCTCCGTGAAGAAACGGCACCGGATGGCTATCTGGTTGCAAAAGATGTGGAATTCGAAGTAAAGGATACCTGTGAAGTACAGCATGTAACTATGGTGGATGAGAAAAAACCGGCAGAAAAGACACCGGAAGGTGGAAAACCTGTCAGTGATTCACCAAAGACTGGGGATAACACCAATCTGTGGCTGTGGTTTATGCTTCTCGGCATTGGTGCGACTGGTACAGGAGCCCTTGCATTTATGAGAAAAAAGAAACACTAATTAAATAAGAATGAGCGTTCATGGAAACCGAAAGGAATCTGTGGACGCTTTTTTAGATGGGAGAAACCATGAGAAATATCATTATTTTTGTTGCTCTTCTGGGAGCAGCGGCAATATTTACAGTTTTGTATTGTCTCATTGCTGCCGGAAGTCAGGCAGAGAAAAAACTGACAGAAATCATGAGAAAAGAGGAAGAACAGAATGAAGACTAATAAAGATCTGATCATAGAACCAAATGCAGCTATTGAGGGAAGAAAGTACAGCGAAGAAAAGCCATGGTCCTGCAAGTACTGTTACTGGTGGGGAGGCAAAAAGAAAGGCTGTAGCTTGAAACAGTGCCACTATCTGCTTCCGGAAAAGAAAAAAGCAGTAAAAACAACACCATGTGGTGGCTGTCCGTATGGAAAACATGTTCCATGCATCGGATATTGTATTGCCCGTCTTCATTCTGAAATGAAAGGAAAGAAAGGACGTGGGTAATTGCAGGAAGAAGTAAATCAGAAAGTGATCAGCCTGAGCATCCAGGGAGTCAAGATCACTGCCAGTGTGCTAAAAGCAGCCCTTCGGAAGTTCCTGGAAATGGACAACCGGAGGAAACAGAAAGCAACGCAGGTGAAAATGGCTGAAAAGACCGGACGGGCTCAGGAGAAAGGAAGGGAAAAAGCCCGAAAAAAGATTGAAAAGAAAAAGCCACATGGAAAGCAGACCATCAAGCAGCTGAATGCACAGGGAGTACAGCTTTCCAACATAAAGATCACAGATGAAAATATCAAATCCTTTGACCGTGTGGCAAGAAAGTACGGGATTGATTACAGCCTGAAAAAAGAAGTCGGTGCTGATCCACCAAAATATCTGGTCTTCTTTAAGGCTAAAGATGTGGATGTGATGACAGCGGCTTTCCGGGAATATGCCGGAGTAGAACTGAAAAAGAAACAGGCGAAGAAACCATCCGTCAGAAAGAAACTGCAGAAATCTGTAGAAAGAAAAGCAAAGCACCGCCAGCGTGTGAAGCAGAGACAAAAATCCAGAGGTCAGGAACGATGATCCGGGAAAAATTACAGAAGATCCAGGTCAAACGACTGGTGATCTTAAATCTCCCATATTTCTTTATCTTCTATGTAGCAGATAAAGGATCCTGGCTGTACCGGCATTGCCTGGGAGAAAGCATGGTCCAGAGACTTGGCGTGATGTTAGTCAATTTCCGACTGGCATTTTTAAGCTGGCTGCCAAGTATCGCTTTGCAGGATCTTACAGTAGGTGTTCTGGTTGCAGGTGCATTAAAACTGGTGGTCTACTATCGTTCTAAAAATGCAAAGAAGTTCCGACAAGGTGTGGAGTATGGATCTGCAAGATGGGGAAACAGAAAAGACATCGAACCCTTTATGGATCCGGTCTTTGAAAACAATGTCATCCTCACAGAAACGGAACGTCTGACCATGAACAGCCGGCCAAAAGCCCCAAAGTATGCCAGAAATAAGAATGTGATCGTCATCGGTGGTTCCGGATCCGGAAAGACAAGATTCTATGTAAAACCCAATCTTATGCAGATGACGGATCACGTGTCCTATGTGGTCACTGATCCGAAGGGAACGATCATCGTTGAATGCGGGAAGATGCTGGTAAATGGAGGATACCGGATCAAGGTATTAAATACGATCAACTTTAAAAAGTCCATGCATTACAATCCGTTCCATTATATCCGGAGTGAAA
>OMNT01003348.1_pt1 | contig 11758 bp, 14 predicted proteins | sample 1672551 | NCBI WGS metagenome assembly OMNT01 (sample SAMEA3136698, study PRJEB25190) | human gut metagenome
AGGGGCGTATTCCCTCTTGGCCAAACTGCACGTTCTCACGGTCAGCGCAGTAAATGCGCAGACCTGGCTGAGCGGTTACAAAAAATTTCAGCAATAGCCAGATCTTCCGGTGTGGTGATTTTTATATTCTCATAGGAACCCGGAATCAGTTTTACCCTGCGTCCGGTAGTCGTTTCCAGAACCATCGCATCATCGGTCACTGTAATATGGTTACCATTTATGATTTTCTTATACGCATCCGTAATCATTTCATACGAAAATACCTGCGGCGTCTGCACCATCCATACAAGCTCCCGCTGCGGCGTATACTCTGCAAACCCTTCCCTGTCGCTGATTTTAATCGTATCCTTGACCGGCATCCCCACTGCACAGGCGCCATAGTGCCGCACGCCTTCCTGTGCGCGTTCCAGAATATCCTGTGTCAAAAACGGCCTGGCGCCATCATGAATATACACATAATCGCAGCCTTTTGCCGCTTTCAGTCCTTCGTATACGGAATGGTATCGTTCCGCCCCCCCCGCCACGATTTTCTTCACCTTCGTAATCCCGTAACGTTCCACAATCTCCCTTCGGCAATAATCGATCTCATCCTGTCCTGTCACCAGCACGATTTCCTCTATGAACGGGCACTTCTGGAACTGTTCAAGGGAATAATACAGAACAGGCCGTTCTTTTATAAGTAAATACTGTTTCCGTACAGGGGAATCCATCCGTGTTCCTTTTCCGGCGGCCAATACGACCGCCACGTTTTTCTCTTTCATAACTTCTCTGTTACCTCTCGCCCAATTTCAGATTTGGCACCGCATTTAAATCCAGCCCATGACGTGTGCCCGCCAGGTATTCATAATATGCCGCCGTACCGATCATAGCTGCATTGTCCGTGCAAAAAACCGGAGACGGATAGTAAAATGCGACATGATTTTTCCGACATGCTTCTTCCATCGCCAGGCGCAGCGATGAATTCGAAGCCACCCCTCCGGCAATCGCAAATTTATTAAAGCCAAATTCTTTAACCGCCATCATGGAGTGTTCTACCAGGACGTCAATCACCGCTTTTTGAAAGGACGCCGCCACATCTGCCTCGATAATTGGCTCGCCTTTCATTCTGCATCCGTTCAGATAATTCAAAACGGCTGATTTCAAGCCGCTGAAGCTGAAATCATAGGGCGCATCCGCCACGCGCGCTTTCGGAAAGGAAATGGCGTCCGGGTTTCCCTCTTTGGACAGCCGATCAATCTTCGGCCCTCCCGGATAGCCCAATCCAATCGCCCGCGCCACTTTGTCAAAAGCCTCTCCTGCCGCATCGTCTCTAGTCCTGCCGATAATTTCGTATGTTCCATAATCCTGCACGACCACCAGATGCGTATGCCCGCCGGAAACCACCAGACACGCAAACGGCGGCTTCAGATCCGGATGTTCAATATAATTGGCTGAAATATGGCCCTCGATATGATGCACGCCGACAAGCGGCAGATTTTTTGCATAACTGATCGCCTTCGCCTCTGAAACTCCTACCAGAAGCGCGCCTACCAGCCCCGGTCCATAGGTAACGCCGATCGCGTCCAGGTCGTCCAGCATAACCTCCGCCTGCGAAAGCGCCTCTTCAATCACCTGATTAATCTTCTCAATGTGTTTTCTGGAGGCGATCTCCGGCACGACTCCTCCATACAGCTTATGAAGCTCGATCTGGGAAGAAATCACATTCGAGAGAACTTCTCTTCCATTCTTCACGACAGCCGCCGCCGTCTCATCGCAGGAGCTTTCTATCCCCAATATCAAAATGTCTTTTTTTTCTTTCATCTTGTTTCCCTCTCTCCAGGCCGCAATCCGCCGTTAATCTTCAAATATAAGTTCCGCCGTTTTTCCATCCTTTCCCGGAAATGTAGCAGGAAAAATTTTGCGCGCATCCTCAATAAATTCTTCCGGCCGAACCAGCGACGGACTGTAATGGGTCAGCCACATTTCCCGCACCTCTGCCGCTCTCGCCAGCTTCGCCGCCTCTTTGAACGTCATATGCTTATACTCTCTGGCTTTCTGCTCTTTGTCCGGCTCGCCATACATTCCTTCGCAGATGAACAGATCTGATTTTTCGGCATAGTCCACAATCGACTGCGTTGGCCTGGTATCTGTACAATAGGCGAGCTTGATTCCCTTTCTCGGAGCGCCAAGAACCATCTCAGGCGTATAGGTTTCCCCATTCTCCCGCACCGTCTGTCCTTTTTGGAGCAGGCTCCAGCATTTTAGCGGAATGCCCGCCGCCCTTGCACGCTCCGCGTCAAATTTCCCCGCACGGTCAATTTCCACTGTGTAGCCATAACATAAAACATTGTGATTCACTTTATAAGCTCTGATTCGATATCCTTCCATTTCAAAAGTCTGCGCCGCTCCCTGAATCTCCAGGAATTTCAATTCAAAAGGCAGTTCCGGCGCAATCACCCGCAAAGCATTCACGACTCTCTCCAATCCCTTCGGGCCGATCAAAGTCAATGGCTCGTGACGCTCTGCATTCCCCATCGTCAGCAAAAGCCCTGGCAGCCCGCTGATATGGTCGCCATGATAATGCGTAAAACAAATGACGTCAATCGGCTTAAAACTCCAACCTTTTTCTTTGATCGCAATCTGCGTCCCCTCTCCGCAATCTATCAAAATGCTGCTTCCATTATAGCGAAGCATCAGGGAGGTAAGCCACCGGTAAGGCAGCGGCATCATTCCTCCCGTCCCAAGCAAACATACATCTAACATTCCTGTTTCTATCCTTTTCTTCCAGATTTTAGTCTCATTTTAGCACAAATGCAAATCTCACTCAAGTAGTTTCCCATAGCAGGAAGGGGTATCCTTTCCCTGGATACCCCTTCCCTGCCTCTTTTTCATCAAAGCAATTCTGTCCGTTCACGGACTTCAACCGGAATCTCGAATTCTTTGATCATTCTATCATAACATTCCTCGCACAGATCAAAGCTGTGTGTTTCTCCATCTTTTCCCGAAAAATATCCCCAGCCTTTGTCCATATGAAGAAACTCTTCCTGCGCAATCCCCTGATGGGTTTTGATTTCCTTTTTACATTTGTTACAGTAAACCGTCTCGTTCTTCCTCATATGCTTCCTCCCCACGAACCGGACGGGTTCGCCCGTTTCTCTGCATCGTCTGTTTGTACCGTAAACAGCATATCAAAAAACGTCGTTTCTGTATAGTGGAAATTATACGTAATGCAGGAAGGAAGTCTCTGTGAAATTCATGATGACCGCATCCTCCACAGGTCTTTCATAAAAATTTTTCCGTATGCCAAGCTCCTGGAATCCCAGCTTCTCATACAGGTTCCTCGCCGGCACATTTCCTTTTCGCACCTCCAGCGTATAGACACGGATTCCCCGTTCGCTTCCCCGACGGAGCAATTCTTTCAGCATTCTTTTCGCAATCCCCTGACCCCTGCTCTTTTCCTCCACCGCCACATTGGTGATCTCCGCCTCGTCGAACGATTGGAGCAGACCGCAGTATCCCACGATCTCCCCGTCCTCTTCCACTGTCAGAAAAAGCGTGCAATCCTGTTTTATGGAATCCGCAAACCCCTTTTTTGACCAGGGCATTGAAAAAATCTGTTTTTCAATCTCCGCTACCCTCTGCAAATCAGAGGGCTTCATTTCCCGTATCGTCAGCATATTTTTTCTTTCTCCGCCCGTTCCCGCTCCGCCTGCGACAGACGCAGGTAATTGGGCTGATGTTCTTTGGCCGAAACGGTCTTTCCTTCCCGGAAATACGCAAGCGCCCGTACTGCTACTGCGCCCGCCCTCTGTTTATTCATATGTGCCGGTGCAAAATGATACGGAACCCTTACCTTTTCCTCAATCTTCTCCCGGTACACAGGCACGCCGTCTCCCAGGAAAATGACCTCCTGTCTCAGTTCATTGATCTTTTCCATCAGTTCCTCCAGCGAAACTGCCGTCTGTTCCTCCAGGACCCTCAGCTCCCCTGCTTCAAATCTGTAAATTCCGGTATATACCTGATTTCTTCTGGCGTCCATCATCGGACAGATGAGATGGTCTGTCCCATACAGATTGCAGGCCAGCCCTTCCAGCGTCGGAATTTCTACCAGAGGCTTCTCAAGCGCCAGCCCCAGACCTTTTGCCGTAGCCGAACCGATCCGCAGTCCGGTAAAAGAGCCGGGTCCTGCTGCCACGGCCACCGCATCGATTGTATTTAAATCCAGCTCTATCATCTTTGCAATTTCATCCAGCATAGGTAAAAGCGTCTGCGAATGCGTTTTTTTATAATTCACCGTATATTCCGCCAGCATATTGTCATCCTCTGCTACAGCTACAGAAGCGACAAGACCTGAGCTGTCAATCGCCAAAATCTTCATTTCTCCCCAGCCTTTCTCCATTTTTTCCAACCGTAATTTTCCGGTAATCAAATCCTTTTTCCAGATTTTTTTCGATGCGAACCGGAATCGCTTCTTCCGGAATAATTTCTCCGATCAGCTCCGCCCACTCGATCAGGCAGACCCCTTTTCCGTAAAAGCAGTCCTCATAGCCGATCTCCTCCATCTCCTCGACGTCTCCGATGCGGTAGACATCGAAATGATACAGGGGCATCCGGCCTTTCTCATAAATCTGAACAATCGTAAAGGTCGGACTGCTGATCGGCTCTGTAATTCCAAGCCCTTGCGCCAGTCCCTGCGCAAATACTGTTTTCCCCACGCCCAGGTCACCATTTAACGTGTAGATTTCTCCCGGCTTCGCCTGACTTCCAATCTTTTTTCCAAGTTCCAATGTTTCCTCTGCACTGAAAGTTTCTGTTACCATGTTTTCTCCCATTTTCTTGTTTTTATCTTTTCCAGGTCGACATTCTTCAGAATTTGCCGCTCCACGATTCTATATCGTTCTTCCCCCATACATTCTTTGGGCCAGATGAAAGAGTAACGCATTCCTGTATAAATCAAAAGGCTTCGTTTCGTCTCTACGATCTTCATGATGTCTTCCCAGCCAATCCGCACCTCTTTCTCATCCTGTCTGATAACGATGCCTTCCTTATCCATCTGATAAAAAATCGGTTTTTTAAAAGCCGGATTCATTTTCACCTGCTTTCCCGCCCTCATGTAAAGGCTCACCGGCAGATACACTGCAAACCACGCGCCAAATACGCCATACGCAGCGCTCTGCCAGGCGGGAACATCGCCGAATGTCACCGCGCAGAGCACAAAAGCACCCAGTGCAAACACGATACTCATAATCCCTGACATGCTCCGGTAAGTGTGATTCAGCAAAAAATCATACATATATTTCTGCGTCATCTTTACCTCAAATCTCGCTTCCTCGATATTCATTCCATATTCCTCCTTTGCTCCTCCGGCCGCATCTCTGCCGCCCCTGTAAATTCCAACGGGTTTTCGTCCTCCAGAAAGTGCATCAGCATGTACGCACACATGATGGCCACCTTTTCTTCCTGCAAAATCCTCCGCACCTCTTTCCTGTCTGCCAGAACGACCTCTATTTCCTCCGTGTCCTCCAGCCCTTTGCTGCTGATCTCCCCATCCACGAAGCCGTAGACCGTCGCACAGCATTCATCCGTCATGCCGATTGTCGTGTAGAAGGGCTTCTCATACATGGCATCCACTTTCAGCGGCCAAAGCGTAAGCCCTGTCTCCTCTTTTACCTCGCGGATGGCCGCCTCATGATAATCCTCTCCTGGTTCTACCAGCCCCGCGGGAAATTCATAAATATAATCATCAATGCTGTACCGGTATTGCCGCACCAGTAAAACCCTGTCCTTTTGCGGCCCGTACAGGCTATAAACAATCACGCCGTCCGGACTTACTTTTCTGGTATGAATCTGAAGCTCCTCCAGATTTTTCGCCCTGGACGCGACAAAATACTGCATGTCCTTCCCCAAACGGTCCGCAGCGTCCAACTGGTACATATTCAGATATTTGCTTTCTGTCAACTGGTTAATTTTCTTAATACGGCTCATTTTCTCCGCCTCCTGATTCCTGGCCTGTTTCCTATCGCATCATTCATCATAACACAAAAACCCCGGAAAGAAAACGTTTTTGTTTCCTTTCCGGGGGGAAATACATGCGCATCTTCTTTACATCTTGGTTCCTTTTAAAATCGGGCTGATGTGTTTATAAAGCAGCATGGTAATCACCGAAACTGCCGCCGCTTTCAGAAGATTGAACGGCGCTACCGCCAGAATTGCAAAGCCCGCCAGATTCGTAATCGCCGGGTTTACCGCGGTGCCCATACCAATAAGGGCCTCCATCGGCATGCCAAACGCCTTTCCATAAACGGGAAGTAAGACAAAGGCATTCAGAAAGCATCCTGCAATGATCATAAAGATTCCGCCGACCGCCATACCAATCACCGCGCTTTTCCTGCTCTTCTTTCTTCCATAAATGATGCCTGCCGGCACGATCAGGGCACAGCCGATCAGGAAGTTGGCAAAGTCCCCGACGCCTGCCGTTGTCGTTCCCTTAAACAACAGATGAAGGACAATTTTCACCAGTTCAATCAGCGCTCCGGCAGCCGGACCCATCGCAAAAGAACCGATCAGCACCGGAACCTCACTTAAATCCATCTTATAGAAGGACGGTGCGAACCATAAGGGAATCTCAAACATCATAAGGATAACGGACACCGCTCCTAACATTCCGATCTGCACCAGGGTTCTTACGCTGCTTCTGCTTCCGGCTCTCTCTGCCACTTTTGTGTTTGTACTCATTCTCATCTCTCCTTTTCGTTTTCAAAGGAAATCCAACGACCGAAAAACCCCGTCTGCATGACGCAAACGGGGCATAAAGATTCTCTCAAAGAATAACTTTTCTTCTCTCATCCAGACTTTACTGTCGGTCATGGAATTTCACCATGTCAGCCGCCGAAGCGGGTCGCGGACTATACCGCCGGTAGGGAATTTCACCCTGCCCCGAAGAATTTCCTTATTTCTATTTACATTTTTTATTGTAACGCAGAATATAAAAATGTGCAAGTTATTTTTTCATCGTCAGGGCGATACGCTTTTTCTTCACATCCACGCTCAGCACCTTCACATCTACAATGTCTCCCACGCTCACGACCTCCAGGGGATGCTTCACGAACTTTTTATCCGTCAGCTCCGAGATGTGTACCAGGCCGTCCTGATGAACGCCAATGTCCACAAACGCTCCAAAATCAATGACATTCCGCACGGTTCCCTTTAACGCCATGCCCGGCGTCAGATCTTTCATATCCAGCACATCGCTGCGCAGGATAGGCTTTGGCATTTCCTCTCTGGGGTCGCGTCCCGGCTTTTCCAGCTCTTTTACGATGTCGCGCAGGGTCATCTCACCGATTCCAAGCTCCCCGGCCATTTTTTTATTGTCACGGATTTTTTTTGAGATTCCGTTCAGCTTCTCCCCTTTCAGGTCCTCCGTGGCGTATCCAAGCTTTTTAAGCAGAAGCTCCGCCGCCTCATAGCTCTCCGGATGGACGCTGGTGGAATCCAGCGGGTTCTGCCCGCCCTGGATGCGCATGAATCCGGCACACTGTTCGAATGCTTTCGGCCCCAGCTTGGCCACCTTCAGAAGCTGCCTGCGGTTGGTAAAACGTCCGTTTTCCTCCCGGTATGCCACGATATTTTTGGCAATCGCTTTTGATATGCCGGAAATGTACTCCATCAGGGAGGCAGAAGCCGTATTTAAGTCCACGCCCACTTTATTTACGCAGTCCTCTACCACACCGCCCAGTGTCTCCCCCAGCTTTTTCTGATTCATGTCGTGCTGATACTGCCCTACGCCGATCGACTTCGGATCGATCTTCACCAGCTCGGCAAGCGGGTCCTGAATACGTCTGGCAATGGATACCGCACTTCTCTGCGCCACATCAAAATCCGGAAATTCTTCCGTCGCCAGTTTGCTCGCTGAATAAACGGACGCCCCCGCTTCATTAACGATTACATACTGCACCGGTTCTTTCATTTCTCCCAAAAGTTCCACAATAATCTGCTCGGACTCTCTGGACGCCGTTCCGTTCCCCAGCGAGATCAACGTAATTCCATATTTCCGAATCAGTCTCTTTACCGTTTCCTTCGCCGCGCGGATTTTCGTCTCATTGGTCGGCGCTGTCGGATAAATCACCTTCGTGTCAAGCACCTTTCCGGTCGCATCCACCACAGCCAGCTTACATCCGGTACGAAACGCCGGGTCCCAGCCGAGAACGGTTTTTCCCTCGATTGGCGGCTGCATCAGAAGCTGCTCCAGATTTTTTCCAAAGACGGAAATCGCTCCTTCTTCTGCCTTCTCTGTCATATCATTTCGAATTTCACGTTCGATTGCCGGTGCGATCAGACGTTTATAACTGTCCTCCACGGCGGCTTTCAGAATGGGCGCCGTATACGGGTTTTCTCTGGTAATCATCTGACGTTCCAGATACTGTAAAATCTTTTCCTGGGGCGCTTCCACCTTCACCGTCAAAAACTTTTCTTTCTCCCCCCGGTTCAACGCCAGCGTCCGGTGCCCCGCCACCCTTGAAATGGTTTCCTCATAGTCATAGTACATTTCATAGACAGACTGCGCTTCCCTGTCTTTCGCCGCCGATACGATTTTTCCTTCTTTCATCGTCATGCTCCGGATGCGCATCCGGTAGGAAGGTTCGTCAGAAACCGCTTCTGCCAGAATATCCATCGCCCCCGCCAGGGCTTCCTCTACCGTATGTACCCCCTTTTCCCCGTCAAGAAATGCTTTCGCTTCTTCCTCCACAGAGTGGTTTATCATTTGAAGCCGAATGATATTTGCGAGGGGTTCCAGTCCTTTTTCCTTTGCGATCATCGCCCTGGTTCTTCTTTTCGGACGATATGGACGATACAGATCTTCCACGACCACCAACGCCTCTGCCGCCTGAATCTGCTTTCTCAGTTCTTCTGTCAGCTTTCCCTGCTCTTCAATCGCAGCGATGACCTGCGCTTTCTTTTCCTCCAGATTTCTCAGATAATTCAATCGCTCATACAGCTTTCTTAATACTTCATCGTTTAATGCTCCCGTGGCCTCTTTCCGGTATCTGGCAATGAAAGGAATCGTGTTTCCTTCATCAATCAATTTCACGGTCGCTTCTATCTGCCATAACTGGACGGCAAACTCTTTTGCAAGGCTTTTATTAATATCCATATACACTCCTTCTTATTTTCAAATAGCTTGTAACAGTTCAGCCTTTACGTATTCTCACGGACTTTGCAGCAGGTGCAAAGTCCTGGGCTGAACTGTTACAATAACTTTCAGTAAAACAGTATAACACTTGAGTTTCATTTTTGTCTATGCTATTATATTCAGTACAATAACTTCATTTCAGGCAAAGGAGAACCTATGGATTACGAGAACAACAATCAGCCGGACGAACCGAATACTTCCGCCAATGATTACGGCGGCCCTTATCAATATGATGCTTTTCATCTCGACGACCAAAAAGGGGCGCCGCCCTCTCCCGCACCAAGCGGCTTCGCTTCTGCCGCTCTGGTCATGGGGGTTCTCTCACTGGTATTATGCTGCTGCTGTTACATCAGTATTCCTCTGGGGGGACTCGGCATCCTTTTCGCCATCCTGTCCAAAACGTCCAGGCAGCCGATGCACGGACGTGCAAAGTCCGGACTGATCCTCTCAGTCATTGGTCTTGCCCTTACGGTTCTTCTGACGATCGCCGCCCTGGCGTCTTACACGTTGAGCGGCGATTTACAGAGACAGTTCCACGATTATATGGAATACTACACAGGTGACGCCCTGAATGGCAGCAATGCAGAGAATTCCGACAGCGGACAGAATTTTTCGTTTCCCGATTACCCTTATGATGACGCCTTATAGGATTATGGAATCATGGAGTAATGCCAGATGAGCATTACTCCGTTTTTTATGACAAAGTTCAAAACAATCACCGCAGCGCCCACAATTACATACCATTTTCGGTAACGCATACCTATCCGAAGTCTTCCCCGGCTGATATACTCGATGCTGTTCGATACCATAAACCAAACATAGAGTGCCGCTCCATAAACCACGAAAGGATGATAATACAGCGATTTCAGGACGTCTCCCCCCAGGAGCAGACGCAAGGCTCTCGTTCCGCCGCATCCGGGACAATACCATCCGGTAAGGTCATGAAAAATACACGGCAGCGTCAGGCGGCTGAGCCGGATTCCCGTCAGCTTTGATAAAGCCAGATATGCCGCCGCTAAAAGCAGCAGCAGCCATCCCATGACATAAAGGCTTTTCCGCTCTCTTTCTTCCCATTCCATAAAATTCCTCCCGTACTTCCCCGGCGCAAAAAACGCTCCGGTCAGTTGCTTTTTCTACCACTCCTGTGCTATACTTACTCTACTTGTAAAATTTGAAAGATTGGGTGTATACAATGAAAAAATCATCGACTGAATTAAAAGACATGGCAAAAGAACGTTTAACCGGACATTATGGTCTGCTAATCGGCGCTCTTTGTCTGATATCCGGAACTTCTCTTATCGTTTCCCTGTTATTAGAAGTCGCCTTTGCCGGAAACAGCATCTTTACCTTTGTGCTTTATCTGATCTGCACGGTTATCGTAAGCCTGCTGCTCACCATCTTTACCACCGGATACATCAAAATGCTGCTGAACATCAGCCGCGGACAAAATGCCCTTCTGGGCGACCTGGCATATGGCTTCTCCCATCAGCCGGACCGCGTCATTCTTCTGGTAATTCTGACCGAACTGATCGCCGCCGCGTGTGTCCTTCCGGGAATTCTGCTTCTGATATTTGGCGTATTGGCAAATTTCCTGCCTGTCACTGTGATCGGCATTCTTGTTCTTCTGGGCGGATGTATTCTTGCCTTCTGTCTCTTACTGTCCTATTCTCAGGTCTACTGCTTATATCTGGACGCGCCGGAAAAAGGCGTGATACAGCTTATGCGTGAAAGCCGTCATCTTATGAAAGGCCATAAAATCCGCCTTTTTTATCTGGACATCAGTTTTCTGGGTCTGATTCTTCTGTCAGCCCTGACCTGCTTTCTTGGAATGTTCTGGCTGATGCCATACATGGGAATGACTTCCATTCAGTTCTATCGTAATCTTCTTGGAGAAATTTAATGCACATATTTTCAGCTTACGTATTTTGGCCGCATCTGCCGGCCCGAAACACGTAAGCTGTTTTTATGCCTTTTACCCGTTTCTTATACTTCAAATAAATAATCCATGATTTTATGCCCCTGGGCAATATAATTTCCGCTCTCCCCGGCTTCCCTTTCATTATATTTCCAGGTATTTTGCTGCTTCTTTCTGCTGTCATAAAGGAGGTATGGCACTGGAGCGCTTGTATGTGTCCGCACCCTGATCGGTGTCGGATGATCCGGAAGCACCAGCATACGGTAATCTTCTCCTGAGGCATCCAGTCCCTCTTTGACCAGGCGGATGACCCTGCTGTCCAGATTTTCAATGGCTTTTATCTTCCGTTCAATGCTGCCCTGATGTCCCATTTCATCCGGCGCTTCCACATGAACATACGCGAAATCATACCCTTTTTTCACGAGCGCGTCTACCGCTGCCTGCGCTTTTCCTTCATAGTTCGTGTCCAGTCCGCCGTTTGCGCCTTCCACGCAAATATTATCCATGCCCGCTCCCACCGCAATGCCTTTGAGCAAATCCACGGCTGAAATCATAACGCCTTTCTTATGATTCTTTTTCTCGAAGGAGGTAAGGATGGGCTTTGTACCCGCTCCCCAAAACCAGAGGCTGTTCGCCGGATTGAGCCCCTTTGCCCTGCGCTCCTGATTGATCGG
>OMNT01003349.1_pt1 | contig 11756 bp, 9 predicted proteins | sample 1672551 | NCBI WGS metagenome assembly OMNT01 (sample SAMEA3136698, study PRJEB25190) | human gut metagenome
GCAGATGGCGTGCAAAGTCGCCAGACGCTCTTTGTGCGGTATTGCCTTATATTTCCGAAAAAAGCCGGCTCCGGACAAACTCGCCGGCAGAATCCTGCATGTTTTTTCGAGTCTGTTGCAAAAGCGTGGATTCCGCCGAAAAACTGCCAAGTTTCCCAAAATTCCAGAGTGTTTCTCGTGTAATATTCCATATTTACAAACGGAACAGTTTGTGGTATCATGAATATGATGAGCAATATCATACGATTTTCAAAGAGAAAGGGGCTTTTATCCATGCAAAATTATGTGATCACAATTACACGGCAGTTCGGCAGCAGAGGGCGGGACATCGGCATTGCTACGGCAAAAAAGCTGGGCATTCCCCTATACGACAGAAATGTACTGGAAAAAGAGGCAGAGGAAATCGACAGCACTCTGCACTCTCTGGTGGAGTTCAGCAAAAACGGCATGAGTTCCTCCGGCTACTATAAAATGGCGTACCCGCTGGGCATCGGCAGTTCTCTGAAAAAGGACCGCATGTTTGAGGTACAGAGCAAGTTAGTGCTACAGCACGCCGAAACGGAAAACTGCGTCATCATCGGCCGCTGTGCGGACTATCTGCTGCGGGAACGGGAAAACGTAATACGCTGCTACATCTTTGCCCCCTATCAGGCAAGAATCCGCAACAGTATTCTGACGCTGGGGCTTGCCACCGCAGAACCCCAGCGAATCATTGAAGAAGTGGACAAGGCACGGGCGGAATATTACCGTTCGCACACCGGCTGTGAAGTGAACAACACCCGCTACCGCGACCTGTTTCTCAACAGCAACCTGCTGGGCGTAGAGGGCACGGCAGACCTGATCGTTGATGCAGTCCGGAGAAAGTTCGGGCTGGAAGCACCGACAGAAGAACAGATCTAAGAGTCTGTTTCGTATCTGACGCATGCAGATTGCGTCGTCAGATTTTTCGAGAGATGAAGGGAAAAACGGAGAAAATCCTTTGTGGATTTTCGAGTATTTTCCCGAAATATCTCGGAAAATATGCACGCAAGATGCGTGTAGGAAGATGCGAAACAGACTCTCATGCACCAGATTCCGGCATGCTGCATACCTTGGTATTGAGGTGATGCGTGATGCAGGAATTCCGCAGAAGTGTCTGGATCGGATTTCTATGGAGCATTGTCTTTGGGACAGTGCTCCATTTTTTGTACGGCTGGACAGGAGAAAATCGGGTCGTGGGGCTGTATGCCGCGATCAGCGAAAGTCCGTGGGAACATCTGAAACTGTTGTTCTTTCCGGTGCTGGTCTACACCGTCTGGGAGTACATCTGGGTGGGACACCGCTGGAAGGGCTACGTCCTGACGCGGGCAGAGGGAGCACTGCTGGGCATGCTGACCATTACTGCCCTCTTTTACACCTATACCGGCATCTGCGGCAGGCACTGGCTCTGGGCAGATATTCTCACATTTGTGCTGGGTGCGGCAGTGACGGCATTCTGGACATGGAAACACACGCCCCACGCCAAAGGCGGTTCATGGCTGGGGCTCCTGCTGTTTGCAGGCGTTGCCGTCTGCTTCGGGATCTTCAGTCTGTTCCCGCCGACGGTGGGGATATTTACCGTTCCCTGAAAGAGAGGTGTCACAGATGAACGGATTGGTTTGCCTGCTGGTGTTCGGGCTGCTGGCGATCACGGCACTGGCAGCACTGGGACTGTGCCGGCGGCTGTTTTCCCATGAGCTGCCCCGACATATGGCGACCCTTGCCCTGCTGGAAAATCCACAGCAGTGGGAAACACAATGTGCAGCACTGGCGGCACAGCTGACGTGGACGGACCGCGACATGGTGCGGACAGTCTGGTTGGTGGACGCGACACCGGACGGCTCGCTGGAACCGGCATGTACAGCGTTTTGCAGCCGGCACAAGGACTTTTGCTATTGCCGTCTGTCGGAGTTGACGAAAATTTTTGGAAGCGGCACAGATTGTGAAAAAAGTCATTGCAATTTGTCGAAAAAACAGGTATAATAAAAGAAGTGTACTCTCCCGCCCACAGGAGAGCCAAATTCCGGCAGCTGTAGAAGCAATGCAGAACGCCTGCTGCCGCTGTCAAAGGAGGAACCCGCAGTGACACCAAACGAAAGAAAAACGCTGCACCTGGAAGGCACTGTGGAAAACGTGCTGTACTGCAATCCGGATAACGGCTATACCGTACTGGAACTGGACGCGGACGGCACACTGGTCACTGTGGTGGGCGAAATGGGAGAAACCGAAGAAGGCGAACGGCTGTCGGTAGACGGTGAATACACCACGCACCCCCGTTTCGGCATGCAGTTTCGGGCACAGTACTGGGAACGCAAGCTGCCGGCAGATGCCTTCAATATCCAGCGATACCTTTCCTCCGGTGCGATCAAAGGCATCGGACCATCGCTGGCGAAAAAAATCGTGGAAAACTTCGGGGACAGAACGCTGGAGATCATGGAAAAGGAGCCCACCCGTCTTCTGGAGATTCGGGGCATCTCCCCGAAAAAGTGCGAAGCGATCGCCGCAGAAGTCCGACAGATCTTTTCCCTGCGGACACTGATGCTGTTTTTGTCGCAGTATGACATTCGTTCCAAATATGCCATGCGTGCCTATCAGCACTGGGGCACCGGTGCCATGGACATGCTTGCCGCCAACCCCTATCTGCTTTGCAGCTCCGGCGTGGAACTGGACTTCCAGAAAGCCGATGCCGTGGCTCAGGGCATGCAGTTTGCCCACAATGCTCCCCAGCGGATACAGGCGGGCATCTGCTACATCTTACAGTACAACACCAACGGCGGCAACGCCTGCCTGCCGCTGGACCGGCTCCGTCCTACGGCGTGCAAGTATTTGCAGGTCAACGAGGCGGAATTTGAAATTGCCTATGCGGCAGCATTGGAAGACCACACCCTCTACGTCTATGAAAAGAACGGACGGGATTTTGTCTATCTGGAAGACTACTACATTGCGGAACGCTATATCGCCGACCGCATCGGTGTGATACAGGACTTCAGTGCACCGGAAGATCAGGAGATCTTCGAAAAAATGATCGATACACAGCAGCAGGAACAGGGCATGCAGTATGCGGCGTTGCAGCGAAAAGCCATTGTCACTGCCCTTTCCCGCAGCATCATGATCCTCACCGGCGGCCCCGGCACCGGTAAAACTACCACACTGAATGCCATTATCGAACTGTACGAAAAGCAGGGCTACCGCGTGATGATCGCCGCCCCCACCGGTCGGGCAGCCAGCCGCATTTCTGATCTCACCGGCTACGAGGCAAGCACCATTCACCGCATGCTGGCGGTGGAATACGACATGTCCGGCAACATGCGGTTCCAGCACAACGAACACAACCCGCTGGACTGCGATGTAATGATCGTGGACGAAATGTCCATGGTAGATGTGCTGCTATTTGAGCACCTGCTCCGTGCCTTGCGGCTAAGCTGCAAGGTCGTTCTGGTGGGCGACTGCGACCAGCTGCCCTCTGTGGGAGCCGGCAATCTGCTGCGGGATCTGATCCACAGCGACAGAGTGCCGGTGGTGGCTCTGAAAGAAATTTTCCGGCAGGCACAGAAAAGCAGCATCATCACCAACGCCCACAAAATCATTCAGGGCGAACACCCCGACCTGTCCCGCAAGGACAGCGACTGTTTCTTCTTCCAGCGGTTACAGGAAAAGGACGCAACACAGCTGATGCTGGACTTGGTGAAAACCAGACTGCCCAACGCCTATGGCTACTCCCCCATGGAGGACATTCAGGTCATCACCCCGTCCCGCAAGGGCAGCATGGGTGTCATTGAACTGAACCAGCAGCTACAGGCGGTACTCAACCCCAAATCCGTGGACAAGCCGGAATGCCGTTCGATCCTGTACACCTTTCGAGAGGGCGACAAGGTGATGCAAATCAAGAACAACTACGACATCATCTGGCACAAGGACGGCGAAAACGGCACCGGCATTTTCAACGGGGACATCGGGTATCTCCGTGCGATCAACCGGCAAGGTCAGGAAGTCATTGCAGAATTTGACGGCAGACGTGCCACCTATCCCTTTGAACAGCTGGATCAGCTAGAACTTGCCTATGCTGTCACCGTACATAAAAGTCAGGGCAGCGAATTTCAGGCGGTCGTCATGCCTCTGCTGGGCGGATTCCCGAAGCTGTACTACCGGAATCTGCTGTACACAGCCGTCACACGAGCCAGACGGCTGCTGATCCTGATCGGCTCTCAAAACGTCATTTATCAAATGGTGGACAACAACCGCCGTATGAATCGATATACCTGTCTGCGGGATATGCTGGAACAGCAGAAGCCCACGCAGACACTTCCGATTTCCCAGTCTGACGAACCGGACGGAGAAATCAAGGACACCCAGAAACAGGAGGAATCGCTATGAGCAAAACAGATATTGGTATCGACTTAGGAACGGCAAACACGGTCATCACCTTAGGAAAAAAGGGTGTCGTGCTTAGCGAGCCCTCTGCCATTGCCTATCACACCCACACCAAAGAAGTACTTGCAGTGGGCAAGCGTGCCTATCAGATGATCGGAAAAACACCGGATTATATTGAGGTCATTCGCCCGCTGTCCGGCGGCGTCATTTCGGACGACCGCATGACACAGTACATGATCCGCGAATTCATTTTACAGGTCACCGGCCACCGGCTCACCAAGCCCCGCATCATCATCTGTGTGCCGTCCTTTATCACAGACGTGGAAAAGCGTGCCGTCGTGGAAGCTGCCATGAGTGCCGGCTCCCGAAAGGCATACCTGATCGATGAGCCCATTGCCGCCCTGATCGGTGCCGGCGTGAACATCGGCAAGGCACGGGGCAACATGGTCGTGGACATCGGCGGCGGCACCACTGACGTGGCGATCGTTTCCATGAACGGCATCGTCACCTCTCACTCCGTCCGTGCAGCGGGAAACACGCTGGATCAGGCAATTATCCGCTACATGCAGACCAAATACAAGTTGCTGATCGGCGAACGCACTGCGGAACGGCTGAAAATCGAAATGACGAACCTGTACGACCCCAGAGCCGATGTGACATCATGGGTCAAGGGACGGAATCTGGTCAGCGGTCTGCCGGAGATGCAGGAGATCAGCGAACTGGAAATTTTCGAAGCCGTGGAAGATGTGATCGCCGACATCATCGAAGCGATCAAGACGGTTCTGGAAGAAACGCCGCCGGAACTGGTGGGCGACATCTACGAAAACGGTGTGCTCATGGCTGGCGGCGGTGCGATGCTGGGCGGTCTGCGGAAGCTGGTAGAACGAACTTTGCAGGTCAAGTGCGTAGTCGCCAAAGATGCCATTCACTGCGTGGCAAAGGGCACTGCCATTGCATTCCGCAAAATGGACACCCTGCTGGACGGCTTTGAAAATATCGCCGTATATCAGTTTAAGTGATCTCACATTGAAAAGCCGGATTGGTTGGAAACAAATATTGCAAACGGGTACAGCATGCTGTGCCCGTTTTTCTTTTCGATACTCATTTGCAGAGTTAGCACTCATCATTAGCAATTGTTAGCACTCTTTTGCTAAGAGTGCTAATTTTCATCTAGTTTTCACAGAACCAACCTTGAACTTTCACACAGCGGGGGTAATATGATACTTGTAAACGGAAAGGAGCTCCGGAAGAAGCAAACAGCAAACCGGTCAGCACCGTTCCGCAAACCACAAAATCAGAACACCATGCATAGGAGGAATGCTTTATGATGACATATTTGACACCTTTTGAACGTACCGGTTATGACCTGTTCCGTTCCATGCGGGACTGGGAGAATGAATTCTTCGGCGAAAAGTCCACAGCGATGAGTTCCTGCAAGACCGACATTCGGGACACCGGTGACAGCTACGTGTTGGAAGCAGAGCTGCCGGGATTCCAGAAGGACGAGATCAAGATCAGCGTAGAGAGCGACACTCTGACACTGTCCGCCGTCCACAAGGAAAAGACCGAGGAGGAAAAGGCAAAAGACGGCACTTATCTCCGTCGGGAACGCAGCACCAGCTCCTATGAGCAGAAGCTGGACATCAGCAATGTGGACACTTCCAAACTCCATGCAGTTTATGAAAACGGCGTGCTGACACTGACGATGCCGAAAAAGCAGCCGGCTACTCCGGTTTCCCGTCAGCTGGAAATCCACTAAAAAACAAACATAAGAACAAAGAGAGAAAGACAAATAGACAGAGAGAAAAATTACTGCTTTCACAGCACACAGAACAAAGAAAGAACAGCAGCATGGACTGCTGGAGATAATTCCAAGGAGGAATGACTTATGATGACCATTTTTCAACCGTTTGCAAACACACTGTGGAATTCTCTGAAAGACACAGAGATCACAAAAGTGCCGAAAACCGACCTGCGGGATACCGGTGACAGCTATGTGCTGGAAGCCGACATGCCGGGGTTCCGGAAAGAGGAAATCAAGCTGTCCTTGGAGGGCGATGTTCTGACAATTGCGGCAGAGCATACCGCAGAGAAACAGAACGAAGAAGCCCCCGAGAAAGACGGCGAATCCGGCAAAACAAAAACGGCAGAACAGCCCGAAAGCAAGGGCACCTATTTACAGCGGGAACGCAGCTTCTGCAAGTATTTGCAGCGGCTGGACATCAGCAATGTCGATGTGGAACACATTGATGCCGCCTATGAAAACGGCGTGCTGACCCTGACACTGCCGAAAAAGCAGCCGGCAAAGCCGGAAGTAAAACAGATCGAGATCCAGTAAACCTGCTGGGATCTGTCCATTCACAGGTTCTCCCCCTGCGGTAATTACGCCGCAGTTTCATAAATGTATCTCCTATTGAAAAAGGGGAAGCTTCTCACGGGAAGCTTCCCCTTTTTTGATGTCTGTCCAACAGAAATTACTTTTTCAGATACGCCCGCAGGAATGCGAACAGCGATTCCATTTGAGCATCGGTGCCGATCGAGATCCGCAGATAGTTCCGGATTCTGGGAGAATCAAACCAGCGGACGAAAATATGTGCCTCCCGCAGTGCCTCGAACAGTTCATGTGCATCGCAGTCCGGATGTGTCACAAACAGGAAGTTGCTCTTGGAGTCCGGAAACCGGAAGCCCATTTCCGCCAGCACCTGCTTGGTGTGTTCTCTGGTCTTTACGATCCTGGCGGTGGTCTCCTGCAAGTATGCGGCATTCTGCACAGCTGCGGTTCCGGCATCCAGTGCAGAACGGTTCATGGTGTAGGAGTTGAACGAATACTTCACATCATGCAGAGCCTTGATCAGTTCCACAGAGCCAATGGCAAAGCCGATTCGTTCGCCAGCCATAGCACGGGACTTGGAGAACGTCTGCACCACGATCAGATTTTCATACTTTTTCAGCAGCGGCAAAACGGTTTCCCCGCCGAAGTCCACGTAGGCTTCGTCAACGACCACCAGCGACTCCGGATTGTGCTGCAAGATCTCCTCAATTGCCGCAGAGGGCAGAGCGATGCCGGTGGGGGCGTTGGGATTCGGGAACACAATGCCGCCGTTGGGCTTGTAGTAGTCCTCCGGCACGATCTCCAGCTTCTCGTTCAGGGGCTGCACCTCGTAGGGAATCCGGAACAGGTCGCACCACACCGGATAAAACGCATATGTAATATCCGGAAACAGAATCGGCAGATCGCTGTTGAAAAAGGTTTGGAAGATCATTGCCAGCACGTCGTCCGAGCCCACGCCGGTGAATACCTGTGCTTCCTCTACGCCGTATGCCTCGGCAATGGCAGCATTCAGCTGGTGTGCGGTGGGATCCGGATAGAGCCGCATCTGTTCAGCGTTGCTCTTTGCCAGAACCTCCTGCACTTCCGGAGCCGGCGGGTAGGGGCTCTCGTTGGTATTCAGTTTGATCATATCGGGAAAATCCGGCTGATCTCCCGGCACATACGGCACCACTTTCCGGATATTCTGCTGAAATCGCTTCATTTACATCACGTTCCTGACTTTTTGAATTTCCGTTCCGGAAACGAACGGTTTGGGAATACTTTTAGTATAGCACATTTCCGGCGGGTTGTCCAGTGCGGAACGGGATTATTCGCTGAAAGGCAGCGTATTCATCAGATGCACCAAGAATTTCAGAAGCACCACTGCATCATCGCTGCCAATTTCGCCGTCGCCATTACAGTCGGCGTTCTTCTTGGCAGTGCTGTCCAGCATAACCGTACCGGCACAAGCCTTGTTCAACAGAACCGCATCGGTGATGTCCACCCGTCCGTCAAGGTTGATGTCACCGTAGATCGCGGTGGGTTCGGTGAGAGTGGAAGATGTGGTGGTTGTCTGTTTTGCGGTTGTGGTTGTTGTTTGACTTGTGGTTGTTTTGGTGGTTTGTTTTGTGGTCGTTATGGTGGTCTGCTTTGTTGTAGTTGTGGTTTGTTCTGGGGTGGTAGCTATCGTTTGTTCAGTGGTAGTTTGCTTTGCTGTAGTTGTAGTTTGTTCTGGGGTGGTAGCTGTCGTTTGTTCAGTGGTAGTTTGCTTTGCTGTAGTTGTGGTTTGTTCTGGGGTGGTAGCTGTCGTTTGTTCGGTGGTCGTTGTGGTGGTCACATCTGTTGTAGTCGTTATTGGATTTGCACTCGGATCATCACCTAATGATACAAAAAGCATGTAATTTTCATTTGCATAAATTTCTGCATAAGAACCGATATAACTGTAAATCGTCAAATTATAACAACCGGAAAAAGCAGAGTATCCAACAGTGGTCATACTGTTTAGTATAGTGATTTTTGTTAAGTTGGTACAAGAAGCAAAAGCACTAAAGCCAATACTAGTTACACTATTTGGTATGGTGATTTCAGTCAATCCAGTACATTTGTAAAAAGCATCGCTTTCAATATTGATCACACTGTCTGGTATTGTAATTTCAGTCAAATTGGTGCAGTAAGAAAATGCATCATCTCCAATACTGGTTACACTATTCGGTATAGTGATTTTGGTTAGTTCGCTACATTCAGAAAAAGCACCACCTCCAATGCCAGTTATGCCGTCTGGAATTGTAACACTGCCAACACAGGTTGCACCGTCTATTAGAATATGATTTACTACTACCAATGAATTTTCTTCTTGTTTTGTTTTTAACCATGACGTATCATGAAAAGCATAATATCCAATGCTGGTCACAGTTTCCGGTATGATGATTTCAGTCAAATTGATGCAATTTCCAAAGGCACTGTTTCCAATGCTGATCACACTGTTAGGTATGGTGATTTTGGTTAAGCTGGTACAACCCCAAAAAGCTCTCCATTCGATACTGGTTACACCATCCGGTATAGTTATTCCTGTTAAATCGACACAGCCGGAAAAAGCATTATTTCCAATACAGGTTACATCGTCCGGAATCACAGCACTTCCAACGCAAGTTGTACCGTCTATTAAAATATGATTTACCACTACCAGTTTATCCTCATTTTGTTTCGCTTTCAGCCAAGGTGTATCCAAAAAAGTATTATATCCAATATGGGTCACACTGTCCGGTATGGAGATTTTTGCTAAATCAGTACACTTAGAAAAAACACGATCGCCAATACTGGTCACACTATCTGGTATCATGACCGCTGCCAAACTGGTGCATTCTTCAAAAGCGTAATCCTCTATACTGGTTACGCTGTCTGGTATGGTGATTTCAGTCAATTTACTGCAGCCGGAAAAAGTCGCAATTCCAATACGTGTCACACCGTTTGGAATTGCTATTTTTGTTAAATTAGAACATTCTTTAAAAGCACAATCTCCGATACTTGTCACATTATTCGGTATGGTGATTTCGGTCAAGCTGGCACATTTAGAAAAAGCATAATTTCCAATACTAGTCACACCGTCTGGTATAGTAATAGCTTTCAAACTGGTTGCCTCAAAAGCTTGATTTCCAATGCTCGTCACACTGTTTGGAATCGTGATTTTTTCCAGACTGGCACATCCGGAAAAAGTTTCATGATTCACACTTGTGATGCCATTTGGTATAGTAACTTCTTTCAAACTGGAACAATTGAAAAAAACACCCTCCCCCATGCTTGTTATACTGTCTGGAATAGAAATTTTCGTTATATTCTCGCAGAAGGCAAAGACAGAATCTCCAATATGGATAACACTTTTGGGTATGATGACTTCTGTTAAGTCATTACAATAAGAAAACGCCCCATCGCTAATTCTGGTCACCGTTTCTGGAATTGTAACGCTGCCAACGCCATTTCCATAGCTAATTAAAATATGATTTATTACAACTAATGGATTTTTTGTCTGCTTTGTTGTCAACCAAGGGGTACCTGAAAAAGCACGATCACCAATATCGATTACGCTGCTTGGAATGGTGATATTTGTTAAACTAGTGCAACCATAAAAAGCACGTTCTCCAATATTGGTTACACCACTTGGGATGGTGATATTTGTTAAGCTAGTACAGCTATCAAAAGCATACTTTTCAATACAGCTCACACTGTCTGGTATGATGATTTGAGTCAAACTAGCACATCTACTAAAAGCACTATTGCCAATTTTTGTCACACTTTTTCCATCGATCTCTTTTGGAACTTCAACTGATACAACATCTGTATTACAGCCTACAATTGCAATTTCGTCCGCATCTGTTACACTATAGTATAAGTTATCATAGGTATTGTTATAGATTTTCGGCACTATTGCACTCACCGACAGCACCGTCCCCACGCTTTCCAGCACACTCTGCACCCCAGACGCACCAACGCTGCCCAGACAGAGCATGCCGGCGGTGGCGGCGGCAAGCACTTTTTTCCACAACCTCATCTTCATTCCTCCGTTTCTTTTTTGTTGCAAAATGTCTGCTTTTCCATTATAGCACAGATACTGTAAAAAGTCAAATGATTTTTCAAAAATTTCCATTCCAAAAAGGAAAAACGCCCACAAAAAACCGGCCATTTCCATTATCCCAACGCCACGTCCAGCGTCATCATCAAGGCAAATCCCACGGCGAAAAAAATCGTTCCCACATTGGAATGAGGTGCCTCCGACATCTCCGGAATCAGTTCCTCCACTACCACATAGATCATGGCACCGGCGGCGAAGCTCAACAGATACGGCAGAATCGGCAGCACCAGCCCTGCCGCCAGAATCGTCAGGATCGCCCCAATGGGTTCCACCACGCCGGAAAGGGTACCGTACAAAAATGCCTTGCCCTTTCCCATGCCCTCTGCCCGCAGCGGCATGGAAATAATAGCACCCTCCGGAAAATTCTGAATGGCGATGCCGATAGACAGTGCCATTGCCGCGGCTGCGGTGATCGACACATTGCCCGATGCCCAGCCGGCATAGACAACGCCTACCGCCATACCCTCCGGAATGTTGTGCAGCGTCACCGCCAGCACCAGCATGGTCGTCTTTTTCAGTTTGCTTTTCGGTCCCTCGGCTTCACTGCTGTTCATGTGCAGGTGCGGGATCAGGTGATCCAGCCCCAGCAGAAAAAGGATTCCCACCAGGAAACCGATCACCGCCGGCAAAAATGCCAGCTTTCCCATATCGGCACTCTGCTCCATTGCCGGAATCAACAGGCTCCACACCGAAGCCGCGGTCATGATGCCGGCAGCAAATCCCGTCAGGGCACGCTGGATTCCCGTGGACAGGGTGCGTTTCATAAAGAACACACACGCCGCCCCCAGTGCGGTTCCCAAAAATGGGATCAGAATGCCCCGAAAAATGTCTGCATACATAAATACCTCCAGTCTGTCCGGCGAAGGGAGTCTTACGGCAATACCGCACAAAGATTGTGCGACAGATGCGTCGTCAAATTTTTCGTCAGAT
>OMNT01003350.1_pt1 | contig 11753 bp, 11 predicted proteins | sample 1672551 | NCBI WGS metagenome assembly OMNT01 (sample SAMEA3136698, study PRJEB25190) | human gut metagenome
CATCGGCAGCCTCGTCGAAGATGCGCCGCAACAAGTCGGGCCGAGGCAGCGGCGGCTCGAGCTGGCGTAAATACGGCCAGTAGCGCGAGCCCGCGGACCCGCGGCCTCGCCAGACGTGCGCCTTACGTCCCGTCCCGGGCCGCTCTTGTGCTCCCCCAATGTAAGCGATACCTGCATATTTGGGTAATGCTCAGGTAAAGCTGCGTCATGCTTGCGTCATGGCTTGCCGCTGTGCTCCCATCGGGCGGATTTGCTCCCTACTATTCTCATCAGCGAGAAACGGCGAAACCCAACTCAACGCCAACGCTCGCCAAAAAGGAAATCTCGAAGGGAGAATAAAACTATGCAGGGCAACCTCATGAGCCGCCGTAACTTCGTTGGAGCAGCCGCGGCCACCGCCGCAACGGTCGCCGCCTTTAGCCTCACCGGCTGCGGTTCGAACGGCTCGGGCGACGCGAAGGAAGACAAGGCCGAGACGAAGGCGCTCTCCGGCACCATCACCGCCGTCGGCTCCACGGCGCTTCAGCCCCTCTGCGAAGCTGCTGCCGAGCAGTTCATGGAGAAGAATTCCGGCGTTCAGATTACCGTTCAGGGTGGTGGATCCGGCCAGGGCATCACGCAGATCACCCAGGGCGCGGTGCAGATCGGCAACTCCGACGTGTTCGCCGAGGCGAAGGTGAAGGACACCGCCGATCTCAAGAAGATCGCCGACAACAAGGTCTGCATCGTCGGCATGGGTCCGATCGTCAACAAGGATGTCACCGTCGACGACCTGACGATCGACCAGCTGAAGTCCATCTTCACCGGCGAAGTCACCAACTGGAAGGAAGTCGGCGGCGCTGATGCGGCCATCACGGTTATCAACCGCGCATCCGGTTCCGGCACCCGCGCGACCTTCGAGGCCGCCGTGCTCGGCGACACCAAGGTCCCCGACACCTTCAAGCCCCAGGAGCAGGATTCTTCGGGCACCGCCGCGAAGATGGTTGCTTCCACCCCGGGCGCCATCTCCTACCTGGCGTTTTCCTACTACGACGACACCGTGAAGGCCCTGAAAGTCGGCGGCGTCGAGCCGAAGGAGGCCAATGTCGAGGACAACTCTTGGACCATCTGGGCTTACGAGCACATGTACACTGCCGCCGATCCCGACGAGGCCACCAAAGCGTTCATCGACTACATGATGAGCGACGATGTCCAAGGCGAGCTCGTCGAGGCGCAGGGCTATATCCCCGTCTCCGGCATGAAGGTCGAGAAGGACGCTTCCGGCAAGGTCACCAAGAAATAACTCGAAAGGAGACGCGGCTTTATGGCTCAGTTGCCAAAGCGTCGCGTCGAGCTTATCGGCAAGGGCGTCACGGGTGCGTGCATCGCGCTCGTGACGCTTCTTGTTGTTACGCTCGTTGCAATGGTCGCGCAGCGCGGCATCGCGACATTTGCTGCTGACGGCATCGACCTGGGCGCATTCCTCACCGGCACTACGTGGAACCCCCATCAGGACGATGTGAACGGCATGCCGACGGTAGGCGCGCTGCCGATGATTTCCGGTTCGTTCGCAGCCACGCTGCTCTCGACGCTGTTCGCCCTGCCGATTGCCATCGGCTCGGCGATCTTCGTCGTTGAAATCGCCCCTCGGTTTGGGCGCCGCGTGTTCCAGCCGCTCATCGAGCTTCTGGTGGGAATCCCGTCGGTTGTCTATGGCCTTATCGGCCTCACCGTCGTGGTGACGTGGACTCGCGACATGGCTGCAGCGGCAGGCCAAACCATCACCGGTTTCGGCATCTTCTCGAGCGCTATCGTGCTCGCCGTGATGATTCTCCCCACGATCACAAGCCTCTCGATCGATGCGCTCGCTGCGGTGCCTAATCAATATCGTGAAGGTTCCTACGCGCTTGGCTGCACTCGCTGGCAAACGGTGTGGAACGTGGTTCTGCGCTCGGCGGCCCCGTCGCTTATGACGGCGGTCATCTTGGGGATGACGCGTGCGTTCGGCGAGGCGCTCGCCGTGCAGATGGTCATCGGCAACGCAATCCAGATGCCGACGAGCCTGTTCACGCCCGCGTCGACGCTCACATCCGTGCTCACCATGGGCATGGGCAACGAGGCGATGGGCACCGTGTACAACGACGTGCTCTGGTCGCTTGCGCTGCTACTGCTGTTCATGTCGCTCGTGTTCATCCTGATCATCCACCTGATTGGGCACAAGGGAGGGACCAAGCGTGGCTAAGTTCGACATGGCGGCGCACGTTCGCCGCATCAACTCGCAGGACAAGATTGCCACGGGAATCCTCACGGCCATCGTGGGCCTCGTGTTGCTCATCTTGGTCGCTATCGTGTTCTACATCCTGGTGGCCGGAGCGGGCAAGCTCTTCGATGTGAGCTTCCTTACCTCCAAGCCGCAGCAGTTCAAGGCGGGCGGCGGCATCGGCCCGGAGCTGTTCAACTCGTTCTACCTGCTGTTTCTGACGCTCGTCATTAGCGTGCCTCTCTCGCTTGGCGCGGCGATCTACCTGTCGCAGTATGCGCCCGAGAACTGGGTGACCAACGTGGCGAAGACGGTCGTTGAGACGCTCTCGTCGCTGCCTTCGATCGTCGTCGGCTTGTTCGGCTTCCTGTTCTTCGTGCTGACTATGGGCTGGGGATTCTCGGTCATCGCGGGCGCGGTCGCGCTCACGATGTTCAACATCCCGATCCTCGTCCGCACCTGCCAGCAGGCGCTCGAAGACGTGCCGCGCTCGCAGCGCGATGCGGGGCTCGCCATGGGGCTCACCCGCTGGGAGACCACGATCCACGTATTGCTGCCCGCCGCGATGCCCGCCATCGTCACCGGCATCGTGCTTTCCGCCGGCCGCGTGTTCGGAGAGGCTGCGGCACTTATCTTCACTGCAGGTCAGAGCGCGCCGGTGCTCGACTTCACGTGCTTCGACCTCTCGAGTCCGTCGTGCCCGTGGAACATCTTTCGCCCCGCCGAGACGCTTGCGGTCCATATCTGGAAGATCAACTCCGAAGGCGTCGTGCCCGATCTTGAGGCCATCTCGAACGGCACCGCGGCCGTGCTCATGGTGTGCATCCTGGCCTTCAACCTGATAGCCCGTTTCGTGGGCAAGCTTTTGGAGAGGAGGCTGACAAACGAATGATGACACAAGAGAAATCCCCCGTTGAAAAGAGGAATTGCGTGCCTGATGTCGCATCGCGGGCGGAGGCTTCTGCACGGGAAGGCGCTGAGCCGCTTTTGCGCACGCACGACGTCACGGTAACCTACGACACTTTCGAGGCACTGCACAAGATCTCTCTCACTTTCGGGAAAGGGCAGGTCACGGCGCTTATCGGCCCCTCGGGCTGCGGAAAGTCCACCTTCCTGCGCTGCTTAAACCTCATGAACCGCGAGATTCCCAAGTGCAAGGTCGCAGGCCAGATTGACTATCACGGCCGCGACATCAACACGCGTTCGGAAAACCTTTTCGATCTGCGCAAATCCATCGGCATGGTGTTCCAGCAGCCGACGCCATTTCGCAAGTCGATTCGCGACAACATCCTGTTCGCGCCGAAGCGCCACGGCCTTGTGAAAGGGAAAGACGCGTGCGATGCGCTTGTGGAGGAGGCTCTGCGCGCAGGTGCGCTGTGGGATGAGGTGAAAGACAAGCTCGACCAGAGCGCGCATGCCCTCTCCGGCGGCCAGCAGCAGCGCCTGTGCATCGCACGCACGCTCGCCATGCACCCTGACGTGGTGCTCTTCGACGAGCCGTGTTCGGCGCTCGACCCGATTTCGGCGTTCTCGGTTGAAGAGACCATCCGCGAAATCGCGCAGACTGGCATCTGCGCCATCATCGTCACGCACAACATGGAGCAGGCTACGCGCGTTTCGGATCGCACGGCGTTTTTCTACGTGGGCGACATGGTCGAGACGGGCCCGACCAAGCAGATCTTCTCGGCGCCAAAAGACCAGCGTTTGCAGGACTATCTCACCGGAAGGTTTGGCTGATGGACATAGCGGAACGAAGGAATACGGAAAAGGGCAGGTCGCTGTCCGACTCGCAAGCGGGCATGCTCTCGGTCGCCGAGGGCGAGTCGGTCATCTCGATTCGCAACTTCAACCTGTGGTACGGCGATTTCCAGGCGCTGAAGAACATCTCTCTCGAGATTCCGAAGAACAAGGCGACCGCGTTCATCGGCCCTTCGGGCTGCGGCAAGTCGACGCTTCTGCGCACGTTCAACCGCATGTGCGACTTCGTGCCGACGGTTCGCACCGAGGGAACCATCGAGGTTGCGGGCCGCGATATCTTCGCGACCGAGCCCAACGAGCTTCGCGTCATGGTGGGCATGGTGTTCCAGCACCCGAACCCCTTTCCGATGAGCATTCGCGACAACATCTTGTACGGGCCGCGCCGCATGCGCAAGATCTCGAAGTCAGAAGGCGACGAGATCGTGGAGCGATGCCTGCGCGATGCGGGCCTTTGGGACGAGGCGAAGGACAAGCTCGACCAGAATGGCCTGGGCATCTCCGGCGGCCAGCAGCAGCGCCTGTGTATCGCGCGCGCCCTTGCCGTGGAGCCGCAGGTCCTGCTCATGGACGAGCCGACGAGTGCTCTCGACCCGATCTCGACGTCGCTTATCGAGGAGCTCATGGTCGAGTTGGCACGCGATCGCACCGTCGTTGTCGTGACGCACAACATGCAGCAGGCGACGCGCGTCGCGGACAAGACCGCGTTCTTCTATCTGGGCGAGCTCATTGAGGAGGGCCCGACCAAGCAGCTATTCTCGCAACCGCGCGAGGAGCGCACGAAAGACTACCTGACAGGAAGGTTCAGCTAATGTTGGTTCCCCGTTCGAAATATTTGGAGCAACTCGACGATTTGTCTGCGGCAATGGATGATTTGGGTCAGAAGACGATTGCGGACGTGACGGCGGCTGGCCTTGCGCTTGCGAAGGGCGACGTTGGAGCCGCCGAGGAGGTCATCTCGGGCGAGATGCGCATGCGCCGCCTTCGTGCGACGATCGAGGACACGTGCCTTGACATCATGCTCATGCAGCAACCCCTCGTCGCCGACGACCTGCGTTTCGTTTCTGGGTCGTTTCGCCTGGTGAGCGATTTGGCGCACATCGACTCAAAGTCGCGCGACGTAGCCTATCTGGCAACCCAGATTCCCCATGAGGCCGCATCTGCGATCGAGGCCGAGATCGCCACGGCGTCTGGTAAGGTCGCCTACATGGTCAAGACTGCGCTCGAGAGCTTCGCTGATGCCGACCGCGATCGCGCCGAAGAGGTATTTGCCTCCGACGACGAGGTCGACGCGCTTTATGAGCGAGCCGAACAGGTGGTGGTCGACCTCATTCGCAAGGGGGATGCCGACGCGACGCATCTGCCCGAGCTGCTCATGGCCGCGAAGTACTTCGAGCGCATGGGCGACGATGCCGAGCGCATCGCGAAGTGGACGATCTTCCGTTTGACCGGCACGCATGACTTAAAGGTTGGGGAGATTCCGGCCGAATAGCCTCCCGCCTCGCATCGCCCCGAGCTCCGCACGGGCGCCACGCAGCCGCGTGGGCTCGACCGGGGCTCGCCGTCCGCCTCCCGTTCCTCCCGACGCGCGGGCGAACCGCCTCTCGCCTGGACTTCCCCCTGTGCGATAATCAATTGGATAAGGGTTTTCAGCGAGGGAAGGCGGCAAGCTATGGTGTACTGCGTGGAAGACGACGCGAGCATTCGCGAGCTAGCGCTTTACGCTCTCACGCAGGCGGGAATCGAGGCCGAGGGCATGGCGAACGACGTGGAGTTCCGTGCAGCCTGTGCGCGACGGCTCCCCGATGTGGTCATGCTCGACATCATGCTGCCCGGCGCCGATGGCCTGGAAATCCTTCATCGCATTCGAAATACGCCAGGCCTTTCGCGCGTGCCCGTGATCATGGTGACCGCTAAAAGCACCGAGCTCGACATCGTGACCGCTCTCGATGGCGGCGCCGACGAATACCTCACCAAGCCTTACGGCATGATGGAGATGGTCTCTCGCGTGCGCGCTCTGCTGCGGCGCGCCCCCGACTGGGGCAGCGAAGCGCCCCAGGGGTCGAGCGATGAGATAACGGTCGGGCCGCTTTCCATCTCCGAGATGCGCCACGAGGCGTTCTGCGGCGGCGAGCCGCTATCTCTCACATCGCGCGAGTTCGACCTGCTCCTTCATTTCATGGAAAATCCCGGCGTCGCCCTTTCCCGCGATGCGCTGCTGCAGCACGTGTGGGGGTGGGACTTCGCAGGTGGCAGCCGAACGGTCGACATGCACGTCCTCACGCTGCGCCAGAAACTCGGTGAGCATGCTTCCCTCATCGAGACGGTGCGCGGGGTGGGGTATCGCCTTGTCTCGCAATAGCGGGTTTCGGGACGCGCCTTGGGTGAGCGGCCCCCCGCGTGGGGGCGCAACCGCCGACTGCACACCGGGCTTGTCGTTTTCCGCTTTCGGTGGAAGGGCTTGCGCGCTTTCGCCATGCGAAGCGCGTAGCGATATAATGAATCAGTTCATGGGGTTCGCTTGCGGGCGGCGTGTGGCGGGCCTTTCCCTCGTGGGATGGCGAAATCCGCCGCAGTGTTCGCTAGGCGCTTCTGTGAACAGGCCAAACGGGGCCGACTCATCGAACTTTAAAGGAAGCATATGAACCCGGTTGTTGTCATTCCCACCTTTGTCTCAACGCGCTCGCAACGCGAGGGCGGCTCCATTATCACCACGTACGACCATCCGACGCCCCTGTCCCAGGAGGGCGATCTGCCGCGCTGCCTCGAATCGCTCACCAAGGTCGAGGGAATCGGACAGATTATCGTGCTCGTCGCGGCGGAGCCTTCTATCGCGCATAAGGCAGCGCAGAAGACCCAGGCCATCGCTGCGCGTTTTCCCGAGCTGCATATCGCGGTCATCGGCGCCGCGGAGGCGGGTCTGGTGCAGCAGCGCATGGAGCAGCTCGGCCTGGGGAAGCTCACGCGCGAGGTGGGCTTGTCGGGTTACGGCGCCGTTCGCAACCTCGGTCTTGTCGTGGCGTGCGCGCTCGGGTTCGACGCGGTGGTGTTCCTCGACGACGACGAGGTGGTGACCGACGCCGATTTCCTGCGCCGTGCGATGTACGGCTTGGGGAAGCTCACGCGCAAGGGCATTCCCATTCTCGCGAAGACGGGTTTCTACTACAATTCGGAAGGCTCCTATCTATCAAAGAGCCAGAACAAGTGGTACAACCGCTTCTGGCAGCAGGGAAGCGCGTTCAACAAATGGATCGAGCGGGCCATGAATGCGCCGCGCCTTTCGCGCTCGAACCACGTGTGCGGCGGGTGCCTCGCGCTTCACAAGGAGGCGTTCAAGCGCCTGTCGTTCGACCCGTGGATTCCGCGCGGTGAGGACCTGGACTACATGCTTGACCTGCGTATGTACGGTTCCGACATCTGGTTCGACAACAAATGGAGTCTGCATCACCTTCCTCCCGAATCGGCGAGCGAGGGCACGCGTTTCCGCCAGGACATCTATCGCTGGCTCTACGAATACCGCAAGATGGAGTACAGCCGCACTCAGATTGACCTTATGCAGGTGAAGCCCTCGTCCCTCGAGCCGTACCCGGGGCCGTTTTTGGAGCCGAGCATCGTGCGGCGAATACGCATCACGGCGTTTCTGCGCAGCCTTGCTCGCCCCGACAAGAAGGCGTATCACAAGGCGGCGAAGGCGGCGCGCACCGAGGCGGCGCAATATGCCCAGCGGAACTGCACAAAGTACTTCGAGTTCCAGTTCGTGTGGTCGGAGCTCATGTCGCGCATCGAGGGCGATCAGATCTTAAGCACCGCCCTTGTCCGCAGCGCTGTGTCGCGCGCGGAAGCTGTGGCGAGCGCGAATGCGAACGGCCGAGTTGTCGAGCGCGATCCCCGCGTCGAGAAGGCAGGGGATGTGGTGGAAGCGGGGGCTCCTACAGCTCCCCAAGCGGGCGTTCCCGAGCAGCTTGCAGCCCAATATTCCAATATCGACCCGGGCATGACGAGCGAGATTCGCCTGAACCTCGCCGATTAATGGCGAATGTGCGCGGTCGGCCTCTCGCTGCGGATCGGTGCGCATTTCGGCGATACACTGCATGCGAGGAAAGCCTCCCGTTGGGGGTGGCCTTGGCGTGCGCCCTGTTGGGGTGAATCTGCAGTAGAAAGACACGATGGTGGAAGTGCTCGTTCATTTTGTTGCTCCCGCTCTGGTCGGCGTGCTGATCGGTATCGCCTCGGGGCTTCTCGGTATCGGCGGTGGCACGGTCATGGTGCCGATTTTTCGCCTTGTATTCGGAATGAGCGCCACCATGAGCACGGCGACCTCGCTGTTTGCTATCATCCCGACGTCCATTTCGGGTGCGATTTCGCACGTGAAGGGCAAGACCTGCATTCCCGCGCTCGGCATCGCCGCGGGCCTCGGGGGTGCGTGCCTGTCGCCTGTGGGGGTGTGGCTCGCGCAGCTTTCCCCCGACTGGCTCGTGATGCTCGCCGCGGCGCTCATCATCGGCTACTCGGCCATCAACATGTTCAAGAAGGCCTTTAAGTTGCGGCCGGCTGGCCAGCCGGCCGCAGGGGTCGATGCTGCGGCTTCCCCCAGCACCCAATCTTCGGGCGCTCTCGAAGGCTCGCGTACCGAAGTACGCGTCGCCTCCGCGACCGCCCGAATCTCGGGCACTGGGGAAACCCTCGCTGACTCTTCGGCGACCAGTGACTCTTCGAGCGCGACACCCTCGCTGACTTCCTTGGGCGAGCTGGCGGCTTCGGCCCCCACCGCCGATGATTCTTCCCTTTCCCGAAAGCAGCTCTTGCAGGGCGCCGCAATCGGCCTGGTCGCAGGCTTGGCCTCTGGCTATGTCGGCGTCGGCGGCGGGTTTATCATGGTGCCGCTCATGCTCTCGATTATCGGCATCCCCATGCGCAAGGCGTCGGGCACTTCGCTTATCGCGGTCATGATTTTGGCCATCCCCGGCGTAATCGAGCAGGGGATCATCGGCAACATCAACTATCTCGCAGGCATCGCCATCGTCATCGGTACTATTCCCGGCGCCGTTATCGGCGCGAGGCTCGTGACGAAGGTGCCCGAGCGTACGCTTCGGCTGCTGTTCGGGTGTTTTCTTATTGTGGCGGCGGTCATGCTTGTGCTGAACGAGGTCGGCATCTTCGGGTAATCGTCTATACTTAGCGCAAACTGATGATAGGGGAGCGAGACGATGGGCGAAACGGCCATGCAGGATAGCGGAGCGGAAAATTCGATCGATGCGGCGGCACCGGGGACCATCCCCCCGAAGAAGGGCGTCGCACGTGTGTTCACGGTCGAGATGCTGCTTGCGACCATAGCGGTCCTCTCGGGCGTAACGCTTCTTTGGACGGCGCTCGCCCCCTCCCACAGCATTCCCATCATGATTACCGCGGGCGCCATGTTCACGCTCTCGATCGTGCTGGTGATTCGCCTGTCGATGGACCCGGATTCGGTGCGAGCGCGTCAGTCGGACGCCATGTTGCGCCTGGCGAGCAAAACGCTCGAGAGCATGCAAGACGGTTTGAACCGTGAATCTGCGCAGGAAATCTGCCAGCTGCTTTTGCCCTCGACGGCTGCCATCGCGGTGGCCATCACCGACAAGAAACAGATCCTCGGTTATGCCGGGTACCTGGAGGCCGAGAACCCCGCTGGTGGTAACATCCGCACGCACGCCACGCAGGCGACGCTCGACGACGGCAACATGCGCGTGCTCTTCACCAGCATCGACATCGGCTTCCCGGAAAATGCTACGACGATCAAAGCGGCCATCGTTGTCCCGCTTTTGGTGCGCGGCGACGTGGTGGGCACGCTGAAGTTCTACTATCGCTCCGCCAAGCGCATCAGCGAGACTCAGAAGTCGATTGCCGAAGGGTTCGGTACGCTGCTTTCGACGCAGATGGCTGCGGCGCAGCTCGAAGAGCAGGCGCGTCTTGCCACGAGCATGGAGCTCAAGGCGCTCCAGAACCAGATCAACCCGCACTTCCTGTTCAACACCATCAATACGATCGCTTCGCTCATCCGTACGAGTCCCAACGAGGCCCGCGTGCTTCTGCGTGAGTTCGCGGTGTTCTACCGTCGTACGTTGGAGAATTCCGACAGCCTCATCTACCTCTCGCGCGAAGTGGAGCAGACGCAGCGTTACTTCTCCTTTGAGGTGGCGCGCTTCGGTGCCGAGCGCGTGGAGCTCGACGTCGATTTGGTGCCCGAATGCGAGAACATGCTGGTTCCGTCGTTCCTCGTTCAGCCGTTGGTGGAAAACGCCGTGCAGCACGCGATGCCGTCCGAAGGCAAGCTCACCATCACGGTGACCGGCGAGGTTGAGGGCGACGACGTGTACCTGCGCGTGAGCGACAACGGCACAGGCATGACCGAGGAAGCGCGCCAGGGTATCATGCATCCTAAGGAAACTAAGGGAATCGGCATCGCGGTGAAGAACGTGCACGACCGCATCGTAGGGTTCTTCGGGCCGAACTCCTACATGGACGTGCAAAGCGAGCTGGGGGTAGGCACCACGGTGACGCTGTTCTTGGAAGGATGCGCCGCCCAGACGAAGTCCCAGGTCGCTGCGAGCGACGCGGAAACCCTGCGTCGGTAGGGGAAGAAGATGGATCCCGAAGAGCAGACGTCCGACCTCTATGGCATCATCCAGAGCGTCGTCCATGTCGAGTGGCTTTCCACTGCGCTGACGGTGGCGATTGCGCTCGCTTTCACGGCGCTTGTGGCTCGCGCCGTGACGAAGGTGCTGCGCCGCGTGCTTTCGCACGACAACTCGCCGCTGCCCTCGTCGAGCATCTTCGTCAATATTGCCCGCATCGCCGTGTGGGCAGTTGGCGTGAGCGTGGTGCTGTCGAGCTGCTTCGGAATCGACGTTTCTGCAGCGATTACCGCGCTCGGTATCGGCGGCATCGCCATCTCGCTCGGCTTCCAGGACACGCTCTCGAACCTGATAGGCGGCGTGCAGGTGAGCATCACCGGGCTCGTGGAGCCGGGTGACTACATCGAGGTCGGCGGGCGGCGCGGCGTCGTGCACGATGTGACGTGGCGCCACACCTCGCTCGAGACGCTTTCGGGTGAGCGCGTCGTGGTGCCGAACTCGGTGATCAACAAGTCGTCGCTCACGCATCTGCCGCCGCTTACAAAGGTGGTGGTGCCCCTGATTGTCACCACGGGTGGCGCAGACCTTGATGCCGTTGCTGCGAAAATTGTCAAAGCTGCAGGTCAAGCAGCACAAAAAGTGGGTGGAGGCATGTCGCAAGAGCCGCAGGTGCTTTTCACGGAGGCTATGGAGTGCGGTTACCGCGCGAGCCTCATCGTGTGGGTTGAAGACGGCGACAAGCACTCTCTCGTGAAAGACGCCGTCGTGCGTGCCGTCGCTCCCTACACCATGGCATAGGGCGGGTTCGCGCGCTCTGTCGTTCGCTCTGCGCCGGGCGTGGGGCGGGGCCTTCCGCGTTCGATCCTTCCGCGTTCGACTGTCTTCCGCCTGCCCGGTTGTCGCCTCCCGCTGTTAGCTCGCTCGCCGCTAGCCGCCAGCTTGTCGCCAGCCAGCCTGCCAGCCAACCGCAAGCCCGCCGCCCGCCAGCCCGTCAGCCCGCCAGTCGCCCACCCCTCGTCCTCCCTCCAAAATGGGTTGATGCATCGTCATTCGGGAGGCTACCGACGCGACCCCCTTTTCGCGGAAATCCAATCTCTATGTTAAACCACCGTTGACACGTCGGCGAGCTGCCTGGTCCAGTAGACCAT
>OMNT01003353.1_pt1 | contig 11746 bp, 7 predicted proteins | sample 1672551 | NCBI WGS metagenome assembly OMNT01 (sample SAMEA3136698, study PRJEB25190) | human gut metagenome
ACGGCCCCAGTTGCGAGCGCGGGCAGAACCCTCGCCCCAGTATTCCTTCATGTAGCTGCCGTTGATGTTGACCTTGTTCGTGGGACTCTCATCGAAGCGAGCGAAGTAGCGTCCAAGCATCATAAAGTCAGCGCCCATAGCCAGAGCCAGAGTCATGTGGTAATCGTGAACGATACCGCCGTCGGAGCAAATCGGAACGTAGATGCCGGTCTTCTCATAGTATTCGTCTCTTGCTTTTGCAACTTCCAGCACAGCAGAAGCCTGGCCGCGGCCGATACCCTTCTGCTCTCTGGTGATGCAGATGGAGCCGCCGCCGATACCAATCTTTACGAAGTCCGCACCGTGCTCTACCAGGAAGTCAAAACCTTCTTTATCGACAACGTTTCCGGCACCCACCTTAACGGTGTCTCCGTAATTGTCGCGAATCCACTTGAGGGTGATTGCCTGCCACTCGGAGTAACCTTCGGAAGAGTCGATGGTCATCACGTCTACACCGGCCTCTACCAGTGCAGGAACTCTTTCCTTAAAGTCTCTTGTGTTGATTCCGGCACCAACTACGTAGCTCTTGTTGGCATCCAGCAGTTCGTTCGGGTTGGATTTATGAGAATCGTAGTCCTTACGGAATACCAGACTCTTGAGGTGCATCTCATCGTCTACGATCGGCAGCTGGTTCACCTTGTTGTCCCAGATGATGTCGTTCGCCTCGGACAGGGTGATGCCTTCTTTTCCGTATACCAGCTTGTCCATCGGTGTCATGAACTCGGAAATCTTCGTGTCCGCATCCAGACGGCTGACTCTGTAGTCCTTGCTGGTTACAATGCCCATCAGCTTACCGTTGGCAGTACCGTCCTCGGTAATCGCGATGGTGGAATGACCGGTTCTTTCCTTTAGATACAGAACATCCTTCAGGGTCTGATCCGGCTTCAGGTTGCAGTCGCTGGTTACGAAGCCCGCCTTGTAGCTCTTTACCTTGCGTACCATGTTTGCCTGGCTTTCGATGGACTGGGATCCGTAGATAAACGCAACGCCGCCTTCCTTTGCCAGAGCTACGGCCATATGGTCGTCAGATACCGCCTGCATTACTGCAGATACCAGTGGAATATTCATGGTAATCGCCGGCTCCTCACCTTTCTTAAACTTGGTAATCGGAGTCTTAAGCGACACATTTTCCGGTCTTGCTTCCGCGCTGGAGTAGCCCGGAATCAGAAGATATTCACTAAATGTTCTGGATGGTTCCTGAAGAACAATTGCCATTGTACACCTCTTTCTTTCTCACTTCGCAACAGTATTTTAAATCATAAATTGTATTCTAATATAGCACAAAAACGTTGATTTTTAAAGGTTTTTTTGCACTCTTCTTCACTTTGTTAAATTGCACAACCGCATTATTTGACCTTGTTATTATTTAACAAATATTGCTTTTTATTTTCCCCCTAAAAGCACTTCCGCCGCGGCTTTCAGAGTTCCGTCCTCATCCACATTTCCCGGGAAGATGACGTACGGCGTTCCCGGGAAACGGCTTTCCGCTCCGGTCTGCCACACCGGAATTCCCGGCTGAATCTGTCCCAGCACGCGAGCTTTTTTTACCGCCAGCGCCTTGGTACCCACATCGCTGGAAGTAATGCCGCCTTTTGCGATGACGAAAGCCGGTGTGACCGACAACCGTCCCACCAGAGACTGCACCGCATCGGAAATCCGCACGGAGAGGCGCAGCTCGTCCTCCCGGTCGCCGGTATCCGCCGTAATCAGGCCTCGGGTGGTGTAGCAGCACACCGTCTGCCCGTTCCGGATGCAGCGCTCCTCCTCTGCCAGGCAACGCGCCACTTCCTGCTCAAAGGCTCCCTCGTCCCGAACCAGCGTGGCATCCAATTCAATAAACGCAATGTCCTCCCGCTCCCGGAGCCGGCTCAGCTGCCGGGTGGTTTTGTCCGTGTGGGAACCCACCACGATGATTCCGCCGTTGGCGGTTTCCTTCTGTACCATATCCTCCCGGGTCAGAAGCGGTCTTTCGGAAATGCCGCCCAGCACCCGCACCAGGGATGCCGCCGGTCTTCTCCTCCACGTACTCCGGCAGGGTCTCCGACACGTATCCGAAGGTGGGATCCTTGGCGAACTCCGTTTCGTTGGCCGGTACCAGTTCTTCGCCGTATTTCACATAATGGATATTGTCCAGGGTGAACCGGCCTCCTTCCTTGAAAAACGGGCACAGAATCTCCCCGTCTACCGGAAGTCCCGTATTCTTCTCATACTCTTCCCGCAGAATCTCTGTCTCCAGCGGAAAATGTCCCCGCAGGGTACTATCGCTTCGGCTCACAAAAAGATATTCTTTACCGGCCGCCTTTGCCGCCTTGTTGGGTCGTCGTCCAGCACCACCAGCTTCTTCCGATTCTTCCGAAGCTCCTCTTGCAGCAGCGCATCCACGTGCGCTTCATCGATTTCCGCATACTGCGTCAAAATATCTGCCTGTTTCTTCATATATCTCTCTCCTGTCCCAATAGCAGAATCCCCTCAGACTTGCTATAATATTTCTGATTTATATTGTAATATATCGGCGGAAAGATTTCCACTCACTATGGCATTAAGAAAATAAAACACTTGACAACGGGCATCTCGCCGGTTCCCGCATACAGAAAGGATTTTTTTATGAAAATTGTAATCGCTCCAGATTCCTTCAAGGGATCCCTCACCGCCTCTCAGGTCTGTGACATCGCGGCAAATGCCGCCCGGGAGGTATTCCCGGAGGCTGCCGTTCAGAAGCTTCCCCTGGCGGACGGCGGGGAAGGCACCGCGGAAGCGCTGATGAACGTCCTCCCCGGTGAAATCCGCACCCTGCAGGTCCGCGGCCCTTTGGGGACTCCGGTGACCGCCCGCTACGGCATCGTCCCATCCGCACCCATCGCTTCTGCACGGGAAACGCCGGAGCATCCCCTCCCAAAAACAAAAATCGCCATCATGGATATGGCCGGCGCGTCCGGCCTGACCCTGGTGCCCGAGGCGGAGCGGGATGTCTTCCATTCCAACACCTTCGGCACCGGCGAGATGATTCTGGACGCCATCTCTCAGGGCTGCGGGCACATCTACCTGGGCCTGGGCGGCAGCGCCACCAGCGACGGCGGGATGGGCATGGCCGCCGCCCTTGGCGCCGTGTTCCGGGACGAAAACGGCATGTCCCTGGATCCGGTGCCCGCATCCATGCAGAGGATTGCGGCGGTGGATATCTCCCGGCTGGACCCTGCCGTTTCCCGGATTCCCATCACCGTCATGAGCGACGTGAAGAACCCTCTCCTTGGGCCGGAAGGCGCGGTGTACGTGTACGGACCTCAGAAAGGTATTCCGGCAGAGCGGTTAGCCGACATGGATCAAGCCATGGCCCACTACATCGATTGCGTAGAATCCGCCCTCTCAAAAAAATCCATCCGCCACGCGCCGGGTTCCGGGGCGGCCGGGGGTCTCGGCGCCGGACTGCTTGCTTTTACCCGCAGCGAAATTTCCTCCGGCATCGAGACGGTATTGAAGCTTCTGGAATTCGATGCCTGCCTGGAATCCGCGGACCTGGTCATCACCGGTGAGGGGCGCATGGATTTCCAGTCGGCTTACGGCAAAGTGGTGGCCGGCGTGGCGGCGCACTGCAAAACCCACCAAATACCTTGCTTCGCCCTGGCGGGAAGCATCGAGGACGGCGCCGAGGCGCTGTACGATTTCGGAATTTCCGGGATGATTCCCCTGGTGGACCGCATTGAATCCCTGGATTCGGCCATCCGCGATGCGGAGAAGAATTGCTTCCGCGCGTCGGTACGGCTGCTCCGCATCGTAAAGGCCGGGATGGAAGTGCGGGGGTAGCCGTACGCAAACCGTGCCGGCTCCCGGGCACACAGAAAAGAGGTGAGCCGAACAGACTCACCTCTTCCATCATCCTATTCCATTTTCAATACTTGAAACGCCTTTGCGGAAATCTTCGAACTGCCCTTATTCAAAAGCTCATTCACAAAATATCCGGCAGCAACACATACCGCCAGCGACACGACATACACGATTATCAGCCGCATTCCATCCAGGCTTTCCCGGTATCCGTACAGCAACATGCACACCACATTTTAGGATACCAAATGCACCAGAAGGCACGGTTAAATACAATGTGTTTACGAACACTCCCATTAAAGCAAACTGAATATACCAATTCAGCGTATACTTTGCAAGAGATCCTTCTTTCGCCCGGACTTTTACGCAAAGTACCGAACATTATCGTAATAGAGTATTCGTTTTTTCATCTTCATTTTCTCCCGGAGTCTGTTCCACTGTTTCATCCAGTACCTCTTTCGGCGGCACTTCCCGGAATTCCACCCGGACGTGGCTGGTTTTACGAACATTTTTTACCGTAACCGAATCGGCGGAAGGGTCGAATTCGATGGCTTTGCCGTTCACCGTCGCACCGGCAATTTCATATCCCTCTTCCGGCGTCACGGCGAACTCCGCATCCTTGCCCCACTTTACCCAGCGGGACCCGGCAATCGTTCCGTGGCTGCCGTGGGATGTGGTCACTTTAAATTTCTCCGTATAGTTCAGGCCCTTGATGCGGAGAATCATGGCGATGCGCGGGTTTCCGTTGTACTGACCGTTCACAGTTCGCAGCATGCGGGACAGCTTCAGGTACCCGTTTTTGTCGCAAATGCTGCCGTTGTTCACCATATACCAGAGCATTTTGCCGGTGCCTTCTTCTTTGCCGGCATAAATCTGGATGTGATGCCCTTTTCCGTTCTTCTTCACCACGGAAACCAGGTCGCCCTTCTTGAGACTCTTGGTTCCCTTTCGCTTCACCAAAGTGGAGGCATAGATCCCTTTCTTGGCAATCTTAATCTGCTGGAATTTCTTGTTCTTCCGAACTTTCTTCTTGTCCTTTCCTTCGATGCTCTGACCCTGCACCCAGAATTTCTGACCCACCGGAAGCACCTTGTATCGCTGCAGACACCAAGATGCGTAGTCCGCACAGTTCAGCTGCACTCTTCGGTGAATCTCCATCAGATGTTTTCGGTTGAAGTTCTTATCGTATTTCTTCGTCGGCGATCCCGGATCTCCGTGGTATTTAGCCTTTTCGTTGGAAACCTTGATGGCCACCATCCGACACTGTTCCAGCCAATCGTTTACGTTCATGGTTCGGGTAAACGCACGGGCTTGGTTTTCCCGCATCATGGGATACACGCCGCCCACCAGACCTACCATCATCACCACAATCAGCGTACGACAAATTCCTCTTTTGTATTTTCTTTTCGAATTCATTTCTCCCCCCTGATAATTTGAATTACATAATTACACAAGATATATTGTGCTACCCCCCCCCATTTTTATGTCAAGTAACTGTTAGTTTAATATCTTGTTATATTATATATGTTCGTCACATTCTCTTCTTTATAGGAAAAGAGAAGCCCGGGTTGGCGGAGGCTCGGCCAGGTTGGCGTGGCCTGGTTGGCGTGGCCCGACGGAGAGTTAAGGCTTTGCCGGGAGGGCGACGCCAACAAAGGCGCCGGCGGACCGGGAAAATCCGGGCCTGGTTGGCGTGGCCCGGCGAAGAGTTCAGGCTTTGCGGGGAGGGAGACGCCAACAAGGGCGCCGGCGGACCGGGGAAATCCGGGCCTGGTTGGCGTGGCCCGGCGAAGAATTAAGGTTTTGCGAGGAGGGCGACGCCAACAAAGGCGCCGGCGGCCCGGCCGATAGGCGTGGTGCTTCCGGACGAAGGAATAAGGCTTTGCGGGCAGTGAAGCACCACGTCCGGGTCGCCGGAGGCTCAATCGGACCAGGTGACGTGGTGCTTCCGGACGAAGAAATAAGGCTTTGCGGACGGTGAAGCACCACGCCCCAGCCGCCGGCGGACCGGATTGGGCCGGACAGAAATGTTTTCTTCATATGGAAAGGCACTCTCCATGGAATTGAAAAACCCAAAAAACAAGAATCGGGCCGGCGCACAGTTGTGCGGCGGCCCTTTGCCTTCCCCCATTGAAGATGCGTGATATGCTCTACACCTAGCTCCACATCTCACAGAGATTGTATCATTCTTTTCTCGGCATGAAAAGGTCGGCATAGTTCAATCGTCCCCAACGGGAACTTTTTTACCCAATTTTTCCGTCAGAAAGCCTTTTTCTCGCCAAAAATGCCGTTTTCCGCCGTGAAAGCGCTTCGGCCTCTTTATACCATCGGAATATCTGCTTTTACGGAAGCGTTGTCGATCTCGACAGAATATTTTTTGTGAATCAAGCAGTTCACCGGATCCTCGGTTCCGATGACCACTGCCAGACGGTGTCCCGCTTCCACGGTGTATCTGGCCGGATTCAGGTATACGTTGTAGGAGTGCTTTTCCCCCGGAACCAGCTGAATGCTGTTCTCGGAAGTCTCCGGTGCATAACCGGATTCCGGATTGCACAGGTCGATGTACGCCCGGGTGATGACGCAGTACTTCCGGTTCACGGTTTCGAAAACGGACTGATCGAAGTCCGGCAGATCTCCGCCGTTGTGAATTCCGCCCTTGTTTCGAACCACTACCGGAATCACATTTCGTTCCGGATCGACAGTCTGAATGCTCGGGAACTCCTCGTCCGCCACGTCGCACAGCAGCACCGTCAGTTTTACATCATCCATCTTGCCGGAGGCGCTGCCCAGCTCAAAGCTCAGACGGTCCGCATCGTTGATGTTCTCCGGCTCGAAGTTCTTGGATGCATCGCCGTCCTTCAGCGCGGCATCGAACTTTACGCAGACGGAGCCCTGAATGGTCAAATCGTCCGCGGCTTTGTTGCTGAAGTAGCGTTGGTTCATGTTGGAATCCAGCAGGCTCATTCTTTCGTCGAAGTTCTCCTTGTTGATTCCGGCTTTTTCCCAATCCGTATCGATTACCGTTGTTCCGGTGAGGCTGCTGCAGAATTCGTAATCGCATTCGGTCTCCCAGGAATCCACTTCATCCCACTGATCCTGGTCCACGTTGTTCTGCACCAGCACCGCCGGCATATCCTCTGCATCGTTCTCCACATCGTACAGATAGTGGGAAATCCACTTGTTGACGATATCATCGTAATTCCGGCCGTTTATGGAAATTCCATACCCCTTGTTGGCCATGGTCGGCGTAATATGCGGGCCCTGGTGGAGGATTGCTTTTACCGTCCGATCGGCTTCCTCGAAGGAGTGGAGCATCATCTCAAACTGCTTGGTGGATACGTTCTCGTCGTTCAACCCGTGAACGATAAGTGCGCTGCAACGGATGCCGTCCGCCTTCAGAGTGTAATTTCCTTCCTTCCAGAAATCGCTGTAGTCGAATCCGGTCTTCATCTGTTCATAGGAAAAATACTGATGGAAGTCCAGAATCGCCTGACGCTGTTCTTCCGTCAGTGCCGGATCGTTGTAACGGCTGGCGCAGAAGTATGCCAGGAAACTCATGAGCATTTCCGCCGGCCAGTACCGCTGCGCACCCTGCTGATTCAGGAAGCTGTACCAGTCACTGATTCCCGCTACCGGCACGATGGTCTCCAGACCTGCAACTCCGGTAGTTGCCACGGCGAACGGCATGGTTCCCGCGTAAGATCTTCCGGTCATTGCCACCTTTCCGTTGGACCAGTCTGCCCGAATGGCTTCTTCCCGGTTCCGGTCCGCATAAGCGATTCGGTCGCCGTGGAGCCATTCCACGATGCAGCGGAAAGAATCCCGTTCGCAGTCGGATCCGGTATATTCAAAACCGTCGGAACCCAGCGTACCCACGCCGGCACTGAGAACCACCGCAAAACCTCTTACCAGGTAATAGTTATAGGCATCGATATTTTCGTAGCACATTGCATCGCCGTTTCCGTGGTCCGGGAAGTGCCAATCCGCCGGGTCGGCCTTCTCCGCCGCTTCCATCGTGCTGATGTACTTGCTCGGATTTCCCGGTTCCGGAGAATAGTTGATTTTCATAGAATCCGGTCCCGGACAAGCGTTTCCTTCCACCTCTTTCATGTGGTCGTAGCCGTCGGCATTTACGCCGGCGCAGTACGGACGCGCCTCGAACACGGAAGCGGCTTTGTAGTTGCCCTCCGCCGCACTTCTCGGAACCTGAACGAACGCCTTAATCAGATCGCCCTTGCCATCTCCGTTCGTATCGAAATTCGCCTCCACATACACGCAGAACCGAACGATATCGGACGTCTTCGCATCGTACGCGTCTCCGGTCTTTCCGTCAGTAAAAGGAAATACCGGCTGTGCCATGCCGTTCTCGAACACCGGCATAAGTTTCTTGCTGTTCATCGTCATATCATTTCCTCCTATGATTCATTTCAGCTCCTTTGATTATACTATCCCCCGAGCATTAAAAAAAGTCTTTCCACCCTACAACTTTTTCCCGCTATAGGTTCTTTGTATTTGTAAAAATCCCCGCTACCCTCTATAATGTAGTGTATATTTTCACAAAAAGGGAGACCCCATATGCGAATTGCACTCATCGGAGCCGGACAGCGGGGCAGCATCTACGCCGCCTACCTCCGGGAAAAAGGAATTGAAATCAGCGCCGTCGTGGAACCCATTGCGTCCCGGCGAAACCGCGCCGTGGAAGATTACGATATTCCACAGGCTTTTTCCTGTCTGGAAGATTTTCTGGCGCAGGGACGCATCGCCGATGCGGCGGTGGTAGCCACCATGGATCGGGATCACTTTCGCTGCGCCATGCCCCTTCTGAAGGCGGGCTACCATCTGCTCCTGGAGAAACCCATCTCACCGGATTCCGAAGAATGCCTCCGAATTCAGGAAGCCGCCGATGCCCGAGGCCTTCTGGTCATGGTGTGCCACGTGCTGCGCTACACGGAGTTCTTCACCCGCATCAAGGACATCATCGACTCCGGCGAGCTGGGCCGAATTCAAACCATCGAATACGCGGAGTACATGGGCAACTTCCACATGGCCCATTCCTTCGTGCGGGGAAAATGGAACCGCACGGACACCAGCAGTCCCATCATCTTGCAGAAATCCTGCCACGACATGGACATCCTCACCTGGCTGGTGGGCTGCCGCGCCGCCAAAGTCTCCTCTTTCGGGAACCTGTCCTACTTTCGCCCGGAAAACGCGCCGGAGGGAAGCGCCCTTCGCTGCAAGGACTGTACCCTGGGAGAGCGCTGCCGCTTCAACGCCTACCGCACCTACCTGCCCATGATTGGCAAATGGCGCGCCATGGACGTCACCGACGATATGACGGAGGAAGGCATGCGCCGCGCCCTGGATAAGGGTCCCTACGGCCGCTGCGTTTTCCACTGCGACAACGACGTGTGCGACCAGCAGACCACCGCCATCCAGTTCGAAAACGGCGTGACCGCAGCTTTCCAGATGAGCGCCTTCTCCGACCACATGCACCGCCGAATCAAAATCATGTGTGAACACGGCTCCATCCGCGGTGACGATGCGGAGAACCACCTCACCATCACCCGCTTCGGCTCCTTCGCCGATGTACCCACTCCACCGGAGGAAATCGCGCTCCATCCGTACCGAGGCAGACACGGGGGCGGAGACATCGGATTGGTAGATGCCTTCGTGCAGACTCTGGCAAAAAAAACATCCGAACGGTCGAGAGTTGCCGGCACCCCCAACGGGGAGATTCCATCCGGCGCTTCCGAGATCTCCCGCTCCATCGAAAGCCACCTGATTGCCAATGCGGCGGAGGAATCCCGCCTCACCGGCGAAACGGTATATATGAATTCCTATAAATAGGGTAGAGTGAGAATTTTTTTCTCACCCTCCCATTGCACCGTACGTACGGTTCTCGTATACGGCGCTACATCAATATAGAATCAAATATTACTCAGATAGTATTGCAACGGGTCGACCAATCCTGGTCGGCTCTTTGTTTTACGTCCAAGTATCTCTGGACTGATGGCAAAATTCACTACATACATTCCGCTTCTTCTGTACCATCCTAGTCTGCTGTTCGCAACCTTGAAGATTTCTTCGTGTGCAAATCCACATCCTATGATTCGGTTCAGTTTCTGAAGGTTTAGATATATGCGCTTCGGTTTCTTCCACTGCTTGAGTATTACCACTCTCACCTTATGGCGAAGCCATTGCCCATATTCTTCTATGAATATCTTCATACTGCCAATTCGGTAGTAGTTTATCCATCCACGTATCAACCAGTTGAGTTGTTCGAAAGTGGATTTCATAGGTCTTGCAACAGCTTTTCTTCTACAAAGTATTGCACGAGTTTTAGCGTATAACCTTTTCTTGCGGTCATTTGCCGGCTTGCATTTCCATCCATCTTTGGACTTCCAAAATGTAAATCCAAGAAAGTTGCTTTTCATTGGTCTGACAACCTTTGTTTTAGTTGCACTTACCTTTAGCCTAAGCTTACGCTCTAGCCAACTCGTAACAGACTTCATTACTCTGTCTGCTGCCATTTCGCTTTTAACGAAGATGTTACAGTCATCAGCATATCTGACGAAGTGAAGTCCTCTTGCTTCCAACTCTTGGTCTAGCTTGTCTAGGTATACATTGGATAGTATTGGACTGAGCGGTCCACCTTGAGGTACACCCTCTTTGCTAGGACTAATCAGTCCATTCTCCATTACTCCAGCTTGTAGGAACTGGCGAACTAGTCGCAGTGTTTTCGCATCATTGATACGTTCTCTGAGTATCGAAATTAATTTGTCGTGGTTTACGGTATCGAAATATTTCTCAATATCCAAATCTATTACCCATTCGTATCCTTCGTTGAGGTATACCAGTGCTTCCTCTATTGCCTGTTGACAACTTCTGCCTGGGCGAAATCCGTAGCTGTGTTCTGAGAAGTACTTATCGTAGCCAAGCGACAAGACTTGTGCCGTAGCTTGTTGTACCACTCTATCTACAACCGTCGGTATTCCTAGAGGTCTCTTCTTACCGTTGGATTTGGGTATATAGACTCTTCTAACTGGTGTTGGCTTGTATTTGCCATCGCGTATTTGGGATTTAATTTCTTCCCTATGCTTGGCAAAGTATCCGTCAAGTTCTTCCACGGACATTTTATCTATTCCGTATGCACCTTTGTTTTTCTTGACTGCTTTGATGGCCTTATTGATATTTTCGTCTTGTAAAATCCATTCAATTAATTCCATTTGTTGCTCCTCCTTCTGCTTGTAAAGATGCTAGAAACTATCCCCTCTACCTTTTGCTTCCGTGGACATACGTTTCCACTTGTTAAGCATATCCTCGATTTCGGACTGTTCTAACCTTGCTTACAGCGATTTGCAATATATTGACATTAGACCCTTTTCCCTTTGGTTCTTAGGGATACTATGGTCTCAGCTGACTCCTAGGTATGAGCTTTTTATCGCACGTACTCACTGTACGCTACCCAGGCCTCCCAGGGTAAGACACAAGTCTTTCACCGCACAACCTCTGGATTTACTCTCTTGGCGTTACGTTTACCTTTTGGGCTTCGATTTGCTCTGCAATCTCGCCCGCCATTTAGCCTCGTATCCAGTTTCTGTTCGTAGGTTCAACGGTTTTGCTACTCCACTTCCTCCCCCTAAACATTGCTGTTTTCGGCTTGTGGTTCGCTACACTTGGCGGTAAATACCCGTGACGGGACTTTCACCCGTAAGACTTGCGCCATGCCTGGCACACAGAAGAAATCCGGACCCACCGCTAGCGGCAGGTCCGGATTTCTTCGATTTTTGCCTCACCGGCACCTCTCAGGCCCCCGGCGTCCGGGATAATCCTGACCATGTTGGCGTGCCTCGACGGAGGTAAAAGGCTTTGCGGGGAGGTCGACGCC
>OMNT01003357.1_pt1 | contig 11731 bp, 10 predicted proteins | sample 1672551 | NCBI WGS metagenome assembly OMNT01 (sample SAMEA3136698, study PRJEB25190) | human gut metagenome
AAAGAGTTCTGCTGTCTGATACAAGAGGATAAATTGAATTGATAGAACTCACCTATATTGATTAGAAAACTCTATCACGCAATGACTTATTATTTCTGGAGATTCATAAATAGGCTCTATCTCTGGAAATACATCCTTGCTTTCTCTTGAATATATTAAATTCTCTTTTTTGAGAAACCCTATTGTTTCTATATAATTTGTCTTCGATTGAGAATAGATCTCGATAAGTTCAGCTTCTGAATACTCATTAAATAACTCAATCAACTCAACCACATCATGCGTTATGTATGTAATGGAATTACGCTGAGTGTTATAAACAACAGATAATTTTTTCCCTTTAACTAGGAAGCAATGTGGGTATAATTGATAAAATCGGTTAGTTGTCATTTTTCTATGATATAATTCGAGAACGGCTTCGTGGGTAATAAGATCATATATTGATCGGTTTGATGTAAATCACTTTTTCCGTATATCACTCCAATTCGTAGCTCTTTAATATTGATTGTTTTATCTGATATCATATTTTCATATGACAACGGAAGCTCCAATAATTCCTCCTTGTAGAATAATTTCTTAGTTGTCATTTGCGATTAGCCATTTAGCAATTTTCTGGTCTAAGTTATAGTTACATCTTATGCTGGGTGCAATAAATTGTCCTAACGGATTTAAATCAATAAACACAAAATTTCCATTTCTATCTTTAATCAGATCTATTGAAGCTGTGTTAAGACGTAAATCGTGCATGAATAATTTTAATTTATTTTGAACATGTGTAGGCAATTGATAGGGTTCCCAATTTAGATGGCCTTTCTCAAATTCTGTTTTTACATCGTCGTATGAAGTATCATTAACAAGAATAGCGGAGGCATATATCTCCTCGTCTAAATAAAATACTCTTATTTCAAAATCTTTTTCTATTTTCCTTTGGAAAAGTGTTGGGAAACAATATTCTTGTTGTCGTTCTCTTAAAGTATTCATATCTACAGATGTTGTATATTGACTGTAGGTATTACCCCCATCAATGTAATAGCCACTAAAGCATATCGGTTTTATTATAGTTTTATGGGTTTGAACAAAAGATGATGCATCTTTGATAGATGTCGTTACAATTGTTTCAGGAATACTTAGGCCGTTTTTTTTTGCAATAGATAATGCTGTAAGTTTGTCAATATCTACATTTTGAAAATTTGGAAACCATTTTTTATCCCGTAGTAAATAAAATAAATACATTGCCAGATGCCTGATCTCTTCATTCAACTCATTTCGAGCTTGATTTGTCGGGAAAACATTTCTTAAATTTAAATTGAGGGAATCTTCAAAGCGTCTATAATATATAGATTTTATTTCCTTAGTAAGTTCTATGTTTTTTACATATACGCATTCATTGGTTACATCAAATTTGAGATTCGTTTTTTTGTATATATCCTCATATGTCATCACCAGAAAGTTAGCATTGTAATACAAAAGCCAATCTATTACAGGTGCCGTGCATTGTTCGAAATTAGAGGAAGTAAGAATTAAAATCATATTTATATCAAAATAAAGCGATGTTTCAATTTAGGCAAATGTTTGATTGATATTGCAATATGACTTATTTTTTTATGTAATTTAATAACCTGCATTTTTATATTTGTACACCTAAGAGGGATGTGTCGCTAACGACACATCCCTTTTTACTCTTAACACAAGATAGAATCAATCCTTACTGCCGGGTAAACCTCGGTTAGATTGGATTTGTCGTTTTTGAAAGAATCGTTGCTGGTTGATTCTACATCTTTCTTGTTGCTATCGCTTTCGGCCCAGTTTGTTGTAAAATCTCCAACAAGCCCTCCCTGAATCGAACTTAAATCCTTCTGATTTAAGATCTCCAGCTCATTAGCTGTTGTTAAAATGTTTTTTTTCATAAAATTAAAGTTTTAATCCACCGTTAGTAATATAGAATCTAAAAGTGATGGATGCCTTTTAGCTCGTTATTAAGGCCGGTTATTGGTTTATTTGCCTGTGAATCAGAAATCAGGATGGCATAATTGATAAAATCGGTCGTCGCTTTGTTGTTTAGGAAATGTCTGTTCCCTTTTTGCAGAAAGCTGCACACTCTGATCAAGTCCGAACAGTCCCGATACGGAGAGTCTTTGCCGTCAATTTGAAAGAGTGTCAGATCCGATATTTTATTTCTCTTCAGGAATCTGATACCTTTGAAATACTCCCTCCAGCAATCACCGATTCCCCAACCTCCTTTTTCGAGGATTCGGGAGGGGCGCTTGGCGGATTGCCCCCACAGAACCTTGCTTTTCGTGAGATAGCCCATCATCGTAACCACCTGATCGGGGCGATAGACATTACGCTCGAGAAGCCGGGCGAAAAAGGAGGGGGATTCGGAGTCGCGCGATTTGAGTATATGGTAGAACCCCATTCGGACGAACTGCACGCCCGCGTCGAATCCATAATGGCGTGACAGCGCGACGTAATTATCGAAAATGGTAGATTCCCGTTCTTCCCGGCAAACGGTTCGGTTTATGTTGTCCATCAAATGTTCGAGATCGAAACGAGCTCCGAACCGGTCGAGCATCTCTGCTCCGTGGGCTTTGTAATCGTTCAGACACCCTTTAAGCGCATTCAGCTGCTCTTCACGCGGTACGGATATTCCGTCGAGCAACTTTTCGTATACCGATCGCATCCGGGTGAATCCATTATATGAATCGCAAAGGTCTCCCATTCGCTCCGAAAGGTACCTCATGGCGAATTCGTATGAATAGAGGGCATCGGTTCCTATAACGGTGATCCGGTAATTATTCTCGCATAGTGTTTTACGTAACGATCGCCACTTGTCATAACATTCCATGCTTTTCTCCTGCGGCACCCGTTCGCCGTATTGGAGAACCAGACTCTTCAGCAGATCGTCATCCCCCGAGAGCAGATATTCGTTGAAATAATAGGCCAAACAAAAATCCACTTCGGGCAGGTAGTAACCGAGCCGCTTTGCTTCGATCAACCGTTCGAGGAGAATAAGTTCGGCAGTCTCGGTTTTCGCCGAACCGTGATATGCCCCGAACCCGATGATCTTAACCTCCGAATCGGGTAACGGAATCGTACATTGACGCATATCAAACCGGTTTGATGTTAGATACTCGTTTTTGCCGGATTGAGAATATGCTCTATTGTAAAGGAGGAATAACAAGATTATGGATAGATATTTCATCGTGTGCATAAAAGTCAATTTTTTCAACCAATAAATTCGGCCGTTATAACCATGTTTGTGATTGCTTTTTCTGATCAATAAGCAATGCTAAACGATGGGGGTACGTGAATATTATGGCTCATCATTAACATATAAATAGTATCTAAGGACAAATATACAAAAATAATTTTAGATATATTTTATTTGACTATAATAATTACGTATTTTGCGATTTATACAATGCAATCACTTGACATATATATATTTATTGCTTTAATGAATTTATTGGCAAAACTAAATATGTTTTGAATTAAAATCAAATTATTATATTGATATACAAAAAATCATATACAACAAAAATGATGTAGAGGTGAATCAAAACACCTTTTCCAAGAAAGTGCATTTGTCTACCTATTCTCAAGATAAAGGGCCCAGAATAACTCTTCCCCTAAACAGTGTTGGTTTGATAGCTGAAGTTATAACCAACCCGAAGGCTCAGATCGTCTATCTTCTCATGCGTTTAGAAATCTCTTAGTGCCGGCCGTATAACTGCGCGACGATCCGCAGAGACGTCGGGCCGCAATCCATGGCATCGAGTTGGGTGTAAGTGGGAAATTTCATAATCTTTAATCGCATACTTATTGTAATCGATTCAGAATATTGGCATTCGAATCATTTCGTCGATAATCACTCTTGAGACTGTTGAACTTGTAGGATATTCCTACCCTGAACTGCCTGTCGAACATACGGTTCCAGTTTTCCGTCGATATATTTTTATACATCTCTTTCGTTCGTTGATCAGTGTAAAATATATTGTAGCAGGAAATAACTATATTCAGTCGTCGCTGAAAAAAAGCCAGAGCCAGATTGATATCCATGTTATAAGATTCGCTGTTGTGCGTATACAAAGCGTCATAGGAGGTTTGGTAGTTGAAGGCAACGTTGAATTCTGCACATTTTGCAATTTTCGCCGTCTGTTGAATGCGCATACCAAACATGGGTTTATGAAGACTCAGATAACCATCCCCAAAGGGAGTTTTCGACCAATTTTGATCGTAAGTCGCATCGAGAAAAAGTGTGTAGAACCCGAACCTCCTATACCATGAGATATTGGCTATCAGATTCTTTTTTTCAGGGAAATTATGATAGGTTAAAATCGTTTGTTGTTTTTCGATATTGTAAATATCATCCATCATGATGATCGGATTCTTCGCAAAGTCGTATTCCAATGCCACAGAAAAATGATAAGGCAGCTCGAGGCGCAATGCAATTTCATTCTCGATATAAGATTTTAAATCGGGATTGCCTCGCATATATTCGTATTTATTGACATAGTGGAGAATAGGATCTCTTTCGCTGATGGTTGGATGGATCGTGCTCCGGCGGAAATAAAAATTCAAATTTATTGCGTCGTTCGGTTCGTAGCTCAGACTGACCGATGGTAACCAGGAGAACGGATCGGCATTTACATCTTTGTTTTCCGCCCGATATTTATATAGATATTCCCCGCGAAGTCCCAGACGATAACGGAACTTCCCGATCTGCTGACCGTAATTGACATACCACGCAGCCTGCGTCTCTTCCGTGTTGCTTATAAGGGGAGCGCTTCCCTTGTAAATCGTCTTTCCATGATTCCATATTTCGGCCAATTCCAATCCCATGTCAGCCGTTATGTCGCGCCCGAACGTGTGCTCGTAATTCGCCGTGAAAGAAACTGTTTCGCTGACAAATCGATCCGTGTAATCGGTCGTTATGAGTTCGGGGGTACTCTGGGACGAAGTGATCCATTCGGAGATGATGTTATGGCCTTTTTCGCCGACCGACGAATATCCGCAGTTCAGATCCAACCGATTCCGACCTTCTGTCTCATAAAAATAGCGGAGTATCAGGTTATGTGTATCGTTGTCTGTGCGGGAACTGCCGGTTGATTCGCTCCTTTCGTAACCGACTATATCGAATATTTCAGGATGCGAACCATCTGAACTTTTTCGTTTGTAATGGTACTGCAGGTCTATGAAGCTTTTATCATTGATTTGAAATTTAGGGCTCAACGTAAGCGTATGGGTGTGAGAGGTGAAAAGCGGTTTTTGAGAATAGATTCGCTCATAGCTCTGCTTCTCGGAGTGCAGGGTGGTCGCGTAAACCGTTTCGTAATACGTTCGTCCGTAATCATACATATAACTTGCATAATTCGTCCATTTTCCGAATCGACTGTCTATGGCAACGGCACTTCCGTTTCGTGGTTCATGTCCCATCCTGAAATCATTGGCTACACGAACATTGACCCGATCGCGCAGAACCTTCCGCGTAATGATGTCAACGACGCTTTTCACCTCTTTGGAATAACGGGCGGAAGGCATCCGATCAATAGATATTCGCGCGACATCTTTGGGTGCGAGTTGCTCCAATTCGCCGGGACGAGGTTTTTGTCCATTGATGGTAAATTCCGGCGTTCCGCGACCAATCACAGTGACCTTATCGCCATCTACAGCAAGACCTGGAATATGCATCAGCAACATATTCAAATCGAAAACTTGTTCTCCGATTGATCGAGGAATCTCGAATTCGTTTTTTCCTGCCACGAATTTATATTTTATAGGGGCCTCTGCTGTAATTGTAATCTCTTCAATTTGAGTACTCGAATGAACCAGTTTCAATCGTCCTATATCGCAGTGCGTTGCATTTTCAGGTAGATTTTTGTATATGTTTTCGTATCCGAGAGCCTCGATGTAAAGCAGCAGTTTGTTATTGTTCGGATTAGTATATTGAATATGGAAAGGTTCATCTTGCGTGTACTCCCAAGCAATCGACACGGAGTCCGCCGCGTTCATGATCACGACCGCAGCTCCACTGATACGCCGACCCAACTGATCGGTTACCTCTCCGCTGACTATACACTGGGAGAACGCATGGGCGGATATAAAAGAGCAAATAATCGCAAAACACAGTTTCCTCATATCACAGATTATTCATCAACATAACTTTTCCAGCCTTTACTAAGGCGCTGTCCGAATCTTGAGCACTATGCATGATTTCATATAGGATTTCCAATATGGAATCGATGTATTTGCTGTCATAGGGGCATTGATTATTTTTAGGCGTAACTTTCTTGGCAGCCGGGCATAATCCTCCGCAAAGTGGTAATAAAAAGCATTTCATACATTTCGGATTGCTAAATTTATCATCACCGAAATATTCGCTCAACAAACCGAAATTGCTAATGTTATCGGGTTCGAATATAGTCCCTATTTTCTTTTCTTCTTTCCCTATATCCACCCAGCATTTATACAAAATACCATCTGGTGCAATAACAAAACTATCTATTTTATTTGCGCAACAAACCCCCGAATTATTAACAGGGAATATATTACGAGTAATAATCATATGTTTTTCATACAACTCTCTGACATATGCCATCTGTTGTCTGGTTGTCAGGCATAAAGAATTATTGCATTTATAGTCGATAATAAATGCAAAATGCATCCCCAAGTTTTTTCGATATTCACCCCATCGACTGTAGATTTCCTTACGGAGGATCGGATAATCGTCTTTATTATGTGCACCTATATTGACTCGGATTGCAATATATGTATTGGGTAATGTCTTCAAAGCATAATCAATATTATCCATGATTTTTTGATATGACGGCTTCCCATTTTTTGATATCCGAGACTTATTATGTGTATTCTCAATTCCGTCCAACGTAATTTGAATGTGCTTGAGATTAACATGAGCAAAGTAATCACACTTCTCCGGAGTCAAAGAATAGCCATTGGTTATCAAAGCATACTTAACCATTTCTTTGGGCTTAATTTCCGAAATTTTCTGAGTTAATCGCTGAATAGTAGCCCAATTGATCAAAGGTTCACCTCCATACCAAGTGATGTCAATCGGTTTTTTCACCGTTTCGATATATTTAACAATCGCATCCTCAACATCTTGAGACATATTTATGGATTTCACTCCTTCTTCATAACAATATGGGCACTTGAAATTACAACCCGTGGTTGTTGCAATCGTTAGCCCGACTTCAGATGTTTTAATAGAAGACATATATTTAAGGTACTTTTTTTGCAAAAAAACCTCAGAATCAAAATCTTCAGGCACAATAATTCTATGCGCCAACAAGACTTTGACAAAATCGTCTTCAAATTTTTTTAAGCCTGCAGACCAATTTTCCACGGCTTCAATTTCTTCCAATAATTCGGGATCAATTTTTATAAAAGAATTCGTAACCGAATTAAAAATAAAAATGCCATGTTTGCTACTCCGTGTAATATGATTGTATTTAGACCATTTCATAATCTCGATATGTTTTAATTGTTAAAAGTATGGGCTAAAAAGCCCATACTTACTGAAGGTTTTAGTCTATTTCGACTAAGATATGATCAACCACGGAGAATCCAGGAACTAACTCCGTTACGAGTTCAGACGTTCCTTTATCGTCACAGTTACAGTGTGTCCTTTTGCACTTTGTGCATGTTGTTGTGACCTTGTTAATGCCACCCAAAACATCTTTCATTTCTTCACCCAATACATCCGTTGGGGAAATGACCACCTCAAAATTCTTCTTTTTCATAAGTCTCAAATTTTAAGTTAACAACTCCTATTTCCATACTCTGCCCGATATATCTAATATTTCGGGTAATTTACTATTTTTACAATTGCCTATTAAGCGTTTTAGTTGAACTTATGAGTTGTGGCACTCGGTTTTGTTTCCACTACGGGAAAGCTTTTTCGTCGAATCAGGCCGGCAAAACCGGATTCAACATTATATTCATGTATTTCCGTCCCGACGTCTCTACTGTATCGTGTATCAACAAATACTATTAAGTAAATGCTGTCCGATATTTTTCATAGTCGTAGTTTTGTTGGTTCTTGGAATATTGTTTCCGTGCGAGTTTTGGCTCCTCGGCAGCGTTTTCCGAAACGTTATTCCCGTTGCAGCTCTTCGAGCTTCGAGCGCAGCGCTTCGCCCCGCAGATCGACGGCCACGATCCTCCCGTCGGCATCCAGCAGGAAGTTGTGCGGGATGGTCTCGATGCCGAACAGACGGAACAGACGGTTGTAGTCCGGATTGTCCTCGCGCAGGATAACGTGGGTCAGCACCGTGCCGCTCCCGTCGGCCTCGACGGCCTGCTTCCAGCGGTTCAGATTCTCGTCGACGGATACGGCGTATACCGCAAGCGTTTTTTCGTAATCGCGGGCCGCAGCCAGCAGCCCCGGCATCTCCTCGCGGCACGGAACGCACCACGAGGCCCAGAAATCGATCAGCACATAGGGCGTTCTCAGGCCGCGCCACGACGTCTCCCTGCCCTCTCTGTCGGGCAGGCTGAAACTGACGACAGCATCCCCGCAGCGATACGGGATCGCCGGTTTATCTTCGGAAGCATCCGTCGGGTTATCCGCGTCTGTGAGCGCGGAACCCGGAGGGGCTATCGAGAGTTCGAATCCGGCCTTTTCTTCGGCCGTGTCCGGGTAAGGAAGCGGATCGCCCACGATGCGGGCATAACGGTTGAATGCCTCGCGGCTCTCGGGCGTCATCGCGGGTATGGGTTCTCCGGAAGGCGTCGTTCCCGTAAGCATCGAAAGATTCGCATTGTCGGGAAATTTTGTACGGATGTATGCGTATGTCTCGGTCTGTTCGCTCTCCGACAGATTCGGCAAAAGATTGAGGCAGGCATATACCGCATTGAACCCGCTTCGGGTGGTCCGCAGCAGCTCCCGCCACAACAGCCCTTCGGCGCGGAAGCAGGAGTCGATACGTGTTGCGAGTGCTGCACGGCGGTCGTCGTCGGGCGACAAATTCAGAGATTCGGCTTGCAACCGTTTGCGGAGTGTTACGACCGGAGCCCCGAGGACGCTGCACAGCTCCTCTTGGGATTCGGACCCCGATACCTCCGGACGGCCCATCCGCCCCAGCGGCGCGAATGCGAAGTCGATCCGGTCGCCGCTTCGGACGACGGTCGAACCGGAAGAGAGCGGTACGCGTTCGATGAGCACCTCGGCCGCCACTTCGTCGAACGGAATCCGCCCCTCCAACACGAAACGCCCGCCGCAAATCCGGCAGGAATCGATGAAGGCCGCCTGATTGTCGAAATAGGTGAACAGATAAGCTGTGCGGCCCTCGGCATCGAGACTGTCGGCGACCGAACCCGATATACGGACGGAAGACGGGCTCTGCCCGCAGACGTCGATTGTCGAAAACAGAAAAAGCAGATAAACAAGTGGATGTTTCATAATGGCGGTTTTAAAAGGTGATGGAGGCAGGTAAGAGGCAGTGGATATCCCTCCTGCCTTGTTCGAATGCCAGAAATTTCGTTTCGCGTTTATCGTACCCGAAATATAAGCCGCCGTACCCGTAATACTTGCATTGCAGGTTACATGCATCGGTAACCTCAAAGGTTAATTGACGTAAATTGACCAATGAAGATAGAACTTCATCACGTGTAATACGTCGATCATTCAAAATTCGCCGATTATCCATACTTGTGCTCACATTTAATAAATTCCACCCGATGCTGTACACCGTATCCGAACTCATTCCTCCAAATATCCGATACTCTCGCAACCCTTCAGAGTATCTGAATCGTATAGATAGCCATTAGCCTACAACAAATATATACAAAAACATTTTAGATTCAATTTATTTATCTAAAAAATGAGTAAAAATATTTCTGGAATATGATTTCGCACATATTTGACCGCTTTCCAGTAAATTTGAATTGCCGAGCAAAAAAAATATAGACTTATGAGATATGTGTTAAAATAAATGTTATATATTTGTATATACAAAACAACGTTATGCATAATACGAATATCAATATAGGGGTTTAATCCATCATCAATATTCATATGAAGAGCTTCAAAATCGACTACGCAGCGTGTAAAACGAGCCCGGGCGGCAACATTATGGCGAAGATTGAAAATTTTCAATCGCATTTCAAAGAGCATGAAAGAATGGGGCTGAATATATATGCCCGATCCCCCATGATTTCCGCATGTGATCGAGAAGTCGAAATTTTGGACAGGCATACCGGTCAGGTAAACAAGATGCTGATGTTCGGCTCTAACAGCTATCTGAATGCAACGATTTGCCCGGCGGCGGTCAAGAAAGCTGCCGAAGTAATCCAGCAATGCGGCATAGGTACGGGCGGAGTACCTTTGTTGAGCGGAACATCGGATTATCAGAATAAATTGGAGAAAGAAATTTCGCAACTGCTCGGATTTGACGATACGATCTTGTTTTCCTCCGGCTTCACGGCCAATATCGGAGCCTTGGTAGGTTTGGTCGGTTCGAATAATTTATTGGTATTCGATAAGCTGAACCACGCGAGCCTTATCGACGGAGCATTGATGTCGGGAGCGAAAATGACACGCTACCTTCATAGCGACATGCGCTCTCTGGAAAAGATTCTTTCGCAGAATGCGGAACAATATCCATACGGAATCATGATTGTTACCGATGGCGTATTCAGCATGGACGGAGATCTTGCGAATCTGCCGGAATTGCTGCGCCTCGCAAAGAAATACAATGCGCTCTTATTGATCGACGATGCACATGCGACAGGTATTATCGGGGACGGAGGCGCCGGTACCTTGAGTCATTTCGGTATCACAGAGCGTGATAACATCATCGTGACCGGCACCTTGAGCAAGGCGATCGGAACAGTCGGCGGGTTCATCACGGCAAGTCAGAAAATCATCGATTACCTTAGAGTTTATGCACGGAGCAACATGTACTCGACGGCCCTTCCTCAAAGTGTATGCGCTGCCGCCTATGAAGTGTTGCAGGACTTCAAGAAACATCCGGAACAAAGAGAAGCGCTCAACCGGAATCACAATTATGTACGTTCACGATTGAATGAGATGGGATTCAATACATTACATTCTGTTACACCCATCATTCCCGTAATCATAGGCGATGAGTATGTGCTGACTAATCTGATAAAAGATATTTACGACCGGGGAATATTTGTAAATGCGATCTTCCCGCCGGTCGTTCCGCCCAAGATGTGTCGTATCCGAATCGGCGTGATGTCATGCCACACTCAAGAAGATTGCGATCGCTTGCTCGATGTCTTTTACGAAACAGGTAAAAAATACGGGATTATCTAAACTCGACTACCCACCATCGAAGCAGCCATGATATAACGACGAATAAAAGAGAGAACGAGAACTGAATTCCCGTCTCTCTTTTGTTACATCCTTATCATTGATCTAAACTGTAGGAAGAGCAAGAATGTTCGATGCGGTCTTGATTGTAATTAACCGCAAACAAAAATAAATTCTTGTCATACATCTATTTTTCACTATTTTTGAATCGAAATTTTACAGACATTCACTATAACTATAACTCAGATTATACAAAATGGCAGGGAGAGTGAGACGCACGAATGCTGAAATAGATAATGCCGTCATGACCGAACTTGAGAAATTGGTCATCCGAAACGGGTTTGAAAAGGTGCTTGTAACGGAATTGATGGCCAATGCCAAGTTGGAGCCCCCCGTCTTTTATAGACGCTATGGCTCTATCGATAGTCTTTATGATAA
>OMNT01003359.1_pt1 | contig 11726 bp, 9 predicted proteins | sample 1672551 | NCBI WGS metagenome assembly OMNT01 (sample SAMEA3136698, study PRJEB25190) | human gut metagenome
TCCTCAATCTCGGCTTGCAGCTCCTCGCGGGTTTTCTCTCTTGGCTTTGTCATGGGTGGTCGCTCCTTTCTGCTCATAGGCATAGAAAAAGGACAATCGATTTTCTCGACTGTCCTCTCGGATTGGTTATGTAATTGTAAAATGTTATTTTTCATTAAACTTTTGAATATCTCCGTAATCTTTAAGCTCACTATTTTCAAAAGCTTGTTGTAAATTATCGCTATCCAAAAACAACACATTTCCACTTGAGGTCAAGGGCAACAAACAAGAATCAGCTTTCAGTATTTCTGCCGGATTGTCTATTAGCATAACCAGAGGATTTTTTGCTTCTATCGGCTTCGCTGATCCAAGAGTTACATTTACAGGAAATGCAAGCAGACCGCCACCTTCGTATTCGTATAACCCTGTTCCTTCTGGCAATACACTTCCGTCGTTTGTCAATATCGGCATTTGACTGTCTAAAAACTCTTGCATACTTTTTGATAAGCTGCTATATTCTATGGGTTTTAATTTGCCAGAATCGCCAAAGTTTTCAATCCATTTGGGATTTGTAAACACCAAATGGTCATAATCTCCCAGCTCGGCAGAAAGTTCAATAGCGCTATCTACTACATAGGAGAGGAGCAAATTGTCCTCTTGGCCAGATAGCAAATTGCTTCCAGCAGTTATCAGTTCTTTATCTTCGCATACTGTATCTATGTCAGTATATTCTATAAAGCTAATTCCGGTCATGTCATATTCGGAAAGCTTATTTATATTCCCGCACCCAGTTAAACTAATCACAAGTGCTAATGCAGACATGATTATAATGTTGTTATGTTTCATAGATTCCTCCATTTTCTGTTTGTTGCCCAGTTATTAAAGAAATATAACACAAACTTATGAACAAATCCACATCATTTCAGCCTGTCGGCAGCATCGTGTTCTCTGGCATACTCTCACGCCGCCTGGCGGCATTCTTCACTGTATGGGGCGGTCAGATGGAAAGAGAAACCGTCAAGATATAACCGGGCATGTTCTAATGGCTCATCAATGGCAAGTGCGTTTAATGTGCACAATCCGATCCGGGAGTGGTCTTTAAGTTCTTCTCAGCTTCCTAACAGTCAATGCGAAGAGTATAACCAGCAGAAATATAAACATCAATGCTGTTCCTGTGTGGATTGTATTCTGCAAATATTTTTATCATCGTATCGAATCTCCTTATCATTCAATCAATCATTAGTTACAAAAATCAGAAGCATTTCAATCAGTTCACCATGTCACTTTTATTTTGTGTTATACTGTTTTATAGATTTTTCTTGCCCTTGTATTTGCCCTTATGAGAGTTCGTAAACACTGACGGGACGATATAACACAAGGGAAATAATAAGGGAAAGCTAACCTGTGATAAACTTAGTGTTTTCAAGGCTTTGAGAGGTATTTGATAATAAAATATAACAATTATTAAATTACTTGGAATAGATGAAATCTCAATTCAAGTTTCCTTTGTTTCTATATTCCTATAATGCTATAATGGGTGAAATGTTAATGAGGAGGTTAATTTATGTTAGATGCATTTGCGAATAACTGGACAATACTTGTTATTTCCTTCTTTATCTATAGTTTCTGTGGGTGGATCTGGGAATCACTCATCTGCCCTATTGCCACTGGTCATAAGATACATAACAGTGGTTTCTTAACTGGTCCTTGCATTCCTATTTATGGATCAGGTGCGATTGTTGTATGTGCTTTATTTCCTATCTCTAAAGATTGGTCTCTCATTTTTATAGAGGGGGCTATTGTCGCATGCTTTATAGAATATCTCACATCTTATTTTATGGAAAAGATGTTCCATGCAAGATGGTGGGATTATTCTCAAATGAGATTTAATTTGAATGGTCGTATCTGCTTAGAAGGCTTCTTTATTTTTGGTTTCTTTTCTGTCACTGCAGTAAAGAATGTACAGCCACATCTCACTCATATGCTTATTCAATATGATTATATTCCAATGGTTATTGCTTCTACTGTATGTATCACACTATTCACAAGCGACTTAATTACTACATTTGTTGAAGCCACTCATCTTGCGAAAAAGCTTGAGACAGTCTCTCAGGATCTTAAGAAGTTTGCAGATGAACTAGAACTAGATATTCATAATGAAATTACAACAGATGATATCTTTAAGATTGCACGTCAATTAAAGGATAGTCACCGTGAACATCTTATTAAGAAATATTCACATCGTCGTTTAGTCAAGGCATTCCCTGATATCTTAAACAAATATCACGCAAAAACTCAGAAATAACGCATCTGAGTTTTTTTCTTTTGTGTAAACGTTTATAATAAACAAGAGGAGGTATGACCATGGAAAAGAATGCATTATTTAAACTCAGTTATGGTTTGTATGTATTAGGTGTAAATGATGGTAATAAGCCTAATGGCTGTATTATTAATACAGCCGTACAGCTCACAAGTAATCCTTATCGTATTGCAGTGACTGTGAATAAGGCGAATTACACTCATGATGTATTGATGAAGTCAAAGAATATGACTTTATCTGTACTTGATATTACATGCCCTTTTGATATCTTTAAACGATTTGGTTTCCAGAGTGGTAAAGAGGTTAATAAGTTTGATGGTTTTGATATGTATGATTTGAAAGACTCATTACCTTACTTAACACAATATGCGAATGCATATATGAAAGGTCATGTTATAGAAACATTGGATGAGTTAACACATACGATGTTTATTGTAGAACTTGACGATGCTGTTATCTTAAATGAGCATGATTCTATGACATATGACTATTATTTCAAGAATGTGAAACCAAAACCAGAAAAGAAGAAAAAAGGATGGGTATGTAAGATTTGCGGATGGGTCTATGAAGGTGATGAATTACCTGAGGATTTAATCTGTCCTATCTGTAAACATCCGGCATCTGATTTTGAGCCACTTTAAGTAGGAGGAAAAGGAATGTTTAATGTAAGACAAATAAGTGATGATTTTTATTATGTAGGAGGCAATGATAGACGTTTAGAACTATTTGAAAATGTTTATCCTATTCCTGATGGTGTAAGTTATAATTCTTATTTATTAGTAGATGATAAGACTGTCTTATTAGATACTGCAGATGCAGCGATTGCTCATCAGTTCTTAGAAAATTTAGAACATGTACTAGATGGTAGAACACTTGATTATGTAGTAGTCAATCATATGGAGCCTGATCATTGTGCAACACTTTGTGATATTGTAGTACGTTATCCTGATGTAAAGATTGTGGGTAATACTATGACATTCCGTATGATGAAACAGTTCTTTGATTTTGATGTAGATAGCTATGCTATAGTTGTCAAAGATGGCGATACTTTAGAAACTGGACATCATGTATTAAGCTTCGTTACTACGCCAATGGTTCATTGGCCTGAAGTCATGATGACTTATGATTCTACAACAGGTATCTTATTTAGTGCGGATGCATTTGGTACTTTTAGTGCACTTCATGGCAATCTATTTACAAGTGAAATGGATCTAGATGAATCATTTTGGAATGAAGCAAGACGTTATTATACAAATATTGTTGGTAAATATGGTGTACAGGTGACTAATGCCTTAAAGAAAGCATCTACTCTCGATATTTCAATGCTTTGTCCACTGCATGGGCCTATCTGGGATGAAGATATTAACTTAATGGTAGAACATACTGCTTCTTGGGCTGCTTATAAACCAGAAGTCAAGGGTGTTATGATTGCTTATGGTTCTATTTATGGCGGTACTGCCAATGCAGCTGAGATTCTTGCAAGTAAGTTAAGTGAAAAAGGTATTCACAACATTAAAGTATATGATGTATCTAAGACTGATCCATCTTATATCTTATCTGAAAGTTTTAAATATTCTCATTTAGTATTCGCAAGCGCATCTTATAATGCAGGTTTATTCACACCTATGCAGAACTTATTGACAGAAATCAAGGAACATCTTTTACAGAATCGTACATGTGTTTTAATTGAAAATGGTACATGGGCACCAAGTGCTAAGAAGACTATGAAAGCTATTCTTGAACCATTATCTTGGGATTATATCGGTGAAGAGCTCACTATTAAATCACGTATGAAAAATGCAGATTATGAAAAAATTGAAGCTCTTGCTGATGTAATTGTAGAAGATATGAATAAAGAACATCATATAAAAGAAGAAGCTCCTGTGCGTAAATGGCGCTGTAAGATCTGTGGTTATGAATATAGCGGAGAAGAACTTCCTGAAAACTTTATTTGTCCTCTATGTAAACATCCTGCTTCAGATTTTGAAGAAATAACTGAATAATACATACAGCCAAGTCGAAGAAACATTTGTTTCTTCGGCTTTTCTATTGACAACATATAAACATATTCATATAATTAAATATGTAAAAACGTTTATATGAGGAGGAGCCATGGAAAAGAGAAATGAATTCTTAAATGCGAATGAAGATGTTGTTTCAAAGGTTTTAGAGAATCAGCCTGATGATGAATATCTTTATGATTTAGGTTTTGATGCATCACAAAGTTTTCATACTTATGCTTTTAATTGGCAGCCAAATTACATTGCATGGTTAGTTGATGGTAAGGAAGTTTATAGAGCATATGATAATATTCCATCACATCCAGGAAAAATAATGATGAATTTATGGCCAGGAAAAAATGTAGATTCATGGCTTGGCAGATTCAATGGTGCTACGCCAATTAAAGCGTACTATGATTGGGTATCTTATGATCCAATGTAATAAAAATTAAAGAATAATAACTATAATAGGAGAATAAAATGAAGAAAAAGTTTTGTAATGTGTTAGTTGGCACTTTAGTAACAAGTATGATGAGTAATATGGTTAATGTTAGTAATGTATATGCTGATAGTAATATTGAGTTTATGAAAGAAACTAGTGAAGACTGGAAACTAGTGTGGGAAGATAATTTTGATGGTGATTCATTAAATATGGAAGACTGGAATTATGAAACACATGAACCAGGATGGGTAAACAATGAATTACAAGAGTATACTGACTCTACAGATAATATTTATGTAAAAGATGGAGAGCTAGTTCTTAAAGCCATCAAAGATGAAACTGAAGATGGTGTTAAATATACTTCAGGGAAAGTAACAACTCAAAATAAACGAGATTATAAATATGGTCGTTTTGAAGCTAGATTAAAAGTTCCAGAAGGACAAGGGTTATGGCCAGCCTTTTGGATGATGCCAACAGATGAGAATCTTTATGGTTCTTGGCCAAGATGTGGTGAAATAGATATTATGGAGGTATTAGGACATGAGCCAGAAAAAGCTTATGGAACAATACATTATGGTAATCCACATAGAGAGCAGCAAGGGACTTATATTTTAGATGGAACTACATTTGCTGATGATTATCATGTATTTTCAGTGGAGTGGGAACCAAGTGAAATGCGTTTCTATATAGATGGAAACTTATATCATACAGTGAATGATTGGTATACTAAGCAAGAAGGTGATGATGAGAAAACATATCCAGCACCTTTTGATCAACCATTTTATCTTCAATTTAATTTAGCAGTTGGTGGAAATTGGCCAGGTAATCCAGATGAAACTACTGATTTTGAAAATGCTGAACTTAAGGTTGATTATGTTAAGGTTTATCAATTAGATAACTATGATGAAAATGTTACTAAGCCAGAAAAAGAGCCAGTTGACTTAAGAGATCCTGATGCTACTGGAAACTATATTAATAATGGAGATTTCTCTGTAAATGAAGATTTAACTGATAATGAAGGTTGGATTAAACTTACAACTCTTGGTGGAAGAGGAGAAAGCATAATTGAAAATAATAAAATTATTCTTACTACTGAAGAAGTAGGAAGTGAAAACCATTCATTACAATTAGTTCAACCTCAATTACCTTTAAAGCAATATGGTGAATATAGACTTACTTTTGATGCAAGAGCAGATGAAGATAGAACAATGATAGTAAATGTTACTTCACCAGATAGAGGATATGTGAGACAATTTGAAGATACAGTAGTTAATCTTACAAATGAATTACAAAGCTATTCTTATGATTTCATTATGAAAGACATTGATGAGGCTAATGGTAGATTAGAATTTAACTATGGTAATCAAGGATCATTAGCTAATATTGAAATAAGTAATGTTAGATTAGAAAAAATAGGTCAACATGAAGCAGAAGATAACAATAAAAAAACAGTTCTTCCGGATGGAAACTATGTATATAATGGTACATTTGATGTAGGACAAGATCGTATGAAATATTGGGATATAGAATCTACAATAGATAATGTTTCTATTGGTGTACCAAATATCAATAATTCAAGAGAGCTAAAAGTAGATGTTAAAGAAAATCCAGCATCATTAAGTGATGTAATAGTTAAGCAAACAGACCTTGCTATAGCAAAAAATAAAGAATATACTCTTTCATTTGATGCTTATGGTGAAGAAGCAAAAACTATTAAGGCACAAATTAATGATGAAAGCTTTGAAGCAAATATTACTACAGAAAAGAATAACTTCAAATATAAATTTAAAACAGGAGAAGTTTTAAATAATTCAAATTTAGAATTATTATTAGGTGCTTCTGGAGTAACTTATATTGATAATGTTAGAATTGAGGAAACAGGTTTAATCACAAATGGAGATTTCGGCAATGGATTTGCTAAGTGGGAGTTATTTGCAGATAGCAGTGTATCATCTAAAGTATCATCTTCAATAGATAACTCTACAGGTGATCCTTCAGCAAGAATAGATATTCAAGATACTGGTGATGCTGATTGGAAAATACAACTTAAGCAAAGTAATGTAAAATTAGAAAAAGGAAAGAAGTATATATTATCTCTTGATGCAAAAAGTTCAATTGATAGATCAATTATGTTTACTATTCAAAGAGATGGAAGCAGTGATAACGACTGGAGACCATATTCTCCTAATGAAATAGTTGAGTTAAAAGGTGAATACAATAAATATCAAGTAATTTTTGAAATGACAGAAGAAAGTGATAAAAATTCAATTTTCAGTATAGCTATGGGAGCTGTTAATGGAACACAAATTACTGATGAACATTCAATAAATATAGATAATGTAAAATTAGAAGAATATATTCCACTAGTTACTGAAAATTTATTTAATACTATTAAAAATGCAAAAGTAATAGTATATAGTGATGAATTTGATGAAATAGTTGAAGAAGATAGAGAAAAGCTAATTGCTGCATTAAATGAAGCAGAAGAAGTGTATGAGAATGCAGTTTCAGAAAATCCAACAGTAACACAAGAAATAATTGACAATGCAGAGCAAAATTTAAAAAATATTATGGATAATTTAAGAAAAGAAGAACAAAAAGAACCTGGTCAAGATGACAATAATCAAGATGAAAACAATAAGCCAGGAAATAATAAACCTGGAGATAACAAACCAGGAAATAACAAACCTGGAGCAGGTAATAAAAATGAAAGTATTAATAAGAATAATAAACCTTTAGTTAATACTGGAAGTGAAGCTCATGTAATAATATTAGCTTCAGCTCTAGTAATGGTTGCAGTTGGAGTTAAAATTATAAAAAGGAAAAAGAGCATAAATTAATTTAAAACCTATAGTTGAATTTATTTTCAACTATAGGTTTATTTTTATAAGTATAGTTTTTTTAGTAAACAACATTTATATATTTAGTGCAGTCTACTTGAACATTTGTATGCTTTCTAAAGTAATTAATTATTACTTCAGGCATTTCGCATTGTATTTCTTTTATCATAGCACATTCCGTTAAGAATTCATAGCCACCAGCACCTGTAGCCCTATAATTATTCATTACAAGTGATAATGATGTATTATCAGATAGCTCTTGGCCTTTAAATTTTATAGAAGTTACTCTTGAACCTACAGGTTTTCTTAAATCAAAAGTATATTCAATATTATTAAAATAATCATAATTATAATGTTGCACTTTAGGCTTTAGAAACCTATTTGAAATTGAAATAGTTTCATTATCTATATGGAAGTAGCTAGCACATCTTTCTAAAGCTAATTTTAAGTATTTTCTATTTACTTCTAAAACTGCAAGGGTGTTTGGAAATTTATAAGTAGACATTATATCTCTTACAGTAACATTTTTATTAAAGCCTTTTATTTCGTTAGAAAAAGAAGTACAAGAAATATCAGCTCCGCTTTCAGCAATTTGAATTTGATTAATAAAATTAGCTAGTTCTGAACCATTTAGAGCCATTTCTAAGTGTGATGAAGGCATTAATTCTTTGTTTAGGAAGCCAACTGGTGTATCAAGCCATTCTTGAATTTTTTCTTCCAATGGAAGATATTTTTCATACATTTCTTTTTGTGGATTTATAGATACATCTTTTAAAGATGATTCAATAGTTTTTATTCCATCATTTTGTAATGTAAGATCTAATTCTAGATACTTAGTTCCATTAAAAGGCGTTTGAGCTATATGAGTGCCATGAAGTGTCTGCCCAGCGATAGACATATGTTGATGGCCTGTTAGGAGAATATCAAAAGAAAAATCTTCACATAATTTATAGGCTATATTTTCTGATGTTTTAGTAAGCTGTTTATGTGTTTCTAAGTCATACTCAAAGCCACCATGATAAATACCAATAAGTACGTCACAAGAAGATTTTACTTCATCAAAATAATATGAAACAGCTTTATATGTAGTACTAATTGTTAGATTTTCAATATTTTCAGCACGTTCCCATCTATTTATAAAATCTGTTGTAATACCGATTATACCAACTCTTAAACCATTACCTAATGTTTTAATATCGTATGGTAATATAGGAAGCTGTCCAGTTTTATCCACTATGTTTGCACATAAGCATTTAGCTTTTAATGTATGGAGATATTTATTTAAATAAGTAAGACCATAATTAAAATCATGGTTTCCTAAAGTTATATAATCATAGCCAGCAGCATTCATTATGTCTGCTATTGGATGAATAGTGAAATCATTATTACTTAAATAGTTTGTAAAAGGAGAACCTTGAATAGTATCACCACAATCAATTATTAGAGTATTATCATCCTTTTTAAAATTTGACATTATGTTTAAAAGTCCAATGTTTTTTTCACTTCTATCAACATAATTAGTAGGATAAATATATCCATGCATGTCAGAAGTAAAGTAAATTTTTAAATTTTTCATATTATTACCTCATCTATAATATAGTATTTTCATTAACTTGCTATCTGCATTTAAATTATAACATTTATTGTGTGATAAAAAATATAGATATATTTATATAAGTAGATAAAAACCAGAAAATATATAAAAAAAATTAATTTTTTTATATATTTTATCGTAGTACTAATGTATACTTAATAGGGCTTTAAATAAAGTACTAAAATATAATTTTACAAAATGGAAGGGGAATGATAAGTGGAATACGGTGTATTAAGTATTTTACCAGCAATGATTGTTATAATCTTTGCTTTATTGACGAAAAAAACATTAGAGGCATTATTATTGGGGACATTGTCCACATATATAATAATGTATGGGTTTGGGTTCGGTAGCAAATGGTCTGAGGCCTTTTTTACAGCTGCTGGTAATCCAGATAATCAATGGGTATTAATTGTATGTGGTTTATTTGGGAGTTTAATTGCATTACTTAGAAAGTCTAAAGGAACATTAGGGTTTGCAGGAAAGTTAGAAAGATATTGTAAAACCCAAAAAAGTACATTGATTACAACCTGGATATTAGGGATTTTAATTTTTGTTGATGAATACTTAAACATCATGACCTTAGGGGCATGTATGAAAAATATAAGTGATAAGAAAAAAGTTCCAAGAGAATCATTAGCGTATATAATAGATTCTACAGGAGCACCAGTTTGTGTATTATTACCATTTTCAACATGGGCAATATTTTATGCCAGTGTTTTTGGAAAAGAGCCTGCTGTTGCAGCATTAAATTATGGAAGTGATATAGCTACATATCTTAAAGTTATTCCATTTACTTTTTATGCATGGGCATCAGTTATTATAGTGCCACTTTTCATTTTAGGGATAATACCTAAAATTGGTAAAATGAAAGACGCTTATAAGAGAGTGGAAACAACGGGAAAAGTTTATGGTGAAACTAGTAGTAAGTTTAATTCGGATTTGCTTGATGAATATGCAAATGGAGAAGGAAAGCTTATTGACTTTTTATTACCAATGGGTGTGTTAATTGGTATGACAATAATTAGCGGAGATTTATTTATATCTGTTATAGCAGCACTGTTTGTGTGTCTTGTACTATATGTACCAAGAAAGAAAATGACATTTGATGAATTTTGTGATATTTATATAAGAGGATTCTGTGACATGGTGCCAACAATAGCCATTGTGTTTATGGCCTTTGTTATGCAGCAAGCAGCTAATGATATAGGGTTGCCTAACTATGTAATAGAAACAGTTGCTCCATATTTAAATGGAGATATTTTCCCGGCAATATCATTTATTGTGGTTGCATTACTTACATTTATTACAGGAAGCAACTGGGGCATACCAGCAGTATGCGTACCAATTATTCTTCCACTTGGAGCATCATTAGGTGCTAACTTAGTTTTAGTAATGGCAGCAGTATTATCTGGAGGAGCATTAGGTAGTCATGCTTGTTTCTACTCAGACGCTACAGTATTAACATCTAGTTCATGCAGTATTGATAATATGGATCATGCACTAAGTCAAATTCCATATGCACTGATTGCAAGTGCAGTAAGCTTAGCAGGATTTTTAATTTGTGGATTTATTCTTTAATAATTCCATGGCTTTTTCCTTTGCATAAAGAAAAGAGTCTTTTACTAATTGGAATTCTTTTTCGGTGGAAATAGGACGATAATATCCTTCTAAACATACTCCTTTAGAAGGACCATGAACATTAATGGTCATATTCATATAAGCAGGTATGCCATAAATACATTCATCACAGTTATGTTCTATGGATTTGAAAAGTTCAAAATTATTACGAAGGGCTATAAGATGATTGTCTATATCTGTACTTTTTATGATAATTGATATATTACCACCGCCAGGGTCAAGAGGAAGGAATGAATATTGGATAAACCACTTATTATTAACGATTGTGAGAATTCCACCACAGGGTAGTTTTTCATAATAAGGTAAAGTCAAAATAAAACCTCCTTGTAAAATTTGGTTATAAATATATTTTAAGATATATATCAATTTCTTTCAAGGATATCTAAAACAGCTAGTTTTATGTACTAGCTGTTTTTCTTTTACAAATAAATTAACATATTTTCAACTTGATAAAATATTTCTTCTTAGACATTTTAATGTAATAGTCGTATCCTAATGACCAATATTTTAAGAGAGAAGGATTATATTTAGCTACATATTTTAGAAAATCATCAAAAAGTTCAAGTTTTACAAGTACATGAATGATATCTTTAGGATAAGGTGTGTTTTTTATATATGGCTTTCTTGGATCGATGACTTTAAGTTTTTCATTGCTATCAATGAAAATATGAGCGCTTCTAATATTAATTCGTGTAAAATTTAACTTTTTAAATTCCTCCACAAGTTCAATTATTTCAACGGCAATATTATATGATAAACCATGCTTATAAAGATAACTTCCTAAGTTTTCACCAGAAATGTATTCTCTAAGCACCATTTTATCTGCTATAAATAAAACATTAGGAAAAAAACGACTATTTTTAACTTTTTCTAAAATTTCTACTTCATCATTGGCATTTTTAGATTTATA
>OMNT01003361.1_pt1 | contig 11720 bp, 7 predicted proteins | sample 1672551 | NCBI WGS metagenome assembly OMNT01 (sample SAMEA3136698, study PRJEB25190) | human gut metagenome
ATCTCAACCAATTCGCTGCCGCAGGCAGAGCAGATCCGCTCATTCTCCGGCAGACGGTGCTCCACCACCTCAGTGCGAGTCCCCTCCGGAACGACGTCCAGCACATTGCCGGACTGCCGCTTGCGCTCGTGCGCCTTCACAGCAACAGGCTTCTCCGCGGCGGCTTTAGTTCCAGAGGCATAGACTTCCGCTTCGTTGTAAGTAAAGCTCAGCTGCTCCATGACCATCTGCTCCGCCTGCTCCGAAGAACGGCCGAACAGCTTCTTTTTGGACAGCTTCAGCTGCTCCAGCAGCCACTCATTCTGCAGTGTCAGGCTGGTGATGACCTGCGCCTGTTCCTGAAATCGCTCATATTCCGCACGGGAAATGGTCACCATTTCTTCCGTGTTGCTTGTCCGCATTTCTCTGTTTTCCATGCAAATATTATACCACAGAACACGGCAAAAAACCAGTGTTTTCAATGGTTTCCACCCATTTTCCCTGCTCAGACTGTGGCCAATCCCGTTACCGGGCGGTGAGCTTTCGGCTGTTCGATTTGCAGTCCCTCCATGAGCCAGCGGTACTGCTGCGGCGTTAAAGTCTTCACCTCAGATTCTGAGCGCGGCCATTGGTACGCGCCCTGTTCCAGTCGCTTGTACAGCAGGATAAAGCCATCTTTTTCCCAGTACAAGCCCTTGATACGGTCCCGCCGCCGTCCGCAGAACAAAAATAATGTGTTGGTAAACGGATCCAACTCAAACTGCTGCTGGACGAGCCGCGCCAGGCCATCTATGCCTTTACGCAGATCTGTGTAGCCGCAGGCGATATAGACTTGATCTGCACCGGTGAAATCGTTCAGCATAGGCGCAGAAGCTCCACCAGCAGTCTCAGCTGTTCCGCGTCACAACCGGGGTAAATGTCCAGACTGGCCTTCCCAATATGCAGTGTGGCGCAACGTTCCGAAACGTTGCGAGACATTTTCTTCGGTTCCGGTAGCTCCGCAAAGGTCACGGCCGTTGATGGCGGTGCTCCGTTTTTCCGTACGCCTGTCAACAGTTCACGTTCCCAACGGTAATAGGTGGCTGTCGTAACACCCCGCTGCCGGCACCATTCACTTACAGAGAGACCGCTGCCCCTGCATTCCTGTATAGACATGCTCCATTCCTGCTTCTTGGCTTCATGTTTCAGCTCATTGCTCGTCATTTACTTCACACCCTGAACATTATAGTGGTGGAAAGCTTCACAACTCCCCACCACTATTGTCCCATGTCTGTCCAGCCGCCCTCAGCTTTGACGGTTACGAAACACATAAAAGAAGACATAGTTTGTTACCTCCTTTTTGCGCAACTTATTGTACCTTATCCGTTTTGCTCATCTCTTAAATATAAGATTATAGAAAAATTGCATCGATGTAAACCACATGGAGTTTACATCGATGTAATTTTTGGTTGCTAAAGACAGAGCGTGTTATCAACTCCTGCGGCAATAATAGGTTTGGTGATGTGAGCTGCTGTGTTAATTCGACCTCCTTTACCAAATGATCCAGAACAGCCCGCCGACGCTTGCACGTCTACTGGCCTCGTTAAAAATGATGGACAAGTCCCAAGCCCTTTTGACTGTGCCGGTAGCTGGCGGGATTAGCCACGAGAATCTTTCCATACTGCACGCCGCGCAAAACGATAAAATGGCCGGAGAAAGTAAAGTACTCCACGGGCATCAACGTAACCACTAATTTGCCGTTCGCCAGAGCATTTAAAATGCGGTGCGACTTCGAAACGTACGCCCTTCAATGGCAAGTCCCCACGCCTGCGCTGCGCTGAGAATTAGGGCGTGGTAGGTGCCACTTTCGTTGCACTAATCCATTTTGGACGCTTCAGTTCAAATTGGAAGTGATCTCCCGAAGCTAAAACAATGAGACTGTATTCGAACCCGTGATTAGGACAAATCGCCAATCGACAGATAAAATGCGGGAGAAAATCGAGAAAGCAACCATAGATTGCTTAAATGTAAACCGCGTGCGGTTTACATTTATTACCCTCTAAGATAGATTCGGAAATACAGATAATGACCTTTTAGATTTGCATGAGATACAAGGGGAAGAGAATACACTCCATAAATCACCAGAATTTAATTTGAACTGGAGTTAAAAGAAAGGAGGGGATACCAATGTGGCTGAAGAAATGAACGAGCTTTTTACTTGCTTGTGTTGCAGTTTTTGACTGCCTTTTTACGCCGGTAGCTGCTGCTGAAATTGGAGAACAAAAGGGAGTATGAAGAGGCTGTTACGGTTACGGCATCACATACTCCTGCATCAGCAAGCACGGATTTCGGACTGATTGATTCTGATGGAACATTTTATCCAGTACGAGCAAATAACGGAAGCATCAATCAGACAATTAGAATAGATATCAGAGGGAACTATACATTTGCAATAAGGAATAACTCCAGTTATACAGTAAATGTTTTCGGCTTTGTAAACTATTAGATTGAATTGTAAAATAAGAAGTAGTGACTAACTGAAACGATGAGAAAAATGAAAGGAGAGGTTTCGATGAAAAAGAAAATGTTCGTATCGGTTTTGTGCCTTTCTCTTATTGTGTCTCTTTGCGGAGGCGTAGGCGCTGCGGCAGCTGAGAGTGAGGATGAACGGAGCCGGGCGGTAGATGTGCTGGTCGCGTCCGGTTGGAGTGAGGAAGATATAAACGATCTGATCCCTGAAGAAGCCTTGTTAGAGTATGCGAATGCATATCCGGCAATGGCGTCGGAAGAAGTTTACCTCAAGGTAGGGGTAGATGATGCTGGAGAGACTGTTGTTGAGGAGATTGATAAGACAACATGTATTGCAGAAGCAACTGCAGTGAAGGAACAGAGAGAAATTGCAATTCAACAGGAACTGTCTGGGGTAAGCAGTTACACAGATAAAGATAGTGTTACAACAGACGATGGGTACCTGAAGTATTATGTTCAGGCGGCACAATCTACAACTAATAGTAATGAATACATTTTGTCAGCGAGGTATGAATGGATTGTTGAGCCGGAAGATAGAGATATTGATGTTTTTGGACTCGGTCATAGCGCACAGCTTGATCAGACTGACAGTGATGTATACTACCGTTACAAATGTGAGATATACATGCTGACGGGAGGACAGAAAATGCTGGTGGATCGTCATGAGGTCGATGAACCGACAGCGATGTGTATTGACAACGGAGGAACGGCTGTAAGCCAAGATCTCTATAATAATAGTAGTGGAATGGGATACGTTTCTAAGGCAGAAAACCATCGCGGATATATTCAATATAGGGCAGAAGTAAACTCGACTTCGGCAACTCGAGTCAGTGTCTTTGCAGAGTATTTACATCAAGAAGCAGTTTTTAGTGTTTCTCCTTCCGTTAGCTATCCATTGGGTGCGAGTATTTCTGTGTCCAGCGAAGAAAAGTTTGTGCGTATGTCGCCGAATCCGTATCTAAGCTTTAGGGTATGATCAAAAAGAGATATTTGGTGATAGAGAGTATTGCATTTATTATCTTACTCATATTCACTATTTCCCTTATTGTTGTCACGAATTCGATAAAGTCAAAAAATGACTATTTACAAGATAACATTGATCATATATTTTCTTATAACTTTTCAAAAGCACAAGAAAATCTGCTTTATGAACAAGGGTATGAAAGTTCTGCAGAAGAAAATGCGTACGTGTGCGTATCGCTATTTCAATATACCACGTATGCCGAGAATGATTCATTGGGACAAATTGTAAGTATACTTTGTGATATTGAGAATTTTGAGAACATAAAAGAGGGTGCAGAAAAAGGAACTGAGGTAGTAGACACATTAGGAAAACTTGCCTTAGACTTGAAGAACGAAGAACTGGCAGAAGATGCTTTGACAAGCATTCTGGCATGTATGTAGAGAATGGGCGGAGGAGTTTTCTCCTTCGCCCATTCTCTGTAACGGTTTACCAGTTTATATAATAAACGGGTGGGTAAACCATAGTACAGTTAATTTTAGTAATATGTTGACACTACCAGCTGATAATGAATCGACGAGATTGTTCGCACTTAGAGGAATGCTTGGAATTGTTCAATGGGCGCGATGCTTAGTGGCCTTTACCCAATGATCCAGAATGGCCCACCGGCGTCTGCACGCCTGCTGGCCTCATTCAGAATGATGGACAAGTCCCATGATTTTTGACTGCGCCGGTAGCTGGCGGGATCGGCCACGAGAATCTTTCCATCCTGAACACCGCGCAAAACGATGAAATGGCCGGAGGAAGTAAAGTGCCCCTTGGTCATCAACGCAACCACCAATTTGCCGTTAGCCAGGGCATCTAAAATGCGCTGCGGCTCCGAAGCGGTGCACCCCTCAACGGAAAGCCCCCACGCCTGTGCTGCGCCGGGGATCAAAGTGTGGTAGGAGCCGCTTTTGCTGCACCAATAGCCATGCTCATAGGCCCACCGTGCCATTTGGACCGGGTCAACCGTCTCACTGGTCAGCGAGGAAACCACAATAGCCATGGAAGTTGGCCCGCAGCCATACCCCCCAATATGGTCAGTACCATAAGGCTGATTGGCATAGCGTTCATCCAGCTGGTTGAAGTAGATGACCTCCGTTTCCCCATCGGTAAAGCGCACATCGCCAAGAGTTGTAATGGTGTTGGTGGAGGGAGCGTATTGGAACAGGCCATCGCCAAGAAACAGGCTGAGATTTTCCGCGTAGTTTTCCGCCAGCCTTTTCTGTTCGTCAGTCAGCGCAAAAATGGTGTCCGCAAAGTAGGCTTCACCATTATAGCGGATCGTGTAGATGTACCATGTTTCCAATGTATCTTCCTCGCCGTCCTCCTCCGCAGGGACAGTACGCACCTCCATCGTTCGGCTGAAGCTGTAAAGGTGCGTGAGGCCCGCACGCAGGATCCGCTCCATGTCGGTGAGGGAGATGGCGGCAAAGTCCAGATTTTTCGCCGCGCAGTATTGAGAAATAAACAGGTTGGCATTGCTGATGAGATTTCCCTCATAGGGATTGACTACTTCATAGTGATCCCCGCCTGTTCCGGCGAAATCGTTGGCGATGCGCTCCTGCACATTCTCAATGCCTTCTCCGAGAATCTGATTGATCGCAAAGGCAGCCTGATTCACATTTTCCGTAATGGCTGCGTTGTCATTGAGGATCGGCTGCCGGGCTACTCCGGACGCTCCGCTATCCGTCAGGCTTCCAAAGATAATCCCAGGCAGGAGCAAAATAAAAAGTAGCGGCAGCGCCAGTAACACCAGCGCGGCCGCCGCTATTTTCCCGATATGCTTTCGTGCGGACAATGCTGCTCCTATGGCAGCTCCATAGGGCCCGCCTGCCGCAGCGCCCTTTGCCGCGGCGGAAATGGCCTTGCCGGTCCGTACTGCCTGCATGGTATTGGATGCAACAGAAGCTGCCTCATCCAGTCCGGTATGGTTATGTTCGCTCATGGTCGTATCCTTTCCTGTCTAAAGGTGGCGCCTACTTCGCTTGCGGCAGGCTTTTTTTGCGTGGCAGATCGGAGCCTTCAAAAATCCACACTTCTCAATCCGAACAGTCTGTGGTAGAATACCCCTCGTGTGCGATAGGAGGGGAAGAATATTGTTTTATACGCAGGAAGAATCCGCTGTTTTAGGCGGCTTTCTCAGCAGTTACTTGAATCGTGACTCTGCATCAGACCATGTCCGAGATGCGTTTGCACGATTTCAAGTCGGATTGGAACGGGGCTGTTTGCAAAAATCGGAGCTGCAATGGGCCGAACAAATGCTGCTTGCCCTAAAGCCGCTCTGGTGGGAAGAGTGGGAAGATCACCGTGCCTTGATGAGTGCGCTGCTCAAGACACAGGCACTTCTGCGCGCCGATGAATGAGGTTTCCCGCAGACATGAAAAAAGCCCCTGCTGCACGCAGGAGCCAGCATATAAGAATGGCCCTTGACTGCTTTCGTGTTCCGCAGTCAAGGGTCATTCTATGTAAGTCTTGGGCTCTACCATCATTGGTTACCTCCGATTTCTACAGATTTGAGGGTTACTGGTACATCGGACTCACCTTTCTTTCTGTGTTTATAAAATAGCAGATTTTCTATTGGTTTGCAATCCGCAAATTGTACGAAATAGTCATAATGCAAACTGTGCATCCATCTGATTTTAGACGGATTGCCGTTAATTTGATTGACGATGCAGGACACGGTACAGTATAATAACAGTGTTGTGGGGTTTCAAACAGCCCTAGCCAGGCAGGAAGGCCTATGCAGCCGGTTGCCAATTTTGACTTTCCAATGCCAAAAGATATGCGTATGTTTTTGGTGCGGCGCTGCAAAGCGCCGCCATTTTTTTGCTGTTATCACGGTAAGTGAGCCAGTACACGAAGCAGTCCGCAAAATACTCCCGCTCGTTGGTAAGCGCATACGGACGGAGCAGGGCTGCTGCGGTTCCGGACTCCTCCTGATAAAAGCCTTCCGTCTGAGACGGGAAGCCCATCAGCTCATCGAGAAAGTGACCAAACTCGTGGACGGTGGCCCCCGCCGAGGATACAGTGATTTGGCGGCTTCCGTAATTGGTTGCCCCAATACAGCTCATATTCCGCTCTTCACTCAGCCTTGCGAGGTATGCATAGTCAATGGTGTACTGCCACCCTCTTTCCGCAAATGCCTGCCGGATCGGCTCTGGGATCTTTTGAAGTTCCAGCAGATAGCTGTTCAGATGGACGCCCTCTTTATTGTTCAGAGGGATCGTCTCCAGAATGGGTGGCGGCGCAACGGTAAATTCCCCGGTCAAAAGAGCATAGAGAAGATCCGCAGCCTCGCCCCGTGTGATGATGTCCGTCCCTGCACAGGTGTCTTCGCATAAGCCAAAGCTCACAGCAGCGCGGAAAGCATTGCCCTGCGAAGACAGGGCTTCCCCCTCCGGGTAGAGCTGAGAACTGTAAAGGGCAATGTCAAAGGCAGCAAAGCCGCTTTCATAGATGGCATAGCGGCACAGGCGGGAGTCCGGCGCCGCCATAGCCGGCAGATTCAGCCATCCATCCGCATAGCCCTGGTTGATACAGGCATCACCGCCATAGCCGGCAGGATCCGAAAGGGCGTCTTCTTTATCAAAGGCCCGGCAGATCATTGTTGCCCATTGGCGCACCGTAATCGGTGTGCCCGGTGCATACCAGCCGTTTCCCGTACCGCAAGTAATGCCTCGCCCAGCAAGGTAAGTGACGCTTTCATAAAATGGAGATGCCTCCGGCACATCAGAAAAGCCGTCAGAGGCGGCAAAGGCGGAAACGGACAGCAGCGCGCTGATGATCAGCGTCAAAAGGACGGCAGCAAATCCTTTTTTGTGTTTCATGGTTCAACTCCTCACATTAGAATTGGGAAAGCGCCCCGGATAGGGCGCTTCCCCTGAAAAGGATTGGATTTAGTAGCCAGTCTTGGGGAGTGTAGGTGTATTCCAGAGACGGCGGATGATCGTCACCCAGCTTGCCGTTGCGGTCTGCCATGTGCCCTGATATTTGCCGCCCACATCGGCGCGGTTGACCATCTGATAGCCATTGACCGCGTTTCCGTTCACCATCACGCTCAGCGTGGGATTAACAACGCTTTGGAAGCCGACAGGAACCTTGCCGAAGTCAAAATAGATGTCGGTCACCACTTCGCCGGCCTGCATGGGAATGGCGTTGAGGCTGAAGCTGTAGTTGTTGCTGGTGAGCAGGTTGGAGGCCAGTACCTGATAGCTCGCATTGCAGTTGGTTTTGTAGAGGATGCGGTAGTTGAGCCGCGCGCTGTAGGTGCCGGTGGTGAGCGTCGTGGGACGCGCCACATCATAGGGAATTTTATCGTGCCAGAAGAAGGATTCCAGCGGCACGTTGGAGGTGTTCGCCACCGTCAGATCGTAGCGCATGGACTGACCCGCCATGACCTGCGCGTTGCCGCGCTTGGTGATGGTAACGCCGAGACTGGCAGGCTTATCATAGGCAGAGAGCTTGATGATCTGACCGGGATATTCCAGCGTCACATCATGCACGGTAGGGTCGAGCTGCCAATAGGCGGGCGCTGTGACCTCTCGGATCTGATAGCGGGTCAGCGGCAGCGCCTTGCTTGCCGCAACGCCCCGGGCGTCCGTCGTGATGTAGTCCACCACCTTGCCGCTGCGGGCATTGACGATCTCATAAACAGCGCCCTTGAGCGGAGTACCTGCAGCGGTGCCGGTGACCTCGTTATACTCAGCGGCGTACTTATAAATCTGGATCTGGCCCGTGACAGCGGTATTTTCCCACTCGATCTCCACGGTTTTGCCCGGAGAGACATAGACGGTCTTATACTGCTTATCCAGCGTGTAGCCGGGGGCGGCTTCCAGTTCTCTCAGATAAAAGCGGCCGCTCAGTCCGCCAGGGATCTCGTCAATGTAGATATATCCCCGGTCATCCGAGGTGTACTCGCCGATGGGCTTCTTGTTCGCGTCATAGAGGACAAACTTCACCCCGTAGATCCCCTCTCCCGTGGCGCTGTCGATTTTGTGGATGACGATGCCGCTGAGCTTTTTGTTGGTCACCTGAAGCGTCACACGCTTGCCGTCCTTGATCTCAAAATAGTGGGGCGTGTCATCCAGCCGGAACGATTTGTTCGATGTGACCTCTTTTGCATAGTAGCTGCCATCCTCCAGAGCCACGAACACACGGCCATTTTTGTCCGTCGTAACGGTATCCACCAAGGCATCGTCCACCTTGCGGATCTCAAAGGTCGTATTGGGGATGCGCTCACTGTGGTTATCCTCGTTGACCTTGATGATCTCCACGCCACCAATAGGCGTGTTGTAGAAGTGGAGAGTCTGTGTGTCGTTGGGATTGACCACCACAGTCTGGGCGCGGGTATTTTCGTCGATGGTGTAGCCGGGAATTGTTTGGACCTCTGTGACCACCACGGTGCCGGAGATGCCGGAAATGGAGATTTTACCTGCCTTATCCGTCCAGTACAGGCCGGTGGAGGACAGCGTGCCGCCCTCGGCATCTACATACGAGCCATCTGCGTAGGTGATCTTAAACTCGACACCTTCCAGCGGCTCCTTTGTCACGGAGTCCTGCTTGACCACAATAAGGTTGCCCTTGGGCTGGTTACGGAACTCCACCGTGACAACTTCATTGGACTTGACCTTGACTGTCTGAGGCGTATCATCCAACAAATAGCCGTCCTTTGCACGGGTTTCCTTGATGACAAGTGTGGTACCGGGGGCGATGTCGGTAATGGTGAACGTGCCTGCGCTGTCCGTCACGAACTTGCCGTTGGCGTTGCCGATGAGATTGCCGTCGGAATCCGTGACAAGGAACTCCACGTCAGAGATGGGAGCGTTCGTCACAGCGTCCACCTTTTTCGCCAAAATACCGCCCTTGGGCTGGTTGCGGAACTCCAGGGTCATCACGGAATTGCGCTTGATTTTGATGCTCTGCGGGGTGTCGTCCAGAATGTAGCCGTCCTTGGCCTGCACCTCACGGGCGATGACTGTCATGCCGGGAGTCAGGCCGTCAATGCGGATGGTGCCCGCACTATCGGTCACGTAGCGGCCATTCGCCGTACCGATCACGCTTCCGTCCGAGTCAGTCACAAGGAACTCGACATCGGAAATAGGCGCGCCGGTCACGGCGTCCTTTTTGACAATGAGGAGGGAACCCATCTTATCATTGCCGAAGGTCACGGTGATCACGTCCTGATCCTTGCCGGAGAGATAAACGGTTTCCGTAGCGTCGGTGATCACATACCCATCCGGCGCGGAGATCTCCTCGCAGACATAAGTGCCTGCCTTGAGGCCGGTTGCAACGATGCTGCCATTGCTGGATGTTTTGTACTCGCCAACCACAGTGCCGCCTGTACCGGAGGTGCCGCCGAGGTAGCGGATGCGGAACCATGCACCCTCCAACGGCTGACCGCTCTCACTGTCCACCTTGCGGATGATGATGGCGGAAAGGGGAGTGTTCTCAAAGGTCAGGACTTTGCTCTCACCACCGGAGATGAAGCATTCCTGCGTGGCAGCCTCCTTGATGGCGTACCCGGACGCCGGTTCCAATTCAGTTACTTTGTACCAGCCATCCTTGATCTCAGGAAGAATGATTTTTCCGCTTGCGTCAGAAAAGTAAGTGCCGAGGTCGTTGAGCTCACCGGTGTCGGTATGGTTGCTGCCATACCAGATCTGGAACTTGGCGCCCTTGACGGGATCACCGGTGACGCTATCCAACTTCCGGATCTCCAAGCTGGGCTTGAGGGCATTGAAGAAGGTGACGGTAGATGTCTCACCAGCCTTCAGCGCTACTTCCTGCGGAATGGGGCAGAGAATGACATGGTTGGGGACATTGATCTCCGTCACTTTGAATGTGCCGACCGGGACAGAGTCGAGGAAGATGCGGCCATGGTTATCGGTGGTGGCGCTGGTAGAAAAGCTGCCGTCGATCTGCTCGATACGGTAGGTCACGCCCTCAATGGGTTCACCGTTGACGATGTTTTTCTTGATGATCTCAAGACCCGGCTTTTCGTAGTCAACGAAGATGACTTCGGAGGTCTTGCCGGGGCGCAGCGCCACAGTCTGCTCGGTATTGGTTACGATGTACGGCTCGGGAACGGATTCCTCACGCACAACATAGACACCGGCAGGAATGGCCGAGAGCGTTGCGGAGCCGTCCGTTCCAGTCGTGACGGAGGTTGAATAACTTCCGGTAACGGACTTAATGGAAAAGACCGTGCCAGCGATGGGCTTGCCGCTCATGGCGTCGCGCTTGATGATCTTCATATCGGGCAGCTCATAATTAGTCGCCGCAACGCTGTATTCGCGGTCACCTTCGGAAACATCTACATAAACGCTTTTGGGCGTGTGGTCAACACAGAAGCCGTCCGGTGCAGCGGTTTCCACGAAGCTCCAAAGACCGGTGGCGGCGTTCTCAACATAGATCTCACCCTGCGCATTGGTAATGTCGCTGCCGACGATCTGCCCATTGAAATAGATGCTGAAACGTGCACCGGCGAGACCGGTTGTGGTTCCACCAGCAGTTTTTTTCAGCAGTATCTTGCCAACGCCAGCAGGCGGTGCAGGTTCTTCTCCGCCGCCTCCGGGCTTATCCTGAGTGACCAGTTTGCGGGGACCATAATAATTGAAGAATGACTGATTTTTGCGGTTACTGGAAATTGCGTACACCGCCCATTTCGCACTCTGGTCCTCCACAATGGATGCAGACTTACCCTGTGCAGTGTACTCTTCAATCTGGCGCTGGAACTCGGCGTCCTCCTGTGCTTTCTTCTCCAGAAGCCAGTCGATGAGGCTCAGATACAGATCATAGGTGTCGGCGTTGGCATAGCCGCCCGCATCGCCGTCTCCACCGGGCTCGCCTTTATAGCTTTGGTGATCCCACACATACGTCTGCACGGCCATAAAAAGCTGGCCAACATTGGATGCCTTGCAGTCGTTGAGGTAGGTCATCATCCATTTGACGTTCTCGACGGTCGCGGCGTCCATTTCACTGAGGCCGCTGTTCGTAACAGCCGACTGCAATACGGCATCTGCATCTGCACCGGTGCCGGACGTCCATGTAAAGGAATTCAGGTACGAAGGCGTTGCGTAATGATAGCCGAGACCGCTATCCATGCAGTACACGAGCTTACCGTCCACAAGCGGCGGGCGGTAACTATACGGCGTACCGTTGGCGAGCAGGCGCGTGCTCCAATATGCCTGGTTGGTGGTAATTTTGAGGCCGGAACCCGTGTTCGACG
>OMNT01003363.1_pt1 | contig 11719 bp, 12 predicted proteins | sample 1672551 | NCBI WGS metagenome assembly OMNT01 (sample SAMEA3136698, study PRJEB25190) | human gut metagenome
ACACTTTCATAGAATATCAGGGGGAGAATATGGAACGAATGAAAATCAGAAATCCAAAAATCAAAAAGTGGCGGGGACTGCTTATTTTGGCATTGATCGGAGCAATTATTACCGTGGCCATGGAAATTTATCTGAGCGATCATGCACTGACACCGGATCAGATCAGCAAAAAGGGGCAGTATTGTGCGGTTACAAGCCGATGGATGAGTGATGCCTTTGCAACGGAAACCATGAACGGTGAAGATACATATGATTATTTTCTTGTGTTAAGCGAGGATTCCGACAGATTTTTTATGATCAGAAGCTGGACGGATGATGAACAATGTCTGAAATACATTGATTCCCTTTATGAGAGCGGTGAATATGAGAAAATCGACCAGGAGTGGACCGGAGGATCGCAGCCGGTGGATGACGAGGTGAAGAATTATGCGATCCAGTATGTGTCCGAGTATCTGGGGATGAATCTGACGACAGATATGTATGATGACTATTTCTACAGTTACTGTATGGATCTCACCAGCATGGGGGATATGGATACAGTCATCGGCGGTATGCTGCTTATGTTTGCTCTGCTGCTGATCGGTCTGTTGGGATGCCTCATTTCAGCGATACGCTGGCACGGACGCATTGCAGCCCTTAAAAGACAGGATTTCTTTCCGAAGTTTGAGCAGAATTGGATGCAGAGCGGCGAGAAGATGGACACAAAACATCGTCAGGTGGTAGTTGTCAAAGACTTTTTGCTGGTGCCTTCTTATAAGGATATCGTTATTCCGCTGGATCAGGCTGTCTGGTGCTATGTGCTGCCTCTGGCAAAGAAAAACTATGGCCTGTATATCATGGGAACGGACGGCAAAGCGGTTCTGGTGTGCCGGGTGAAGGAAAAAGGTTCCGTCTATGTCCGGGAATACCTTGAGCAGATTCATCTATCGGCACCGTGGATGGCCATTGGTTATTCGGCTGAGAACCGTCAGGCATTCGGCGCCTACGAAAAAAGTGAAACGATTGCAAAAATAATTGCAAAAAAAGATAAAATGATGTCACAGTTTCCCTTCTAAAGAGGTTATTGTAGATGATGAAGGTAGAAATAGGGCAGTGCAAACTATTAATGAAGAATTAAAAAATATAGTAGAAGGATTACATGAATTTAACCCAATGATGGGACACAGAGGATGCCGTCTGGCAGTTACTTATCCGGAAATCGCGAAAATGCAGACGAAAGCGGTAATCCGCGCGGCGATTAACGTGCAGAAAAAACATAAAGACTGGAAGGTATGTCCGGAAATCATGATTCCTCTGATTGGAGACAGCAAGGAGCTGAAATTTGTGAAGGACGTCGTGGTAAAGACGGCAGACGCTGAGATTGCGGCAAACGAAAGCGACCTGGAATACAAGGTAGGAACCATGATCGAGATTCCGAGGGCGGCTCTGACGGCGGATCAGGTGGCAAAAGAGGCGGACTTCTTCTGTTTTGGTACCAATGACCTGACGCAGATGACCTATGGATTTTCAAGAGACGATTCCGGAAAGTTCCTGGAGGGATATTACAGCGCTAAGATTTTTGAGAACGATCCGTTTGCAAGACTGGATCAGTCCGGTGTTGGAAAGCTGATGGAGATGGCGATTCAGTTAGGAAAGCCGGTAAATCCGAATCTTCATTTCGGTATCTGCGGCGAGCATGGCGGCGATCCGACTTCCGTGGAGTTCTGCCATAAGCTTGGACTGGATTATGTTTCGTGTTCACCATTCCGTGTACCGATTGCACGTCTGGCGGCGGCACAGGCGGCTATATCACAAAGATAGGCGAAAACCATTTTGGACTTTTGCCATAAGTTTTGAGGAAGCACAGGCTTTCCGCAAGGCGAATGGCGGCTATCTTAGAAAAAATCAATGGGAAGATTTGACCGTTGATCTTTATAAAAAAGGTAACATGATTTTGAACACAATGTACTATAATAGTAAAAGGGATGATATGCGGAGAGCGAGAAATCGCTTGACAAGGTTATTCCTGAATGTGTATAAGTAAGACACAAAAAAGAAATGAGCGTGGACCTGCTTAGTGGACGATTCAAAATAGGTGTTTCCCTACCGAGTGGGATAGAGATAGCCGCTGAAAAGCGGCTATTTTCAAAGGAGAAAGCAATGTGTTTTTGTGATATACATGACGATGAGGTTTTTGCACCTATAGAAAAAGGTGCATCTGCTTTTGATGCAAATAGTGAAGAACATCAATATATCTATGCGTATAAGGCATTCATATTTCTTTTACGAGAACTATAAGTAAAGTCATTTTTACATAGCCGAGAGGTTTTTTCAATGAAAGCCCCTCGGCTAAATTCATTTCTGGAGGTGATTTTATTTAATGTCAAGGAACCAAGCGTCCGCAGACCGCATGGAGTTTCCGGCCGGTATTTTTAGGTTGAAAGATAAATGGTTATATAGATTGCAAAAACTGCTCCACATAAAACAGGGAGGCGCCGATGGCGGGCGTATATTGTCCGTGTACGCCGACTAACATATGCTTTTTTTCAAATGCGAACGGCGAAGAGGAATTGATGCGCTTTAACAAAAAATCAATATCTTCTTCCGTGAAATATGGAGCCAGATACCCGCTGATGATAACAGGCGCATCAATTACCACATTTAAATTTTTCATGGCAAACGCCAGATAGTTCAGATAATCTTCCCAAATTTGCGTAAGCCGGGGAGATTTTTTTTCTCTTAAAAGAGGGAAGAATTCTTTCACGGGCAATCCTGAGGATTGTTCCAGTGCGTTGGCGGAACAGTAGGTTTCCAGACAGCCGCGGTTTCCGCAATAGCAAAGCGGTCCATCGGGATTGACACATATGTGCTCGATGGCGCCGCTGTGCATGGAACTTCCCTGATGGATCCGGCGGTTCGTTATGATGGCGCCCCCCATATTTCTGTTCAGCAGAAAGATCACGGCGCTGTCCAGATCCGGATGATTCCACAACTCCAGACAGGCGGCGGATTTGGAGTCATGCTCCAGGTGGCATGGATACGGAAGATGCTGCGAAAAATCTTTCACATCCATGCCGGTGTTATCCATAATAACCCCATAGGTTACGGTAGTATGGTTCGGGGAGGTAATGCCCTGGGTTGCAATAGAAATTCCAAGTATTTTTTCTGCTTCATAGTGATTTTCAGAGATAAATTCTTTGATTTTTGCGGCGACCTGCTCATAATAGGATGACGTATTGGAATAGGCCAGTGCAATCGTGTCCGTATAGAATGCGTTTCCGTATAAATCAACAGCGGTGATGTGGAACATGTTTTTCAGTATGCCGATACCGATTGAAATTCGAAAATCAGGGACAATCCGGATGGCATGGGCCTTTCTTCCGCCGGTGGAATCGAAGTATCCGTTCCGCTCGATCAGCCCGTCCTCTTCCAGTGCATTTAAGTTCTGGCTGACAGTGGATAAACCCATCTGAAGATCCTGGACAATCTGCAACTTGGAGGTTGCTTTTTTCTGATAGATGTATTGATAGACTTTTGCTCTGTTTATTTTTTTTAAACTGATTGTGGTCAATCCTTTTTCACTCATAATCATTCTCCTGAAGTTATATCTTTCTCATACGGGTAAGTTTTAACTTTATTTTATTATAGGAAAAGAAAAAATACAAGGAAGATAAAGAATTATGGTGAAAATATACAAATAATGATTTGCTAATTGTGGATTTTGTCAATAGATTTTTACAAAACAAAGATATATACTGTACTTACAATTTAGATATAAACGTAAGTAACAAACAAAACTAAAAAACGGAGGAAACAATATGAAACTGACAGTCAATGGAATTAAGAACCGCGCACCGTGGGAAAAGGCAGGAATTGCACTTCCGGGATACGATGTGGAGAAGGTTTCGGAGAAGGCAAAAAAGGAACCGGTATGGGTGCATTTTGGGATCGGAAACATTTTCCGTATCTTTATCGGGGGCATTGCAGACGGTCTTCTGGAAGAGGGTGCGATGGACAGGGGCATTACCTGCGTTGAGACATTTGATTATGACGTGGCGGATAAAATTTATGAACCCTATGACAATCTTGGTCTGAGCGTGATCCTACACGGGGACGGAACCAGAGAATACAGGGTGCTGGGGTCTATGGCCGAAGCGGTAAAAGCACAGTCAGCCGTTCCGGCACAGTGGAGCCGGCTGAAAGAAATCTTCGCCAGCCCCTCTTTGCAGATGGTTTCTTTTACAATCACCGAAAAAGGGTATGCCCTGCACAAAGCGGACGGGACATGGTTTCCTTTTGTGGAGGCAGACATCCAGAACGGGCCGGATAAAGCTGTGGGGGCGATGGCAGTGCTGACGGCCATGCTCTATGAGAGGTATCAGGCAGGGAAGTATCCTCTTGCACTGGTTTCTATGGATAACTGCTCCCAAAACGGGGAAAGGCTTCGTGAATCCGTACTGGCCATGACGGAGGAGTGGCGGAAAGCAGGCTTTGTAGAGGAAGGTTTTGCCGCTTATGTAAGCGATGAAAAAACGGTTGCTTTTCCGTGGACCATGATTGACAAAATCACGCCGCGCCCCAGTGAGCAGATCGCAAAAGAACTTGAAGAACTGGGCGTCGAAGATATGCAGCCGGTCATTACCGGAAAAAGGACCTATATTGCGCCGTTTGTCAATGCGGAAAAGCCGCAGTACCTTGTCATTGAGGACAGTTTTCCAAACGGCCGCCCTGCCCTGGAAAAAGGTTTCGGCGTCTATATGGCAGACAGGGAAACGGTGAATCTGTCGGAGCGCATGAAAGTAACGGTGTGCCTGAATCCGGTACACTCTGCTACCGGCCCGCTCGGAGTGGCATTGGGGTATGAGTTGTTTGCACATATGCTGAATACGGATGAAGATATGATGAAAATGGCACGTATGGTAGCCTATGATGAAGGGCTTCCCGTGGTTCCCAATCCGGGAATTCTTTCCCCGCAGGAGTTTGTAGACGAGCTTTTCAATGACCGCTTTCCGAATGAATATCTGGGAGATACGAACCTGCGCCTTGCCGTAGATGTATCCCAGATGGTGGGAATCCGTTTTGGCGAAACCATTAAGGCGTATGTTGCAAAATATGGGGACGCTTCACGCCTTACAGCCATTCCGCTGGGGATTGCAGGGTGGCTCCGGTATATGCTTGCCGTGGACGATGAAGGAAAAAGCTATGAGCTGGCGCCTGATCCTATGAATGAGGAAATGCAGGAACGGTTAAAGGATATTGTGGTGGGAAAGCCAGAAACTTTTACAGACCAGCTTAAAGCAATTCTTTGCAATAAACGTATCTTCTTTGTGGATATTTACCAGACGGGGCTGGGAGAAAAGATTGAAACGATGTTCCGTGAAATGATTGCCGGTCCCGGCGCGATCAAAGCAACCGTACATAAATACGTAGGAGGAAAATAAAATGACAGAACCGATATTTGCGGCAGAACCATTAAGGCTGCTGATTGCAGCGGCAGCAGGCATTATATTATTATTGCTGCTTATTATCAAATTCAAAATCCATCCGGTGCTGTCCCTTCTGATTTCCGCGCTGTTTATCGGGCTTGGAGCCGGGATGCCGGTTCCGGTTCTGGTTAGTACGGTGGAAAAAGGCGCAGGGGAAACACTTCAGGGAATTGTGTTGCTGATTGGGCTTGGTTCCCTGTTTGGCGGTATCCTCGAAATATCGGGAGGAGCGCAGAGCGTCGCCCAGACATTAGTCAATAAGTTTGGGGAGAAGAAGGCAGGAATTGCCCTGGGAATTACAGGTCTGGTAGTCGGCACAACCGTGTTTTTTGAAGCGGGAGTCGTCATATTGATTCCGCTTGCATTTGGGCTTGCGAAAAAAACAAAAAAATCAACCTTATATTATGTGATTCCCCTTCTGGCAGGGCTGGCAGCCGGCTTTGCATTTATTCCGCCGTCAGCAGGATCCGTACTCGTCGCGAACATGCTGCATGTTGATCTGGGTATTATGATTGCGGTAGGCGTGCCAGTGGGAATACTGTCTTTGGTTTTTGCCGGAATTTTATGGTCGAAATATATCGGCAGCCGGATCAGCACCGGGCTTCCTTCCAATGTCCAGGAAGTCCGGGAAGCCGGGGAAACAAGTCTTCCATCGTTTTCCACCGTGTTGTGCATTATCTTTGTGCCGCTGGTTTTGATCCTGTGCAGTACGGTTTCAGAATACATTCCGGGAATTGATGTGATTCGGCCGGTATTACAGTTTCTTGGAACACCGTTTGTTGCATTGATTATTGCGGTACTGTTTGCTATGTATTTTCTGGGGAAAAAGCAGGGTTATAATGGGGAACAGTTAAAAAAGATACTGGATCGTTCCCTGCGCCCCACAGGACAGATTCTTTTAGTCATCACAGGCGGTGGGATCATACGGTGGGTGCTACAGGATTGCGGTATGGGAAACATCATCGGACCTGCTCTGGAAAAAAGCGGCCTTCCGTTGGTTTTGGTTGCGTTCCTAATCGCTGCGCTGATCCGTGCGTCTGTCGGCGCTGCTGTTGTGGCGATGACGATGGCGGCAGGAATCATGGCGGCGATGCCTGGAGTCGCAGAATTATCCCCGGTTTATCTGGCTGCCCTGGTCTGTGCAATCAACGGGGGAGCGACTGCGTTCAGCCATGTAAATGATTCCGGGTTCTGGCTTGTGAGTTCCCTGCTGGAAATTGACGAAAAGACCACCCTGAAATCATGGACGATGATGGAAACAATGATAGGAATTACAGGATTGGTATGTGCGGTTGTGATCAGCCTGTTTGCATAGGGAGGAAGATGGATGATTATCAAAGTAGTTTTGGGAACGATACAGAATGCAAGAAGGCTGGTAAGTATTGCCGAGTCTGTTCCGTATGAGACGGAGCTGTGCAGCGGCCGTTATGTCGTCAATGCCAAATCCATGCTCGGCGTGCTGAGTCTGCCGGATTTTGATACAGGGGAACTGCACATTCATACGGACAACGAAAAAGAATGTGAAAAGATCGTACGGCAATTAGAACAAGACCATCTTTTGTCGGACACGGAAGATGCTGTCCGCAGATCAATTTATGATGTGACGGTATTTGGGGAAATTCTGATCGATTTTACGTCACAGGGATATAACGAAGACGGACAGATGTTATATGCAAGAAATCCGGGAGGCGCGCCTGCAAATCTTGCCGTTGCAGCCAGAAAACTGGGAGCGCGTACGGCATTTATGGGAAAAGCCGGGAAAGACATGCACGGAGAATATCTAGGGTCCGTATTGCAAAAGGAAAATGTAGATACGGCGGGATTGGTATTGGATGAACAGTATTTTACCACACTGGCTTTTGTGGAGATAAATGAGTCCGGTGAACGTACTTTTTCCTTCTCAAGGAAACCCGGCGCGGATACGATGATTCAAAAAGAGGAAGTGGATGTAGATGTGTTGGATCATACCAAAATTTTTCATGTGGGTTCGTTATCCCTTACAGATCAGCCGGCGCGGGATACAACGTTTTACGCAGTAAAAAGGGCAAAGAACAAAGGAAGCATCATATCATATGACCCGAATTACCGGGCGTCCCTGTGGGGCAGTGAAGAAACGGCGAAGCATCACATGAGAAGCCTTATACCGTATGTGGACCTGATGAAAATATCCGATGAGGAGACAGAACTTCTGACGGGACACAAGGATGTCAGGAAAGCGGCAGAAGAACTATACCGTCAGGGGGTAAAAATCGTCGCTGTCACGCTTGGTGGAAAGGGCGCTTATATCTACTGCAAAGAAGGGGGCTGTACGGTTCCGGGATTTGACGTAACACGGGTAGAAGACACAAACGGGGCAGGCGATTCGTTCTGGGGCGGATTCCTGTATAAAATCAGCGCTTCGGAAAAGCAGCCGGTTGAGCTGACGCTTCAGGAGTTAGAGAAATTTGCGCGGTTTGGAAATGCAGTTGCGAGCCTCTGTGTAGAAAAGAAGGGTGCGATTCCGGCAATGCCAGGAATGGCGGAGGTAGAAAAAAGAATTTCTTCAAGGCTCTTTTTTTGAAGCCTGGGCAGAAAAGAAAGAGGGGGGCGCCGGAATATCCGGAACCCCCATGGAAATGTCAGAAATGATTACTTCTCGGAATCTTTGTGCAGATTATTGAGATACTTCCTCAAAATCATGTTAATATATTGAGAGAATGAACGGTCATCCTCTTCCGCAAGTTCTTTTAATTCTAATATGATATTTTGGTCAAGTGTGATGCTGACTTTATCTTTTAAAGGCTTCACAGCACATAACTCCTTTCCATGTAAGTATTCTTTTTCATATTCTGGAAAGTTCTATCTGTATTCCTGTATCTATCATAGCATTTGCGAGTATGGGCTATTGGAATTTGAGAGAAAGTGAGATAAAGTAAGAGGACGCCTTTTTCATCATGAAATTTTGGTAGAATTTTTGTGCAGATCATTCAGATATTTTCTTAAGATCAAGTTAATATACTGAGAGAACGAACGGTCATCTTCTTCTGCAAGTTCTCTTAATTCGAGTATGATATCCTGGTCAAGTGTGATGCTGACTTTATCTTTTAAAGGCTTCATGGCATATACTCCTTTCCCTGAAAATAGCCTTATTCATATTCTGTAGAGTTCCATACATATTCATACATCTATCATAGCATTTCGGGTCATGAACTATTGAAATTTAAGAGGAAGTGAGATAAAGTAAGAGTATGAAAACGGAAAGCACAAGAAAAGGAGGGAAAAATATGAATGCAGAAAAAGTGCAGGAATCAGAAGACGCTGTGTTGGAGTGGGCGCGCATGAGCGACACGGAATTTCTGTTTCGCTATTTGTGGGATATGAGTGAAGCAGATATGGAAAAATTTTTAAAGACATTCCCGAAATTTTTGGAGGAAGATTCCTGAGTTTCGGGAATCTTTTTTATATCAAAGGAAATCGTTTTGCATTGTTTTTGGTTGCCATTACCGGAAAGAACCTGCTATAATTGAGAAAGTCAACGGAGGTAGCAGGATGGATGTGGAAAAATTATTGCGTCAGGTAAAGGACGGAGAAAAAACGATCCAGGAGGCGGCGGAGGTTTTGAAGAGCCTGCCTTATGAAGATCTGGGTTATGCGAAACTGGATCATCACAGAAAACTCCGGTCAGGGTTTGGCGAAGTCGTATTCTGCCAGGGAAAGGCGGATGCGCATTTGCTGGGGATTTTTGAAACCTTTTACTTACGCAGGATCAATGTTCTGGGTACGCGGGCAGACGTCCGGCAGTATGAATTATTAAAAAGCAAGTTTCCCGAACTGTGTTATGACGCAGTGGCACGGATTGTAAAGATGGAGTTTGAGAAAGCGGAGCCGATTGGAAACGTGGCAGTCTGCACGGCAGGGACGGCTGACATTCCGGTTGCGGAGGAGGCGGCTCTGTGTGCGGAGTTTTTCGGAAGCAGGGTAACGAGATACTATGACGTGGGGGTGGCCGGAATTCACAGGCTGTTGTCGAAACGTGAGGAGATATGCAGGGCCAACTGCGTGATTGCGATCGCCGGGATGGAGGGCGCCCTGGGAAGCGTACTTGCGGGGCTGGTAGATAAGCCGGTCATCGCCGTACCGACTTCGATTGGGTATGGAGCGAATTTTGGCGGCGTGTCAGCGCTTTTAAGTATGTTGAATTCCTGCGCGAACGGAATTTCGGTGGTGAATATCGATAATGGCTATGGGGCGGCCTATATCGCCACCCAGATCAATCGTCTGGCGGCAGGAGCTAAGGAGAAAGAACGATGAGAACATTATATATAGAGGGATATTCAGGAATCAGCGGCGATATGACCGTGTCGGCGCTCCTTAATCTGGGAGCGGACAGGGAAGGACTTTTTCAGATGCTGGAAAGCATACCGGTCCGCGGCTGGCATGTGGAGATTGGCCGCACGGAAAAATGCGGGATTTTGGCATCCACCTTTGATGTAGTGCTGGATGAACAGCCGCACGTACACCGCCATATGGCGGACATCTGTGAAATCATTCAGAATACGGATACCAGAGAATCGGTAAAAGCTCTGGCGAAACGGATGTTTGAGACTGTGGCAGAAGCGGAGGCACAGGCACACGGCGTTCCGGTGGAGGAGGTACATTTTCATGAGGTGGGAGCTGTGGATTCCATTGTGGATATTATGAGCGCGGCTTATCTCATAGACAGCCTGCACGTAGACCGCGGGGCGGTGTCCGAACTGTACGAGGGCAGAGGGCAGGTAAAATGCCAGCATGGGATTCTTCCTGTGCCGGTTCCGGCGGTGGTGAATATTGCGAAAAACTGCGGCCTTTCCATGCGCCTGACGGATACGGAAGGAGAAATGATTACACCGACAGGGGCGGCGATCGCAGCAGCCTTGCAGAGCTATGGGAAGGGCATGGCAGGGGGAAAACCGAAAGGGAGAATTGTGCAGACAGGCGTCGGCGCAGGAAAGAAGGATTTTTCTCATGCAAATATTCTGCGGGCGATGATCTTTGAGGAAGAGGAGCAGGAGGAAACCCTGTGGATGTTGGAGACGAATCTTGATGATTGCAGCGGGGAGGCACTCGGCTATGCGGCGGAGATTCTGATGAAAGCCGGAGCCAGAGATGTGACCTTTACACCGATTCAGATGAAGAAAAACCGCCCGGCGTATATGCTTGGCGTGTTGTGTGAGGAAGAGAAGCGCAAACAACTGGAGGATTTGATTTTTGTCCATACGACGACCATCGGAATCCGCAGATACCGGGTAGAGCGCAGAACGCTGTTTCGAAAAACGCTGACAGCGGAAACTTCTTATGGAATGGTGGAAATCAAGGAAATCGAAAGACCCGACGGGGTCTGCCGGACGCCGGAATATGAGAGCATCCGGCCGATCTGTGACCGTACGGGAGAAAGCTTTCAGAGAGTCTTTGAGAAAGTAAAAAGAGAGGTATCGGAGGGAAAATGACAGGGCAGTTAAAACGGCTGGAAGAACGAATGGACAGGCTGACACGTGAGGACGTCTGCGTGGCGTTCTCCGGGGGCGTAGATAGCAGCCTGCTTTTAAGAGTGGCTGTGGCGGCGGCAAAAAAGAATGGGACGAAAGTTTATGCGGTAACGATCTCTACCAGGCTCCAGCCACAGGAAGATTTGGAGACCGCGGAGTCGGTGGCGAAAGAATGCGGCGCCAACTGGCAGGTACTGCGGATAGATGAAAGCAGAAATGAAAAGATTCTGGAAAATTCCAGGCAACGCTGTTACTGGTGTAAAGCTTTTCTGTTTCAGTCTTTGAAAGACTGGGCGGCGGCACATGGCGTTACGGTTCTTCTGGAAGGTTCGAATGCCGATGATCTGGGGGTCTACCGTCCCGGTCTGCGGGCGGTGAAGGAGCTGGGGGCGCAAAGTCCGCTGGCGGAGCTTGGGATTACGAAAGAAGAAGTGCGGCGCATGGCACAGGAGCTTGGAATTTCCGTAGCTTTGCGGCCGTCCGCGCCTTGTATGGCGACCAGGCTTCCGTATGGGACGCGGCTGGATTTTGAAATGCTGGAAAGACTGGAGGAGGGGGAGAGGCGTTTGCGCAGCCTGGGCTTTGCTGTGGTTCGCCTGCGCCTGCATGGGGAGATCGTGCGCATAGAGGTAGCGACGGAAAAACTGGCGGCCGCCATTTCAGAGAGGGAGACGATCGTGAAAATCCTCAGAGAGCTGGGATTTCATTATATTACGTTGGATATGGAGGGCTTCCGTTCGGGAAGTATGG
>OMNT01003364.1_pt1 | contig 11719 bp, 16 predicted proteins | sample 1672551 | NCBI WGS metagenome assembly OMNT01 (sample SAMEA3136698, study PRJEB25190) | human gut metagenome
TGAACGAGGCGTGGTACGGCGACCACCATCAGTTTGACGTATTCGTCCTGGACGCTCAGGGCAAGCCCGTCCGGCCGTGGCTGACCGCGTGGTACGACATCGGGAGCGGCTGCATGGCGGGCTGGTGCATCAGCACGAACCCGAACAGCGAGACGATTCTGGAGGCGTTCGCGAGGGGCGCGGCCCGCAAGAAAAACAGCCCGTTCCACGGAATCCCCCGCTACTGCTACATCGACAACGGCAAGGACTACCGGGGGCAGCGATTCGAGGGCGGCGAGCTGCGGGACTACGAGATGAAGGGCCTGAACGCGAACCTGAACGAGCAGGGCCTGATGCAGGCGCTGTGCATCGAGGTCATTCACGCAAAGCCATATCACGGCTGGGCCAAGCCCGTGGAGCGGTGGTTCAGGACGCTGGAGGAGCGCTACTGCCGCGATCTCCCCGGCTACTGCGCCGGGAAGCCGGAGAACCGGCCCGAGAACTTCGAACGCAGCCTGAAGCAGCTGACGGAGCGGGGCGAGCTGCTGACGCTGGATGAGCTGGGAGACATCTTCCTCAACGAGATCCTGCCGGCGTATCACAGCCGCGCCCACGACGGCTACGGCGGCGAGACGCCCATGGAGCGCTATCTGCGGCTGCCGCGGGCGCGGGCGGAGGAGATCGGCTGGAACACGCTGGCGATCATCAAGAAGGAAGCGGCTCACCGCGTGGTGAGCACGCAGGGCGTGAAGTTCGACGGGCGGCTGTACTGGCACCCGGAGCTGCGCTTCCTCGTCCGGCAGGAGGTCACGCTCCGATACAACCGCGGCGACTGGCGCAGCGTGTCGATCTTCGACCGGGAGGGCCGGTTCATCTGCGAGGCGGAGCCGAAGGAGCTGCTCAAAATGGTGGGCGAGAACGAGGAAACGGTGGCGGAGCACATGGCACTCCAGAAGCGTCAGGAGACGGAGACGCGGCGAACCATCCGCTCCCGGGGCGTTCGACTTCCGGGCAAGCGGGCCAGCGGCAACATGTTCTACGAATGCGTGGACGAGAGCTGCCGCGGTACGCTGGACAGCTTTGAGGCCGAGAGGGCCGCGAGGGGATTTGCGGACAGCCGGAAGCGGCAGAAGGAGCAGGAGGAACGCACCGCCGAGGGCGCCAACGCCGTGCGGCAGATGTTCCGCAGCGCGGGCGACGATCTGCTCAGACGCGCGAAATCAATGTGAAAAAACACGGAGGAAATACGGGAAAGGAGAGGTTGACATGGTTGGGAACATCGTACTTTTCATGGTCGGCGCGGGAATCGGAGGCGGGCTGGTGGCCTACCACGAGCACCGCGTGAAGGCGGCGGTGCAGGCCGAGCGCCGGGAATCCAGCCGGCTGAGGCAGGCGCTGTCCGAGCAGATGATCCGCAACGCCCAGAACAAGGCGTACAGCGAGGGCTTCGACGCGGGCGTGAGCTGCCCCATCTCGGAAGCCGAGCGGCTGGCCCGCACGTTCGCCGCCCGCAAGGGCACGACCCAGATTCGGACACAGAAGGAGGCGTAAGCATGGAAGCAAGGATTGCAGACTTTCGGCAGGAGCCCATCTCAGACAAGGAGCTGCAGGAAAAGCTCATCGCGGCGAGGGAAAACAGAGGCATGAAGTTCTCCGCCATCGCCGAAGCCATCGGGATCTCGCGGACGGCGCTGAGTCAGTTCGCGAACAACGCGCTGCCGATCCGCGAGCCCTACCGCACGGCGCTGATCGAGCACCTGAACGCCATGGCGGAGCCGCCGGCCGCCGGGGAGCGCCGATCCGGCTACAAGCAGCATCTGGAGCTGTATCAGACGACGGAGTTCCGAGACGCCATCGGCTGGTGCCAGAAGGTGGTGGAGAATCGGAAGATGGGCGTTATGATCGGCTATCCCGGGAGCGGAAAGACCACCGTTCTCCGGCAGTTCGGGGCGCTGACCCCGGGCGCGCGGTACATCGAATGCTGGCCGGGGATGCGCATGAGCGACCTGCTCCGGGCCATCGCCAACGCCGCGGAGATCACGATCAGCGGCAACAACTACGTCAAGGCGCAGCAGATCGTGGCGGGCCTGCGCAGCCGGACCGACATCGTGCTGATGTTCGACGAGTGCGAGTACCTCAAGAAGTGGGACGTGGACAAGTTCGAGATCATCCGAAAGATCTGGGACAACACGTCGACGCCGGTGATCTTCGCCGGAACGCAGGAGCTGGAGAACATACTGACGCGGGGCGGCGGGCGCGGAAATCTGGCGCAGCTCTACCGGCGGAAGTGGGAGATCAAGCTGGAGGGCGTTCGCGGCGATGAAATCCGGGCGATCCTGAGGGACTACAATGTGACCGGCGACGCGGCGGAAATGCTGGTGAAGATCGCCACGGACGCGCGCCACGGAGGGATGGGCAATTTTGCCGAAGTGCTGGGCATGTGCCTGGAAGCGGTGCAGGGCGGACTGGTGGACGGAGCCGCGGTGCAGGGCGCAAAGGAATACAAGCTGCTGTACTGAGAGGAGGAAATGAAAGTGAATGTGAGGCAACCCAGAGCCGAATACCGGCAGATGGCCAGAATCGCCGAATACACGGCGCAGGTCGCGCGGCGGCTGGCGGACGGCGAGAACATGCAGCCGTGCGAAGTCAGGGCGCATCTGCGCAAGCTGAAAAACTGCGTGGGCCGCGGGCAGGCGCAGTTTGACGCGATCATGCGCTGCATCTGCGCCGGAGAGGGCGTTGAAAGACTGGTGCGGCGGAAAACCCTGAGCATCGGCGCGACACGCGCAGCGATCGCGGACGCACTGGTCGAAAGGAGCAAGGGCGAGGACCCCGACTGGATCGGGAGCGCGCTGTGCGATCTCAACACCTGTGAAACCGAACGGGATTTTCGCCTGTGGGCCGAGGAGAACCGCTTTGACGGCATGGAGGAGCTGCTCTGGTATCGGGAGGAGGACGAAAAAGATGACTGATAAGAACAAAAGGCCCCGGAAGCTGACGGAACGGGAAAAGAAGGAGCGGGCAGAGATTCGCGCGCGGCTGCGGGCGGAGGGGCTGCTTCCGCCGACGAAGAAAGCGCTGAACCACAGGAAGTTCATCCATGCGGCAGAGAAGCTGTATGAGACGGAGGATCTGCTCGATATGGCTCCCTACATCTACTGGGCGCTGGCCGAGATGATGAGGCATGGAGGCGGAAGGCTGGACAAAGAGGCCGTTGGAGCCGCCAAGGTTCTGCTGCTGGCGAAGCAGCGGAAGGAATTTGAGGAATCCCGAAGAAAGCACGGACAGCCGCACACCTACACGGCCGGCGAACTCTACGAGGCCGTCGAAGAGATCTACAACGCGTAAACCGCAAGGCCCAGTCCCGTGCAAGCCGGGACCGCCTCCCGCCTCTGGGAGGCGCGGCGCTCATGGTTCACGGAAAGGAGGAGAATATGGTGAATGTGAAGGAACTGTTTACGCGGGAGTTTGCGCTGGACGTGTGCGCGCGATTTGCCGGCGGCGAGAGCATCGCCGAAATTGCGGACAGCAGCGGGAATACGATCGAGGAGATCGAGGAGCTGCTGAAGGCGTATCATGCGGAAATGGCGGAGGCGTTCCACCGGGCCGGAGCAGTACGGCAGAAAGCAAAGGCCGCGTCGATGGGGCGCGAGGCAGACGCGCTGGAGCGAATCGCCGCAGCGCTGGAGCAGCTGGCGGAAATCTTTGAGCACAGGAAACGGAAGGGAGAATGAGAATGGCACGGAAAAAGCTGAACATGATTACCCTGCACAGCTGGCAGGAATGCGATGCGGCGCTGAGGAGCATCGGCGAAAGCCTCCGGGATATTGCGGCGATCGAGAACGTCATGAACGAGCAGATCGCATCCGCAAAGGCCGCTGCCACTGATAAGGCCGCGCCTCTGAAGGAGCAGGTGGCCGAGATGGAGCTGGCGCTGCGGGACTACGCCCAGACCCACCGGGACGATATGGACGGGCGCAAGAGCAAGCTGCTGACCTTCGGCAGCGTGGGCTTCCGCCGGTCGACGCGGATCACCCTGCCGAGTGCCAAGGAAAAGCTCGCCGCCATCGTGGCGCGGCTGCGGGCCAAGGGCATGACGGACTGCATCACCCAGCCGGACCCGAAGGTCGACAAGGATGCGCTGAAGAAGTACGGCGCGGAGCAGGTGGCCGAGGTGGGCGCGACGCTGATCGTCGAGGACGTATTTGGCTATGACATCAACGTCGAACGCCTGAAGGATTGAGGAGGCGGATGAAATGGCCGAAACTGCAATGACCGCCCGGCAGCGGAGCAAAATCTTTGCGATGAAGAAAACGCTCTGCGTCAGCGACGACGAGCTGCACGACATCGTGCGCGGGCTGACGGGGTGCGATTCCATCCGGGAATTGTCTGGAAAACAGGCAATCCGGGTGATCGACCGGCTGAACGTGCTGGCGGGCGTGACGAAGGACGTCCCGAACCGCGCCAGCGAGGCCCAGCAGCTCTACATTCTGCGGCTGGCCCGGGAGATGGGCTGGGCCGGAGACCCCAGCCGGCTGAGAGGGTTTCTGGAGGCGAAGGCGGGCGTGTCTGATGTGAAGTTTTTAAGCATCGAAGGCGCGCGACGGATTATCGAGGCTCTGAAGGCCATCCAGAAGGGAGGACGCGCGGAAAGGAGGCGCTGATGAAGGACTGGAAGGACGAGGTTACGCTGGAGATGCTGCCGGAGCCGAACCGCAAGCTCGCGAAAGTGATCGGTGTTGAGGCGATGCTGAAGCTGTGCGAGCGGTATGGCGGCGAAACGCTGTACATCCCGATGACCGACGCGGCCTATGCGGTCGTCCGGCGCAGATGGATCCGGGAGGAATACGCGAGACACGGCTCCAAGGTGAGCTGGCTCGCCAAGAAATACCGCGTGTCCGAGCGCGAGGTGCAGCGGATCGTCCGGGACGTTCGCCCGGATCAGATGAGCATGTTCGAAACAAAGTGACGCGCCGGATGACGATGGTCGCGTTGAGCCGGTCTGGAGGAACTGATAGAATACTGCCATGGGGCGAAAGCCCGGGCAGTATTTTTTTATTGGAGGCCCGCGATGGAGGACGTCCTGAACAACAAGTGGTTTTACTGGCTGGTGACGGGAATCATCGCGGCGGTGTGGGCGGCGCTGATGTACTTCATCAAGCGGCAGCGCGACGCCGACGACGCTCGCTTCCGCAGCATCGAAAAGCGTCAGGAAGAGGACCGGGAGCGGATGAACCGACTGGTGTCCGAGCTGCCGGTGAACTACACGCTCCGCGACGAGTTTCTGAGGGTCGCGACGGCGCAGAACGCGAAACTGGACAAAATCACGGACATGGTCGGCGACATCAAAGCGGACATAGCCGGCCTGAGAAGCCGGGAAACGAACTGAGAGGAGAACGACGATGGGAATCGGAAACACGGAGGTCACCCGCAAGAAAATCACGCGAGGCAGCGTGCTGACCGTGCTGTACAACAGCCAGTCCGCGCCGATGATGGTGCAGACGATTGAGCTTGCGCTGCTGCCGGAGAATCCGCAGATCAACTCGGAGATGGTGCCCTGCATCAATTTTTTGATGGACCGCGGCTACGTCGCCGTCATCCATCCCGACGAGCCCACGATCAATCCCATGCGCGGCGTGCTGGTGCGCATTACCGACAAGGGACAGGACGTGGTGGAGGGAACGACCCGGGACGCAAGCATTATCTTCGCAGACGGGCGGTGAGCCCATGGCGAAGCGAGAGCGTCGACGGGTGCGGTCGAGCATCGACCAGCTGCCGGCGGAAACGCGCAGGAGGCTGGAGGAGATGCTGGCCGACCCCAACAACGGCCTGACCTACCGCGACATGGCCGAGGAAGTCGAGAACCAGTGCGGGATCCGGCTGAGCACGAGCGCCATCCAGCGCTACGCGGCCCGGTACAACCGTGACGCGAAGCAGCTGAAGATGATGTCGGAGCGGATGCGGCAGATCGAGCAGTATATGGACACGCACAGCCCCGCCGACCTGTCCGCCTACATTGCGGCTCTGATCCAGGACGGGCTGCTGCGGCGTATTCAGGACGGTCAGGACGAGATCGACGAGATCCCGATCGCGGACGCGCTCAAGCTGTCCATTCAGGCCAACCGCGCGTCGGCCTACGTCTACCGCTATCGCGATCAGACGATCGTGCGCGAGGAAGCGGACGACGATCAGAACACCGCAGAGCGGATGGAGTGGCTGCGGCAGACGCTCCGGCAGAACCCGGAGCTGCTCAGGGAGATCATCGAAGAGGAGACGAAGCCGGGAACGGAAGGCGGTGCGGAAGAGAATGGATAAATGGTATGCGCTGCAGGTGACGACAGGCGCGGAGGGCGACGTAAAAACCCGACTGGATCGACTGACCTACCCCGCCATGCTGCCCATGAAAATCATGCGGGAGCGCAGAGACGGCAGATGGAGGGACGAGACGAAGGTGATGCTGCCCGGCTACCTGTTCGTTCAGGCGGCCATGACCGCGTCGGACTGGCATCGCATACGGCGGCTTCCCGGCGTTCTGCGCATTCTGGGAGGCGATCGGCCGTCTCCCCTTTCCGACGACGAGACGGCGCGCATCCAATGGCTGGACAACGGGGGAACACCGTGGGCGCTTTCGGAGTACGTTCAGGAGGACGGAAGCTGCCGGATCGTCGGCGGGCCGCTGTTCGGGAGGGAATCCGAAATTCTTTCCTTCAATCTTCGCCAGAACCGGGCACGCATCCGGGCCTGCATCCTTGGCGAGGAAAAGACGATCGAGCTTGGAGTGACTGCACAGGAAACCCCGGGCACGGAAGAAAAAATCAGTTCGACAGCGGAAGAAGGTTGATTCGTCCCTTCCTCCGGCAGCGGACGATCACACGGCAGGAAGCAACGGAAACGCAATGGCAGCTCCGGCGGCGAAGCCTGCCCGCGAGGCGAAAAGCCTCGCTTTTTTTCAGGCACCGCCGCAGGGCGGAGCTTCTGTTCAGGAGGAAACCATGGCAAAGCGTGCAAAGGGCGCGGCAACGCTCCCCTATCCGACCGGCGCGGCGGCCGTCCGGGAAGCCCGGAGGCTGGAGCAGGCCTACTCCAGCTTCTGGGCCTTCTGCCAGCTGATGAACCCGGACTTCTACCGGGACAGCCGGCCGCATCTGCGCGAATTATGTGATACATTGCAGGCACTGATCGAGAACCGGCTTCCGGCTCCCGATGGGAAGCCCGCGAAGATACTGGCCATCAGCGAAGCCCCGCGGCACGGAAAGAGCTACACCATGAGCATGTTCAACATGTGGGTGCTTGGCCGAGACAAGCGCCGGAAGATCATCAACGTGTCCTACAACGACATCCTGTCCACCCGCTTCGCCCGAAGCGTGCGGGACGGCATCAGCGCCACAAAGCTGGATCCCCGATTCAGAATTTTTTCGGACGTATTCCCGGGCGTGCGCATCAAGGACGGCGACGCGGCGATGGATCTGTGGAGCCTGGAGGGCAGCTATCTGACGTTTCTTGCCGCGTCCTTCGGCTCGACAATCACCGGCATGGGCTGCGACATCATGATTATCGACGACCCGATCAAGGATCACAAGGAGGCGTTCAACGAGCGCATCCTGCAGGAAAAATGGGACTACTACCGCAATACCCTGCGCAGCCGCATTGAGAAGGGCGGCTATCTGATCGTCGTAATGACGCGATGGGCCACGAAGGATCTGATCGGGCGGCTGCTGGAAACGAAGGGCGACGCGGTGTACGTGCTGAACCAGCCCGCGTGTCTGGATGAAGCGAGCGGGAAAATGCTCTGCCCGGACATCCTGTCCTTCGAGGACTGGAAGGATATTCGCAATTCCATGGATCCGTCGATCTTTCAGGCGAACTACCAGAACATGCCCGTGGACGTACAGGGACGGATGTACACTCGGTTTGCGACCTACGACGTTCTCCCTGACGGCCCCGGGCAGAACATCGCCTATGTGGACACGGCCGACACCGGCTCGGACTACCTGTGCGAAATCGCCGCGCGGGTGATCGCCGGACAGGCCTACGTGCTGGACGTGGTCTATACGAACCGCGCCATGGAGGTCACCGAGCCCATGGTGGCCCGGTCGCTGTATGAAAACGCGGTGGCAGAATGCACCATTGAAAGCAACAACGGCGGCCGGGGATTTGCGAGGAACGTGCGGCGGCTGCTGTGGGAGCGGTTCGGCACGCGGCGGATCCACATCGCGGATCTGAACCAGCGGCAGAACAAAAACAGCCGAATCCTGAGCGAGGCGAGCTGGATTATGGACAACATGATCTACCCTTCGGACTGGCAGACGCGCTGGCCGGAGTATGCGCGGGATATGCTCGCATTCAGCCGCATGGGCAAAAACGCCCACGACGACGCGCCGGACGCGACGACGGGGCTTGCGGAGATCATCCAGAGCGGACAGCGCCGGAGAAACCGCTTTGCCAGCGGCCGGGGCGCGAGACGATGAGATGAGGAGGACAAAACGTGAACTCCCAAATTGAGCAGTGGATTCGAACGGAGCTGGCCGGGCTGTACGGAACGGGCGTCGTGACTGAGATGAGCGAAATCATCCGGCTGTACGAGATGTACGACGGCAGCGGCCAGAGCTGGAACCCGGTTACGGACGGGACCTATACGCCGACCCGGATCATCACCAATCTGATTAAAAAGCTGATTAACGACGAGAGCCGGTTCATGGTGGGGCGGTCGCCGGAAATTCGGATCGTGGCGCAAAAGGAAGGCGACAAGGCCGCCGCGGAGCAGCTGCAGGACTGGCTGGATCGGACGCTGAGCGGAACCTTCTGGCGAAAGCGGCTGCTGCACGGCGTGCGCGACGCGCTGATCGGGAAGCGCGTTGCGCTGAAGCTGACCGGCGCGCCCGGGAAGCCGATGACGCTGCAATTCGCGCCCAGCCTGGAATTCGTGTTCGAAGTACAGGACGACGCCATCGACCGGGTGACGAAGTGTATCTTCTTTTACGAGGTGACGCCGGAGAACACGACCGACCGGGAAAAGCAGCGCATCTGGAGGCAGAAATACTGGATCGAGGACGGCAGATGTCTGATGGACGAGGGGCTGTACGACGGCTACGGAAAGCTCCTGCGGGAGGACAGCCATCGTGCGGACACGGGGCTGGATTTCGTGCCGGTTTACATCATCATCAACGGCGGCCTGTCCGGCGATCTGAGCGGCGAGAGCGACGTGCGGGAGCTGATGGACAGCCAGAATGCCTACAACCGGGCAAAGTCGGACGACGCGGACGCGCTGAAGTACAACATGTTCCCGCAGAAGGTGTTTGTCGACGCCAGTCAGGACAGCATGGACGCGCTGAAGATCGCGCCCAATGCGGCGATTGATCTGCAGACAGAGCCGGGCCTGACCGGCGGGCGGGCTACGGCCAGCGTGCTGGAGAGCACGTTCAATTACGACAGCCGGCTGCAGCACTATCTGGAGCTGCTGCGGCAGGACATGTACAGCCTGCTGAGCGTGCCCCAGATCACGAAGGACACGCTTCAGGGAATCGGCGTGAGCGGAAAGGCCATGCGCGCGATGTACTGGGACCTGATCTGTCGATGCGACGAGAAGTGGGCGGACAGCTGGGACGACGCCATCCGATGGATGGTGGAGCATCTGTTCCGGATGGCCCGCACGTATGGAACGGCTCTGCCGGAGATCGACTATCTGGTGGACATCGACCATCTGTACCCGCTGATGGACGACGAGGAAGAGGAGCGCGAACGCGACCTGAATGAGGTGAGCCGACAGGCGCGCAGCCGGAGAAGCTACATTCAGAAGTGGCATGATCTGGACGACCCGGACGCTGAGCTGAAGCAGATCCGGGCGGAACGGCAGCTGCTGGAGGAGAGCTGGGCAACCGGGCTGGAATAACGGGGGTACGGCATGAAGTACACCGAGGAGCTGCGCCGAAGGCAGCGCGCCGGACTGCTGAGCCAGATCTCCACCACAGACCGACTGATCCGGCAGATCTACATTCGAGCGGCGGCGAGGCTGGAGAAGCAGGCGGAGGGCGCGAAGGACGAGAGTCTGACCCGGCGCTGGCAGGAGGACTATTCCCGATCCGTGCGGCGGGAGATCGACCGCATGAACCGGGAAATCGAAGCAGCCGTCATCTCGGGCTTGGATCGCTCCGCGCGGATCCGCGCGGACGGCGCGGCGGAATATCTGGAGCGCGCCGCGGGAATGGCCGGGCTGCGGCTTTCCGACAGCTTTACGGACGTGCTGTCCCACTGCCGAACCGACGCGCTGGAGGCGCTGATCGGCGGGCGGATGTATACGGACGGGCGAATCCTGTCCCGGAGGATCTGGTCGGCCACAGGCCGCCTGCAGGGCGGCATCGAGGAGATCATCGCTCAGGGCGTCGCTCAGCAGCAGAGCACGTATCAGATTGCGCGTGCATTGGAGGCCTATGTCAATCCGAAGGCGGCCTGCCCGGTGGACTGGCGCAGCCTGTACCCGGACACGCCCTTTGAGATGAAGGTGGACTACAACGCCACGCGGCTGGCCCGGACGGCAATCAACCACGTCTACTGGCAGACCGGGATCAACGCCGCGAAGGAAAATCCCTTCTGCAAGGCGATGCACTGGGAGCTGTCGGACGCGCACTACGAGCGGCAGGTGGCCCACTGGGGCGAGGACGAATGCGACGTCTACGCAAGGCATGACGAGGGACTGGGCCGGGGAAATTTCCCCATCGGGAAGCTGCCCCGGCCGCATCCGAACTGTCTGTGCATTCAATATGAGGCGCTGCCGGAGCCGGAGGAAGCGGCGGCGCGCTTCCGAGCGTGGATGGACGGCGCGAAGGACGACGAGCTGGAGCAGGGCTTTGCCCGGTTCGTGCAGAAGGAGAGCCGATCGGCGCAGTTTGTGCAGAACAATTCCTCCCGGCCCATGGCTGGAGGCGGGCGACGAGGAATAAACCATCGACTGACTTCTGAAGAGATTCGGCAGGTTCGACAGGCGATTGCCGATATACGCGCCGACATTTCTGTGTTTGATTTCGACGAATCGACACCAACCGGCTATGACGATGAATGGGACAGAGTCTATGTTTCGGGGAATGTTATGCCAGACTTGACGAGCAACCATCCTCGTGATAGAATGAGTGCAAGAGCGGTGCTCGCCCATGAATATTATGGACATCGAACCTTCAGAGGGACGAAAGCCACGAAGAATTCATGGAACGATGAGTTCCACGCCAGCTACACTGCGGCGCTGAATGCACCGGGATTGACGGATGATGAGCGCCGCGATCTGATGCTGGACGCTCAGGAGCGAGCGAAGGAAGCTGGCGTGAGCATTCGCCCGAATGCGGCAATGAGGAGGATTCTGTATGGATTCTAAGATGACCTACGAGCAGCATAAGGAATGTATCCGAGCAATCGCAGATGTTATGGACGCAGGTGAAACGAAGCGCATCTGCCCTCTCTGTGGCGGCAGGCTGATCGTTTCGGCGGTTGGAAATTCCGGCAGCGTCCGCTGTGAAAACGACTGCTTTAAGGAAAAGACGGTTCGCGGCATTTGAAACAGTCACAGACATGGCCTGACTGACAAACAGAGAAAAGTCACCTTCTGAAAGATTTTCTTTCGGGAGGTGCTTTTTAATACAAAAATTGAGGTGGTTGGATGAGAAAGGAACTCGGAAAGAGGACGGAACGCGCTGTATGGGTGCTGCTGGCGTGCCTTGTGCTGGCGCTGACGCTCGTTCTGCCGGAAAAGGAG
>OMNT01003365.1_pt1 | contig 11717 bp, 10 predicted proteins | sample 1672551 | NCBI WGS metagenome assembly OMNT01 (sample SAMEA3136698, study PRJEB25190) | human gut metagenome
TTTTCGATGGTGCCCGAGGCGGGATTTGAACCCGCACACCTTTCGGCAACGGTTTTTGAGACCGTCGTGTCTGCCGTTCCACCACTCGGGCTCAGGGGCACCAGTGCAGTATAGCGGAAGGGCTCGCCAACGTCGAGGTGAAATCGGCGACGCTTAGGGAATTCCCCGAACTACGTCACGCCGCTATGCCAAGCTGCTACGCCAAACCCGCCCACATCATGATCTTGGGCACGTAGCCCATGATGAAGATGATGATAATGAGCGCGGGCAGCCCGAAGGTGAGCCAGCCGCGGGCCCAGCGCGGGAACTTCATGCCCGTGCCCGCATCGGCCTCGGCAAGGAAGTTGTCCCAGCCCCAGCCTTTGCGCGACACGCAGAACACCACGTACAGCAGACTGCCCAAGGGCAGCAGGTTGTTCGACACGATGAAGTCCTCGATGGATTGAATGTCGCCGATGCCCGGAATGGTGATGCCGGCAAGCACGTTGAAACCCAGGGCACAGGGCAGGCTCAGCACGGTGACGAGCACGGCGGTGCGGGCCAAGGCGCGCTTGCGGTCGAGATCCCACTTCTCCATGGTGAAGGTGATGAGGTTCTCGAAGACGGCGATGATGGTGGAGAGCGCCGCGAAGCTCATGAACACGAAGAACAGCGTGCCCCACAGCTGCCCCAAAGGCATCTGGTTGAACACGTTGGGCAGGGTGACGAACACGAGCGAGGGGCCCTGGTCGGGGGCGACGGCGAAAGCGAAGCAGGCGGGGAAGATGATGAGGCCCGCGAGGATGGCCACGGCGGTGTCCAGGCCGCAGATGCGCAGGGCCTCGCCCGTGAGCGAGTTCTGCTTGCCGATACGGCTGCCGAAGACCTCCATGGCCGAGATGCCGAGCGACAGCGTGAAGAACGCCTGGCCCATGGCGGCGTACACGGCGTCCCCGAAGCCGGACAGGCCGCCGGCGAACATCTTGCCGAAGTCGGGAACCAGATAGAATTCCAGACCCTCGGCGGCGCCGGGCAGCGTGACGGAGCGCACCACGAGCAGCGCCATGACGCCGAGCAGGGCGATCATCATCACTTTCGTGATACGCTCGACGCCCTTCTGCAGGCCCAAGCTGCAGACGAAGAAGCCGATGACGACGACGGCGAGCATCCAGCCCACCATCTCGGAGGGGTTGGCGAGCATGGTGCCGAAGACGCCGGCGACGCCGTCGGGGTCAAGGCCGTCGAAGGTGCCCGTGGCCATTTTCGCCATGTAGGCGAGCATCCAGCCGCAGACCGTGGTGTAGAACATCATGAGCAGCATGCAACCGATGTAGGCCCACCAGGAGAACCAGTGCCAGCGCCGCGAGGGCTGCAGGATATCGAAGGCTTGGGCGGCCGAACGCTGGGAGGCGCGGCCGACGGCGAACTCCATGACCATGACGGGCAGGCCCAAAATGACGAGGAAGATGAGATACATCAGGATGAAGGCCGCGCCGCCGTATTCGCCGGCGATGTAGGGGAAGCGCCACACGTTGCCCAGGCCGATGGCGCAGCCGGCCGAGATGAGGATGAAGCCGAGGCGGCTGGCGAAGTGCTCGCGGGGCGCGGCGACCGAAGTAGGGGCGTCGACGTTGTTGCCCGAGGCGCGGACTGGGGAAGCGGAGGGGGTGTCGGTGGTCATGGGAACCTTCCTGGTGCAGGATTCCAGATGCTTTTGCATTGGACTCCCGAGCGTTTTGAATGAAATTGCAGCGTCATTGTAGCGGAAGATAAGTGGAAAGGTCATGGTGGCGCGAGGCTGCTTTGGCAACGGCTCCGTGTCTGGTGGGGGAGGCGGCCGTGCGCGGCGCGGCGGTATCCCATAATGCAGTCATGAACGATGTGCTCACATATCTGCAAACCCAGCTGGCTACTTTCGATGAAGTGCCTTTCAATGCCGTGGATTCGGCGTTGCTCGCGCAGTTCTGCATGGCACGGGGCGAAGGCATCATGCCCCAGGTGTACCGTGCGCAGGTTTCGGGAGAGGCTGCGTTCCCGAAGGTGCGTGCGGGCCATGGGGCTTTAAGCGAGCTGCGCGGTCTGCTCGGGCGGCTGCGCAGGCATGCGAGCGAGCGTGCTGCGGAGCCTTCTGCGGCAGCCGAGCGCGATCGGGCGGAAGTGGCGCAGGATGCGAAGGCCCCCGTGGCTCCCGTACGGTTCGTCGATCTCATGCGAGCCGAGTTGTTTCCTGCGATGTTTTCCGGTATGCACGCAGCGCAGATGAAGCAGCAGCTGTTCTGGATGGCCGCGAGTCCGCGTTTTCGGGACGTGCTCATCTACGATCATGCGGCCGCATTCGACGAGGTGCGTGATTTGCAGTTCGCCGCCACAACCTACGTGTGCCCCGGGCGCTTCGCTTACGTGGGCTTTCGCGGCACCGACACGACGCTCACCGGGTGGCGCGAGGACTTCAACATGGCCTATCGGGCGCCGGTCGAGGCCCAGGTGCTGGCGGCCCGCTATCTGGCGGCAGTGGCCGCCGATTCGCGTCTTCCCGAGACGCTCCTGGTGGGCGGCCATTCCAAGGGCGGCAACCTGGCCGAGTACGCGGCGCTCACGGCGGCGCCGGAGGTGCAGCAGCGCATCGCGCGCCTGTACAACCACGATGGTCCCGGGTTCAAAGCCGGTTTGTTCACGGCGGCTGACTACGAGCCGCTTGCGGGCCGCATGACCAAGCAGGTGCCGGCCGATTCCATGGTGGGCATCCTCATGGGATCCTTCATGCCCGTGGAGGTGGTGCAGGCCACCGGGCGCGGCTTCGAGCAGCATTCGGTGTTCCGGTGGGTCGTAGAAGGCGCGGACGGCGAGGCGGGTCGAAGCAATGCGGAAGGTGCGCGCGATACGGGCGAGGTGCGGGATGCAGAGACTGCGCGAAACGTGAGCGGAGCGTTGAAGGCCTTCGCCACGCTCCCCGAGCTTCCCGAGCGCACGCAGCGTCGCGCTGAGGCGCTGGCTCGCCTCCCTGGACGGCAGCGAGTGCGAGGCTATGGTGAACGCGCTGTTCGCCGCTTTGAAGGCGGCCGGCATCACCGATGCCTCCCAACTCTTCGAGGGCGGCCGCGAGTGGGCGATTTTGCGCGACGGCGTGATGGGAGCGCCTGCGGAGGATCGCACGATCATGTTGAATGCCCTGCGCGGCCTCACCCGCGCCTTCAGCGACGTTACTGCCGAGCGCAACAGCGCCCGTCGCGATGCCCAGCGTAAGGCCAAGGCCGAGTGATGCTAAATCCAGTGCACGCGCGTCTCGTCGTAGCGCGTGGGGCCTTTGGGCTCCGGTTTGTGCTCGGGATGGCCCACGGCGATGAGCGCGAAGGGCGTAACGCCGCGCGGGCTTCCCAGAGCCACATCAACAGCGGCCATGCGATCCTTCTCCGGCGCGATGCCGAGCCACACGGCGCTTAGGCCCAGGTTGGCGGCCTCGATGAGGATGTTCTCCACGGAAGCGCTCATGTCGTAGGAGGCGTCTTGCGGCGCGCGCAGGCCCTCGGTGCGCTGGCGCGCCACAATGACGCAGGGGGCGAGTTTGGCCGGCGTGCCGTAGGGGCTTGAAGCGGCCAGAGCCAGACGCGTGGTCTCGTCCCGCGCGATGTAGAATTCCCAGGGCTGCTGGTTCACGGCGGAGGGGGCGGCCATAGCGGCACGCATCAGCTTCTCGATATCTCGGATGTCCACCGGCTCGTCGGTGTACTGACGGACGCTGCTGCGCAGGTAAATGGCATTCATAGGGCTTGGCCTCGATCCTGAACGTGCGGCGCAAGGCCTCGCGCCAACGGCGAGCCCCAGAGCCTCAAGGGACGAGCGGAAATGGGCATGAGGGTGGGTGCCGCTTCCCGCGATTGCCTTCACCTTAGCAAGCTGGTTTCGTTGCCAGGGTGTGAACCGTTCCTTATTACGGTTCCGCCAACCCGCCGCAATAAAACCGACAAGAAGCCGGTGCCCTACAGGTCGCGCTGGTAGAGGTCCTCGTAGGTCTCGCGGCGGGTGACCACGCGCGATGCGCCGTCGCGCACGAACACCACGGCCGGGCGGGGCTGTCCGTTGTAGTTGCTGGCCATGGTCATGTTGTAGGCACCGGTGCCGAACACGCACACGATGTCGCCGAGGTCGGCCTTCTGCAGGGGCATGTCGATGACCACGGCGTCGCCGCTCTCGCAGTGCTTGCCGCACAGCGTGACGATTTCCTCGCGGGGTTGCCCGGCTTTGTTGGCGATGGTGGGCTCGTAGTCGGCGTGGTAGAGCGCCGTGCGGATATTGTCGGACATGCCGCCGTCGATGGCCACGTACTTGCGGATGCCCGGCAGCGTCTTCAAGATGCCCACGGTGTACAGCGTGACGCCGGCCGGGGCCACCAGCGAGCGGCCCGGCTCCACCAGAAGGCGCGGCAACGGCAGGTTGTGCAGCGCGCACAAATCGCGCACCGCCGAGCAGGTGACCTCGGCGAAGTCGTCGATGGAAGAGGGCTGATGCTCGGCCAAATACGCGATGCCCAAGCCGCCGCCCAAGTCCAGCTCGGTGATCTCGTGGCCGTAGGTGTCGCGGATGCGGGCCATGAACTCCACCATGACCGCCGCCGCCTCGCGGAAGGAGTGCAGCGCGAAGATCTGCGAGCCGATGTGGCAGTGCAGGCCCGCAAGGCGCACGTTCTCGGCGGCCAGCACGTCGCCGACGCACTTGAAGGCGAAGTCCTCGCGCATGGTGAAGCCGAACTTCGAGTCCTCGCAGCCGGTGCGGATGTACTCGTGGGTGTCGGCCTCCACGCCGGGGGTGATGCGCATGTACACGTCCTGCACCACGCCGAGGCGCCCGGCGATCTCGTTCACGCGGGCCAGCTCGATGCGGGAATCAAGCACGATGCGCCCCACGCCGGCGGAGATGGCCTCTTCCAGTTCGCGGGGTGTCTTGTTGTTGCCGTGGACGAACACGCGCTCCATGGGGAAGTCTACCGAGCGAGCGCAGGCCAGCTCGCCGCCGCCAGACACATCCAGGCACAGCCCCTCGGCCTCGGCGATGCGCGCCACTTCCTTGTTCAGGAACGCCTTCGACGCGTAAATGATGTCGGAGTTCTCGTAGCGGCTGCGGAAGGCCTCGCGGTAGGCCTCCATGCGGTGGCGCAGGTCGGCCTCGTCGAACACGTAGAGCGCGGTGCCCTCCTTGCGAGCCAGCTCCACCATGTCGACGCCGCCGATGAACAGGTGGTCGTCGCGCACCTCGGCGGTCTCGGGCAGCACGGCGCCCAGCTCCATAGTGGTGCGCATATCGGGCTTCTTCGTCAGGTCTGAGGCGGGCAGGGACATTTCCGCGTCCTTTCTCGGCGTGTCACGGCGCCGCGTTGCAGCAGCGCAGGTCTCTCATGATCTGGCGCCTATGGTAACAAGGCTCTGTTTCAAGTGCTTAAAATCGGCGGCCTTCCGTGTGATATTTCGGAACGAATGGCGGCGTGCGGTCGAGGTGCCAGCTCCTGTGGTATATTCTCGGCAGCAAATAATGTCGAGCGAAATGCTCTACTTTGGAATGCCCCGAACGAAAGGACGCGAAATGGCGAAGACCGAACCTTCTATCGATCAGTGGCTGCGCGAGGCTAAGGCCGATCCGGCGGCGGCCCAGTGCGGCATGTTCCTCACCCACAACGGCGTGGTGCGTATCACCCCGAAGGCCCAGGTGCGCGAAGGGGTAGAAGGCTTGGGCAAGGTGGTGGCCGTCGAGTTCTCCTATGATGCGGAGGGCCTGGCCGCCGCCGAGGCCGAGGCGCTCACTTGGCCCGGCGTCTACTATGTGCGTACCTGGCTGAACGAGGGGCGCTGTAGCGTGGGCGATTCGCTCATGTACGTGCTCATCGGTGCCGACATCCGACCCAACTGCATCGACGCACTGCAAAAGCTCGTGGGCCACATTAAGAACGAGCTCGTGGTGGAGAAGGAGATTTTCGAATAGAAGCCTTTGGCAGAGCGGGGAGAGGGCGGTTTCCCAGCCCGCTGCGCGCTTTATCCCCCTGCGAACGCGGCAAAAGAAACAGCGAAAGGAACGCACATGAGTCGGTACCATCCCGACACCACTGCTGCTGAAGTGGAAGCTGTTTCTTAACGGCCGCGTTCTCCGGGGGCGCGCAGAGGTCTGGGAAACCGCCCTCTCCCCGCTCTGATGTACGACTTCCGTAGCTGTCCCTGTATAATCGTTCGATCACAGAGAACTTTCGCGCTCGGGAGAGGACGTAACATGGCAGTGAAAATCGGCTTGGTGGGCACCGGCACCGTCGGCGGCGGGTGCATCGACATCATCCAGAAGCACAAGGACGACTTCCTGCGTCACTTCGGTGTGGATATCGAGCTGGCGCGCGTGTGCTCGCTGTCGTCGGCCGAGGCCGAGGCCCACGGGGTCGGCCACCTGTTCACCGACAACTTCAACAACATCATCAACGATCCCGAGATCGATATCGTGGTGGAGCTCATCGGCGGCACCACCATCGCGCGCACGGTCGTATTGAACGCGCTCGCTGCCGGTAAGAATGTGGTCACAGCCAACAAGGCGCTCATGGCCACCCATGGCAAGGAGGTCATGGAAGCTGCCGAGGCCGCCGGCAAGGAACTGGCCTTCGAGGCGTCCGTGGGCGGCGGCATTCCCATCATCGATCCGCTGAAGCACTCGCTCATCGCCAACGAGATCACCTCGGTCATGGGCATTGTGAACGGCACCACCAACTACATGCTCACCCGCATGGCCGACAACGGCCTGTCCTACGAGGATGCCCTGCATGAGGCGCAGCAGAAGGGCTTCGCCGAGGCCGACCCCACGGCGGACGTGGGCGGGTTCGACGCGGCGGCGAAGATCGCCATCTTGGCTTCCATCGCCTTCAACTCGCGCGTGACCTTGGACGATGTCTTTACCGACGGCATCACGAATATCTCGCCGGTGGATATCGAGGCTGCTCGCGACATGGGCTACGTCATCAAGCTTCTGGCCATCGCCCATCGCCGCGAGGATGGGGTCGATGTACGCGTGCATCCCACCATGATCCCGACGAACCACCAGCTGGCCACCGTGAACGGCGTGTTCAACGCCATTTACGTGGTGGGCGACTTTGTGGGCGAGACCATGTTCTTCGGCGAGGGCGCCGGCGCGGGTGCCGCGGCTAGTGCCGTCATGGGCGACGTGCTGGAAGTGGCGCGCCACATTCAGCAGGGCGTGGCTCCCATTGTGGGCTGCACCTGCACCGACGACCTGCCCATCCTGCCCATGGACGAGCTGGTCATGCGCTATTACCTGCGTTTCTCGGTGACCGACCGTCCGGGCGTTCTGGAAACCATGGCCGGCGTGTTCGCGCGCCACAACATCTCGGTGAAGTCTATCGTGCAGCGCGGCCGTTCCGGTGCCGAGCGCGTCGACCAGGTAGTGGTCACCCACCGCTGCCGCGAGCGCGACATCCGCGAGGCTCTGGAAGAGGCCCTGGCCCTGGACAACGTGGTGCTGGACACGCCTTCCGTCATCCGCGTGGAGGAATAAGTGATCGGCACCATTTTCGATTGCGATGGGACGCTGGTGGATTCCATGGGAGCGTGGCATGAGGTGGATCGCACGCTGGCGGCCGAGGCCGGCATCACGCTGACCGAGGCCGACGCCGAAGCCATCACCACCATGTCGCTGCCCGAGGCCAGCGCCTATTTACATGAGCAATGCGGTCTCGGCGAGAGCAACGAGGCGGTGCTCGAGATGATCTTCGACCGCATGCGCGCCTTCTACGCCAACGAAGTGGAGGCTCGTCCGGGCGCGCTGGCCTTCGTGCAGGCCCTGCACGAGCGCGGCGTGCCTATGGCGGTAGCCTCCTCCACGCCGGCCGATATGCTGGCCACCTGCGTGGAACGCTGCGGGTTCGCCCCCTACATGAAGACCGTCGTGTCTGTAGACGACCTGCAGACGAGCAAACGCGAACCGGCTGTTTACGACCACGCCCGCAGCTTCCTCGGCACTGATCGCGCCCACACCTGGGCTTTCGAAGATGCCGCCTACGCCCTGGACACCCTGTGCGCGGCCGGCTACCGCACTGGCGCCATCTACGACAACGACATCTCCGGCACCCGCGACCAGCTCTTCGAGCGCGCCGACTTCCTCATCGCCTCATGGGAGGATCTCGACCCCGACATCTTTCTCGCCAAGGCCGGCGCTTAAACGACAAAACCGTAAGATACGCGCAACGGCAGCGTAAGTGGATGCTGCCATGATGGAACCATCGAAATTGGGGGATGCGGAACCGCCGAAAGGCTCAATTGGGAGCACATCGCCCAGCCCGCGTCCCGCCCGAGCGAAAGGAGCCTATCATGATCACCACGCTCTGCGCCATCGCCCTGCTCGCCGTTGCCGTGTTCGTCCTCGCCGGCTGCATTGCCACCGCGGCCCTATAAAACGGTTCACCTTTCGGCCCACGGCGAACCTCGCGCGTCGGAGGATGGTCCCTCTGACGCGCGAGTCCGTCTTACGTGGAGCGGAGACGTGAGCGTGAGAAAGCTCTTTCTAGAGGCCGAATTCCTCGAATCGCGCACGGCGAGCGGCGGCATCGGTTGCAACGAGTGCTACCTCTTCCGAGCGACCCGATTCGATCAGCGCCGTCACCAACGCGCCAAGACGCGCTTCTCCCTCTTCAAGACCTTCAGCCCGTCCCTCGCTTTCCGTTGTCTCGACGGCGATGTGCTCTAGTTTCTCGAGATCTTCCTGAAGCATGCGCCTTTGCTCCTCAAGCACGCGCTGTTGCTCCTCAAGCGTGCGCCTTTGCTCCTCGACCATGCGCCTTCGGGCCTCGAGGTCTTCCCGGTCTTCCTCGAGCATGCGTCTTAGAGTCTCGAGGTCTTCCCGGTCTTCCTCGAGCATGCGTCTCTGGATCTCCATGTCTTCCTCGAATGTCAGCAAGGCCATCTTCTCCTTTCTCCACGCTTCGTCGCCGTTCGCTGCCCTTACGGCGGCGGCTAGTTTCGTGGCGAACCGATCGTCGCCCGCTTCTCCGGTAGCAATATAGTGTAGCAGGTTTCGCAGGCGTCCCGGAGGGAGCCTGTCCCAGGCAGGGGCAGCCAAGACGATCCAGGTGAACCCATGGTCCGTTTTCACGCTCGTATTCTCCTGGCACTTTACGTTTAGCGTGTATACCGGCAGCCCCGCATTGAAGGGATCGTGCAGGCAGATGAAAACGATGTAGCAGGGAGGGAGGTTTCCGTAGTGCTCGCCACGGCGTAGTGCCAAGGTGTCCATGGCGCCCTGATAGAAGCGCAAGCGGCGACCGAGTTTAGCCCGCTTGACTGTTTGCATCTCGATGTTGCAAACCTCGTTCTCGGTTTTTACGTAGGCGTCGAGACGCACGCCGTGGTTGGTGAGCGTCGGACGGATATCGTTCTCGGCGATGATGTACTCAATGTTCGACACTGGTGCATTGAGGACTACTTCAAGCAGCTCGCGGCAAAGCTCCTCGTTCGTCATCAGAAGATCGAACATGGGCCAATCGCTGAACTCGAGTTCGTTTTCCTTCATGGGCTTCTCCTCAAATCGATGGAAGGGGGAGGGCCACTTTATTCGATCACGACCGCATAAATGACGCGGGAATGTCTCGTTTTGCTCCTCGCGCCGACCGCACTTGCGTCGCAAGGCCAGCTCAGCGCCCCTTTGTTAAGCATCGTTGCTTGCGCATGCGGAGCTTTCTTGTTACGGTGAAGCGGTGAGAACGTTTCCGAGAAGGGCTGACGCCATGCTGAAGGACACCATCAAGAAGCTGCGCACTGAGCAGGGATTGAGCCAGGATGAGTTGGCCGAGCGCGTCCACGTAGTGCGCCAGACCGTCTCGAAGTGGGAGCGTGGCACCTCGGTTCCCGACGCCGATTCGCTCGTGGCCCTGGCCCGTGCCCTCGGAGTGAGCGCCGCTGAACTGCTGGGGGAGAGTGCGATGGTGGAGAAAAAGCCGGACGACCTTGCGTGGGAGACCTCTCTTCTTGATGAGCGCATTGCCAGTGAGTCGCAACGGCTCGATCGCCTGGTGCGCGCCCTCAAATGGGCGCTCGTCGGCGCGGCGGTTATGGTGCTTGTCTTCGGTCTTTTTATCTGGCTGCCAAACCAGCAATTCTCCTACACGATATGGTGGGACAGCGTGACAGACGATCCGGATTACAATAAGATCATCTATCGCCTCGATGGCGAAGGGAAGTCGATACGGCTTTTCCTGGATCCAGAGGACTATGGGCGCGTTATTGGCTGTGCCGGGGAACCGGGCATGGCGGAGGCCATGAGCGCGGCGGAGCTCCTCAATGAGCCGGGAAGCTTGGATGCGCTCTCTGAGCGAGCGAATCAAGCTATAGAGGCGATGGGCGGTATCGTGCTTCGTCACGAGTTGTGGCTTCCCGCCGCCAGTCGCGAAGACGATGATCCTACCAATGACGATGTGCCTTACTCAGTTTGCTTCTACGCCGATTCCGACGACCAAGATATCCCATGGCCATGATCTGGGCTTTTGCAGTTTCCGAAGTTGAAGGTGCATTGCGCTACAGACAACGGCACCCCGCGAAATCGTGACAGGCGCTGACGCCGTCGAATGAGGAATTGTAGCTGCGGGCTGGTGGTACCAGGTGCTGTCGAGGACAATGGGAAGGCTGAGGCTAGGTGCTCTGCTAGATGAGTTTCCAGGGGCTGGCCGAACGAGTCCCCGAGATTCGCTGATATACCGTTAATAATCTAGCTAAGACTCCGAGATCGTCTCTACGGAGGTGACGGTGCCGCCGTGGTCTTCTATGTAGGTGCAGACGGCTTCTTCGAATTCGCTGGCGCTGCCTGGGATGTTGTAGAACTGCTGGACGTCGACAGCGTCGGCTATGGTGGGGGAGCCGGTGTAACTGATGACCGCTGTGGGGTCGTAGGCGTCTAGGTCGATGACGAACTGGCTTGTCTGGCCGTTGAGCTCGTATTCTATGATAGTACGGTTGATCGCCGCTTCTTGGATCGCTATGGAACCCGAGAACTCCGGTATGGCGTAGAGGGCGACGGCCAGCACAAGGCCCTCCTTGTCGCCGATGATCTCATTCTCCTTTCAACCATAGCGATTGCCGCCCGATCAGGCAAGCAACTGAAACTAACACGGGGGTTTCTGTGCGATACTGTGGCACAGAGTGCGATAAGGTTCGGCCGTGGTCGCAGTTGCAGGCTCGGAAAGGAGCGATGGTGCTGGCGGATTGGTGGGACAGGGTTACCGGGCGCGCGGGGAAGCGCGAGGTGTTTCCTTCTCGGTTCGGAGAGGCGGCGGTGTATGCGATGCCGGCGGAGGACGGGTCGCTTGTGCGCATGCTGAATGTGGGCGGGGTGCTGCAGTCGGCGACCTATCTGGACGAGCGTTGGGCGACGTGCCCCTTTGCGTACCTGCGATCCTTCGACCACCTCTTCGAGGCGGCGCTTCCCGAGGCGCTGGATCCGCTGGTTGTAAACCGTGTGCTCATGCTTGGTGGCGCTGGGTTCGCCTATCCCAAGCAGCTGCTGCTGGAGCATCCGGGCGTTGCGCTGGACGTGGTGGAGATTGATCCGGCCATGGTGCAAATCGCCCGGGAGCGTTTCTTCCTTGATCGTCTGGAGATGCAGCTGGCCGCCGAGGGCCGCGCCGACGATCTGCGCATCTTCGTGGAAGACGGCGAGGCGTTCCTGCGGCGGTCGGACGGCGCCCCCTACGATGCCATCATCAACGACGT
>OMNT01003369.1_pt1 | contig 11707 bp, 9 predicted proteins | sample 1672551 | NCBI WGS metagenome assembly OMNT01 (sample SAMEA3136698, study PRJEB25190) | human gut metagenome
GAATCTATAACAGAGAAGCAAATGGTAACTTCCAGGTTGTATGTACTCGTTGGGGTCCAGACTATGCTGATCCAACAACTTACTTAAACTTATTCTTAACTGGTAACCAGAATAACTATGGTAAGTACAGCAATGCTAAAGTTGATTCATTAATGAAACAGGTTCAGTCTGAATCAGACTTAAATAAACGTTGGGACTTAATGACTCAGGTAGAAAAGACTGCACTTGATGATTTAGCTTATATTCCAGTATTCGAAAAGGGTGCTGCAGCATTAAAGGCTAAGAATGTAAAAGGACTTGTTCATTCAGCAGTTGGTGTTCCTTATACATTCAAATACGTAACTATCAAATAAGAATAAACAGAACATAGTGAGAATAAACACATTATAGCTCTTGCTATAATGTGTTCTTCTTTTTAAATGAAAGGTGTGATATTTATATGGATAAATCCATGATTAGGTATATCTTAAAGAGATTGCTTATTTCCGCAATTACTCTATTTGTTATACTTACAGTTCTGTTCATTATGACTCGTTGTATGCCAGGTTCTCCATTCAACTCAGAAAAGTTGAGTCCAGAACAGCAGAAAGTCATTATGGCAAAATATGGTCTTGATAAGCCAGTTCTAGTACAGTATGGTACATACTTAAAGAATATGTTATCAGGCGACTTCGGTGTTTCTTATGTTTTATACAAAGATCAGAATGTTTCTGAATTAGTATTTGACGCAGCTAAGATCTCATTTGCTTATGGTATCGCTGCATGTATCTTAGGTACATTAGTAGGTATGTTACTTGGTATCGTTGCTGCATTAAACAAGAACACTATTTGGGATACAATCGCAACTATTATTTCTATCTTAGGTGTATCTATCCCATCATTTGTATTCGCATTATTACTTGTTATCTTGTTCAGTAATGATCTTCGTATCTTACCGACAATGTATGATGATATGAATCCAATCTTCTCATCTATATTGCCAGTTATCGCTTTATCTATGAGCGTTATTGCCAACGTAGCACGTTTCACTCGTACAGAAATGATTTCTGTATTAAATAGTGAATATATGACTCTTGCAATGGCTAAAGGTTTAGATCGTAAGACATTAATCTTCAAGCATGCATTACGTAATGCCTTAATCCCAGTAATCACTATCTTAGGTCCGATCCTAGTTAACTTGATGACTGGTACAATGGTAGTAGAACAGATCTGTTCTGTACCAGGTTTAGGTAAGCTATTAATTAACAGTATTCGTGCCAATGACTACAACATCATCGTTGCATGTTCATTCTTATATGCATTCATGTATATCGTTATGATGTTAGTAATCGATGTATCTTATGGTATTATCGATCCACGTATCCGTTTAGGAAAGGGGGACAACTAAGATGGATGACAAGAAATATGAATTTTTGCCAGATGATTTTGAGTTTATCGGTGATAAACAGAATATCAACATTGATGAAGTTGCTCCTGCAAGACCTGCTTGGAAAGATGTTGTTTATCGTTTTACTCAGAACAAAGGTGCAATCTTTGGTTTAGCTTGTATTATCATCATTGCTTTACTTGCTATCTTTGTACCAATGATTTCTCATTGGAAATATGATGCAATTGATACAAGTATTGCGAATGTTCTTCCAAATGGTACTCATTTCTTTGGTACTGATAAATATGGCCGTGACTTGTTCGTAAGAACTTGGCAGGGTACTCGTATTTCATTAATTATCGCATTAGTTGCAGTAGTTATTGATATCGTAGTTGGTATGACTTATGGTTTAATTTCTGGTTACTTTGGTGGTTTAATTGACTCTGTCCTTCAGAGAATTCAGGAAATCATCAACTCTATCCCAACACTAGTAGTATTAACTATTCTTTTAACAGTATTAAAGCCTTCTTTATATACCGTTATTCTTGCGTTAATCTTCACTGAATGGATTCCTATGTCTCGTATCACAAGAGCACAGGTATTAAAAATCAAGGAAGATGAATTCATTCTTGCTTCTAGAACATTAGGTGCAAGCAATATCTTTATCTTATTCAAGGAAATCTTACCAAACATCTTTGGTCAGTTAATCATCATGTCTATGATGACTATCCCAAATGCAATTTTCTATGAAGCATATCTAGCATTCGTTGGTTTAGGTTTAACTGTTCCTCAGGCTTCACTTGGTACTTTGATCAACTCAGGTTTCGAAGTATTCACAGTATATCCAACTCAGATGACTATCCCAGCTATTATCCTTGCAGTATTAATGTTAGGATTCAACTTATTAGGTGATGGTTTAAGAGATGCACTTGATCCTACTATGAAGGAGATGTAATTATGGCTGACAGAGAAAGAATTTTAAAAATCAGAGACTTAAATATCTCCTTTAAGATTGAAGGTAAGAAAGTGAATGCCATCCGTGGTGTTAACTTAGACCTTTATAAGGGAGAAACAATTGCGATTGTAGGTGAATCTGGTTCAGGTAAATCAGTTACTACAAAAGCTATCATGGGTATCTTAGCTAAGAATGGTAGTATTGAAAGTGGTTCAATCGACTATACTTGGCATGATCCTGATACTGATGAAAAACATACAGTAGATATCACTAAGATGACAGAAAAGGAAATCCAGAAGGAAATCCGTGGTCGTAAGATTGCGATGGTCTTCCAGGATCCAATGACTTCTCTAGACCCAACAATGACAATTGGTAAACAGATCATGGAACCAATGATGTATCATTATGGAACATCTAAAGAAGAAGCATATAAAAAGGCTGTAGAACTTCTTGAAGAAGTAGGAATCACTAACGCAGAAAAACGTATGAAGAACTACCCTCACCAGTTATCTGGTGGTATGAGACAGCGTGTTGTTATCGCAATCGCTTTATCTTGTGATCCATATGTATTAATCTGTGACGAACCTACAACAGCCCTAGATGTAACTATCCAGGCTAAGATTCTTGAATTAATTCAGGACTTACAGAAGAAAAAAGGTATTTCAGTTATTTATATCACACATGACTTAGGTGTAGTTGCTAAGGTAGCTGACTTCGTAAACGTTATGTATGCAGGTAAGATTGTAGAAACAGGTTCTATCGAAGATATCTTCTACAGACCTTTACATCCATATACTTGGGGTCTTTTATCAGCAATGCCTGATTTAAATACTGATGATCCAGAATTATATACAATTCCTGGTTCACCACCAAACGTTACAAAAGAAATCAAAGGTGATGCATTTGCACCACGTAATAAATATGCATTAAATATCGATAAGAGAATTGAACCACCTATGTTCAAAGTAGAAGGTTCTACAACTCATAAGGTAGCCAGCTGGTTAATGCATCCAAATGCGCCAAAGGTAGAAATGCCTGAAGCATTAAGAAAGAGAATCGATAACATGATGAAAGAAGGTGTACCAAGTAATGGACAAGAATAGTCAGACTCCAATTCTTGAAGTCAAGAATTTAAAACAGTATTTCTATCCAACTAGAAAGTTTACTGTAAAAGCCGTTGATGGTATTTCATTCAAAATCATGCCAGGTGAAACATATGGTTTAGTAGGTGAATCTGGTTCAGGTAAATCTACTACTGGTCGTGCCATTATTAGATTATATGATCCAACTGATGGTCAGATCATTTTCGAAGGTGAAGATATCACTGGTAAGATGTCTAAGAAAGCTCTTAAGACATTACGTACTAAGATGGCTATGATTTTCCAGGATCCAATGGCTTGTTTAAACCCTCGTAAGAAGGTTATTGATATTATTGCTCAGGGTCTTGATATTCATCATGATTATAAAGATGAAAAAGAAAGAGAAGAAAAGGTTTATAAGATTCTTGAGATGGTAGGTTTATCAAAAGAACATGCGAACCGTTTCCCACACCAGTTCTCTGGTGGTCAGAGACAGCGTATTGGCATCGCAAGAGCCTTAATTATGAACCCTGATCTAATCATTGCCGATGAAGCAATCTCAGCCCTAGACGTATCTATTCAGGCACAGGTTGTAAACCTAATGAAGAAGATGCAGAAAGAAACAGGTGCTGCTTACTTATTTATCGCTCATGACTTATCAATGGTTAAATACATCTCTGATAGAATTGGTGTATTACATTTAGGTCACTTAGTAGAAACAGGAACTGCAGATGAAATCTTTAGTAATCCTCTCCATCCATATACAAGATCATTATTATCTGCCATCCCTCATTCTAACCCAAGAGTAGAGAAGGTAAGAAAATCATTCTCTTATGATTATGAAACAAGCGGTCTTGATTATGCAGCTGGTACTCAGCATCAGATTACTGATACACACTTTGTATTAGGTACTGATGAAGATGTTGAACAGTTCAAGAAAGACGCAGCAAACTTCAAATTATAACATTAAAAGACTATGACACTTATGTGTGATAGTCTTTTTTTAGGCTCTAAAAATGTGAACTACTACACTTATTCGCTGTAAAAAGTGTAACAGCACTACATTTATTCGTTGCAAAAAGTGTATAGGTAGCACATTTATACGTTGTAAAAAGTGTATAAGTAACACATTTTTTCGCTGTAAAAAATGTAAAAAGGTGATATAAAGGAATAATAAGGCAGGTGTCTCTATGTATCGATACTCAATAGAAGAATTATTCAAATGGAAAGAAAAGCCAAATCGTAAGCCAATGATTATACAGGGTGCAAGACATGTAGGTAAAACATGGCTGATGAAAGAGTTTGGTAAGAAAGCTTATACTCATACTGTTTATATTAATTTTGAAGATAATGTAACTATGGAAGATTTGTTTTCGTATGATTTAGATACAAAACGTTTGATTACAGGTATGGAACTGTATAGTGGTAAAAAAATTGATCCTGACAACACACTTCTTATATTTGATGAATTACAGGAAGTACTTAGAGCCTTAACTTCTTTAAAATATTTCAATGAAAATGCACCTGAATATCATATTGTATGTGCCTGTTCATTCATGGGTATTGATTTACATCAAGGGACATCATTCCCGGTAGGGAAAGTGAATTTTATGAATCTCTATCCTCTTACTTTCAAAGAATTTTTAATGGCTACAGGTAAAGAACGATTTGTAGAACTACTTGATCAACAGAATTATCAAATGATCAAGAGTTTTAAGCAGACGTATATTGATACGTTGAAACAGTATTATTATGTGGGTGGGATGCCAGAAGCTGTACAATATTTTGCAAATTATAATGATTATAATGAAGTGCGTAATATTCAGAGAAAAATTCTATTCGCTTATGAACAGGATTTTTCTAAATATGCACCTAATGAAATTGTTCCTAAAATCAGGATGCTTTGGAATAGTATTCCATCGCAGCTTGCTAAGGAAAATAAGAAATTTATATATGGTCTTATTCGCACAGGAGCACGCGCTAAAGAATATGAAACAGCTATTATGTGGCTATCTGATTGTGGATTAATACATAAAATTAGTCGTGTAAATCAAGCAGGTATACCTTTAAAGGCATATGAAGATTTAAAGGCTTTTAAAATTTATTTATTAGATGTAGGGCTTTTAGGGTGCATGACTGGTTTGAAACAAAAGACGCTTATTGAAGGTAATAATTTATTTGTGGAATTTAAGGGTGCACTGACTGAACAATATGTATGCCAACAACTCAAGACAATAGAAGATTTGAATATATATTATTATACAAACGAAAGAGGAAACTGCGAAATAGACTTTGTGATAGATAGAGACAATCAGATAATTCCAATAGAAGTCAAAGCAGAAGAAAATTTAAGGGCGAAGAGTCTTAAAACATATAGTGAAAAGTTTTCTCCTGATATTTGTGTTCGTACTTCTATGTCTGATTATAGAAAAGAAGATTGGCTTATTAATCTTCCTCTCTATGCAATAGAAACAATAAAGGAACTATGAAAAAACGACACAGCAAGTGTCGTTTTTTAGTTAATTCATGCTTTTTTGTAACTTCTTAGCGACAAGTATCAATACAATCACAGAGTAGCTGTACTGATATAATCCATTATATAAGATTAAGTGGTATCGAAGTGGCTTGTGAAATCTTAGGCTCTACAAAAGCACTGATATCATAACCAATAAAGAATAAACCAAATTTAGATGCTATACTTATTCCTTATATTAGAAATTGCAGCATCTCCCTCTACTATGTTTTCAGATTTTACACCTTTCAAACCACCTAGGATTGTTTTTGCTTCATTCATCTTTCTCATAGTTTTATCATAAAAATCGATGTCCATAACAACTAATCTGCCGCATCCATTCTTGGTTACGAATATAGGACCGTTTTCTTCTGCACAAAGACGTTCTACTTCAGCTGTATTTTTCAAATCATGCATTGGAATAATCTTCATACAATCAGCTCCTTTCTTGTGGTTATATTATAATCTATATTTAGCCACGGTGTAAGTGACTGTGAATTATTACGATTAAAAAACGACACAACCAGACGAATTTTTCCCTTGATCTGCTTTGCAGGTCAGTAAAAAAGCTGTCTTGTACGGTATCGGCTTCATACCACTTATTTTTCAGCATCATACGAGCCAGCTTTTGTCGGTGTAACAACCGCTTGATACGGTCATATCAGTAACGGTAGTAGAGAAAAGAGACCAATGCACAAACACCAGTCATTATTAGAATCGTAATGGAATTGTAGGCAGTCCAAGTAATTCCGGCATGAAGCAGGTTAAAATCTGTCCAGTCTGTAACAAGGAGCTGTCGCAGATTCAGTAGCAGGAACACCGCAACAAACAGGAGCAACAGCCAGCCGATACAGAAATAATAGACCAGCGATTTATCACTGGCACGAATCCTGTTACCTTTAGATTTTATCCATACTTTCATTAAAACTCCTTTCTTCGGGTATAAGAAAAGCAGTCAATCTTATAGACTAACTGCTCGCATAAATAATAAAATCATTATGTTCAATTTAAGAAAAGTGTTGATATAGGTTATCTTATTCAGCAAATATACCATAACGATATTGTTGTCGGTATCATTAAACTCACTTCTGTCATCATCTCGTTGACAGTGCCTAACGATTTGCAATCATCAGTAAGATATCTCTTCTCTATAGGAGATACGCAAATGATGCAAAGAAAGTATGGATTGAAGCGGCATTAGAAGAAGGTATCAAGATTGATGAACCAGATAGTATTGAGGACTATTTTGGAAAATTCAAATTGAGAATCCCTAAGACTCTTATCTAGAAATGACGGCTTACTTTTAAAATAGACGACAATGACATAAACATTTACACAGAAATTGTCCAAAGGCAATGTCCGGAGTTCACATTCCGGCTTTTTTTGCTTGAGTAAATCTAAAGTATATTTAGTCGCTTGCTTTTTTTAGACATTTCATAGATGTTTCATAAATGATTAGTAGGATGAAATAAAGGAGATGATAAAAATGAAACAAATAAAAAAAGTAATGGTATTTGGAGTGTTGTGTTTCTGTACTGCACTTATAGGATGTCAAAATAAAATAAATGCATTCACAAGTTCAGTTTTAATTAGGAACAAAACATCGTTTAAGCCTATTGATGAGGCAATAGATTCTAAAGAGGAATATGTTTATGAATATTTAGGTCTTAAATTTAAGTTATCTCAAAATATTAAGACTGCTATGAATCAAAAAAGTCTTGTGATGCTTGATGCACAAAATGCGTTAAATCAAGATTTAAGATATGCTTTTTTCTCATTTAATACAGTATCAAATACGCAAAAGAACATTGTTGCTGAAGATACTAAGGACTACATAAAATGGGAAAACAGTCTTAAGAGAGAAGGTACTATTGGTATGTATCTAAAAGGAATGTCTCAAGAGGAACTAACTGATTTGACTAAATGCAAATATCATAAAAAAATAGGCACTTCTGATGATAAACAATATGAATATTACATAAGCTACCAGACTGAGGATTTTCTAAAGGAATTAATGAAATCAAACATAGAAATAATTGATCGATTAAAAGAAACAGAAAATGGCTTTGTTTTAAAAGAAAAGAAAGATTTAGACAATACAGAGGTTTTTGATGAATAATCGTGCTATTTATTATATAACAAGAAAGAAAAAAAGGTCTCTTATTATTTTGATTGTTGTTACAGTTATTTTTTCTAGCTTATATGTATCTTTAAATGTTATTAAATCCACAACACACTTAAAGAACTCAATATCTAGAACTGCGCAGACTTCTTTATCAATTTCCAAAAAAGATCAATCATCCTTTGATCATAAGACCTTTAAAGAAACCAAGAATTATATTTTGCAATACAATGGAATAATAAAACCCAAACAGATAAAAGTCATTGAAGCAAAGCAGTCAATAAAAAGAGATGATTTACCTGAAGAGTACCAGAAGGTTTTATCATATCAGGCGATAAATCAAACAGAAAACCATGCTTTATTCAAAAGTGGTAATTTTATATTAGAAAAAGGAAGACACCTCAAAAAAAAGGATTTAAACAAAGTGATGATTCATGAACAATTAGCAAAAAAGAATCATTTAAAAATAGGAAATTATATAACATTACAGAATAATCATCGATATAAAATTATAGGTATTTTTTCGGGCAAAAAACAAGAAGCATATACTGGATTGACTTCGGATTTTAGTGAAAATATGATTTTTATTGATTATCGATCATTACATACAAAGAATGTGAATCAAATGATTATGTTTTTTAATAGTTCACAAGAAGCTCAAATGACTATGAATCATCTTCGACAGAAATATATAGATTATGATATTGAAGAAGATCGTCAAACATATAAGGAAACCTTAGAAGCAATTAATTATATACAATACATTATCAAGTTAATAGTATATAGTTTTATTGTGGTTGCTATAGTTGTTCTTTCTCTTATTTTAATTTTATGGTTAAGAGAAAGAATCCATGAAATAGGTATTTTATTATCAATAGGAATAAGTAAAATAGAAATCTTAGGTCAGTTTATTATTGAACTTCTTTTGATTTCATTACCTGCAGTTATTTTATCCATTGCTGTAGGTAATGTATTATTTAAATTCATCATTAATGAATTATTAAAACATGAATATTCTTTGCTTGTTACAAATGGAATAGAGCAAGAATTATCTGCATTTTTAGCAAGTTATGGAATTTTAGTCACTGTTATATTGTTGTCAGTTGTCATAGCTTGTGGAATGTTCTTGACTAAAAAACCAAAAGAGATTTTATCAGAAATAAGTTAGGAGATTATAATGAGTGTATTAGAAATATCAGAATTAAGCTATAGATATAAGAATTCAAGAGAAAATATATTATTAGATGTCAATCAAACTTTTGAATTAGGTCAGTTTTATGCGATTATTGGTTCCTCTGGTGCTGGAAAGTCAACGCTGCTTTCTTTACTTGCGGGTTTAGATGAACCTCAGGAGGGAAATATTTATTTTGAAAATGAAGATATTAAAAAGAAAGGTTATAGTTGTCATAGGAGAAATCATATTTCTTTGGTGTTTCAAAACTATAATCTCATAGACTATTTAACACCTCTGGAAAATGTGAGATTGGTGAATAAGAAGGCATCACCATCATTGTTATTAGAACTTGGATTAAATCAAGATCAAATAAAAAGAAACGTCATGAAGCTTTCAGGTGGACAGCAGCAAAGAGTCGCAATTGCGAGAGCTTTAGCATCTCATGCACCTATTATTCTAGCAGATGAACCAACAGGTAATCTAGATAATAGTACAGCGAACGAAATCATTGAAATATTGAAAAAAATGGCTAAAAAAAGAAATAAATGTGTTATCGTTGTCACACATAGCAAAGAAGTTGCAAATAGTGCAGATGTTATTTTGGAACTCAAGGATAAGAGATTACAGGTTGTTGAATGGGAGGATAAGATATGATAAGAAATGCATTTGCATATGTAACAAGAAAAAAACTTAAGTCTTTAATCATTATTGTGATTATAGCGACGATGTCTACTTTTTGTGTTTTGGGCTTAGGAATTAAGAAAGCAACTGATGTATCATCCAAGAAAAGTCTAGGGAATATTACCAATAGCATTTTACTAGAAATTAATAGACAGGTTAATCCTGGGACACCTAGAGGTGGAGGAAATGTAAAAGAAAGAGATATTAACAGGATTGCACAGTGCAAGGAAATTTATTCTTATGTAAAAAGAATTAATAGTGTTGCAGATTTATTAGATCATGAAATCATTGAAACGCCAGAAACACTAGCTAATCAATCTCCTGAAAGAGCTAAAAACTTTAAAAATGCAGTAATGCTGACAGGCGTTAATGATTCCACTAGAGAAAATAAATTTGTATCAGGAGCTTATAAATTAGTAGAAGGAAAGCATCTTCAAAATGAAGATAAAAATAAAGTTTTAATGCACAAGGATTTAGCTCAAAAAAATCATTTGAAGGTGGGAGATCATTTGAAAATAAAATCAAATTTATATGATGCAGACAATGAAAAACAAGCTAATGAAATTGTTGATTTAGAAATCAAGGGGCTTTTTGATGGTCATAATAAAGGTAGTGTTAGTGCAGCACAAGAACTCTATGAAAATACTTTAATCACTGATGTGCATAGTGCAGCTCAGGTTTATGGCGATACAGAAGAGACAGCAGCTTATCAAGATGCCACATTCTTTGTAAAGGGACAGTATGATTTGAACCAAGTTGTGAAATCATTAGAAAAACTAGATATTGACTGGAGGGAATATGTTCTCATAAATGGTGCTTCTAATTATCCTGCCATGTATATGTCTATTTCATCTTTATATAGTATTGCGAATAAATTATTTTATGGTGCATTGATTTTTGCAGGTATTATTGTTGCTTTGCTTCTTCTATTATGGATTAATGCGAGAAAGAGAGAGATTGCAATTATGCTTTCTTTAGGTATTTCTAAAGTAAGGATTTTTGGTCAGTTTATGATAGAATTATTATTTATGATAATTCCTTCTTATGCATTATCTTATGGTCTTGCGTATTATTTTTCACAATCATTTGGTCATATGATATTAAACAATGTAACGGCTGATATTGCTAAGCAACTTGCAAACCAGGGAGCATCAAATCAATTGGGTGCAGGTGCCGAGGTTGATGGTTTTAATAAGATGATTACAAGTTTAAATGTACATGTTTCAATGGATACAATGCTAATTGTTATTGGTTTTATGACAATAGTTATGGTTTTAGCACTTGTGATATCATCAATGAGAATTCTTAAAAATAAGGAAAAAACATTGATTTATGAACGTTAGATATTATGTATAATAGAAGAAAGGAGGGATATTATGGACTTATTAGTTGTAGAGGATGATACTGTTATAAGAGAGGGTATTAGTGAATTTCTATCAGAATACGGCTATCATGTCATTGAGGCTAGAGATGGTAAAGAAGCATTAGATCTATTTAACAAAGAGATCAAACTTGTTTTGCTAGATATACAGATTCCTTTTATAAATGGCTTAGAAGTTCTAAAAACAATAAGAAAAGAAAGTGATATCCCTGTATTAATGTTGACAGCATTTAATAATGAAGAGTACAAAATAGAAGCTTTTACGCAACTGGCAGATGGCTATATTGAAAAACCTTTTTCACTGATTGTATTAAAGACAAGAATAGATGCATTAATAAAAAAGTATTATGGTTCTATAGAAAAGTTTATATATAAGAATATAGAGATTAATTTTACCAGCTATACAGCAAAAATAGAGGGAAGAAGTATCGAAATAA
>OMNT01003371.1_pt1 | contig 11700 bp, 6 predicted proteins | sample 1672551 | NCBI WGS metagenome assembly OMNT01 (sample SAMEA3136698, study PRJEB25190) | human gut metagenome
AATCTGTGTAATCTGTGGTGAATTAATTCATAACCGAAAAGAAATGAATTATTCCAGCCTACTCTTATTTTCTCAGGAAACTACTTTTCTTTCTGAATAGGCAATACAACTTCCAGCGGAGTGATTGCATAGGCTGAAAGAAAAGCGGGTAACGCGATGCTGAATGCAATCTGGGCAGGAATGATTGTTCTTGGAATCTTATACGGAGCTTTTACCGGCAATCTGGAGGCGGTGTCCAATGCCGCCCTGGAAAGTGCCGGGGAAGCTGTGGATTTATGTATTACGATGTGCGGGATCATGGGACTTTGGACAGGTCTGATGAAAATCGCACAGCAGGCGGGGCTGATTGCTGCATTGACGCGCGGCATCAGCCCTTTTGTGTCGTTTTTATTTCCCCGGATTCCGAAAAATCATCCGGCGCGGGAGTCAATTTCCACCAATATTGTTGCAAACGTCCTCGGACTTGGCTGGGCGGCAACTCCGGCGGGCTTAAAGGCGATGGAGGATCTTGCACAGCTGGAAGAAAAACGGAGACAGACGGGGTATCTGAAAAACGTTCCAAAAGATACGGCGAGCAATGAAATGTGTACGTTTCTGATTTTAAATATTTCATCTTTACAGCTTATTCCGGTGAATATTATCGCCTACCGCAGTCAGTATGGAAGTGCGAATCCTACGGCAATCGTGGGGCCGGCGATCGCGGCGACGGCGGTGAGCACGGTGGTGGCGGTGGTGTTTTGTAAGGTGATGAAATGCAAATAGTGGAAAAAAGTGTTCTTCTGTGGATAACTTCTACAGAAGAACACTTTTAAGTGGAGAACTTCTGTTATCTGTGATAAAATATAGAAAATGAGTAACTATTCAGAACAGGTCGAAGCACTGGCTGCGGAGACTGTGAAGGCACTGAACAGTTGAGAAAATGATTGCAAACAGAAAAAGGAAAGATGGGTAGAGAATGCCGCTGATAAGTGAGATACCGGAGAGCTTCTGGAGTCTGTTCCGTTCCTATAACCGGGAGACGTACATAGAAGCCCTGCTGAAGATTAACGAAGAATATCAATACAACAATTATTTCCTGAGCCGTGAAGTGTGTATTCAGGTGATCGGGAATTATTTTTCTGAGCGTAAATACAGTATCATGAAGGAAGAACAGGAGACGGATGCAGATGTACTGGAGCCTCCTGCGACCCGTATTCTGAACTGGCTGCTGCGCACGAAGTGGCTCAGGAGAGTGGAGGATTACAGCAGCGGGGTGACGAATATTGTAATTCCTGACTATTCATCCGTGTTCCTGGATGCGTTCGAACGCCTTTCAGGGGAGGAAGAGGATACGGAAGTCTATATCCAGAATATCTATGCAATTCTTTTTTCTTATAAGACAGATCCCGGAAAAAATGAAAGGCTGCTAAATACGGCGCTGGTGAATACGAAAAGGCTGAATAAGGCTTTGCAGGACATGCTTCACAATATGGATAAATTTTTTGCAAGCCTTCTGGAAAAGAAGGTTTACGGGGAACTGCTAAAAGAGCATCTGGAGGGATATGTAGAGGAAATCGTAAAGAAAAAATATCATATTCTCAAAACCACGGACAATTTCTACATTTATAAGACAAGCATCAAAGGATGGATTCAGGAAATCCGGGAGAGTCAGGAGGACGAGGGCAGAGCGGAGATTCTGAATCTGGTAAACCAGATCGACCGTGGATTTGATGATATTGAACACAGAATCGCCAATATGGACAGGGAGCATACCAGATATGTCCGTGCGACCGTGACAAGATTAAATTATCTTCTGAGCAGGGAAGAGGATATGCGGGGACTGATCGTTCAGATATTAAATGAAATCGCCCGGCGCCCGGAAGAGAGAATCCGTGCAGCAGCAGAAAAGATGAATTTTTCCCATGTAGATGTTCTGACCGAAAAATCTTTGTATAAAAGAAAGAAAGGAAAACGCTCTTTTCTGGAAAATCTGGAGTCAGATGAGCAAATGCAGGATCTGTCCAGAGAAGACGTCCTGAAGATGAACCGTATGAATAACCGCTATAGTAAAAAGCAGATCGAGCAGTTTATTGAGGAACATATGCAGGAAGGGGAGGCTGTGGTAGGAAAAGGATTCGTCCATAATGATGAAGAATTTGAAAAGCTGATTCTTGCCTATGATTACGCGTCGAAAAAGGGAAGTAAATATCAGATTGTCAGGGAGGAAAGTAAAATGGTAGAGGATGAGAGGTATCGTTATCCCGGACTGGTGTTTAAAAGGAGGCCGCAGAGATGATAGAATATTATGAGAATCTGATGCCTGAGGAGCAGGAAGAGGTAAGCGCGATGATCCAGCTCTTATACCGTCAGACGTTTGTTCTGGAAAGAAAGTATGACAGACGGACAGGGCGGATGCAGTTTAATAAGGAATTCCGCGTATGCGCCAGGCATCTGGATTTTATCCGTAAGTATTTTCTGATCGCCGGGATTTCCGTGCAGGAAAACAGCCGGATGGGAATTATTTATTTACAGGGAGAAACGCTGATAGGAGATAAGCTTCCGAAGCTTACCACGCTCTACGTATTGATTTTAAAATTGATTTATGACGAGCAGATGGCGTCGGCGTCGGCCAGTGTACATGTTTTTACAACGCTGGCAGATATCCATGAACGTCTGGGAAGCTTTGGGCTTTTAAACCGGCAGCCATCCCCCACAGAGGTACGGCGGGCGGTTTCCACGCTGAAAAGATACCAGATTATAGAGCCTTTGGACTTACTGGAAGAGCTGGAGGGCGCCAGCCGGATGGTGATTTATCCCAGCATTCATATGCTTCTGATGGGGGATGACGCAAGGGCGCTGATAGATACCTTCCGGGAGATGGAGGAGGAGCCTGAACTGGATGTTTTGGCGTCCCGGATTTAAGGCGTAGCAGCGCATGATAGGAGGTAAAGATGGAGAAACAGAAATTCCAGGCATTGTCGAGAGTATGCCTGAATAACTGGCATTACATAGACAGAAGAGTTCTCTCTTTTTCCGAGGGTATCAATTTTTTTACCGGACATTCAGGAAGCGGAAAATCCACGGTCATTGACGCCTTGCAGATTCTTCTGTATGCCAATACAGACGGCAGGGGATTTTTTAATAAAGCGGCTTCCGATGACTCTGACCGGACATTGATCGAGTATCTGCGGGGAATGGTGAATATCGGTGAGGATAATCAGTTTTCTTATTTGAGAAACAAAAATTTTTCTACTACAATCGTCATGGAATTAAAACGAACGGATACGGGAGAATGCCAGAGTATTGGCGTGGTTTTTGACGTGGAATCTGCCACGAACGAAGTATCCAGGCTGTTTTTCTGGCACAGAGGAGAGCTTTTGCCATCCTTTTACCGGACAAAAGACCGTGCCATGTCCATGGATGAAATCAGGGAGTATCTGACAGAACATTATGCAAAAGAGGAGTATTATTTTGGGCCAAGCAACGAAAGATTTCGCAGGCATTTGTATGAGACCTATCTGGGGGGACTGAATGAGAAGAGATTTCCGCTGCTTTTTAAACGGGCGATCCCATTCCGCATGAACATTAAGCTGGAAGATTTTGTGAAGGAATACATCTGCATGGAACAGGATATCCATATTGAGGACATGCAGGAGAGCGTGATGCAGTATGGCAGGATGCGTAAGCGTATCGGGGATACCTGTGCGGAGATTGAGGAGCTTCGGAGGATACAGGAAGCGTATCTGCGGGTGGCGGAAAAGGAAAAGAAGCGGAATTATTATCTGTATTTTATGAATGCCTGTGAAGTACGGAAGCTCAAAGCGCAGGCGGCAGATTTGCAGGAGAGGATCAGCGCATGGGGAGAAGATCAGAAAAGGCAGCAGGATATTCTAAAAGAAATGGACGGCCAGATACAGGAGCTGGAAGAGAAGATACAGGAACTGGTGCGGAAGATCGCAGCCTCCGGGTATGAGGAGCTGAAAAGCCAGCTTGAGTACTTGAATAACTTCATGGAAAGACTTTCCGTGAGCAAGGGAAAATGGCAGCAGACGGCGTCAGGTTTAAAGAAATGGGCGGAGCAGGATTTTACACCGAATGCGGTTCTGTGGGATATTGAACGGTTTGCGAAGCGCAGTATTTCAAAGGAGCAGCTTGGGCGGCTGAAAAAGTCTTTGGAAGGGCTGCGTGCGGAGGCAGAGGAGCAGAAAAAGGAAGCGGAGAGCAACATTCGGAAATATAACCGTCAGGAAAAGGAAATCCGGGAAGAGCTTCTCCAGCTCAGGCAGGGGAAAAAGGCGTATCCAAAGGAGCTGGAAGAGGCCAGGCAGTATATCCGGAAGGGATTAAAAGAGCAGAATGGAAAGTACATTCCGGTGGAAATTTTGGCGGACCTCCTGGATATCCGGGACGATTCCTGGAGAAATGCAGTCGAGGGGTATATGGGCAGTAATAAACTGCTCCTTATTGTAGAACCCAAATTTGCCAGGGCGGCGATGGAACTGTATCAGGAGCTGGATAAGAAAAAGTATTACCGGGTAGCGGTTCTGGATACGGAAAAGGTAATGACAGCCCAAACTGGAGTGAAAAAAGGGGCTCTGGCAGAAGAAGTCCTGACAGATATACCTTATGTCAGGGCATACATTGATTTCCTTCTTGGAAACGTCATAAAATGCGGCGGTATAGATGAATTGCGGGAGTGCAGGATCGGTATCACCAGAGAATGTATCCGGTATCACAGCTTTAAATTGCAGTACATGGATCCGGAGCTTTACACCAGGAGAGCGTATATCGGAGAAGTAAGTATGCGCAGGCGTATTCTCCAGTTGGAAAAAATGCAGGAAGAGATTCAAAAGAACAAAGAGCCTGATCAGGAAATGGAGAAATCCTGTCGGGAGATTCTGGCGTTTGAATATCTTTCAAGGGAACTGGAGGAGTATCTCTTCTGGAAGAAGGATGTAGAGGATTTTCCGGAAAAAGAGGCGCAGAAAAAGCGTCTGGAGGAAAAACTTCTGGAATTGCAGAAGAGGGATATCAGTCTTTGGAGAGAGCAGAAGGAAGAGCTGGAGACAGAATGCCGTCAGAGAAAAGAGGAAAGGGACTCTGTAATCCGCCAGATGGAAAAGAACAATGCCAGGATAGAAGCCTGTAAAAAGGAATATTTCAGAAAAAATGAAGAACTACAGGCAAAGGAAAAGGATTTTGTGAAAGAGATAGCCCTGGAGCAGGAAATGAAAGAAATTTTCAGGGAAAAAGAGCATCCGAATTATGAGCGTTTGCAGGCGGCATATCTTGGAAAGGCAAACGGGGCGGCACAGGAAATGGAGACGTGCATGTCCGCCCTGCGGGAAATCCGGTTTGCATATCTGAAAAAACATCCGGACCGGACTTTTTCTGCGGAAGAAAAGACGAATCAGCCTTATGATGAGCTGCTTTCCCATTTGCAGTATGAAGATTTGACGGCGCTTTATCAGAAAGCGGACGAGCAGGCAAAAGAGGCCGTCTATCTCTTTAAGCAGGACTTTATTTATAAAATCCGAAGCGCTATTGAAGCTGCCTACAGGCAGAGGGACGAGCTGAATAAGATCATCAGCCAGATGGATTTTGGAAAAGACAGATACCGGTTCGAGATAACGAAAAACAGAGGGCCGGACGGCAAATATTATGATATGTTTATGGACAGGAGTCTGGAAGTAAATCCTTCTCAGATTGCGGACGGTATGGAAAACCAGATGAATCTTTTTACGATGTCCCATGAGGATAAGTATGGGGATCTGATGCAGGAGCTGATTTCTGTTTTTATTCCTCCCGATAATGCCACGGCGGAAGAACTGGAGGAATCCAGGCATAATATGGAAAAGTATGCGGATTACCGTACTTATTTATCCTTTGATATGCAGCAGATTATCAAAGGGGAAGAGACGATTAAAATCCGCTTAAGCCGGATGATTAAGAAAAACTCCGGCGGAGAGGGACAGAACCCTCTGTATGTGGCGCTTCTGGCAAGCTTCGCACAGGCGTACCGGGTGGGCCTGTCTCCCAGGATGCGGATGAATCCCACGATTCGTCTGGTCGTTTTGGATGAAGCGTTCTCGAAGATGGATGCAGAAAAGGTGGCAAGCTGTATTGCCCTGATCCGGGGATTGGGATTTCAGGCGATCATCAGCGCTACGAATGATAAAATCCAGAATTATATCGAGAATGTAGATAAGACGTTTGTATTTGCAAACCCGAATAAAAAGCATATTTCTATTCAGGAGTTTGAGAAAAAGGAATTTGTGCAGCTTCAGGAAGAACTGGCAGATGAAATGTGAGAAAGCAGAGAGTCTCTTTTTATCGCATTCCGTGAGCCAGCATCACGCTGGCGATGATACCGGCAAGCGTGGCGAGCAGAGCGCCCGGAAGCGTATAACGGGTTTTCTTGACCTTTGCCGTCATAAAGTAGACGGACATGGTGTAAAAAATCGTCTCAGTGCATCCCATCATAATGGAAACCAGAGTGCCAAAAAAAGAGTCGGGCCCGTACTCTTTAAAAATGTCCAGAACCAGTCCGGTGGCGGCGCTCGAAGAGAACATCCGCACGATGGTTACGGGAACGAGCTGAGAGGGAAAACCCAGGTATTGCAGAAAATGGCCGAGCATATCGGAAAGCATATCCAGAAATCCGGAAGCACGCAGGACGCCCACTGCAACCATCAGTCCAATCAAAGTGGGCAGGATGCCGATGACGGTCTGAAAACCGTCCACCGCTCCTTTTATGAAGGTTTCGTATACATTCTGTTTTTTTAAAAGGCCATAGCCGATGACAAGAAACAGAACAAAGGGTATGATAAAGGTAGAGAGAAAAATCAGAAAATCCATAGCTTCACTCCAGATAGGCTTCTGCTTAGAAACTATGACAAAAAATGGAAATGTATGAATAGAGTGTAAAAAAATTATGAAAAAAGACGAAAATTTAGTGGATACACCTATAGAGATATGTTAAAATAGAAGAAATATGCAAGGGGTATAACCCTGTTTATCAAAAAGTAAGAAGGAGGATGGTTATGTTTCATAAAAAATTGAAACAGATGACAGCATGGCTTTTGGCATTTGGTATGGTGATGGGTTCCGCACAGTTCCCGGCGATGGGAGTAAAGGCAGCGGACGGGAATCTGGCATTGACGGCAACAGCAACGGCATCCAGTGTGGAGGCGAATACTTTGCCTGCAAGATATGCCAATGACGGAAACAATGAGACCAGATGGGCAAGCGCCGTAGAAAATGGCGTACAGACCCTACAGCTTTCCTGGAACAGTGTCCAGACCATGAAGAGCTTTGTCATCCGGTGGGAGAGAAGAAACGCCACAGGGTATGCGGTCGAGACATCAAATGATGGAACGAACTGGACAGCGGCGGCCAGCTTTACAGCAAAACCAACGAAAACGGTACAGGAGATTACGCTGAACACTCCGGTACAGGCACAGTATGTGCGTCTGAATATTACATCTCATACGGCGGACGGTTTGGAAAATGAAACAAGCTGGAATAACGTATCTATCTATGAGTTCGAGGTTTATGAAGGAGAGATTCCGGATGACCGCACGGAAATGGAAAGACTGATGGACAGTATCGAGGCGCCGCAGGTTCTGGCTGACGGGACAAAGATTACCATGCCGGAAATAGCAGGCGCGGACGTTCGTTTCTGTGCAGATTACGAGCAGGTGATCGGAGAGGACGGCACGATTTACACGCCGCTTGAGGATAAGGTCGTAAAAGGCTTTTATGAGGTTACAAAGGGTGAAGAAACGGGGAAAACGGAGGAGTTTGCAGTAACGGTTCCGGGAAAATACCAGTCCGGACCAAATGATAACGAAAAGCCGTCTGTGATTCCCGAACTTCAGGAGTGGCACGGAGACCAGGGACGGTTCGCAGTTTCCGGGACGAGTAAGATCGTAGCGGATCAGGAACTTGAAGAGACGGCGAAAAAATTTGCGGCGGATTATAAAGAGATGACAGGCTCTGAGATTTCCGTCGTAACCGGCGGGCTTCAGGATGCTCTGGCAGGAGATTTTTATCTGACGCTGAACACTTCTGAGCAGGGGCTTGGCAAAGAGGGATATGTTTTAAAAATTGGAAGTACGGTAGTCGTGGAGGCTTCTGAGGAGACAGGAGCTTACTGGGGAACCATCAGTATCCTTCAGATTCTGAAGCAGACGCAGGGCGTGATCGCAAAAGGTACTGCCAGGGACTATCCGAAATATGAAGTAAGAGGATTCAGCCTTGACCTCGGAAGAAAACCGTTTGATTTAAATACGGTATATGATTTTGCAAAAAATATGTCCTGGTACAAGATGAACAGCTTACAGCTTCATCTGAGCGATAACCTGATTTTCCATGAGGATTATCCGGATCTGGAAACAGCGGCGGCAGAGTCTTATGCAGGTTTCCGCCTGGAGTCAGATAAGAAAAATGACGAGACAGGCGTGACGCTGACTTCACAGGATATGTATTATACGAAAGAGGAGTTCAAGGAGTTTATAACAGACACTCAGGCAAGAGGCGTAAACATCGTTCCGGAGTTTGACATGCCGGCGCATGCACTGGCAATTACACGTGTATATGAGCAGTATATGTCAAAGAAAACGGGAGGAAGTCATGGATATCTGATCGAAGAGCTGAACCTTGAAAATGAGGAGTCCTTTGCATGGGCAAAGAGTATCTGGCAGGAGTATTTTGAAGGCGGCGAGGATGCGGTGTTTGCGGATATCGAGACGGTGCACATCGGTACAGACGAATATCATGGAACGGATGGGCAGACAGGAAAAGAGCTGTTCCGCAGGTTTTCAAAGGAAATGATCGAATACGTAGAGGGAACCAAGACGGCGGATGGAAAAGCAAGGACGGTTCGTATGTGGGGAAGCCTTACGAATAAGTCAGGAGAGACCCCGGTTCCGTCGGAAGGCGTACAGCTTAATATCTGGAATACCGGTTACGCAAACCCGAAGGCGATGTATGACCTGGGATATGATCTGATTAATACGCTGGAGGGACCGAACTATATCGTTCCGGCGGCAGGATATTATAATGACTATATCAATGCACAGAGCATCTACAATACGTGGCAGCCGAATGTCATTGGAAACCTGAGCGCAAGCGCAGGCGACGACCAGATTCTGGGCGGATGCTATGCCATCTGGCATGACAGTGTGGATACCCGTGCAAACGGTATTTCCGAGTATGATTCTTTTGACCGGTTCTTCCAGCCGCTTCCGTCGTACGGCGCAAAACTGTGGGGCGAAGCAGAGGACAGAACTTATGCGGAATTTACAAAGGTAAAAGAAAAGACAGGAACAGCTCCGGGAACGGAAGTTTATGGAGAAGTCAAGTCTGCGACGGGAACGGCGCTGGACTATACCTTCGATGAAACTCTGACGAAGGACGCCAGTGCAAATGGTTATGACGCGGCAGACAGCAAGAATGTCTCCCAGGCGGATTCTGACAGCAGTAAGGCATTGAAGCTGAACGGGGGAGAGAGCTACCTTACGACAGCGGATGAGGTTAATAAGATCGGTTCTAACACAACGCTTACCATGCGTGTGAAAATGGATGAGGATGCACAGGGCGAGCAGATTCTCTGCGAGTCCAAAGACGAGTTTGGCGCGTATGGAACATATGCGATCAAAGCTTCACAGAAGAACACCGGAAAAGTTGGTTTTTCAAGAGAAGGTTACGATTATTCCTTTGACTATACGCTCCCGAAAGGCGAGTGGGTAGAACTGACCTTTAAAGGAGGAAAAGAAGCGGCTGCACTGTATGTAAACGGGGAACTGGTGGATAACAATCCGGAGATTTATTTTGCAAATCATCCGACTACAGAGTTGACTGCGAAACTGAAACGGCATAGCATTCGAAAAATTTGTACCATGATGATTCCGATGGGACGCATCGGAAGTACAACGAACAGCTTTAAGGGCCTGGTCGACAGAGTGACGGTAGGAACTGTAAAGGAAATCAAGGGCGATTACAGCAGCGCCGCAGTTTCACAGAGTGAATTGACAGCGGGCGGATGTTCCACACATGCGACGGAAGGATCTTTTGAAGCTCTGCTGGACGGAAATCCGGCGACTTACTGGCATACGAATTATGCCTTACCGACAGAGAAGGACGATACCAAAGATCATAACCACTATATAACGCTTACATTTAAAGACAATGCGGCGAAAACGATTAATATGCTGAGCTATCTGCCGAGACAGGACAATGTGAACGGACGTATCAGCCAGTACAGCATCGATATTACAAAAGCCGATGGAACGGTGATTACAGATTATGCAAGCGGAACATGGACGTCCGATATGACAGAGAAGATCGCCGTGTTTGACGCAGTAGAAGCAAAGAGTGTGAAACTGAATATTCTGGCGTCCGAGGGAAATCATGGAACAGCGGCAGAAATGAATCTGTATTATGTAGATGCAGATAAAAATTCTGTGGCGGAAGCTTTAAAACCGTACACAAATCTGAACAGTTCTGATTATACGGTGCAGAGCTGGGCAGCCTTTCGCGAAGCGCTTGCGACGATCGAGGCAATCGTGAGCAATCCGAACAGCACGAATGAAGATAATTTTGTGGCGTATGGAATGATGCAGAGCCTGGATGGCCTTTTGGTTGAGCAGCCGGCGGAGACAGCGGTTTTACAGGCAGTGACGGATGCGGAAAAGGTCAACCTGAGCGGGTACAGAGCCGATTCCGTGGCTGTATTCCAAAGTGCGCTTGCCGAAGTAAAGAAGATTCTGGAGAATCCGAATGCAACACTGAAACAGTCAAGAGAGGCGTTAAGCAAGCTGGCAGCGGCAAAGGCCGGACTGGTGGAGCCGGCGGATGTGAACGCGGTTTCTAAGGCAGTGGCAGACGCAGAAAAAATGAATCTGGATGGATATACGGCGGATTCCGTAGCTGCATTTAAAAATGCGCTGGCACAGGCAAAGAAGATTCTGACAGATCCGAACGCAACGCTGGAACAGTCAAGAGAAGCGCTGAGTAAGCTGGCTGCGGCAAAGGCTGCGTTAAAGAAAGCAGGAGACATCGAACCTCCTTTTAATAACAATACCAAAGCAACGGCAGGAAATGGACGTTACCAGGTCGTAGACGCGAAAAAGCAAACGGCAAAGCTTATAGGCGTCGTAAATAAAAAAGCAACCAAAATGAATGTTCCGGCCACTGTGAAGATTCAGGGAAGAACGTGTACGGTTGTGGAAGTTGGCGCAAAAGCATTCAAAGGAAATACAAAGCTGAAAAAAGTGATTCTCGGTAAAAATGTCACAACGATCGGGAAACAGGCGTTCAGCGGATGTAAAAATCTAAGCAGCGTTCAGTTGAAGGGCAAGGCGCTGAAGAAAATCGGCAGCCAGGCGTTCAAAAAGACGTCTGCGAAACTGACCGTAAGCGCAAAGAAGATGAATAAGAAGCAGAAGGCGGCGCTTTTGAGAAACTTAAAGAAAGCCGGAGCTTCGAAAAAGACAAAAGTAAGATAGGCATATGATTGAACGAAGAAAGTACCAGTTAAACTATATAAAGAAGGAAAATCAGAGCGGAAGCTATCAGGGAATGCGGTTTACCTTTTTAAAAAAGGAGGATGCGCTGGTTGTCATCGCTTATCCGGAGCCCTATTCTCTGGCGGCTACCTCCGAAGAGAAAAAGACGACAAAAGTTTTTGAATTTTCGCAGGAGGGGCTGGATGAAGCA
>OMNT01003377.1_pt1 | contig 11675 bp, 7 predicted proteins | sample 1672551 | NCBI WGS metagenome assembly OMNT01 (sample SAMEA3136698, study PRJEB25190) | human gut metagenome
GGACAACGACGCGTCAGGGGAAACATGGGCCGCCGCGCTGAACGGCGCGGGCAATCGCGAAAAAGCGGCGGCTCTGCTGCGCGGACTGGATCGACCCGCCCCCATCCTGCTGCTGACGGACAACGACGCGGCAGGGGAAACATGGGCAGCCGCACTCGCCGAGGAATTTCCGTGGCTGTACCGCTGCCCGGGCGTTCCCACCGGCAAGGATCTGAATGAATTTCTCTGCGCCGACCGCGAGGGCGCGGCGCGATTTCTGGCGCAGGCGGTCGAGGATCGGCAGGCGCAGCAGCCGCCCCCTTATGCCGAGACCTCCGCCGCGGGGCAGATGGAGGCATTCCGCGCTTATATCGAGGCGCAGGCAAAGCGCCCCGCGCTCAAAACCGGCTTTGAGGGGCTGGATCAGACGCTGGACGGCGGACTTTACGACGGACTTTATGTGATCGGCGCGGTCAGCTCGCTGGGCAAGACCGCCTTTTGTATGCAGATCGCCGATCAGCTTGCCATGCAGGGGCGCGACGTTCTCATTTTCTCCCTTGAAATGATGACATGGGAGCTGATGGCTCGTTCCGTTTCCCGCGAATCCTTCCTGCTCGACACCTCCGCGCGCCGCCGACTTGCCAAGACCGCGCGCGGTGTTTTAGACGGCAGGCGCTGGGCGGGCTACAGTGCGCAGGATCTCGCGCATCTGGAGCTGGCGCAGACGCGCTACGCCTCCTATGCAAAGCACCTCTATTTCCGCGAGGGCGACCACGAAACGGGGCTGGACTACATCCGCGCGGAGGTCGCGCGCCACATCGCCGAGACCGGACAAAAGCCGGTGGTGCTCATCGACTATCTTCAGATCATCGCCCCGGTGGACGTCCATTTCACGGACAAGCAGAACCTTGACCGCATCGTCTGCGCGCTGAAAAAGCTCTCGCGCCAGCACGGGCTGACCATCCTCGCCATTTCCTCCTTCAACCGCGAGAATTATAATCTGGAAGTCTCCATGAACGCCTTCAAGGAATCCGGCGGCATCGACTACTCCGCCGACGTGCTGATGGGACTTCAGGCGCGCGGGGCGGGGCGGCCCGGCTTCAACATCGACGAGGAAAAGCGCAAGGACCCCCGCGAGCTGGAGCTCAAGATCCTCAAGAATCGCTCCGCCGCGCTCGGACAGCCCATCCCGCTGCGCTACTATCCGGCGTTCTCCTGTTTTGAAGAAGGATAGGGCGGTCTCACGTGAGACTTGTCCGAGCAATTCGCGGCGATTAATTTTCGAATGTAAGACCCCTGGAAGGATATAGAAAAAAAAGCAAGAACTGCTTGCAAAAAGAGAAAATATCTGATAGACTTTATGTAGACTGTATTACTGTCAGTACGTGCGCCTATCCGCACGCCCGGACAGGGACAGATTTTGGATGCTGCGAGCAGCGCTTGGGGCGGAAACGCTGACACCCTTTTGCGGTACTCGAAGATCATCAGTAAAAAAAAGGAGTGGTTAAGAAGATGAAAAAGCAGCGTATCTTGAGTGCTCTGCTGGCATTGTGCATCGTCTTTTCCCTGGTGCCCACAGCGCTGGCGGAAAAAGCTGACGATTTCACGGACGTCAGCAGATCCGACTGGTACTACCAGTTCGTAGACTATGTGACGTCGAAGGGTTACTTCAACGGCACCTCAGAGACGACCTTCGCCCCCGCGGAGAACATGACCCGTGCGATGTTTGTCACGGTCCTGTTCCGTTTCGACGGTGCAAAGGGTGATCGCAGCCAGAGCGCATTCACCGATGTGGCTCCCGGCGAGTGGTACACCGATGCCATCAACTGGGCGGCCGCCAACAGGATCGTGGATGGTGTGGGCGATGGCAAGTTTGCCCCTAACGATCCCATCACCCGTGCGCAGATGTGCACCATGATCGAGCGTTACCTCGCCCTCTATAAGAAGGCATGGAAGGTGACTCTGCCCGAGACCGGTTCCGTCTCCGTCATGGTCGATGAGAACGCGATCCCCGCGTATGCGCTCGCCGCGGTCAAGCAGTGCCAGCGTCACGGCTTGGTCAACGGCTTTGAGGACGGCACGTTCCGTCCCAACGAACTGTCCACCCGTGCGCAGGTGGCAGCGGTGATCTACCGCATGTCTTTCCTCGTGCAGAACGCGAAGCCGGATAACACCCCGAGCGTTAATCCCGGCGGCACGGTGAACCCCCCGGTGAATCCCCCGGTGACTGCCTACACCTATGCCCTGTATTTTGACGCCAACGGCGGCACGCTGATCGGTGCGTCTCCCGTCTCCACGACGACGACGAGCACCACTTACAGCTTCCCCGTGAGCGCTACCGCCACCCGCGACGGCTACAACTTCCTGGGCTGGGCGACGGAAAAGACCGCCACGGCTGCGACGTACCCCGCGAACAGCACCATCACGCTGACCGCTAACTATCCCATTATCACCCTGTACGCGGTCTGGGAGGCGAAGGCTCCCGTGGTCGTTTCCGATGACCTGATCGGCAATGCCGTTCTCAAGTCCGTCAAGCAGGTCAACGACAGATTCGACGCCATGAAGAAGGCTGTTGTCGACGCCGTTGATCAGGTCAACAAGGACAACAAGTACCTGACGGATGCACAGCTCCAGCAGGTCAAGAACATTGTCAACGACATGGTCAAGGTCGAGGACGTGAAGGCAAACTTCACCTCCGGCGACAACAAGACCGAGCGCGAGGTCACCTGGAACGTCGCTCTCGAGGTGAAGGACGGCCAGGTCGTCTCCGCCATCGAGCAGGCGAACAAGATCGCCAACGCGATCATCACCGGCACCACGAGCAAGCCCACTCCTGACGATATCGACAACTTCCTGACCAGCGTTAAGGACGCCGTCAAGAACGAGACCGGCATCGATCTCACCAGCAACTCCCTGCAGGTGATCAAGGCGCAGGTCGTCGACCTTCTCAAGAAAGAGGGCAAGAGCCTGTGGGCGAACTTCCACGACGGCAAGGGCAACTATGTCTGCGGCGATGTGGAAGTCGTGTTCAACGGTAAGACCTACGCCACCATCAATGTCGGCGACGGCAACACCACCCTCAAGGGCAGCAAGTCCCAGATCGTCAAGGAGCTCGGCACTGCCATCTCCAAGGAGATCTACAAGCAGATGAAGGAGCAGGGTACTGCCTACACCGACAAGTTCGAGTTCAATATCGACCTGAAGGTCAACTTCGCTCCCGCCGCCAACGCGGACATCAAGGCGAAGACCGACGCTTACACCTACAACTATAAGCTCGTCGTGACGCCGAAGCTCAACAGCAACGGTCTGCTCGAGTACAAGTACGAGGGCGATGAGAACTATCTGCGTCTCAACATCAGCAAGGACGTCCAGAAGGCTTATAACGACGGCCTCGACCAGATCGCCGCGCAGTTCGCCTATACCGACGGCACCAAGGATAAGGTCGTCACCAAGGTCAAGGAGGAAATGGAGACGCGTCTCCCCGAGATCTATGAGGAGATCGAGACGTCTCTGAAGAAATACGATATCACCCTGACTAACGCCACCGAGGACGCGCTCAAGGCAGCTCTTCTTGCAGAGGCAGACAAGTGGGTCGAGACCAACTGGACGACGTTCGTTAACTCTGCCACCAGCGGCGGCCCCCTCAAGGGTCTTGACAACACCGCCCTCATCAACGCTGTGTGGCCGCTGATCGAGCAGGACATCAACGATCTCGATGTGGACGCTCTCATCCAGAAGCAGATCAAGGCTAAGATCGCGGAGAAGAACGAGGAGAACAAGGATTGGATCGTCGATAAGGCGAACAGCAGCGATACGCTGAAGATGGCACAGCAAGTCCTGCAAAAGTTCGAAACGGTCACCTTCGAGCCTGCCGAGGTAACGCTGAATATCACGTCGGTCGCTGACATCAACTTCCTGCTTAAACAGCCCGTGATCAAGTTCCACGGGACCCTAAAGGGCGGTAGTGGTATGTCCATCAGCGGCACGCTCTCCGGTAAGGACGGTAAGCCCCTCAGCGACGCGCTCAAGCAGGAGATCGTTGACACTGCGACCAAGGAGCTTGACACTGCGCTGAATTCCTCCGCCACGCTGCAGGATCTGCTGGCGAAGAACCCCGGTCTGAAGAATTACCTGATCTACAGTGCGCTCGTGGAGATGGGTCTCCCGGTCTTCGATACTGAGAAGACCGCCAATGCTTCTGCGCTGGATAGCCTCAAGCCCACCATCAAGAACGAGGGCAAGGCAAAGCTGGAGGCAAAGCTGAACGACAAGCTTGCCACGATCAATGTGTCGGATATTCTGAATAACGGCTCTGCCGAACAGACGAAGTATCAGGAGAAGATCAACCTGCTCAACAGCCTGAAGTTCAATGCCGACAATGGCATCCAGACCAAGACCGCAGCCCAGCTTGCTGACGCGCTCAAGAGCCCGACCATGAAGGACATCGTCGGCAGCAAGGGCGACGCATACGTTGCGCAGTACCTCGGCAAGATTGTTGCCAAGGCACAGAACCTGCTGCCCGACGGCGCGAGCATCACCCTCAACGGTGTGACGCTGACGAAGAGCGATCTCACGGCGCTTGGCAATGCCAAGACCTCTCTCGAGGCTGTGACCGAGCTTGCGAACCTCATCGCCCAGTTCGGCGATCTGAGCATCAACAGCTTCGCTGACCCTGCCGGTCAGAAGGTGACGGTCAACTACAACACCCGCAGCGCCAGCGCGAACCTCATCATCAACGTCAAGTAATTTGACAGCGTAAGACAAAGCAATGATTCGGACCACCTCTTCCCGGCGGGGCAATTCCGCCCCGCCGGGGGAGGGGGAGCATAAAAAAAGAGACGTTAGGCGCGTCAGCGGCTCATTCGCGTTTGAGAGCCTGACGAGTCTGTCGTCTCACACTTTTGAAAAGCACTGATTCAAAAATAATTTCTGCCCCGAAAAACAAGAAAAAGGAGGGCGCGCATGAACGAAAAGCTCCTGCGATACCTGCTGGAACAGCAGCTTTTGACCGCGGAACAGGCGGACGAGCTGCGTCGTGCTCAGGAGGAAACGAACAAGTCCATCCGCGAGCTGATCTTGGAGCGCGCCATCCTGCCCGAGGAACAGGTCATCGAAGCCCTGTCCTCGCTGACCCGCACCCCCGTGGTGCACCTTTACGAAATGACCATCCCCATGGATGTCCGACAGGCGGTTCGCCCGGATATCCTGCGTACATATACAATGATGCCCTTCCAGTTTGATCCGGAGGACAGCGGCACGCTGTATGTCGCCATGAACGAGCCCATGAACATGAAGGGGCGCGACATGGTCGCGATCGCCAGCAAGTGTCGCATTAAGCCATTTTTAGCGACAACATCCGACATTCTCGTGACCATCGACCGCTGCTACGGCAGCGAGGAGATGCAGGAGGCTGCCGAGCTTTACACCCAGACCAACGAGCGGGAGAGCGCCTCTCTGGAAGATCAGGTCTTTCAGGAGGATGTCAACGCCTCCCCCGTGGTGGTGCTGGTGAACTCCCTTGTGGAGCAGGCGGTGCGCCAACGCGCTTCCGATATCCACGTGGAGTCCGGACCGGACAAGGTCCGGGTCCGCTGCCGAGTGGACGGCGTGCTGTACACCACCGCCACTTACGACCTGCAGCTGCTGCCCGCCATCATCGCGCGCATTAAGATCCTCAGCAATCTGGACATTTCCGAAAAGCGCAGACCGCAGGACGGCCGCTTTTCCATCCTGGTGGACCGCCGGGAATACGATGTGCGTGTTTCCACGCTCCCCACGGTCTATGGCGAAAAGTGCGTGATGCGACTGACGCAGAAAAAGGCGCTGCGCCGCAGCAAGCGCGCCCTTGGCCTGACGGGGTCGGAACTGGAAAAATTCGACGAGATCCTGCGCCATCCCAACGGGATCGTGCTGGTCACCGGACCTACCGGTTCCGGTAAATCCACCACGCTTTACACCGCATTGAACGAGCTTAACAGCGACATGGTGAACATCGTCACGGTGGAGGACCCCGTGGAGGCGAACGTGGACGGCGTGAATCAGGTGCAGGTGAATCCCAAGGCGAACCTGACCTTTGGCAACGCCCTGCGTTCCATTTTGCGTCAGGACCCCGACATTATCATGATCGGTGAGATCCGCGACCGGGAAACGGCGTCCATCGCGGTGCAGGCGTCCATCACGGGTCACCTCGTGGTGAGTACGCTGCATACCAACGACACCGCCAGCAGCGTCACGCGCCTGCTGGACATGGGCGTGGAAAGCTACCTCATCGCCGACGCGCTGACCGGCATCATCGCCCAGCGCCTTGTGCGCCGTCTTTGCCCCAACTGCAAGCGGCGGCACATTCTTTTAGAGCATGAGTTGGAATATCTGGGACTGACGCCGGAGGAGAAGGACAGCGCCGAGGTTTACGAGCCGGTGGGCTGCCAGCGCTGCGCCGGTACCGGATATTTCGACCGGATCGGCATTTACGAGATCATGGAGATCACGCCCCGTATGCGCACGATGATCTCCCACCGCTGCGACACGGGCGCGCTGCGGGAGACTGCCATCGCCGAGGGGATGCACACCCTCCGCGAAAGCGCCCGCCGCCTTGTGCTGGAGGGAACGACCTCCATCAGCGAGATGCAGCGCATCAGCGTTGAAAATATGGCGGAAGAAACTCATCCTTTGGAGGACGGCGCATGATCGACCTGGGAACACTCATTCATGACGCGCTGGAGCGCAACGCCTCCGACATTCACCTCACGGTGGGGGAGCCCCCCATTTTTCGACTGGACGGCGAGCTGACCAACTTTGGGGAGGTCCCGCTGACCGAGGCGGATACCACCGCCTATGTGCAGGAGCTGATCACGCCCGGACTTCTCAAGGAATTTCATGAAATGGGCGAGGCGGACTTCGCCGTGACCTATCACGATTTGGTGCGTATGCGCTGCAACGTGTTCCGTCAGCGGGGCATGACGTCGCTGGCGCTTCGCCTGCTGCCGCTGCGCATTGCCACCGCCGAGGAATTGGGTCTTCCGCCCGTGGTGGTGGCGCAGGCGGATAAACCCCGCGGACTGGTGCTCGTCACTGGCCCCACCGGCTCGGGCAAAAGCTCCACGCTGGCGGCGCTGCTCGACCACATCAACCACACCCAGCGCCGCCACATCATCACGCTGGAGGAGCCGATTGAATACCTGCACACGAGCGATCAATGTATCATCAACCAGCGCGAGGTGGGCGCTGATACCAGCAGCTTTGCCGCGGGACTTCGCGCAGCGCTGCGTCAGGACCCCGACGTGATCTTAGTCGGCGAGATGCGCGATCTGGAGACCATCTCCACCGCCATCACAGCCGCCGAAACGGGCCATCTGGTGTTCGGCACGCTGCACACCAAGGGCGCCGCCAACACCATCGACCGTATCATCGACTCGTTCCCCGCCGAGCAGCAGAACCAGATCCGCATCCAGTTGGCGGACGTGCTGGAGTGTGCCGTGGGCCAGACCCTCCTGCCGAAGATCGGCGGCGGCCGCACGGCGGTATTCGAGATCATGGTCGTCACCCCCGCCATTCGCAGCATGATCCTGCAAAGCAAGACCTTCCAGATCGTCAGCGCCATCCAGACCGGCAAGCGGTACGGGATGCAGCTTTTGGACGACGCGCTGGAGGATCTGGTCGACCGTCACGTGATTTCGCTGGAGACTGCCCTCGCCGCCGCCAACGAGCCTGATAAATTCAAGACAGGGCGGCAGACCTGAGAAAGGAGGGCGGCTCCATGCCCGGATTCAACTATACGGCGATCAACCGAAACGGAAAGCGCGTCCGCTCCTCTCTGGATGCGTCGTCCATCGAGACCGCGAAAAGCTCCCTTCGCGGCGCCGGTTATACGATTTTAGACATTAAGGAGCAGACCACCCTCAACCGCGATATCGAGATCCCGTTCCTCGGCAACCCCAAGGCGAAGGACATGGCGGTGTTCTGCCGTCAGTTCGTCTCCATCCTGCGGGCGGGTGTTTCCGTTGCCTCCGTGCTCGCCATGCTGGTGCAGCAGACGGGCAATAAAAAGCTCCGTGCCGCCATCCGCGAAATGCAGGCGGACGTGGAAAAGGGCGAAGCGCTTGCTACTTCCATGCGCCGCCATCCCAAGATCTTCCCCGCCATTCTGGTGAATATGGTGTCAGCGGGCGAGGCCTCCGGTAATCTGGAGGAATCCTTCCGCCAGATGGAGCTTTATTTCGAACGCAGCAAGCGCACCAAGGGCAAGGTGACCAGCGCCATGATCTACCCCTGCGTGCTGATCGTGGTCATGATCATCGTGCTGATCGTCATGATGACGAAGATCATCCCCAACTTCCTCAAAACCTTTGAGGATATGGACGCGGAGCTGCCCAAGCTCACGCAGGGCGTGATGGCGGTCTGCGAATGGTTCAAGTCCTGGTGGTGGGTGCCGCTGCTGGTGCTGGTGGCGCTGATCGTGGGCGGCGTCCTGTTTCACAGGACCAACAAGGGCAAGCACTTTTTCGGCTGGCTCGCCCGCAAGACCCCCGTGGTGGGCAACCTGACGGTGAAAACCGCCTGCGCGACCTTCTGCCGCACGATGGAGGTGCTGATCGGCTCCGGCCTGACGCTGACGGACAGCATGGACCTCGCCGCCAGCAACATGGGCAACATCTACTATCTGGAGGCCATCCGCGACGCGCGCGCCCTGGTCGCCGAGGGTACCCCCCTGCGGGAGAGCCTCGTGCGGACGGGTATTTTTCCGCCCATGGTGTCGAATCTTGTCGGCGTGGGGGAGGAGACCGGCGACCTGCAAAGCATGATGGGCAAAGTGGCCGACTACTATGATGAAGAAGTAGATGAGGCCACCAAAAAGCTCCTGAACCTGATGGAGCCCGCCATCATCATCTTCATGGCGGTCTTTGTGGTCATCATCGTGCTGGCCATCTACCTGCCGATGATCAACATGACCAAGGCCTTCGACAAATACCTGTAAATCCGTATATCCAAGCCATGTCCCCTGGTGTGGGAGATAGGGGCCCGTGCCGCATGGCGATGATATAAAATCCGACGCAATACAAAGAAAGGAAGAAAACTCCTATGAAAAAGTTTGGTTCCAAGTCCGGTTTTACCCTCGTTGAGCTGATCGTCGTCATCGCGATCCTCGGCATCCTCGCCGGCATCGCCGTCCCCGCCTACTCCGGCTACATCAAGAAGGCCAACGAGGCTGCCGACTACACCCAGCTCGACGCCATCAAGACCGCCGCTGTCTTCGCTTTTACCGATGCGCAGGTCAAGGCTGAGAAGTATGATGACGTTGACGTTGCTAAGATCGAAGTTACCTCGGCTAAGGCGATTAACGTTACTTCCGTAACCGGTACTGCCGTCACCAGTCTCGATATTTCTGCTTATTACGACATGTCGAAGTTCGAGTTCAAGAGCAACACTGCATCTGCAACGTGGCTCAAGACGGCGGTTGAGGGCAATGAGGCTACCGGTGTCAAGGCTGAGGCTGCCGGCTGGACGCTGACCCCGAAGACCCCGACTTCCAAGGGCTAATCCACCCCTACATCATCCCCAAGCACCCTGAAACAACGCCCCGCCCGCCCGGCGTCCCTATCACCGGGCGGGGGGACACCCCTGACCTGACCAAAAAGGAGAGTTTCCCCCATGACCTGTCTTTTGCTGCTGCTCTGGACGGCGCTGGGTCTGTGCGTCGGCAGCTTCTGCAACGTGCTGATCTTCCGCCTGCCGCGTGGAGAGGAGTTCGTGAAAACGCCCTCGCACTGCATGGCCTGCGGCCATCGCCTGCGCTGGTATGAGCTGCTGCCCGTGGCAAGCTGGCTGATGCAGGGAGGGAAGTGCCGCGCCTGCGGCGAGAAGATCTCCGCCCAGTACCCCGTGGTGGAGGCGCTCAGCGGCGGGGCATGGCTGCTGGCGGCGTGGCTGTATCAGGCCGAGCCGCTGCGCGCGGTGCTGTATTCGCTGCTGTTCTCCCTGCTGACGGTCGTGGCGCTCATCGACTGGCGCACCTTCGAGATCCCCAACGGGGTGAACCTTGCGATCTTCCTTCTGGGCGCGGTGCAGCTTGCAGGCGATACTGCGCACTGGAAAACGTATCTCATCGGCATGTTCTCGGTGAGCCTCTTTTTCCTCCTGCTGTGGTTCGTGACAAAGGGCAACGGCCTTGGCATGGGGGACGTCAAGCTGATGGCAGGGGCGGGACTGCTGCTGGGCTGGCAGCGCATCCTTCTTGCGATGATCCTCGGCAGCGTTTCCGGCGCGATCATCCACTCGGTCCGCATGAAACGCGGCGCGCCCCGCAAGCTGGCGTTCGGGCCGTATCTTGCCGCCGGGATCTGGGTCGCGGCGCTGGTGGGCGACCGGCTCATCGCGGCGTACCTCGGTCTTTTTGGGCTGTAACACGGGAGAGAAACAGGGCAGGCGCGGACCTGCCCGCGAGAGAAAAACAAGAGCCTGTGGGAGGGGCAGAACCGTTCTTCGGGACGGCTGTGCCATTCCCACAGTCCGGGAGGGAACACTTATGAGCAAGCAAAAGCTGAGCGGCAGGGCGCTGGTGGTGCAGATCACCGAGCGGGAGATCCGCATCGCCCAGATGACGCTGGGCAGCGACGCCATTTCCGAGCGGGTCATCCTGCCCACGCCGCCGAACGCGGTCGAGGACGGTCAGCTCGTGGGGCTGGACGCCCTGCGGGACGCGATGGAGCCGGTGCTGCGGCAGGGGCTGTTCCGCCGCTGCCGTAAGGTGGTCTTTTCGCTCTGCTCCACGCAGGTTATCAGCGAGAGCGTCACCGTCCCCGCGGTGAAAAAGCAGCAGCGCCTCGGTCAGATGCTGCTGGCGAACATGGACGAGTATTTCCCCATCGACCCGGGCGAGTATCAGCTTTCGTGGGAGAGCGTGGGCGTTGAGCAGCGCGAGGACGCGCGTCTTCTGCGCGTGCAGCTCTGGGCGGTGCCGCGCGCGATGCTGCATCGCTACTATGCCCTTGCCAACAGCATGGGGCTGAGCGTTGCCGCCGTCGATTTCTGCGGTCACAGCCACGCCACCGCCGTGGACGCGGACTTTGCCATGCCAAAGCACGCGAAGTCCTCCGCGGATACGGACGACGGCGTCTGCCTCTATATCAACGCCGAGAGCGAGCTGTTGCTGCTGACCTTCGTCCACAACGGGCAGGTCAAGCTGCAGCGTCTGCTGCAGCGGGGCTATTCCCAGCAGGACGACCTCAATGAGGCGGGCATCGTGCTCGACTACTTCTCCGCCATGCCCGGCCGCGCCCGCCTGACGAGCGCCGTGCTTTCCGGCGGTCAGGGCGCGGACGAGCCGGAGAGCGAGGCCGATTGCATGTACCGGCTGATGACCGAGGCTGGAATTGCGCCCGAACGCCTGCTGCTGGAGGACAAGTCCACCAACACCGCCGAAAATTTGCGCTTCAGCGCCGGCCTCGTACCCGAGGGCGCGCATGTCGGGCTGGTCACGAACAACTTCCACATTTTTCGCGCGCTTTCGCTGGCGCGCGGGGTGGGCTGGGAGCAGGTGTCGCCCGTGCCCGTGGCCACCAGTCCGGTGTCCTGGCCGCACTATATGATGCGCGAGTTTTTCGGCCTGATGTACGACGGGCTGCAGGGAAGATTGAAATTCTGATCGTCAAAAATCAATAAGAGAAGAGTTAACGTTGAAGTTTCAACTAACAACAAAA
>OMNT01003381.1_pt1 | contig 11670 bp, 7 predicted proteins | sample 1672551 | NCBI WGS metagenome assembly OMNT01 (sample SAMEA3136698, study PRJEB25190) | human gut metagenome
TATCCTCCGAAAAGTCCTGATGGCCCGGGGTGTCCAGAATGTTGACGCACTTGCCCGCGTAGTTGAACTGCAGCACCGAGGAGGTGACGGAAATACCGCGCTGCTTCTCGATGTCCATCCAGTCGGACACGGCGTGCTTGGCGCTCTGCTTGCCCTTGACGGAGCCTGCCTGATTGATGGCTCCACCGTACAGCAGCAGCTTTTCGGTGAGCGTGGTCTTACCGGCGTCGGGGTGGCTGATGATTGCAAACGTCCGACGGCGCTCGATTTCTTCACGATTTGTCATAGATAGTAGATTCTCCTATACGGATAAAACTCCTTCAGTCTCGCATTCGCTCGACAGCTCCCTCTGAGAGGGAGCCTTTCACGCTGCGGAAAAGCGAAAGCCTCCCTCCTTGAGGGAGGTGGCATCGCGCAGCGATGACGGAAGGAGTTTGCTTTTGCACGTACGCATTCTATTTTATCCGAAAACGCGTGATAATGCAAGACTTTTCTCATTTTTTCAGCACAAAGCAGGGCAGCGGGGCGGTTTCGGCCCAATTGGCGAAGCCGCACACGAGGACGGTGCAGCGGCTGAGGGGCAGTGTGCGCATCCAATTCAGGATCTCGGTCTTCTCGTCCGAGCCGATGACCCGCCCGCTGTACAGGATGGCACTGAGCACCCCGCCGGGCCGCAGCGCATCGAGGGCCGCTTCCAGCGCGGGGATGCTGCTGGACGCATGGGAGAACACGTTGTGGTCCGCCCCCGGCAGCCAGCCGAAGTTGAACATCACCGCATCCGCCGTGCCGGGGGTGACATACTGTAAGAGGTTTGCGTGGCTGTCGCAGTGGAGTTCTGCCGAAAGGCCCTTGGCCGCGAGGTTCCTTTCGGTGGAGGCAATGGCTTCCGGCTGGATGTCAAAGCCCAGCACCCGGCCCTCTTTCCCGGCCAGTCGGCAGAGGAAGGCCGTGTCGCCGCCGTTGCCGCAGGTGGCGTCCACCAGCAGCTTTGGCTCTGCAAGGCGGGAGGTCAGAAAGTCCTGCACGAACTTCACCGCCGTCAGGTCCGGGGTGCGGCGGCGGCAGAGCTGCGCCCCCTCCGCCCGGAAGCCGAACTTCTCCCAGAACGCCCGCTCCCCTTCGTCCCCCGGCAGCGGGGCTGTGAAGACGGTGGCCGTCTCCTTGTCATAACCGCCGAAGCGGCGCAATACTTCTTTTAACAGGTAGGAGCCGTAGCCTTTTCGCCGCCATTCTGGTACAATGGTAAGCAGCGTGAGGGCGGCCCCCTGCGCCGTTGCGGTCACTTCGCACCGGCCCACGGCGGTCTTTTCCTTATAAAGGGCGAACCCGCCCGGAATCTCAGCCAGTTTCATCGAAAGCCTCCTGTTTTTTTACGACCTTATTTCACACATTCTTCACCCGCTCAGCGATTCGTTTTCACAATTAGCGGCTACAATAAAGCCAGTTCAAAGGAAGTGCGGCTCCCGCACCCATCCCCGAACCGATTCCCTTTAGAAAGGATGTTGCACCATGGATAATGAAAACAAATGGGAATACGATTATTCCTCTGCAAATAGTTCGTCCGGGGAGACCGGATACCCCAACGTCGGCTCCTCCGGCATGAACACCGCCAACACGGCAGGCACCTACGGCGAGGCCGCACAGGCTGCCCCCCAGGCCGAGCCGAACAGCGGCAGCGATGGCGGCGCGGTGCCGCCTCCGGAAGGCCCCCGGTATCAGGCCGCACAGGGAAGCCCCAAACAGCCTCCCAAAAAGCGCCGCCGGAAAAATGGCAATATCGCCCGCAGTGCAGTTGCGCTGGTGCTGGCAGCAGCCATGGGCTTTGTCGGCGGCTTTGTGGGAGCCCAGGTGGGCAACACAGGCGGCAAGGTGGTCATCCAGCAGGTGGCACCTTCCTCCACGTCCAGCAGTGATTCCGGCTCTGCCTCCGCAGTGAACACCGCTTCCGGCATGACCACCGCTCAGGTCTCTGAGATGGTCAGCCCCAGCGTTGTGGTCATCACCACCGAGCAGGTGGTCTACTCCCAGTGGTCCTGGTACGGCCAGAACCAGGTGGAGAGCGGCGCAGGCAGCGGTGTCGTGATCAGCTCCGACGGCTATATCCTGACCTGTGCACACGTTGTGTCCGGCGCATCCAACATCACCGTGACCATCGGCGATACCGATTACCCCGCCACCGTGGTGGGCGAGGATGACACCAGTGACGTGGCTGTCCTCAAGATCGATGCCACTGACCTGACCCCCGCCACCGTTGGCAACAGCGACAGCCTTGCCGTGGGCGAGAGCGTGCTGGCCGTGGGCAACCCGCTGGGTGAGCTGGGCGGCACCGTGACCAGCGGCATCGTCAGCGCCCTGAACCGCAGCGTAACCATCCAGGGCACCAGCTCCACCAACACCATGTCCCTGATCCAGATGGATGCCTCTGTCAGCCCCGGCAACTCCGGCGGCGGCCTGTTCAACATGAACGGTGAGCTCATCGGTCTGGTCAACGCAAAGTCCTCCTCCAGCGATGCGGAGGGTCTGGGCTTCGCCATCCCCATCAACGATGCCATCAAGGTGGCACAGGATCTGCTGGAGAATGGCTATGTCTCCGGCCGCCCCTACATGGGCATCACTTATCTGGCTGTGACCGATGCCCAGACCGCAGCACAGCTCAACGTCACTGCCTACGGCGTTTACGTTGTGGATGTTGTGCAGGGCGGCCCCGCCGACAAGGCCGGTCTGAAGACCGGTGACCGCATCGTGAGCATCGACGGCACTGAGATCGCCCAGAAGGACGACCTTGGCACCCTGATCCAGCAGCATGCCGCCGGTGATACCCTTTCCATCACCGTGGCCCGGGAAGGCCAGATGCAGACCGTCAGCCTGACCCTGGGCGAAAAGAACGCCCAGACCCAGCAGGCACAGAAAAACTCCTGATTTTCCCCAATCTTTTTCCTGATCAATAAATCAAAAATCCCCTGACCGGCGTGAACTGGTCAGGGGATTTTCAATTGCAGGTTGTCAAGCAACGGCAGACCGTATTTTTATACCTGCCCGAACACGGTGGCGCTCAGGGGCAGGAGGACGGTCTGGCCGGTGCAGATGCGGCTGTTGCCCCGCCACAGGCTGGAGGAGATGCCATCACTCAGCAGCTTCCAGCTGCCGCCGGGCAGGGTGACGACCTGCGCCGTCTCGGTGGGGTTATAGTAGACGCACAGGGCGCTCCATGCCGCGCCGTCGCCCCACTGGGCAGGGAGCCGCCAGCCCACAAGAGGCTGTTCCAGCGGGAAGAACTCGATGGCGACAGGGCTGGCCTTGTCCAGCGCGCCCAGCCGGGGGAACGCCGCCCGCAGACCAATGAGCCCGCGGTAGTAATCCACAAGGCTGTGGAACTGTTCGGCCCGGTGCCAGTCCAGCCGGTTGAGGGCCGGGCTGGAGTGGTAGCTGTTGCCCTGCCCCTTCTTGGTACGGGCAAACTCCTCGCCCGCCTGCCAGAAAGGCAGGCCCATGCTGGTCAGGTAGATGCCCGCTGCCAGCCGGTTCTGGGCCAGCGCGGTCTTGTCCACAGCGGCAAACTCCGGGCGGGCGTAGCGTACCATCAGGAGCTTATCCCACAGGGTAAAGTTGTCGTGGGCCGAAACGTAGCTGATGATCTGCCCCGGGGCGTGGGGCGGCAGCTTTTCACTGCGGCACCACGCCGCCACCGAAGCACCGATATCCCAGAAACTCCCGGGCTTGCCCTCCACATAGCCCGGCTCCCGGGCATCGAAGCAGCCGCCCTTGATGGCATCCCGGGTGTTGTCGCAAAAGATGCCGATGCGCTCGTTCAGCATGTTCAGGTTGTTCTTGTTGGCCTCGTACCGGTGCAGGGCGCTGCAGCCGCCCTGCCACGGCTCACCGTACATCAGGATATCCCGCCCGCCGGGCAGCTTGTCCAGTTCAGCCCGGAGGAGGTTCATGGTCTCCACGTCATACAGACCCATCAGGTCAAACCGGAAGCCGTCGATGTGATATTCCCGTGCCCAGTAGAGCACCGAATCAATGAGATAGCGTCGGGCCATGGGCCGCTCGGAGGCAAACTCGTTGCCGCAGCCGCTGCCGTTGGAGAGGGAACCGTCGTCGTTCTGGCGGAAGTAGTAGAGGGGCACCACCCGGTTCAGCACATTATCGGAACGATACATGTGGTTATACACCACATCCATTACAACGCCGATGCCCGCCGCATGGAGGGCCGCGATCATCTGCTTGCACTCCCGCACCCGCACCTCACCCCGGGTGGGGTCGGTGGAGTAGCTGCCCTCGGGCACATTGAAGTTGGTGGGGTCGTAGCCCCAGTTATACTGCCGGGTCAGGGGGCGGCTCTCATCCACGCTGCCAAAATCGAAGATTGGCATGAGCTGGACATAGCTCACCCCCAGCCGCTTGAGATAATTCATGCAGGTAGGGTGGATGCCGTCGCTGCTCAGGGTTGTGCCCTGCTGGGTAAAGGCCAGAAATTTGCCCCGCCAGGCTGTGTGCACACCGCTGGCCGGGTCCTGCGAGAAATCCCGGACGCTGACCTCCCACACACTGCGCCGGGCCGGTGGGATCACCGGCCGCACATCCCGCTCCCAGCCCTGCGGGTCTACCCGGGCCGGGTCAAAGATCATGCTGCGCACCCCGTTCACCCCTGCCGCGCGGGCGTAGGGGTCCGCTGCATTGCAGGTGCCAAACGGGGTGGCAAGGGTGAAATCGTAGTATTTTCCGTGCTGGTCGCCGGGCAGATAGATGCTCCACACGCCCTTGTCCTGCTGCTGCAGGGGCAGGGTGCCCACACAGGCTCCGCCGGTGCCCCGACGGTACAGGTTCACTGCTGCCTGTTTTGCCGTGGGAGCCCACAGGCGCAGGTGCGTCCCGGCGGGGGTATACTCCACCCCCAGCGGGCCGTAGTATTCCGTCTGGCGGGCAAAGGCTTCGCTCTCAAACAGCGTCTTCCATTCAGCAGGTGTTCTTGGCTCCATGGCAATTCATCCTTTCATTTGACAATAGTGTAACGAACTTTGTCCTTTATTTCAACCCTTTCCTTGCAAAACGTACCAGACTCCACTATACTGAAAGAAAAAACACTGCACGGAGGGAAGTTTTATGGCATACACCGATGATTGGGAAAGTCTGATGAACGGCGTGTTCGGCCCGGGGGGCAGATTCAAGGCCGCCCCCGGCACTTCTGCACCCAAAACAGGCGGCAGCGCCGCCCTGCCTGACCTGAACGCGGCGCTTCTGGAACAGCAGAAACGGCTGGACGAGCTGTTGAAGCAGCAGAACGCCCAGCTCAAAACCCAGGGCGATGCCACCGCCGCCGCACTGGAAAGCAGCCGCCAGATGCTGCGGGACATGGAGGACGAAGGCCTGCTGGCCAGGGGCACCACCGACGTGAAGCCGGAACATCTGGGCAGCTTTGAAGGCCTTGCCGCCGAGGTCAAGCAGACGGTGCTGGGGCAGGATGCTTTTGTGGACAGCGTGGTGCGGGCCATGCGCCGCCCCTTTGTGCTGGGCACCGAAGCCCCCGCCGCCCGCAACGTCATCCTGCTCACAGGCGGGGCAGGCACAGGCAGGCATTTTGCACTGGAAGAAACTGCCCGCTGCATGGCGGCCCGGGGCCTTTTGCAGAGCGACAGGATCGCCACGCTGGATCTGGCTCTTTACCCCAATTCCGGAGCCGAGAAGCTCTTCCTGCAGGACCTCTACGCCGCCCTGCACGCGCCCGGGGAGATCCTTGCCTTTGAGCACTACGAGAGCTGTTATCCCGGCTTTCTGAAGACCCTGTCTGATCTGGCCGTCAAGGGCAGTGCCCCCCTATCCAGCCGGTATCTCGTGAACAAAGAGGGCATCCTTGTGGATGCAGGCACGGCGCTGGCCCCGGGAGCCGTCAGCCGCATCGACCCCTGCGGCAAATACCTCATCTTCTACTCCCACAAGGGCCGGGAGGCACTGGCTGACAAATTCGGTGCGGCGCTGGTGTCGGCACTGGGGGATGTCTGCGAGACGGCCTCCTACACCCGGGAGGATCTGGCCGCCCTTGCCGCACAGCAGCTCAACGCGCTGGCCCAGAAGATCCGCACCCGGCTGGGGCTGACCCTTTCCGCCGGGGCCGACGTGCGAGACTATGTCGCAGCTCAGTGCACCGCACAGAAGGGTGCGGCAGGCCTTTCCGCGTGCACCGACCGCATCTTCCGCGCCCTGAGCGAATACTGCCTGCGAACCGATGAAACCCTTACCGGCACCGTGACCCTGACCGCCGGGCCGGAAGGGGTGCAGTTCCGCCTGAACGACGGCGCAGACCAGCCCCTGTTCGACCTGCTGCCTGCTGCCTACACCGGCGCGCTGGATGCCATCCGCGCCGAGATCAACGAGCTGGTGGGCCTTGCCCCGGTCAAGGAATATGTGTTCGGTCTGGCCGACAACCTGCAGGTGCAGCAGCGCCGCGCCGCCGCCGGGCTCAAGACTGCCAGCCTTTCGATGCACATGATCTTCACGGGCAACCCCGGCACCGGCAAGACCACCATTGCCCGGCTGGTGGCACGGTATCTGAAAGCCATCGGTGCCCTCAAGGGCGGCCAGCTGGTGGAGGTGACCCGTGCCGATCTGGTGGGCCGCTACACCGGCCACACCGCCCCCCTGACCAACAGCGTCATCGAGAGCGCGCTGGGTGGTGTGCTCTTCATTGACGAGGCATACAGCCTCTACCGCGGCGAGCAGGACAGCTTCGGGCTGGAAGCCATCGACACGCTGGTGAAGGGGATGGAGGATCACCGGGATGAGCTGGTGGTCATTCTGGCAGGTTACACCAGGGAGATGGAGACCTTCCTCACCGCCAACAGCGGCCTTGCCAGCCGTTTTCCCAACCGGATCGAGTTCCCGGACTACACCGCCGTGGAGCTGCTGCAGATCACCCAGGTCCTTGCCAAAAACAAGGGCTACACCCTGGCCGAAGCCTGCACCGAACCCCTGCTGGGCTATTATGCCCGCTGGCAGGCAGCCGATGCCCGCACCGCCGGCAATGGCCGCCTTGCCCGCAACACACTGGAAAAGGCCATCTTCCACCAGAGCCGCCGCCTTGTCGCCGAGCCCGCCGCTGCCCTGGATCTGATCCTGCCCAGTGATCTGGAATTGAAGGAGCCGTAAACACGCAAAAAAGGACTGCTTTTGCAGTCCTTTTTGTGTTATTGATGCTGTTCTGCCAGCCGGGCGGTCATCTCCCGCATTCCCTGCCGCACTTCGGGCGGGGCGACCACTTCTATCTTGCCGCCAAAGCCGCAGACCCAGCCATAGAACTGGTCACTGACGCAGATGGGGACATCAAAATGGAAGCAGCCATTCTCCTCGGGTAAAAACATGGGCGTTGCGCCAAAGCGCTCCCGCATGGCACCTTCCAGATCCGCGGTGCACCGCAGGGTAACGCGATGCTCCGGCCCGCCGTACATTCCAAAGTGCTTGCGCAGATAGGCAGGCAGGTCAAGATCCGCAAACTGCTCCTGACCCCGCCGGGGCGCATCCAGCACCCGGACCCCGCTCATCTTGTCCACCCGGTAATGGCGGATGCCCTTTTCATCGGCAAAGGCAATGAGGTAGTAGCACCCGTTCTCCCAGGCCAGCTGCCACGGGCTGACGATCCTTTTCTCTTTCTCGCGGCTGTCGGCTTTTCTGTAAAGGAACTCCACCATTTTACCGTTGTTGATGGCCTCGTGCAGGGCATCGATGCTGTACAGCAGGCTCTTGCTGTCGGTCTTGGGGCGGCCCTCCACATAGACCTGACGCTGCAGCTGGCTGCCCTCGTAGTTGGAGCAGAGCTTTTCCAGTTTGTGGATCAGCCGCCTGCTCGTGGTGCCGGATACCACCCGGCTTGCCTGCACGGCATCCACCAGCAGCTTGAGCTCCGCCAGATCAAAGGTGCGGCTGGCAAGGAAATACCCGCCGCCCCGGCCCCGGCGCAGCTTGATGTCATAGCCCAGCGCACCCAGTGCTTCAATATCGCTGTACACGCTCTTGCGCTCGCAGCGGATGCCCTGCGTCTCCAGCAGCTCCACCAGCTGCGGCACGTTCAGCAGGTGGTTTTCATCGGTCTGCTGCTCAAAAATGCGCAATAGCGCCAGCAGCTTGGATTTCTGGCCTTCCTGTTTGGGCATTCGGTACACCTCATTTTTTCGTGTTGTGCCAAACCTCTCAGTCTCGATTCCAGCTCCCCAGCAGGGGAGCTGGAAAAAAACAGCAGTGCTGTGTGCTGAAAAGGTTACGGCGCTTTCTTATCAAACGCCGCGCGGCGCTGGGTGGACAGGCGGAACATCTCCTCCAGCTTTTCCCGGTCATCGGCCACAAGGGCGTTGCGCATCTCGTTCAGCGCCCCGCTGAACTGGTCGATCTCGGAGATGAGGTTTTCCTTGTTCCAGAGGAACAGCTCCGCCCACATCTTATCGTTGATGCGTGCAATGCGGGTCAAGTCCCGGAAGGAATCTCCGGTGTACTCGCACAGCGAGGTATTGTCGTTGGCACACATCAGGCTGACGGCGATGGCATGGCAGAGCTGGCTGACATAGCCGATCATCCTGTCATGTTCCTGCACGGTCAGGGTGCAGATATGCTTGAAGCCCAGCACCTCGGCCAGCTCCCTGGCCCACTGAACGGCCTCCGAGGTGTTCTTTTCCGTGGGGGTCACAATGAAGTTGGCCGGGGCAAAATTCACCTCGGCGGCGTGCTCCACACTGGAGGTCTCACGGCCCGCCATGGGGTGGCTGGCAATGAACTCCACGCCCGGCCTGCACATGGCCTGAATGGGCTCCACCAGACCGGTCTTTACGCCCGACACATCGGTAAAGATGCAGCCCTCCTTCAGCAGGTGGCCGTAGGTCCGGAACCACTCGAGCAGGGCCGTGGGGTACAAGCCAAAGATGATATGATCGGCCTGACGCACCAGATCCTCAAAATCGTGGGTCTTGCCGCTGGCGATATAGCCGTGATCGAGGGCATACTGCAGATGGCCCTCGCTGCGGTTGATGCCGTCCACATGAAACCCGGCCCTGCTCAGCTCCAAGGCGTACTTGCCACCCAGCAGGCCCAGGCCCACAATGAGATAACGCTTTGATTTATCCAACATGTTCCACCTCCGCGCCCAAAGGCTTGATGGCTTCCAGAAAATCCGGCCAGCTCTTGGCAATGGCCTCGGCCCCGCTGATGGGCAGGGCCAGCCCGGCGGCCAGCGCCAGCACCGCAAGGCTCATCACCACGCGGTGGTCGTTGTGGCCGGAAAGCGGCTGCTCCGGGGCATGGAGCGCGCCGGCACAGCCATGGATGGTAATGGTGCCGCCCTCGCTCTCCAGCTGCCCGCCGCAGGCCCGCAGTTCGGTCTCCATGGCCTCGATGCGGTCGCTCTCCTTGATGCGGAGACGTTCGGCGTTGCGGATGACCGTGGTGCCCTCACACAGCAGACCCAGCACCATCAGCACAGGGCCCAGGTCGGGGCAGTCGGCAAGGTCGATGTCCGTTCCGTGGAGCGGGGCCTTTTCAAACACCACGCCCTGACCGGTGCGGGTGAATCTTGCGCCGCACCGCCGGAGGATCTCCAGAATGGCGGCATCGCCCTGCAAGGTCTCCTCAGACAGGCCGGTGATGGCCACCCCGCCGGTCACAGCGCCCAGCACGGCGGGAAAAGCCGCCTGGCTGTAATCGCCCTCCACGGTGTAATCACCGGGAAGATAGTGCTGCCCGCCGGGAATTTCCAGCGTGTTCTCATCCAGCCAGCGGCTCTCCACGCCAAAGGCGTGCTGCACCGCGCGGGTCATATCGATGTAGCTCCGGCTCTCCACAGGCGGGATGAGGTGCAGGGTGCTGGTGCCGCCCAGCAGGGGCAGGGCAAACAGCAGCCCGCTGATGAACTGGCTGGACACGTTGCCCGCCAGCTCATATTCGCCCGGGGTCAGGGCACCTTCCACAGTCAGGCGGTCCGCGCCCTGCTCAAAGCGCAGGCCCTGCTGCTGATACAGCGTTTTGTAGACCGACTGGGGCCGCTCCATCAGCCGTCCACGGCCTGTAAAAGTCACTTCCTGCCCGGTCAGGCTGGCCAGCGGGATGAGGAAGCGCAGGGTGCTGCCGCTCTCACAGCAGTCCACGGGGGCATCAACCGGCAGAAAGCGGCCCAGCCCCTCCACCACCGCGTCGTTTTCACCGGTGGTGACACGGGCGCACAGCCGGGCCGCCGCGCCCAGCGTGGCGGAGATATCCTTGCTGAAAGCAAGATGATGGAGATGGGAGGTCCCCTTTGCCAGCGCCGCGCAGAGCACCGCCCGGTGAGCCATGCTTTTGCTGGGCGGCGCGGCGATCCTGCCCGCCACTGCGCGGGCGCGTTTTACCACCACATCCATCTTACATATCCCGGCCAATGGCCCATGCGACCTGACGGCACTTTGCCATGGCCTGTGCAAAGGCATCCGGGGTCAGGCACTGTGCGCCATCGCTCCATGCGTGGCGGGGATCATAGTGGACTTCCACCTCCAGACCGTCGGCACCGGCGGCCACAGCGGCGATCATCATCGGCTCAACCAGATTGGCCTTGCCGGTGGCGTGGCTGGGGTCCACGATAATGGGCAGATGGGTCTTTTCGTGGATGATGGGCACAGCGGAGAGGTCGAGGGTGTTGCGGGTGTACTTCTCGAACGTGCGGATGCCGCGCTCGCAGAGGATGACCTGCTCGTTGCCGCCCGCCATGATGTACTCGGCGCTCATCAAAAGCTCCTTGAGCGTGGCGGCGAGACCGCGCTTGAGCAGAATCGGCTTGCGGAGCTTTCCGAGCTCCTTGAGCAGGTCAAAGTTCTGCATATTGCGCGCGCCGACCTGGATGACATCTACATCCGTGAAAAGATCGAGCGCGGAGGTGCCCATGATCTCCGTGACGATCGGAAGGCCCGTCTCCTGCCGGGCGATCTTCAAAAGCTCGAGTCCCGTGGCGGCAAGGCCCTGAAAATCGTAGGGCGAGGTGCGCGGCTTGAAAGCGCCGCCGCGGAGGATCTGCGCGCCGGAGGCCTTGACCGCCTTTGCGATGCCGACGATCTGCTCCTCGCTCTCGACGCTGCACGGGCCCGCGATCATCACGAAGTTCCCGCCGCCGATGCGCACGTCCCCGACCTGCACGACGGTGTCGTCCGGGTGGAACTTGCGGTTGCAGCACTTGAACGGCTCCGTGACGCGCTTGACGGAATCAACGATGCCGAGACTGGCGATAAGGTCCATATCGACCCGGCTCGTGTCACCCACAAGACCGAGAACGGTCTGATACTCGCCGACGGAGGTGTGGATCTGCAGTCCCTGCTCCTTCAGCCAGTCAATAAGCTGATTTTTCTTCTCTTCGGCAGCGCCGTTTTTCAAAATGACGATCATCGGTTATTCCTCCAAAAACAAAAAAGCGGCACAGTGTAATCTGTGCCGCCTAAAAAGCCTTCGCTTCCAAGGTCATTTTCCGCATCACAAATTACCATACTATGAAATAGTACGGGTAAAAAAGTATCGAAACATACGAATGGACACATTCATGATGCCGATCTCGCTCCGATCTGCGGAATTTGGTTTCAGTATAAATTCTTCTCTTGGAAATGTCAACAAATAATTCGGTGAAAATTTGTATAAAAATTTATTTTTGATCCGCTTCAAGCCTGTCTATCA
>OMNT01003389.1_pt1 | contig 11645 bp, 8 predicted proteins | sample 1672551 | NCBI WGS metagenome assembly OMNT01 (sample SAMEA3136698, study PRJEB25190) | human gut metagenome
CGGCCCTGCGAAGCAAAACCCCTAGTTCGTGGTCAGTTGAGCGAGTTGTGCGCTATCTTTTACAAGAATAATCTAGTGTATTTTTCGCTGACCTGGGGGTTTATTTTCAAGGGGTATTTCGAGCTATCGCGAAGGGGCAAATCGGGCGAAAAAACGTTGCACAACTCGTCCAGTTGACCACCGACTGGCCTCTCCGCTCCCGAAGGACCTCCGAGCCGCCAGCTGCCCGTCTCCTCGCTCCATCAACCGGCCTTTTGCTCCCGAAAAGGCCCTCGCTCTACCAGCCGCGCGTCTTCCCAGCTCCGCCTCCCACTAGAATGGTGAAAGCAGCTCTTCGCGAAGTCGCTTCCTTGACTCGGCCCAGTTTTGGGAGCGCGGGCGAAGGCGAACTCCAAGCTGCTTCGCTATTTGCACTGCGACCATGTTGAGCGCCGCCTCGCTTTTCATCTGCTGACGCCCGACGGTGATGACGCGGTACCCAAGATAGCTTAGCGAGTTGCGGCGCTTGGCGTCCGCGGCGATTCGGGCCGATCCAGTGTGAAAGGCATCGCTGTCGTACTCCACCGCTACGCCCCTGTCCGGCCACGCGAGGTCGCACCGATAGTAGTGTTTGTCAGCGCCTCGCCCCTGACCTGCCTTAACGGGTACAAGCATGTTCATTACCGGCTGAGGGATGCTGTAGCCTCCATAGCGAACGGGAAGGGTGAGAATCAAAGCAAGCGCTGTTTCCATGGGGGAGGCGCTACCGCTTATCAGGTATTTCGCCAATCGTTCTGCCCGACGAGCTCCCCTCGCGGCGACAGACTGGGCGGCCTTCCCGATTTCTGCCGGCGTGCAAAGTGCTTCCGCCTTAGAAAACCCGATTTGATCGAGCGGGTTTATTCGGTATGTCCCGCATAGCTCGAATCCGATTGCGAGAAGCTTTGTCGTCGGCAGCTCGGAACATAGCTGGGCAAAGCATACTTCGGGTGTTACGGCGAATATCCCTGGTGCGACTTCGACGATGTACCTTGCAGGGAGCGGCGTTGTTTGAACGTGGGAGATAACGAGCTTTGAGTGATATCTTCGATTCCGCTGCGGAACAAGGACATGGATCGGCCTCGATAACCCGAGATATGGTCTGCCGAGCACATTCCGAACATCCCTTCGGGAAGGGGAGTACAGCGCGTGGGAACCCTCGCTTTCGAGGGCGAGCGGGGCTCTTCTTGTCTTGGCGTTAGGGCGAACGCTGAAGGGCCGCCCGCCTTGCGGATTGCGTCGCCAAAGACGGCCTTCAGGGCTGCGCCAAAACTCAAGAGCTGAGGTATGTGAGAGAAGAATCGCCATGAAGGCAGCCTAACATGCGATTCTGGCAGATGATTGACGGGGGTCTTGTCAAAATCCGGCAGCAAAGGAGCGGAAACCCGGCAGGTTTTCCGCGAAACTTCCCACCGTTTCAATTGCAAATGCACGGCGGTTCGACCAGCTCCTTGCAGTCTCTCCCTCGATGCTGGCCATATTGCCCAAGAGGAATTATTCCCCAGATGTGGTGAAGCCTATTCTCGCATTCGTCTCGCGCGTCATACAATGATGCTACATTGCCGACGGCCGTAAACGCGACGGACTGAAAGGTTGTGAGCTATGGGGACCAAGGATTGGAAAACGGCGCTCGTCACAGGGGGCGCGGGCGGTTTGGGATTCGAACTTGCGCGGCAGTGCGCGGCGCGAGGGATGGACGTGGTGCTCGTCGGCCGCAATGAGGAGCGTCTCGTCGAGGCGGCGGCGCAGCTGGAGTTCGAGCACAACATAAAGGCCCACGTCATCGTGTGCGATCTCGCGAAGATGGGCGCGGCGGCGAAGGTTTCCGCCCGCGTGCGCGAGATGGGGCTTGTCGTCGATGTGCTCGTGAACAACGCAGGCTTCGGCTACGATGCGCGCTTTGCGGAAAGCGACATGGCCCGCCAACGAGAACTTATCCTGACAAACGACCTCGCGCTCGTCGAGCTTGTGGGCGAGTTCGCCCCTGACATGGCCGAGCGCAAATGCGGCGGCATCTTAAACGTTGCGTCCGTGGCGGGCTTCATGCCCGGCCCCGACATGGCGACCTACTACGCCTCGAAGGCCTTCGTCCAGTCGTTTTCCCAGGCCATCCATGTCGAGTTGCGCCGTGCTGGCGTGCACGTGAGCACGCTGTGCCCAGGCCCCGTGCGCACGGCGTTTTGGGAAAATGCCGATGCAGCCCACACGCCGATTTCGCGGATCGCGCTCGATGCCCCCTTCGTTGCGAGCGAGGGATTCAACGCGCTTTGCCGCAACAAGGCCCTCTGCGTGCCCGGTGCGCTCGCAAAGACGATCGTGTTCGCAACGCGCCTTGCCCCGCGCGGTTTCGTGGCGAGGACGGCGGCAGCACTCCAGCGCCCGCGCAAGAAGAAATAGGAACGCGGACCCGGCGCCTCTTCCCCCATAAGGCGAAGGGAACGGCTTGCCCGCCCGAAACGCCGAAGGGGAAGGTTCGTCGGGCCCGCGCCCGCCGTCTGTCTGCGAGGCTCCGGCGCTCTTGGTGGATGCTAGTCCGCGACGCGTAAGAGCTCGCCGGTCTCGGAATCCATGATGAAGCCGGCGACGCGCACGTGCGGCGGCATGACCGGGTGGTTGCGTACCACGTCGACGCTTTTGCGCACCGCCTCCTCGGTGTCGCCGAAACCCGCGAGCCACTGGTCGAAGTCGATACCGCAATGGTGCGCCATCTTGATATGGTCGGCGCTCACGCCAAGGCGCAGCATGTCGGAAACCATGCCCTCGCCGCTCATGTGCTGAGCGCCGCAGTTCGTGTGAGCGACGATCATGATGTCCTCGACGCCAAGCTCGCACACGGCGATGAGCAGCGATCTCATGACGCTGCCGAAGGGGTGCGACACTTCGGCACCTGCAACTTTGATGATCTTCGCGTCGCCGTTCTTCAGCCCGAGCGCCGCCATGAGCAGCGCTGTCAGACGCGTGTCCATGCACGAGACCACGGCGAGTTTCTTGTCGGGGTATTTGTCCGTCTTGAACTGCTCGTATTCGCCCTCTTCCACGAAGCGCGCATTGTGTTCCAGAATCTGATCGATCGTCGACTTCTCGGCCATTTTCCGCCCTTTCTCTTGATGAGTGACAGTTTAGCATCGTCTGCGCCCCGCGCCCGCCTGTTTGCGCGCATGCGCTATGATGGGGCAAAGTTGAGTTTTCCCGAAGACGAAAGGAGCCGCATGGCCTCGTATTGCACAACTCAGGGTCGTGCGCGCGCCGAGATCGTCGAGAAGAAGAGTCGCTTCATCGCCACCGTCCAGCATGTCGAAACCGAGGAAGAGGCGCTCGCGTTCCTCGACGAGATCCGCAGCGAGCACCGCATGGCGCGCCACAACGTGTACGCCTACGTGTTGCGCGAGAACGGTCGCGTGCGCTACTCCGACGACGGCGAGCCCCAGAAAACGGCGGGCATGCCGACGCTCGAGGCTATCCAGCATGCGGGTTTGACCGACGTCGCCGTGGTTGTCACACGGTATTTCGGCGGGATCCTGCTTGGCACGGGAGGGCTCGTGCGCGCCTATACGCAGGCGACGCAGGCCGGTATCGCCGCGGCGGACATCGTGTCTGTCTCGCGGTGCATCGACGTGCTGATTGAGGTCCCATATTCCCTTTACGAGCAGGCTCAACGCCTTGCCAGCCAACATGGCGCCCAGACCGTCGACGCCGATTTTGCGGCACAGGTCGCCCTCACGTTCCGCATGCTCGACGGCACGCAGGAGCCCTTCGAGACGGCCCTCACGGAGCTCGTGCGCGGGCAGTGTCCGATCATCGAGAGCGACCCTTACGATGCGCTCTTCGCGGTGCCCGGGCAAGCCGACTCTTCGGCGCCCGACGCTGCACCAAACCTTACGTGAAAAGAGGTTTTCCATGCTCGACCAGGTCAATCTGAATCAACCAGATATCGATAAGGGTACGTACAAGGAAACCCACGACGCGCTCATCGAGCGGCTTGTGACGCTGCAGCAGAAGGCACGCCTTCAGGGCGTAGGGCTTGTGGTGCTCTTCGAGGGATGGAACGGCGCGGGCAAGGGAAGCCGCATCTCCGACCTTATGTTCAATCTGGATGCGCGCGCGACGAGCGTTCACGTGACGGGCGATTTCGACGTGGACGAGGCGCGGGCGTTCTCGGATGCCGGACATAATGTCACTGGGTACTGGCCTTTCATGCAGCAGTTCTGGCAGGCGCTCGGGCCGCGCGGGGCGATCACGTTCTACGATCGCGGCTGGTATTCTGTGTCCGCTGAGCGCGCTATGTGCCGTGCGTTCGGCGGGCTTAACCCGAAGCGCAAGGAAGGCAAGAAGGGCGCTGTCCGAGGTGACCAGCTTGCGGCGCGCAAGGAGGCCGGGGTGTGCCTCGCGTCCATACGCGAGTTCGAGCGCGGCCTTGTCGACGACGGCTACGAGGTCGTGAAGTTTTTCATTCACGTGTCCGCCGAAGGCCAGAGGGAGCGCCTCGAGCGCCTGGCTGCCGACCCCACCACGGCGTGGCGCGTCGACAAGAAGCGTCTCGAGCGCATTGGGAACTACGAGTACGCCTACAGCATCTACGACCTCATGCTCGAGGGCAGCAATTTCGCGTTCGCGCCTTGGACGCTTGTGAATGGGGAGGACAAGCGTCGTGCGAATATCGTCATCGCGCAGACGCTTGTGCGCGCGCTCGAGTCTGCGCTTGCGCGCAAGGAGGCCGCGAACTCGGTGAGCGCTGCAAGCGCCGCGAGCTCGGTGGAACCCGTGAGCCCTGAGGCCCCGGTGAATCCCGTGGACGGCGCCGCGAAGCAGCCCCCGCGCTTTGCTGCCCCCGCGACTTCCCGCTTCCACCTTGTCGATGACGCACCGACGCTTGCGGGCGTCGACCATTCGCTTTCGCTCTCGCCCGAGGAGTACAAAAACGAGCTCAAGAGCTTGCAGAAGCGGCTGTTCCGACTGGAGAACAACATGTACCAGGCCCGCATCCCGCTCATGGTGATGTACGAGGGCTGGGACGCCGCGGGCAAGGGCGGCAATATCAAGCGCGTGGCACAATCGCTCGACGCGCGCGCCTACACGATCTTTCCGAGCCCCGCCCCCACGGCGTCCGAGCTCGCGCACCCGCACTTATGGCGTTACTGGACGCGCCTGCCGAAGGCGGGCCATGTGGGCATCTACGATCGCAGCTGGTACGGTCGCGTGCTTGTTGAGCGGGTGGAGGGCTATGCCTCGCCCGAGCGCCTCACCCAGGCGTACGACGAGATCAACGCTTTCGAGAAAGACCTGGTCGATTGGGGTGCCATCCTTCTGAAATTCTGGGTGGAGGTCAGCCCCGACGAGCAGCTCCGCCGTTTCGAGGAGCGACAGTCCAACCCCGCCAAGCAGTGGAAGATCACCGACGACGACTGGCGCAACCGGGAGAAGTATCCCCAGTACAAGGAAGCTATCGAGGACATGTTCCGCCTGACGTCGACCTCGTTTGCGCCCTGGATCATCCTCGAGTCCGACGACAAGCGCTACGCGCGCGTGAAAGCCCTGCGCACAATCGTCGCCGCGCTCGAGGGCGCGGGGCTCTCCGACTAGCTCATTCGGCTTTTGCCTCCGAGACCGCCCGCGGGTTTGCCGCCCCTGGGGGTTGCCCTTCGCCTTTTGCACCTGAGGCCGCCCCTGGGGTCGCCGGCCCTCCGCCGTCGCTCCCTCCCGAGGTCGCCCGCAGACGGTTCGTGACGTTCCCTTAACTGTTTCTTTATACGCGCCCGCTACAATGCAGGCGTTGGAAACGCGAAGGGAACAGGCTGGCGAAGGGGCCGGCAAGAAGGAGAACCTGCATGATCAAGCTTATCGCCAGTGACATGGACGGCACGCTGCTCGATGCGGAAGGCAACGTCCCACCTGAAACGTTCGAGCTCATCAGCGGGCTTCGCCGCTGTGGAGTCCACTTCGTCGCGTCTTCGGGACGCCGCTTCGACACGCTTTCCGAGCAGTTCGCGCCCGTGATCGAGCTTATGGACTTCGTCGCGTCGAACGGTGCGCAGGTCGTCGTCGGCGGCAAGCTGGTTGACCGCGAGGTCTTCTCGCATGCCGCCGTGTGCCGCCTCTACCGCGCGGTCACCATGTTTGACGTGCTTCACCTGGCCCTATTCGATCGCACGAACAGCTTCCTCCTCGACGACGAGGCCGTTTTCGAGCGCGAGATCGACAAGAACCTCCCGAATCCCGTGCGCGCCTACGAGGTTCCTTCCCCGGAGACCAACATCATCAAGGCGTCGGTGTACGTGAGCGACGGCACCGTCATGGACATGTCCTATGCGCTCACCCGCGAGCTGGGGGAGGACTTTGTGTTCGCGCCGTCGGGCCGCAAGTGGATCGACGTCATGCAGCGCGGCGTGAACAAGGCGACGGGAATTCGCCAGGTCATGCAGGCGCACGACGTTTCCGCCGATGAGGTCGCGGCGTTCGGCGACTCCATGAACGACTACGAGATCCTGCGCATGGTCGGTATGCCCATCGCGATGGAGAACGGGCGCTCGGCCATCAAGCAGATTGCGCGCAAGGTCATCGGTCTCAACACCGAGCACAGCGTGCAGAAGGAGCTGCGCCGCATGCTCGAGGAGCTTTCCGCTCGATAGCTCGCGGGGCGAGGAACTTCCCGCTTGGCACGAGCGGCTTCCCGCTTGGCAACTCGTAGGGCATGGATATTTCTCGGCCGTTCGGGAAGATGTTCTTGCGCTCGCGCCCGTTACGCGCAACGATAGGCAGTTGAAAGTTAGCGTGGGGGACGAGGTTTGCATGACGCAGGAAAAAAACGATGCGGCGAGAGTCGATTCGGGGGATGGGGGAGCGCTCCTGGAAGGCGGTTCGTCTGGAGAAGGCTCATCTTCGGGCGATTCGCTCGCAGGTGGTGAACCCGCAGGTCGCAAGCATGATCCGAATGATGGGCCCACGCTTGACACCTTGAAGGCGGGGCAGTGCGCGATTATCAAGGCGGTGCGCGGCCACGGCGAGCTGCGTCGCCATCTGCTCGACATGGGGCTTACGCCCGGCATCGGGGTGCGCGTGCGCAAAGTCGCTCCGATGGGCGACCCCATCCAGATCGAGCTGCGCGGCTACGAGCTAACGCTGCGTCTCGACGACGCCCGCTTCGCCCTGATCGAGCCCGTGGAGTCCCTTCCCAAGACGCCCGTTCCCGTCGAACCGTTGCCCCGCGCGTCCGCGCATCCCGGCATCGGCGAGGTGAGCGCGACAGGCGACGACTACATCCGCAACCTTGGCAAGCCCCTGCCCAAGGGCGCGCCTATCACCTTTGCGCTCGCCGGCAACCAAAACTGCGGCAAGACCACGCTGTTCAACCAGCTCACAGGCGCAAATCAGCACGTCGGCAACTTCCCTGGCGTCACTGTCGACAAGAAGGAGGGCCAGCTGCGCCGTCATCCCGAGGCGACGGTAGTCGACCTTCCCGGCGTCTACTCGCTCTCGCCGTACTCGAACGAGGAGGTCGTGACGCGCGACTTCCTGATCAAGGAGAAGCCCACCGCGATCATCAACATCGTCGACGCGACCAACATCGAGCGCAACCTTTATCTCACGTTGCAGCTGATGGAGCTCAACATCCCGATGGTGCTCGCTCTCAACATGATGGACGAGCTCTCCGCGAACGGCGGCTCGGTGCGCATCAACGAGCTCGAGGCGGCGCTCGGCATTCCCGTCGTGCCCATCTCCGCGGTGAAGAACCAGGGCATCGACGAGCTTGTCGACCACGCGATGCACGTTGCGATGAACCGCGAGGTCCCCGGGTACATCGACTTTTGCCCCGCAGGCGAGAAGTCGGGCGATCCGCTCGGCGAGGTGCACCGCTGCGTTCACGCGTTCATGCACCTCATCGACCCCTATGCGAAGGCAGTGGGCCTGCCCGTGCGCTTTGCGGCGACGAAGATGGTCGAAGGCGACCCGCTGATCGAGCGCGAGCTCGCCGTCCCTGAACGCGAGCGCGAGGCGCTCACCGGCTTCATCGAGGCCCTCGAGCGTCAAGGCGGGCTCGATCGCGAGGCGGCGCTCGCGAACATGCGGTTCTCGTTCATCGAGCGCCTCTGCGCGCGCACCATCGTCCGCCCGCACGAAAGTCGCGAGCATGTCCGCAGCGTGGCGGCAGACCGCATCCTGACCGGGCGCTTCACCGCCATCCCGTGCTTTATTTTCATCATGGGGTTCGTGTTCCTCATGACGTTCAGCTGGCTTGGGGCTTGGCTGTCGGATTGGCTGCAGACGGGCATCGACTTTGTGATCGGCGCCATCGGCGATGCGCTCACCGCGGCGGAAGTGAGCCCGATCGTGAGCTCGCTCGTGACCGACGGCATCTGCGGCGGCGTGGGAAGCGTGCTCGGGTTTTTACCGGTCATCGTCACGCTGTTTTTGTTCCTTTCCATTCTTGAGGACAGCGGATACATGGCGCGCGTGGCGTTCGTGATGGACAAGCCGCTGCGCCGCCTTGGCCTTTCGGGCAGAAGCTTCGTGCCCATGCTCATGGGGTTCGGCTGCTCGGTGCCGGCGATCATGGCCTCGCGCACCTTGTCGAGCGAGCGCGACCGCAAGATGACGATCTTGCTTGTCCCCTTCATGAGCTGTAGCGCGAAACTTCCGATATACGGCCTGCTCACAAGTGTATTCTTCCCGCCTGAGATGCGCGGTGTCGTGGTGCTTGCCCTCTATCTGCTCGGCATGGCGACAGGCGTCCTCTACGCGCTTGCTCTCAAACGGTTCAAATTTACCGGCGAGCCTGTGCCGTTCGTGATGGAGCTTCCCAACTACCGCCTCCCCAGCGCGAAAAGCGTGCTTCGCCTCGTATGGGACAAGGCGAAAGGGTTCATACAGAAGGCGTTCACCGTCGTGTTCCTCGCGACGCTCGTCATCTGGTTCCTGCAGACCTTCGACGCGGGGCTCGGTCTTGCGGCAAGCGCTGACGAGAGCCTGCTTGCCCTGATCGGCGGCGCGATCGCCCCGGTGTTTGCCCCGCTTGGCTTCGGCGACTGGCGCGCATCGACGGCGCTGCTCACCGGCTTCATGGCCAAGGAGAGCGTCGTGTCCACCTTGACCGTGCTCGTCGGCGGCGGCGTCGCGGCGCTGCAAGAGGTGTTCACGCCCTTTACGGCGTTCGTGTTCCTCGTGTTCACCCTGCTCTACACGCCCTGCGTGGCCGCCATCGCGACGGTGAAGAAGGAGACGAACGGTCGCACGGCCGCGAAGCTCGTGGTGTCCCAGTGCGTCGTCGCGTGGGTCGTGGCGTTCTGCATCCGCGCCGTGGGGCTTGCGTTCGGGCTTGTGTAGCGCCTCTTTCCGCGGCGCCGCGCGTGGTACACTCGCAGTGTCACGCCGTCGAACGAAAGGGGTCCTGCCATGCGTGTGAGCGTCGAGCTTGAGGGGAATTTGCTGTCCGATCGATTCGGGAAGTACGCGTCCGAGGCCGACAGGCTCGAGGGCTTTCCCGTGCGCTCTTTCCCCATCCATATAGAAGAGGTGCCCGAAGGCGCCGCCTCGCTTGCGCTCGCGTTCATCGACTTTGACGCGATTCCCGTGGGCGGCTTTTGCTGGATTCACTGGTTGGCCTGCGATTTTGACCCGTCGACTACGCTTATTCCCGAAGATGCCTCGCGCACGGGAGCCATCGCGTGTACCCAGGGCGCGAACTCCAACTGGTCGCCGATGGCGCACGGCAGCTTAAACCCCGCGGTGTTCAATCGCTATTGCGGCCCCCAGCCGCCCGATAAGACGCATGTCTACACGCTCGTCGTCTACGCGCTCGACTGCAAGTTGGGGCTTTCCGAGGGGTACTACCTCAACGAGTTTCGCCGTGCGATCGAGGGCCACGTGCTCGCGAAGTCGGTCGTCGAGCTCCCGAGCCGCGCATAGTAAAGCCAGGCCCGCCCGGCGCGCGCAACTCGCCCAGTTGACCACGAACAAGCCTCTTTGCTCCATATGCTCGCGCCGCCTACCCGTTCATGTGTTGCTTGTCCGTGAAATTCGGATGCCAGAAGGCCGTTTGAGCGGCCTTCTCCTATAATTCTGATTTCGTTCTTTGACTTAAACAACCGAAGGAGGTGTGAGTTCATGCCACGGCTTCAAATTATGGATACCACCATCCGTGACGGCCAGCAGAGCTTGTGGGCCACGCGCATGCAGATTGGCGACATGCTGCCGATTCTGCCGAAGATGGACCGAGTAGGGTATTGGGCTATCGAGGCTTGGGGCGGCGCAACGTTCGATACGTGCCTCCGCTTCCTCGACGAGAATCCTTGGGAGCGCCTGCGCTCCATCAAGGCGAACACCCCGAACACGCCGCTTTCGATGCTCTCTCGCGGGCAAAATTTGGTTGGCTACAAGCATTACTCGCGCGAGATCTGCAACCGCTTCATCAAGGCGGCCAACCGAAACGGCATCCATGTGTTCCGCGTGTTCGATGCGCTGAACGACATTCGAAACGTGGTGGACAACGCCGACGCTATCAAGGAGTGCGGCGCGCATTTCGAGGGTGCGATTTCTTACACCATCAGTCCTGTTCATACGCTTGACAGCTTCCTTGATTACGGTCAGCAGCTCAAGGATCTGGGCGCCGACTCCATCTGCATCAAGGACATGGCGGGCATGCTCACGCCGTATCGCACCGAGCGCATCGTGAAGGCGTTCAATGCGGAAATCGGCCTGCCGCTGCACCTGCATTGCCACTATGTCGGCGGTATGGCTCCGGCAAACTACATCAAGGCCGCCGAGGCCGGCGCCGCGATCGTTGACACCGCGACCGCGCCGCTCGCCTTCGGCAATTCCCAGCCTGCTGTCGAGATGCTCGCGGCAGCGCTCCAGGAGAGCCGCTACGACACTGGCCTTGACCTGGGTCTTCTGTTCGAGATCGCGGAATACTGGGAAGGCGTGCGCAAGCGCTGCCACTACAAGCGCGGCGTCTCCTCGCTCACGCACATGAAGGTGTATTCCCACCAGGTTCCGGGCGGCATGATGTCGAACCTCATGAGCCAGCTGGAAATCCAGAACGCCACGGACCGCCTGGGCGAGGTTATGACCGAAATCCCGAAGGTCCGCGCCGAGGTCGGCTACCCGCCGCTCGTCACGCCGATGTCCCAGATCGTGGGCACGCAGGCCGTGTTTAACGTGATCACGGGCAAGCGCTGGAGCGTCGTGTCCAAGGAGATGAAGGACTACATCTGCGGCTACTATGGCAAGGCACCCGGCCGCATGGACAAGGAAATCGTGAAGAAGGTCGTGGGCAACTCCGACGTCCTCGATCCCGATATCGCGCCTGGCTCTCTTGTCACCACGACGTTTGACGAGGTGGCAGAAGAAATCGGCGACCTCGCGCAGAGCGAGGAAGACGTCCTCATGTACGCGCTGTTCCCCAACGAGGCGCGCACGTACTTGAGCAAGCACCGCACGTCCGAGAAGGTTGACTTCTTGCTCGAGCAGGAATCGAGCGGTACCAAGGAGGAAGATTACGTGGATATCAATCAAATTCGCGAGCTGGTTCGCGTTGCCGAGGAAAGCGGCGTCGGCGAAATCGTAGTCGAGGAGGAAGGCACCCGCATCGCGGTGCGCATGCCCGGCCAGGCTATGGCCGCCCCTGCGGCAGC
>OMNT01003392.1_pt1 | contig 11626 bp, 8 predicted proteins | sample 1672551 | NCBI WGS metagenome assembly OMNT01 (sample SAMEA3136698, study PRJEB25190) | human gut metagenome
GGGTGGAGGGGGCGATCGGAAAGCCCCCTCCTCGCCTCCGCAGAGGCGAAACCCATGCTGCAAACAAAATCCATTATAATAGGAAGAAAACCTTCCGGCAGACCGGGGACAGCCCCCCGGCGGTGACGGCCTTACTTCACCGCCGCCGCTTCCACATGCACAACCATCTTCGCGGAGATGTCCTTGTACAGGCGAACCTCAATCTCCACATCGCCGACGGCGCGGATGTTCTCGCACTTGATGTCGCGCTTGTCCACCGCAACGCCGTGCTGCGCCTTCAGCTGCTCAGCAACTTCCGCGCTCGTAATCGAGCCGTACAGCCGCCCCTGTGCGCCGCACTTCACCGACATGCTGATGACCTTGCCGTGCAGGGCGTCCGCCTGTGCCGTCGCGTCGGCACGGCGCTGGGCCTCGCGTTCGGCTTCCGCCTTGCGCATCTTCTCAACGCCCTTCATCGCGCCGGGGGTCGCTTCCACCGCCAGCTTCTTGGGGAACAGGAAGTTGCGCGCATAGCCATCCGCCGCATTCACAATCTGATCCTTCTTGCCGACACCCTTCACATCTTCCAGCAAAATAACCTTCATAATCTGTATCCTCCTTAAATCTTAAAAATCAGAAAAATCATCGTCTTTTCGATGGCGGTCGTCGCGCAGTCCGCGCGGGTCGCGGATTTGGTCAACGCAGCCCGCGAACATCGGCAGAATCGGCACGAACAGCACCATCAGGATGGTTAGGAACCAGCGGCGGCCGCGCGTTGCACCCGCGCGTAGCATGGCGAAATTCTGCGCCGAAACGCCCTGCACCGCGAAGCTCCAGAACGCCACACTGCCCAGCAGCGAAGCCGCCAGCGCAACTGTCGCGTTCGTTGTAAACAGCTGCGCCGCACTCAGAAGCAGCAGCACCGCCATGCTGATGCCCAGCGGGGTGGGCATGAACCAGCGGTCGGTGGTCGGCGTGTCCTCCGCGTCGGGAAATTTGCGCCAGCACAGCAGCATCCCCAGCGAGAACGCCATGGTTCCTTTGACCAGCAGATCAGGCATGATGGATGGCAGCGTTCTCTCAATCGTTGCGCGCAGGCTCCATTCCAGCTGCTGCAGCACATCCTCGGAAAGCCACGGCAGCACGTTTCCGCCCGTCAGCGCCGCGAGACTTTCCAGCGCCGCCGTGCGTTTTGCATCCAGCGCCGCCAGCCCGGACACATACGCGGAATACAGCACCTGCGGGCGCGTCCGCGCGTTCATCATGACACGCAGGATGTCATAGGATAAGCCCTCATACAGGTCACCGTACACCTGATAGCGCTGAAGGAGCATTATCAGCAGCGCGACGACGGCGGCGAAGCAAATCACCGCCCAATACATCGCCATGCGCGATTTGCGGAACGCGCCGGGCGGCAGGAACAGCATCAGCGCGCCGCCGAAGAGCCAGACGCAGGCGGACGGAATGAGCAGCTTCGGCAGGAGGAGCAGCAGAGAGGAAAATGCGCCGATGACGAGCAGCGGGATGCTGATGCAGAGCAATGTCTGGCAGATTGGCGCGTTGCGGGTCGGCAGGGGCAGCTCCCCCGTGAGGGAGAGCAGCGAAAAAGGCATGAACAGCAGCAGAAGCACCGCCAGCGGCACGCTGCGCAGGCTAAATGTCAAAGCGAATACGATACAAGCGCCCATCATGTACCAATCGGGCCTGCCGACTTTGGCTTTGCCGTACATGCTGTCCTCACCTCCTTGTGTAGGCTCATCCATCTTCCTATTGTACAGCACAATCGCCAAAAAAGCAAGCCGGGGAGGCGCGGATGCACGAAAAAAGGAAGCGCCCGTCGCAGTCGCTTCCTTTATATATGCTGATTTTTTATTTGCCGCGCACAAGCGACTTGCGCTTTGCCAGCTCAGCCACCAGCGCTGCCGGCAGCAAATCCCGATGCGGCTCTTCCTGCGGCACAGCCCCGAGATAGACCGCCAACCTCCGCTGCGTCACCGTGTCCCAGCTGTGCAAATGGCAGATGTAATCCGGCGCTTCCGCCTTGTACTTTGCCACCTTCGCCGGATTCGCCAGCAAATCCGCCAGCTTTGCGCGTAAATCGTCGATATCGCCGCGGCGGAAGGTCACGCCGTGCTCCTGAACGACGGAGGCGCACTCGTCGATGTCGCTTGTCAGCACGCAGCAGCCGTAGCTCATCGCCTCCATCAGCGAAAGGGGCATCCCCTCGACGTCGCTGGGCAGGACGTAGGTGTAAGCGTTGCTGTACAATTCCGCCAGCAGCTGCCCCTGCACAAAGCCGAGGAATATCACGCGGTCGTCGTCCTTTGCCATTTCGCGCAGCTCATCGAAATATTCCTGCGAGTCGGACGCGCCGCCCGCAATGACCAGCTTCTTGTCCGTCGGCAGATGCTTGTACGCCTCAATCAGGTAGTGTTCGCCCTTTTCCGGCACGATGCGCCCCAGATAGAGGATGTAGTTGTCCTTTTCCAGCCCGTACTGGCGAATCAGCTCCGGCGCGCACGGCTGGTAGCTCGGCACGCCGTTGGGAATCAACAGCGTCTCGCGCCCATAGGTGTCCGCAAAATACTGCTGCATGCCGTGGCTCAGCACAATCAGCTCATCCGCGTGGCGCACCGCCATCTTTTCGCCCAGCCTGATGCACTTGGACGCAATGCCGTTTTGCCATTTCGCGCGCGTCCAGTCCAGCCCGTGTACCGTTACGATAACGCGCTTGCCCATCAGCTTCGGTAGCCAGCAGAACAGCGCCGGCCCTTCCGCGTGCACATGCACCACGTCATAATTGCCCACCGCCGCGCAAAGGCAGCCGAAGAAACTTGCGGAAACCGCCGCCAGCCCCTTCTTCTGGATGGTCGGTACATATTTCAGGCTGATGCCGTTGAAATTTTCGGGCTTCGGCTGCTGCTTGTCGGTTCGGTTATAGCACGTCACGGAATGCCCCTGCGCCACCATGCGCTTGGCCAGTTCCCCCACCACAACCTCGATGCCGCCATCATGGGACGGTACGCGCTTCTGTCCGACCATGGCAATTTTCATGTACTTCCGAGCCATCCCTTGCAGCCTCCTTTGTTGCTTGAAATTTCCCATTATGAGGGGGAGGGGAACCCCATCAGCAGCCCCGATGCGTTTCGTTGTACGTTTCGGTGTCATCTGATGCACTCATCATACCACACACATGGGTTAATTGAAACGAAGTTACATCGGTTTTCCGAAATTCTTTCGATATTCCGCGTATTCCGAAAGTTTTTAGGAAAGACGGCGGCGATTTTTCACAAAATGCCCTGTCTATTCGCGTCTGTTTTTAGCCGAAAACGATATACTTGCGGTTCAAAAAAACAGCGTTATTTAATGTGTAAGAAAACTATGTAACCATACGGAAAAACAGGTTACATAGTGCAATGGCATGACGCGCGAACGAAACCTGTCATTTTATCCGCTAAATTGCCATATTTATGCTGGTCACTCTTGACATGTTGATTTTTGTCAGGTATAATTTACATATGAACAGCATCGGTGCAGCGCCTCTGGTGGATGCTGTCCGCAGCAATGGGTGTAGCCGGACGAATAGGGGAGGAGAGAAACCATGAAAACGAGTTGGCTCAATGGAAGCAAACGAATCCTGTCAGCACTGCTGATTGCGGCGGCGCTGATGTTTGGCTGGACGCCGCTGGGGGAAGGGAAGGCGCTGGCGGCGACGGATAAGGGGAAACAGTTCGCACAGGCGGCGATGCTGTTTGCGAAGTCTGATACGGACTTTGCGCAGGATATGTACGGCGCAAAAGGAACGGATAACAACCAAATTTTCGAAGGCGGCGCATGGTGCGCGGCTTTCATTTCTGTGGTTGCGCGCCAGATAGGTATTCCGACGAGCGTAATTCCGAATACGGTAAAGGCGTATAAGGAATACTGCCCCAGCACGGGGGAAACACACGCTGATTGGTTCCACTGCGTGATTGATCCAAATAGCTTTTCGGATTACAAAAAGTATGCTAAACAGTATGATCCGAACTATGTGCCGCAGCCGGGTGATATTATCACCTTGAATACGTATAAATCGTCTGAAGCAAAGGAACTTTCATCAAGTCTGTCGCACGTTGGCATTGTCACAAGTTACAATAGCAGCTCAAAAATGGTGACATTTGTCAGCGGCAACTGGAGCATCAGACGGGTCAGTTGTGCTGAAAGCTACGATACAACCAAGAAAGTAAATCAGACTTATTATGGCATTGTTGGCTACTATCATCCTGATTGGAGCCAAGTGGGCACTTTGCGCACGCCACAGGCGGTGACGGGGATTACGCTGAAAAACGGAAGCAGTGTTTTAAGCGAAAACACGACAATTACAATGAACGTGGATACGACGCTGAAAATTACTTCCAGCGTCTCGCCGAGCAATGCGTTTTACCCGAACCCCAGCAGCGGCGTATACCGCTACTTCTATTCTTCGCCGAATGTACAAATTGCATCGGGGTATACAGGTTTGTTCTGGCAGAGCAGCAATGAGAATGTTGCTATTGTGAACCCGGATACTGGTTTGGTTACGGCGGTTGGCGCTGGTACTGCAACTATTACGGCTTATGCGATTGCTGATGGAAAGAGAACCAGAGCGACTGCTGTGAAAAAGAGCTTCAAGGTTCAGGTGACGGGGTATCCGTCGCACGAATGGTACACCTATGAAGCCTACCACAATAGCGTTTCCATTTACAGCACGCCTTCGCTGCGAAGCGCGAATGTAATTAAAACAATAGCGGTTGGAACGGAATTTCGCGTTGATTTAAGTCATGTGTACGCTATGCGCGCGCGAAACGGCTGGGGATGGCTTTCGCCGGTGCAGCTGAATGATGGTACCACTGGCTATTGTGACTTGAACGCACACTACTACCTCTCGAAAAAAGACCATCCGACCGTGCGACCGATGAGCGAACAGGCAAACGCAGAATGGTGGAACTACAAAGTCGTCTGGGCAAGTGGCTTAAATTTGCGTTCCTTTGCGGATTCTAATGCTACGGGAACTGTGATCATGAAAATCCCGAAGGCTGCAACGGTTGAACTTGACCTCAATCACACAATGCGCGAGCCGAAATACGGCGACACGTGGGCATTTGCGCGCTACAAGCAGTCCGATGGCACATACGTCTATGGCTGGTGTATCGAGAGCGACAGCAACTACATGCAGAAACAGGATAAAATCGGAAACTCTGCCCACTATTCCGACTACATCATTGACGAAAATGGTGGAATCGTCGTGTATGCTGCGCCGCATTATGAGAATAAAATCGACGAGCTTACCAGTGCCGACGGCGTATTCCAGATAGATGTTGCCAACATGGTGTTTTACGATGCTTCGGGCGTTAACACCTATTGGGCACCCTGCCGATATACAAAGAATGGAAAGACAATAGAAGGATATATCGAGGTGCTTGCGGACCCGCCTACTCCCTGCGGCATTGACCGCGAAGGCGACTGGGAACGCTACGAAGTAACGAATGCAGCGGGGGCAAAGTCAATTCGCTATCCTGCCACGTTTGAATTGTCCGAACTCAGCAGCTACGACCAAGGCGAAATCATCTGGCTGGACAGAAACGAACGCGTCACCATCACCGAAAACGGCAAGCAGTACACCTTCATGCGCGGGCATGGGGATGATTTCGTTGCGGGCTGGTTTGATGTGACGAATGTCAACGAACCGCTGACGCAGGTTGACGACAGCATTGAGGAAGTCGTCTCTGTGCGCAGCGGAAACAGCGTCTACACGTTCTGCCGCGGCAATGTCTCGTGGGCGCAGGCGGCGCAGTACGCGGCGTCTATGGGCGGACACCTCGTCGTGATTGACAATGCGCAGGAAGATGCCATGCTGCATTCGACCATCATGAGCGCATACGGCGGCACGGCGTGGACGGGCGGCCACGCGAATGGCGCAGGCAATGGCTGGACGTGGTTGAATAACAACACGATGAGCTATCAGAATTGGGGCTCGTCGAGCGCGACGCCGACCAGCAGCCATACCGCGCTGGCAATCAAGGGCGATTATGAGGGATGGTTCACCTACCGTGACTGCGCGAACACATACGTTGACAGCTTCATCGTCGAGGTGGAGGAAACGCCGCGCGCGTGGTTCACCTACCGCACGAAGGCGAAGCTCAACATTCGCAAGTCGCAGAGCATTTCCGGCGCTGTCGCGACCACGACGGCGGTGGGCGATTACCTGACCATTGACCTGCTGAACGTCACAATGGATAGCAATAAGAAGTACTTCTTTGCGCCTGTGCTGATGGCGGACGGCTCGATTCTCTACTGCAACATCGGCGATAAGACCGCTATCGTCCCCGACCTTGAACCCGATGAACCCGCGTGGACGCAGTACAAAGCACTCAGCAGCCTCTACGTCCGCACCTTCCCGAACACTTGGTGCGATACGGGCGTGCTGAAAACGCTGGGCAAGAACACGATTCTGGAGCTGGACGTCAGCCACAAGCTGCGCGACCCGCGCTTCGGCAACGACTGGGCATACGCGCGCTACAAGCAGTCCGACGGCACCTACCTCTACGGCTGGGTGATTGCTGCGAACAGCTACGTCGAGCAGGTGAAGCAGACCCCCGCTTGGTACGACTACTTTGCGAATCCGGGCAGCACGATGTATGTCTACAAGACGCAGAATGTGGATGACACGATTGTCAAGACGTACACCTCCGGCAGCAGCTTCCAGGTGGACGTGAACAACATGCGCCAAGACCAGAACGGCTACCTCTGGGCGCCTGTGGCGGATGACACGGGCAAGGAACTGGGCTATACCGACCTCTCCGCGGCGCACGCAGGGAGCAAATCAGCGGCGATTCCGGATGTCTACTGCCAGTCGGGCTGGGCACTCGCCTATGTGCTGGCGGAAGATGGCGTGGATGTGCTGGCTGCACCGAATGACGCGGCTGCCCTCGTCAAGCACATGGATCGCGATGCGTACTTCTGGTTTGGCGCGGATGAAACCTATACCGATGCGAAAGGCAAAATCTGGACGCGCATTTACGCATCAAAGGACTACGAGGAAATGGCGGATGGCGGCTGGGTCAGGCTGGAAAATGGCGTGAACTACAACACCGTCTATGCACAGTGGTACGACACGGGGTGCAGCATTTCACGCAACGGCATCACCTACACGCTTTACGGCGGCTACAATAGCTGGAGCGGTGCAAGCAGCTGGTTCTCGGACGGCATAGACTTTAACGATGGCACAGCCGTCAGAAAGCACCTTGCCATCGTCCACAACGACGCGGAACAGAAGATTATTGAGCAGCTGCTGAATGCCACCTCTACCATTGACAAGGCGTGGATTGGCGCAAGCAACACAAGCGGCTCGTGGAGGTGGGTGGACGGCACGAATGTCCAGTACAGCCAGTGGGGCTACAATGAACCGTCGGGCACTGGAACGGAACTTGGCGTGGCTGCGTCTTTCGACGGCAGCTGGTATGCGCATGATGATGCTTTGGACATCCACATTCAGGGCTTCATCACCGAGCAGTTCACGGGCATCGGGCTGCCGCAGGTGAAGCTGCCCGCGTCGACGTTCTATGTGGATGACGAGGCGTTCGTGGGCAACAGCACGATTCAGGCAGTCGTTGCGCCGGATGGACTGCAAGTCATTGGCACGCGCGCCTTCGCGGACTGCGCGAACCTGAAGTGCATCACCCTGCCGGACTCCGTGTCCTACATCGCGGAGGATGCGTTCGAGAACACGCCGGATGTCGTCATCTTTGCCAGCGTCGGCAGCTACGCGTGGCAGTGGGCGGAGAAGCAGGGCATCCCGCACGGCACGCCGTACACCGAGTAAAATCAGTGGGCGCAGACTTCCCCAGCGGGCGGTCTGCGCCTCTTTTCGTGGAAAAAACTCCGGCTTCACGCAAAAAATCCGCCCAATCCCCCTTGACAAACCGCTTCCTCTGTGCTACAATATCCACGTTTGAAGCAGAGGCTTGCCCGTCTCTCACCTTGCGCGGCGTATGCTGCCGGGTTCACAGGCTTTTTCCCTTTCAGGCGGATTGACCGCCGAAAAAGGCGCAAACTGCATGTCAGCGACGGGTGGAGTCACCCGCCGCTTTTTCTGTGGTATGGAGCAGAAAACGCTGGCTTCAACGAAAATTGGGAGGTGTATGGACATAGCACTCGATCTGATGATCAATGAGGAAATCCGCGACCGGGAAGTCCGCCTGATTGACGAAAACGGCGAACAGCTCGGCGTCATGCCAACAGCCAAGGCGATGGAGCTGGCGGAAGAGCGCGGCCTCGACCTCGCCAAAATCCAGCCCACGGCAAAACCGCCGGTGTGCAAACTGCTGGACTATGACAAGTACCGCTACGAACAGTCGCGGCGCGAACGCGAAAACCGGAAGAATCAGCGGGTCGTCGAAACCAAGGAGGTTCAGCTGTCCGCCACCATCGAGGAGAACGACGTTCTCACGAAGGCGAAAATGGCGCAGAAGTTCCTTCAGGGTGGCGATAAGGTGAAGGTGTCCATCCGTTTCCGTGGCCGCCAGATCACCCATAGCGAAATCGGCATGCAGGTCATGCAGGACTTCGCGGCCCGCTGCGCCGAGGTCAGCTCGGTGGAGCGCCGTCCCATGATGGACGGCCGTCATATGATTATGATCCTGGCCCCCAAGGCGGCAAAGGCTTCCTTCGCTGAAAAGAAGGCCGCCCGCGAAAACGCCAAGGGGAATCAAGAACAGGAATAAAACGGCTATCGCAGCTTGCCTGCGCCCCGTTTTATCAGCATTGGAAGGAGGACTACACCATGCCTAAGCAGAAGTCTCACCGTGGTGCTGCCAAGCGCTTTTCCTTTACCAAGACCGGTATCGTGAAGCATAAGCAGATGAACGCCAACCATCAGGTTCGCCTCAAGACCACCAAGCGCACCCGTCACCTGCGCGCTGACGGCATTGTGGACAACGCGGCGGAAGCCAAGACCATCCACAAGCTGCTGCCCTACAAGTAATTAAGCCCATTCGCTGGCAAGGAGGATACTCACAATGGCACGTATTAAGAGATCTGTGAACGCTCTGAAGAAGCGCCGCAAGGTCATGAAGCTGGCTAAGGGCTACTGGGGTGCAAAGTCCAAGCAGTACCGCGCCGCGTCCGAACAGGTTGCTCGTTCCCTGCGCTATGCCTTCAAGGGCCGCAAGCTGCGCAAGCGTGATTTCCGCTCCCTGTGGATCACCCGTATCAACGCCGCTGCTCGCCTGAACGGCATGAGCTATTCCACGTTCATCAATGGCCTGAAGAAGCACAACATCACCGTCAACCGCAAGATTCTCGCGGATCTGGCTGTGAACGATGCAGCTGCTTTCACCAAGCTCGTGGAAATCGCCAAGGCGTAATTGTCGCCCAAGCGTTTCATAGCACAAATTCGTCCGATGTTGAAACCGTGTTTCAGCGCCGGACGTTTTTTTGCCCTTTTTTCGGGGCAGGGTACTCACAAATTCAATGGTAGGATAGGTTCCTTTTTGTCCAGACTGGTCATCGGCACACGAACTAATACTATTTCCAGATTCAACTGCGCCATCTGCTTGCGCCTTTTTCGTTCTGGCGTCCGCTCACTCCATTTAGCGTAGCGCTGCTACGCTGCATTTCGTTCCCGTTAGCCAGAACGAAAAATTCGCCGCGCATCTTGGCGCATTTTCATTTGGAAATAGTATAAAAACTTTCGCGTGAAACCAATAAACATGGGAGACGCCGAAGGAGTCCAGAGGGCGATCGGAAAGCCCTCTGGAATTGCGACAAAGACCAGTTTGGAAGAAAAGTCAACATTGTTGGAGAGATAGAGGAAGCAAGGAAAGCAAAAATGCGCAAAAAGTACATTACCGACCTGAAACACGAATTCTCCGGCTACAACGCCGGCAAACTCCTCAAGGACATCCTGAGCGGCATCACAGTGGCGGCGGTGGCGCTGCCGCTTGCCCTCGCATTCGGCGTGTCCTCCGGTGCGGACGCCGCCGCGGGGCTTGTCACCGCCATCATCGGCGGACTTGTCATCGGGCTGCTTGGCGGCGCGTCCTTCCAAATCAGCGGCCCGACCGGGGCCATGAGCGCCATCCTCATCGGCATCGTCGCCCAGTACGGCTTGCAGGGCGTGTTCGTTGCGTCGCTTGCGGCGGGCGTGATTATCCTGCTGGCGGGCATCCTCCGCCTCGGCAAGCTCGTCAACTTCATCCCGACCAGCGTCGTCATGGGCTTCACCAGCGGCATCGCGATTATCATCGCCTTGGGGCAGGTGGACAACTTCTTCGGCACGCACTCCGTCGGCACAAGCGCGCTGGAAAAGCTGTGGAGCTACACCAGCGTCGGATTTACCCCCAACTGGCAGGCGGTCGCCATCGGTCTGCTGGTGGTGCTGTTCATGGCGTTCTGGCCGAAGAAGCTGAACGCGAAGGTGCCGGGGTCGCTGCTGGCGATTATTCTGGCGACCATCGTGACCGAAATCGCGGGTTTCGATTCGCTGGCGAAGGTGGGGGACATCCCGAAAAGCCTGATGCTGGACAATCGCCTGAACCTCGGCGCGGTCAACCTCAACATGCTCCAAAACCTCGTCAGCCCGATTGTCTCCATCGCCATGCTGGGCATGATTGAGTCGCTGCTGTGCGGCGCGAGCGCGTCCCGCATGAAGGACGAAGCCTTCGACGCGGATCGTGAGCTGATTGCGCAGGGCGTGGGCAACATCCTGCTGCCGTTTTTCGGCGGCGTGCCCGCAACGGCGGCGATTGCCCGCACGTCCGTCGCCATCAAGTCCGGTGAGCAGACCCGCGTGACCGGCGTTGTGCATTCGCTGGTGCTGCTGCTGGCGATGGTGCTGCTGGGCGGCGTGATGAGCCGCCTGCCGCTGAGCGCGCTGGCGGGTGTGCTGATGGTGACGGCGTGGCGCATGAACGAGTGGCACGGCATCAAGACGATTTTCAGCCGCAAGGTGTGGACGGGCGTCGCGCAGTTCCTGATTACGATGGTGTCCACCGTTGTCTTTGACCTGACCGTCGCCATCGTCATCGGCATTGTGACCGCGCTGCTGATGTTCGTCTGGAACGCCGCGCGCCTGACCATCGAAACCGAGCCGGTGGACAAGGTGCGTCTGGAGCGCCTGCACCGCATGGGCAAGCCGGTGGATGAATCCCGCGCGAAAAGCATCCTCGTCAGCTATGTGAACGGTTCGCTGTTCTTCGCGAACTGCGCGGAATTGAAGCGGAAGCTGCTTTCGGTGGATTTTACCGGCTGTGAGCACCTGATTCTCTCCCTGCGCGGCGTGTCCGCGACCGACATTTCCGGCGTGCAGACGCTGATGGAGGTGTGCGCGCTGATTGCGCAGAAGGGCGTGACCGTCTCGATTTGCGGCGTGCATGAGAACGTCGCGGGCTTCTTCCAGAAAGTCGGTCTGACCGACCAGCTGGGTGCGGCGGCGTTCTACCCGAACGCCTCCGAAGCGGTGATTGACACGCTGGCGCAGGAACAGGCGGGGGCGTGAGCAAAGAAACGCCTTGCGGGCTGAAATTCCGATGTTTGGGAAAAAGCAGCGTCATCATAAAAAGCCTCGATAAAAATCAAGTAACATGGAAGTGCACTGCGAAGGGGTCAAGGGGGCGATCGCAGACTTCGT